>ENA-UEQN01000110-UEQN01000110.1-human-gut-metagenome-genome-assembly--contig:-NODE-110-length-77309-cov-22.944324_pt1 | contig 77309 bp, 71 predicted proteins | sample MGYA00242940_ERZ507944 | MGnify/ENA primary metagenome ERZ507944 (study PRJEB26167, sample SAMN06115449) | human gut metagenome | host: Homo sapiens | place: China:Fujian | collected 2015-08-20... | reverse complement strand
GTTTGGTCGACACCAAGAGATTCTCTCAATCGGTTTAATCTGGTGTTTTCAAGATGTCCTTATGAGGAGTCGCCCTTCCGCCGTGCTTTTTTCTTTTATTTTGTGCAGCGGGCCTTCAACTGCTCCGCTGTGATGGCCCAGCCATCGGCCATGTATTGATCTACCGGGATCTCCGGGCAGGTCTCTCCCCGATGGCGATAGATGGCCTGTACCATGATCTTCAGCAGCGCCGGGTTCTTTACCAGAATGGGGCCGGTGAGCTGACTGGCGAATACGCTGCCCTGGTGGTACCCCTCCGGGCCGCAGGGGCCTTCGTTGCCGTGGCCCATGTCCATGGAGGTCACCAGCGGCGTTTTGACGCCGGTGATGACGGAGCAGCGGTTGATAAAGCCCACCACTGCGTTCTCATAGAGGTCCGTGTGGCCGTAAACGTCCTCCACGAACCGCTTTTTGTTCTGGACGGCAGTGAAGTCCGCCAGTCCCAGTCCTTCGTACACCTTTCCGGCGTCGTCGGTAATGGTCTTACCCAGCAGCTCCATGGAGTTCCCGGCGAACAGCATGGTCACGCCTGCGTCCGCCGCCGCTTTTACAGCATCCCCCAGCTTGGAAAAATACAGGAGAGCCGCCTTCTGCGCCCGCTCTGTACCTGCGCCCATGTAGACAAAGTCCGCATGGGTCAGATCGGCGTCTCCGCCAAGCTCCACCCGCTCCACAGTGGCGGTATTGCCCATTTCCTCCAACGTCCGCTTCAGAATGGACACGTTGGCATAGCTGCCATACAAGCTCATGAGATCCGGATAGAAATGCAGAATCTTCAATTCCATGGCTCAGCCCTCCTTTTTCACATCCGGCAAATTCAGCAGCTTGTCCCGGTCAGAGAAGCAGGTGACTACATACAACGCCTCGCTGCCGCTGTCCCGGATCGCTGCTGCCGCGTCCGGGATGCCGGGAATGACTTCCCAGTTCTGAACGCCGGTGAACCGGAACCGTTCCGCCAGATCGTTCCGGTACATACCGGAGAGAATGACCCGCTTCACATGGGGGACATTCAGCTGGTCAAAGTCGATGTCCCACAGCCAGCTTGTCTCGCTGGTGAAATACTTCCGGGACACAGCGTCCACGATGATGAGCACCGTGCAATCCTCGTTGGTGGAAGCGATATAGCGGAGGTTCGTGTCATAGGCGATGGAATTTTCGTGCTTGCTGGTCAGCAGGATGCCGTGGTGCTGACCAAGAGTGAAGGTCTGCATCCGTCCGTTTTTCAGAATGTAGCTGCTGAGGGTGTCCGCAATGGCGGCTCCCTCCACGCCGCATTCCCGGCAGGCGGCATAGGCCGCCAGAATGTTATACACATTGTAAATGCTGCGGAAGGCCAATGCCACGGTGAACTGCCCGTCCAGGATCAGTTTGCCGTTTTGCAGGTCCAGCTCCGTGGCGGCGTAGTCCGGGTCGGGCCGGGCGTGGCCGCAGCTGGTGCAGCGGTACGCGCCGATGTGGTTGTAGTGGACGTACTCATATTCCATGGGTGCGTGGCACACTGGGCAGTAGGCCCCGTCATGATAGACCCCGGTGGAGGTCTCCGTATCCGTGGCACAGCGGTTCAGCCCGAACCACTTCACTTTTTCATGGCCGATGGCAAAGCAGCTGGACAGGGGATCGTCGCCGTTCAGGATCAGCTCCGTATCGGGGTGGATGGCGGGGAGGATCGCGTCAAACACGCTTTCGGGGTGACCGTTCCGGGTGAGCTGGTCCCGGTACAGGTTGGTGATGACAAATTCCGTGGGGTGGAAATACTTGAAGCTGTGGGCAGCGTACCGCTCGTCGCTTTCCAGCAGCAGCACGTCCGCGTTGACCTTCCCCCCTACGGTGGCGTGGGTCAGGATCAGGGTGGTGACGCCCTCCACCTGGTTGGAGCCTTCGGCGTTGTAAATGACATTCTTCCCCTGCCCCCGCAGCACCGTGGCGATCATCTCCACAGTGGAGGTCTTTCCGTTGGAACCAGTGACGGCGATGATATGGGGCGGCAGCTGTACCCGTCTCAAAATGTCCGGGCAGATCTTCAGGGCGAACTTGCCGGGCATAGAGCTGCCCTTGCCCACCAGCTTGCCTACAAATCGGCCCAGCTTGCAGACCACGATTGCTAAAAACTTTCGCATGAATATCCTTCTTTCAGCGTTTATTTTCCAGCCAGATCATCAGCGCCGTCAAATCGGCGGGGCTGACGCCGGAGATCCGAGACGCCTGTCCCAGATCCATCGGCCGCACGGCGGAGAGCTTCTCTCTCGCCTCCAGCCGCAGACCCTGAATGGCGTTGTAATCCAGGTCCGGGGGCAGCTTGTGACCCTCCACACGCTTGAACTCCGCTACCTGCTGCAGCTGGCGCTTGATGTAGCCCTCATATTTCACGGAGATCTCGATCTCCTCGGCAATATCCGCCGTCAGCGCCGGACGGCTGGGGTCAAAGGGCGCCAACTCATCATAGTGGAGCTGAGGCCGCTTCAGCAGCGCCAACAGAGAACAGCCATCCGGGGCATCGGCAGTGCCGTGCTCCGTCAGAAATGCCGTCAGTGCCGGAGAGGGGGCCACGCCGGTGTGCTCCAGCCGCTTGATCTCCTTTTCGATGGCGGCGTACTTCTCCTCCACCGCCCGGAGCCGCTCCTTCGGCACGAGACCGATCTCATAGCCTCGCCGGGTCAGCCGCTGGTCGGCGTTGTCCTGCCGCAGCACCAGCCGGTACTCGCTGCGGGAGGTCATGATGCGGTAGGGCTCGTTGGTGCCCTTCGTCACCAGATCGTCAATCAGGGTGCCGATGTAGCTCTCCGCCCGGGAGAGAAGGAATGGACTCTCCCCTTTCAGCTTCCGGGCGGCGTTGACGCCAGCCACAAAGCCCTGAACGGCGGCTTCTTCATACCCAGAGGAGCCGTTGAACTGCCCGGCGCCGTACAGTCCAGACACCTGTTTCGTTTCCAGCGTGGGCAGCAGCCCCAGCGGATCGATGCAGTCATATTCGATGGCATAGGCCGGACGGGTCATGACCGCGCGGCGCAGGCCGGGGACGCTGTGGAGCATCTGGACCTGCACCTCCTCCGGCATGGAGGAGGAAAAGCCCTGGATATACAATTCCTCGGTGTTCAGTCCCATCGGCTCTACGAAAAGCTGATGGCGGAGCTTGTCCGGGAACCGAACGATTTTCGTTTCAAAGCTGGGGCAGTACCGGGGGCCGATGCCCTCGATCAAACCGGAGTACATGGGGGCCCGATCCAGATTCTCTTGCACGATGCGCTTGGTCTCCTCGGTGGTCCACGTCAGCCAGCACACCGCCTGGTTATAGGGCGGGTTCTCCGTGGAATAGGAGAAGGGCACCGGAATCTCGTCCCCCGGCTGGACCTCCATCTCGTCGAAGTCTACCGTCCGGGCGTTGACCCGGGGGGGCGTGCCGGTCTTGAACCGCCGCAGGGGCAGGCCCAGCTTCAGCAGAGAATCCGTCAGCGGTCCAGCGGCGTGCAGCCCGTCGGGACCGGAATCCTCCACGCAGTTACCGATGATGGTGCGGCCCTTCAAATAGGTGCCGGTGGCCAGAATGGCGGCTTTCACATCGTACACCGCGCCGGTGGACAGCACCACCTGCCGGACCGCGCCGCCCTCCGCCCGAAGCTCCACCACCTCGCCCTGCCGCACCGTCAGGTGCTCCTGACATTCCAGCGTGTGTTTCATCCGCTCCTGATACTTCCGCCGGTCCGCCTGGGCCCGCAGGGACCAGACGGCAGGGCCTTTCCGGAGGTTCAGCAGTCGGTACTGGATGCAGCATTCGTCGGCGGCCTTGGCCATCTCGCCGCCCAGCGCGTCCAATTCCCGGACCAGATGGCCCTTGCCCGTGCCGCCGATGGCGGGGTTGCAGGGCATGTTGCCCACGGCGTCCAGATTGATGGTAAAGACGATGGTCTCCAGCCCCAGGCGGGCGGCGGCCAGAGCCGCCTCAATGCCGGCGTGTCCGGCGCCGATGACGGCAATATCAAATTGTCCGGCAGAAAAGGTTTCCATACATTTCTATCCTTTTTTCAGGGTGATGACCGCCACCTGCGGCCGGTTGAACAGACGGAAGGCCCACTTGGGAGAGTTGCCCAATCCCCGGGAGACGAACACCTCCGCTCCCTCGCAGTCCACATCGTTGCAGTGATAAAAACCGCTGGTGAAGGACGGCAGCAGGTTCAGGTTGGTATCTACCAGCCCGTCGGTAAAAGGCAGACGCCAGATGCCGCCGTGGGCATGGCCGCAGAAGGTCAGGTCCGCTCCCAGACGGCAGTACCGGCCGTTGAAAAACGTGTTGCGGTGGGCCAGCAGCAGCCAGAAGGGGGCCTCCTGCTGGGCATACAGCTTCGCCGCCAGCTCCTCTGGAGTAGTCTGGTCTGCGTAGCCGTTGGGATCGTCAATCCCGGCGATGAAGATCGTCTGCCCGTTTCGCTCCAGAGGAACGAACTGGTTGGAGAGCACCGTAACGCCGGACTCCCGCAGGGCTGTTTTCAGTTCCTCCACGGCGGCGTTTCCGTGCGCCCATTCGTGGTTGCCGGTCACATAGTAGGTGGGGGCAATGGCGCTGAGGGCCTTCCCTACCGCCTTTGCATACGGTATCGGGGCCTCGGCGTACTCGTCCACCAGATCGCCGGTAAGGAAGATCAGGTCCGGTACTGCCTGTTTCACGGCCGCATACAGCCGCTGATTGTTCTTTCCGAATTCCCGGTTGTGCAGGTCGCTGAGCTGCACGATCCGCAGCCCGTCAAATTCCGCCGGCAGTGCAGTGGAGGTATAGGTCAGGGAATCAGTCCGCAGCGCCGTATTGTCCCAATATACAAACAGGACCAACAGGGCCAGCAGCCCCCACCGCATGACTGCGTGGAGCTGGGAACGGGGACAGCGGCGATTTGCCATGGACGGACCTCCTCAAAAATGTAAAGCATTGGAATTACGGCCATATATTATAGCACAGCCGGACACAATAAGCGAGGAAAACTTTAAAAAGCTGCCGGATTTTCAGGATTTCTCAAGAAGTCCTGTGGCAGGAATTGAGAAGTGTGTGCAAAATCGGAAAAAAATTACAAAAAAGCTGTGAAAAAGGGCAGTTGAAAAGGAAAAAACGTTTGCTTATAATATGCTTGACTGCATCTGCCTATCAGCAGGTGACACTAACGATGCCGGAGTAGAATGCGACTGCTGCCGGACACAGGAGGAAAGACATGAGAGGTGTACACAGCGCGGTAGACGATATTCGCCGCAACGTATTCACAGAAGTGGCCCGACTGGCCTATGAGAGCGATGATTATAAGCAGGTGGACATGATCCCCTACAAGATCGTTCCCGGGGAGGTTGCCCATCATCGCCATGACGTGTTCCTGGAGCGGGCCATTGTTTCCGCCCGGCTCAAGCTGGCTCTGGGCATGGATCTGGACCCCAACGGCCCCTCTGCCCCCATCAGCGCCAATATCCAGGATGCCGCCACGGATCAGAAATATTTCAACGAGCCCCTGGTCAATATCATCCCCTATGCCTGCAACGCCTGCCCTCCCAAGCAGGTCCGCATCACCGACAGCTGCCAGGGCTGCATTTCCCACCCCTGCATGAACGTCTGCCCCAAGGACGCCATCTATCTGGATGAAAACAAGCGCTGCCACATTGATCAGAGCAAGTGTATCAAGTGCGGCAAGTGCTTTAACCAGTGCCCCTACCGGGCGATCTCCAAGGTGGAGCGCCCCTGTGCTGCCGCCTGCGGCATGGACGCCATCGAGTCCGATGAGCTGGGCCGGGCTAAGATCAATTATGATAAGTGCGTCTCCTGCGGTATGTGCCTGGTGAACTGCCCCTTCGCCGCCATCGCCGACAAGAGCCAGATCTTCCAGCTGATCCAGGCCATCAAGCGTGGTGAAGAGGTCATCGCCTGCGTGGCTCCCGCATTTGTGGGACAGTACGGCCCCGACGCTACTCCCGCCAAGCTGAAAACCGCCATGCGGACCCTGGGCTTTGCCGACGTGGTGGAAGTAGCCATCGGCGCTGACCTGTGCACCGTGGAGGAGGCCAACGACTTTTTGCGGGAGGTGCCGGAAAAGATTGACTGGATGGGCACCAGCTGCTGCCCCGCCTGGTCCATGATGGCCAAGACGCTCTTCCCCCAGTTCAAGGACAACATCTCCATGGCCCTGACCCCCATGGTTATCACAGCCCGGATGGTCAAGAAGGATCATCCCAACGCCCGTATCGTCTTTATCGGGCCCTGCGCCGCCAAGAAGCTGGAGGCCAACCGGAAGTCCGTCCGTTCTGACGTGGATTTCGTGCTGACCTTCGAGGAGCTTCTGGGTATGTTTGACGCCAAGGAGATCGACTTCAAGACCCTTGAGGCAGATCCTGCCGACGGCATGGACGAGGGCAGCGGCTTTGGCCGCGGCTTCGCTGTGGGCGGTGGCGTGGCTGCCGCTGTGGTGGAAGCCATCAAGCACATTGACCCGGATCGTGAGATCCTCATTGAGTACGGCGATGGTTTGAAGGAATGCCGCAAGATGCTGGCCATGGCTAAGGCCGGCAAGCGCAACGGCTATCTGCTGGAGGGCATGGGCTGCCCCGGCGGCTGCGTGGCCGGCGCCGGCACCCTCCGTCCCGTCAAGGAATCCACCGCCAGCGTGGAGCGCTTTAAAAATGCCGCTTCCAGCATGAGCACGACAGAAAGTCCCTATCTGGGCCGTCTGAAAGACGTAGAGGAGAAATGCTGAGTCTGATCCTGCTACAGCAGATCGCCCAGTTGTTTATCATTATCTTTCTGGGTTGGGCCATTGTAAAGGCCGGTATTTTGAAATCAGAGGACAGTCGTGTACTGTCCATGCTGTTGCTGTATGTCATCATCCCCTGCGTGATCCTGAACGCTTTTCAGATCGAGCGCACAACGGATACCGTACGCATGATGGAGCTTTCGCTTCTATCTGCACTGATGATGAACGTGCTGAGTCTCGTGCTGGGAAGACTGTCGGCAAAGCTGTTTTGCCTAAATACAGTGGAAACAGCCTCTGTCATGTACTCGAACTGCACCAACATGGTGGTTCCGCTTGTCATCGGAATTTGGGGTGAAGATTGGGTCATGTATGTGACCTGTTACTCTATCGTGCAGACCATTCTGGTATGGACCCATGCCCGGATCCTCATCAGCGGCAAAAAAGAGATCTCCCTGCGGGATCTGGTATGCAATGTGAACATTCTGGCGATTGCCATAGGTCTGTTTCTGTTTGCATTTCAGATCCGGCTGCCCGCAGTCATTCGGTCGGCATTCGCCATGGCCGGAAATACCATGGGCCCGGTTGCCATGCTGATCATCGGTATGCTGATGGCGGATATGGATATGCAGCATCTGCGCTCCTATCGCCAGCTCTGGAAGCCTGTGCTGCTGCGACTGATCGTACTGCCGGTTATTTTGGTCTGCGTTGCCAAATACAGCGGTCTGGCCGCGCTGGCCCCTCACGGAGAAACGCTGATCATCATCAGTCTGCTCTCTGTGATCGCGCCCTCCGCCAACATTGTGACCCAGTTCAGTCAGATGTTCGGTCGGGATGCCCTCTATGCCAGTCTGATCAACACGGTGACCATGCTGCTCTGCATCATCACGATGCCACTGATGATCACCCTGTTTCAGATGTAACGGCGCAGAAAATAGCGACTGGTTTCATTCGGCTATCCCCGTTTTTCACGTAATCCCCCTATATGCACAAAAAGAGACGCCCGGTCGGGCGTCTCTTTTTTCGTGTTGAATTTTTTTCGACACACTCTGTCTTCTGTTTTCAGAGCTTCACAAAAGTCCTGAAAATGTTTGATTTCAATGGCGCGTCCCCTGGGTTTTCCGCACACATACCTTTTCTTCCCGGCAGCCAGGACTCTCTCCTCTATTAAACTATTTTCAAAAACTACAGGCCGCTTTTCCGCCGTTCAGCGGAAAAGCGGCCTGTCCATTTCAAAACAAACGCTTTGCTTTTTGGTGCTCTTTGGTTGTCAGAAATGTCTTACTTGCAGACAGCGATGATCTCAATCTCGCACAGCAGCTTCTTGGGCAGCTCCTTCACGGCCACGCAGGAACGAGCGGGCTTGCCGGTGAAATACTTGCCGTACACGCCGTTGAAAGCAGCGAAGTCTTCCATGTTAGCCAGGAAGCAGGTGGTCTTGATGACGTCCTCGAAGCCCAGGCCGTTAGCAGCCAGAATGGCCTTGATGCTCTGGCAGGCGCGCTCAGCCTGCTCCTCGATGGTGGTGCCGACGATCTCACCGGTACCGGGCATCAGGGGGACCTGGCCGGAAGCAAACAGGAAGCCGTTGGCGGAGATAGCCTGAGAATAGGGGCCGATTGCGGCGGGGGCATCGGGAGTGTTGGTGTAATTCATAATGATGTACTTCCTTTCCAAATCGTTTCGTGCTGATTTTCCAAATCATGCCGTAGACAGAATTCCTTGAATCGTCCACGATTCAAGTATAAACACGGATCCGGCTTCTGTCAACCCTTGCCGATCCGGTCAAAAAACCCGCCGCCCCTCCTTCAAGAGGAGCGGCGGGTCAATTTTTTTTGTGTAAATTACACCAAGGTGTCCAGGACAGCCTTCAGATCAGCGATGATGTCATCGGGATCTTCCAGACCGACGGAGATACGGACCAGACCCTCGGAAATGCCGGAAGCCTTCAGCTCCTCGGGAGTGTAAGTGGAGTGAGTCATGGAAGCGGCGTGCTCGACCAGCGTCTCGGCATCGCCCAGAGACACGGCGATGGTGCACAACTGCAGCTTGTTCAGAGCGTTGGCAACGGCATCGCGGTCGGCCTTCAGCTCAATGGACATCATGCCACCGTACAGCTTCATCTGCTTCTTGGCGATCTCGTGGCCCTCGAAGTCCTCCAGACCGGGATAATAGACCTTGTCGATGGCGGGATGATCGTGCAGGAACTCGGCAACCTTCATGGCGTTGGCGCTGTGGCGCTCCATACGGATGTCCAGCGTCTTGAGGCCGCGGGCGATCAGGAAGGCGTTGAACGGGCTCATAACGGCGCCGGTCATATCCTTCAGGCCGAACATACGGCACTTGCCGATGAACTCAGCGTCAGAAATCACGAAGCCCGCAATCACGTCGCCGTGGCCGTTGATGTACTTGGTAGCGCTGTGGACAACCACGTCAGCACCCAGGCTCAGGGGCTGCTGGATGTAAGGAGAGCAGAAGGTGTTATCCACGATGACGCGGATGTTCTTGTTGTACTCGTGAGCGATTTTGGCGACCTCAGCGATGTCAACCACCTTCAGAGTGGGGTTGCAGGGGGTCTCCAGATAGACAACCTTGGTCTTCTCGGTCAGAGCGGCTTTCACGGCAGCGAGATCGGCGAAGTCAACGAACTTCACGCCCACGCCGAACTTGCTCATGCCGTGGTTCAGCAGAGCGAAGGTGCAGCCGTACAGGGTATCGCTGGCAACGATCTCGTCACCGGCCTCAACAGAACTCCACAGAGCGGAGGAGATAGCGCCCATGCCGGAAGCGGTAGCCAGAGCAGCCTCGCCGCCTTCCAGAGCAGCCAGCTTCTCCTCGACCTGAGTCAGAGAGGGGTTGCCCAGACGGGAGTAGATGTAGCCCTCTTCCTGACCAGCGAAGCGGGCGCCGCCCTGCTGCACGGTATCAAACTCGAAGGTAGAGGTCTGATAAATCGGGGTGCACAGTGCGCCGACACCGTTGTCATGCTTACCAGCGTGAATCTGACGAGTAGCGAAGCCCATGTTCTTGCAATCCATAATAAATGCCTTCCTTTCCTTGTTCCGGGGCCGGTGAGACCGGCAAATTTTGTTGTTATCGTTTTTCAGTTATCTGTAAGAACTTTCCACGTTTTTGGCAAAAGGAGAGAGCGAGTCGAGTAGAGAGGTGTTTACACGCAAAATTTATGTAAACATTTGCCGTAAACCAGAAAGTCTCATCGGATACTTTTATTGGATTTCACCTATTATACTATCACGTTCCGCGAAAAGGTGTTAGTATCTCTTTTTCGCAATTCATTCACAGTTATTTTAATAATGGATTGACTTTTCGTGATAGGCTCCGTATAATGTGGTTCAACAAACGATGCGTAACTATATCCATGGGAGCCCGGCGGACGGACTTGTGTTCCCCTGCGGCATCCTGTGAAAAATTTTATGAATTTTGTAAAAAGGAGACGATCCAATGACCTTTCAGCAGCTGACGTATGTGGTAGAAATCTCCAAATGCGGTTCCATCAACAAGGCCGCCCACAAGCTGTTCCTGTCCCAATCCGGTATTTCCACCGCCGTGCGGGAACTGGAGGAGGAATTGGGTATCAAATTCTTCGTTCGCAGCAACCGGGGCGTGGAGTTCACGCCGGAGGGCAAGGAGTTTCTGGGCTATGCAGTCTCGCTGCTGGAGCAGAAGCAGCGGATCGAAAGTCTGTACGGCGAATCCCGCAGCACCATTGCACCGGTGCATTTCAGCGTTTCCACCCAGCGGTATCCCTTTACTGAGGACGCTTTCCTGGAAATGCTCCAGCAAAACCAGGAAAACCGCTACCAATATACATTGAAAGAGACCAGCATGGACGGCGTGATCGACGATGTGTATGACCACCGGGCGGACATCGGCGTCATCTTCCTGACCAAATTAACGGAAAAGATCGTCTGCCGCCTGCTGGACGGCCGGGAACTGACCTTCCACGAGCTGGCGGCGGTGCCTCCCTGTGTATACGTCCGGAAAGGACATCCCCTCACCCAGCTGGAACACGTGTCGGAGGCAGATCTGGAGGGCTATCCTTACAGTTCCTTTGAACAGGCTCAGGGCGTAGCCGTGGACTTTTCTGAAGAGCTTCCCATGGTATCCATGCGTAAGCCCTCCAAGGCCATCATTGTCAACAACCGCTCCACCGCCATGAATGTTCTGGCCAATACGGACGCTTACAGCACTGGCAGCGGCCTTCTTGCAGAGCATCTCTCCCCTGCCAATGTGGTCACCATCCCTCTGGCAGACAAGGATCCGGTACGACTGGGCTGGATCTATCCGCAGAACGCCAAGCTCTCCTCTCACGCCGAAGAATTTGTCCGCCTTCTGGAACAGTCTATTCAGCGTTCCATTGCATATACCTCTTCCCTGCATCGTCAGATCGTCGGCAAATAAGCACATATAAATAAATGAACCGGACGATTTCGTCCGGTTTATTTTTTGCGCAGATCTTTTTCGCCTGAAGCAAAACCGTGCAGGCAACAGGAAAACGCCGGCCAATGGCCGGCGTTTTCCGTTAGGAGAGTGCGAGAGTAGGAGAGATCCAATGTTTGATTACTGCTGTGCCTCAGCGGCTTCCTTTTCCAGCAGGGCCTTCTTAGCGGCCACGTTGGACTCAGCGCAGTCATACTCCCAGTTCCAGGGATCCTTGCGGCAGACACCATCGGCGAAGGGGATGAAGATGGACAGGATGCCGAAAGCGGCCAGGAACCAGCAATACCACAGAGAGCCAAGGATGTTGGCGGCGCTGATGGTGGTGCCGTTGGTAACGGTAGCGTTGCACAGGGAGGAAGCTACCAGGAGCTGCGCGCCGTAGGGGATGATGCCCTGGAACACGCAGGAGAACATATCCAGCAGAGAAGCGGTGCGGCGGGGGTCAACCTTGTACTCGTGAGAGACCTCACGGGCCATGTCGCCAGCCACGATGATAGCCACGGTGTTGTTAGCGGTAGCGCAGTCGCAGAGAGAGACCATAGCGGCAATGCCCACCTGAGCGGACTTGTTGCCCTTCATGACCTTGCCCAACTTCTGGATGATCCACTCGATACCGCCGTTCTTGGCGATCAGCTCAGACATACCGCCGCACAGCAGGGTCAGGAAGAAGACCTCGTTCATGCCGCAGAAGCCGTTGTAAACAGCCTGAGCGAAACCGGCCAGATCGATAGCGCCGGTGGCGATGCCCACGATACCGGCAGCGAAGATGCCGATGGTCAGCACCAGGAACACGTTCATGCCGACCAGAGCCAGGATCAGAACCAGCAGATAGGGAATAACCTTGATGAAGCTGTAGGACAGGTCGCCGATCTCGGTAACGGTCTCGGGACGGCCCACGATCAGCAGCACCACGATGGTGACCAGAGCGGCAGGCAGAGCGGTGAGGAAGTTCACGCGGAACTTATCACGCATCTCGCAGTGCTGGCTGCGGGTAGCGGCGATGGTGGTATCGGAGATCATGGACAGGTTATCACCGAACATAGCGCCGCCGATAACTGCGCCCAGAACAACCATCATGTTCAGGCCACCCTTTTCCGCAACGCCGACAGCGATGGGAGTGATGGCGGAGATGGTGCCCATGGAAGTACCGGTAGCGGTGCCCATGAAAGCAGCGATGACGAACAGGCCAGCGGCCAGGAACTGGACGGGAACCAGGCTCAGGCCCAGGTTGACGGTAGCGTCACGGCCGCCCATCTCAGCGGCCACGGTGGCGAACGCGCCGGCCAGGATGTAGATGATCAGCATGGTCAGAACGTCCACGTTGGCAGCGCCCTTGGCGAAGGTATCAAACTTTTCGTTGATGCTGCCCTTGAACATAATGAAGGCCACCAGAACGGCCAGGAACATCGCGGTAACAGAGGGGAACTGATAGAATGCCATGTCGACGCCCTTGGACTGGTAAACCAGACCGGCGCCCATGTAGACAACGATGAATACCAGGAACGGGAGCAGTGCGAGACCATTCGCCTTCTTGTTGTTCAGGGTATTGCCCATATAGGGTTCCTCCTTTTTTCTTCCAAAGCTTGTTGATAGGTTCTTGGGACTGCTTATTGTGTTTTTACACAATTAAAGCGGGGTTACCTCTCTCCTCTATCGTCAAGTATACCATAATTGTGAACGGATTGTTAATGCTTTTTTTCTATAATTGGTTATCGCTCTATCGATAGCGATTGAAGCTTTTTTTGTTAACCGTTTTCCCATCGTTCCGTTGCTCCATTTTATGCACTTTTGAGTGCATTCAGTCCTCTCCAGTAACTTTTCTAAACAGTAAAAACTAAGGCGGCCCCACAAAGGGACCGCCTTAGTTTTCAGTTCATCAGGAGTTTTTCCAGTTCCGCTGGGGTATCTGCCAGAAAATCCGCGCCCGCGTTTACCAGATTTTCCCGGCTGCGGAAGCCCCACGTCACGCCGCAGGCCTTCAAGCCTGCGTTGTGTCCGGTGCGGATGTCCACATCGCTGTCTCCCACCATCAGCGTCTCCTCCGGTCGGGCGTTCAGCTTTTCCAGAATTCCGCGGGCCACGCCGGGGTCCGGCTTTACCGGTGTGCCGGGAAGATTCCCCCGGATCACCTCAAAAATACCGGGAAAGTAGTGGGCTACGATCACCTGACTGAATTCGTCCGCCTTGTTGGAGCAGACCGCCAGCCGCACTCCGGCGGCTTTCAGCTTTTTCAGCAGCTCCGGCATCCCGGCATAGGGCGCGGTCAGCTCCATATTGTGAGCACCGTAAACCCGGTTGAACTGCGCAAGGGTCCGTTCCAGCGTCTGCGGCTCCTGGGCCTCTGCCGGAGAAAACCGGCTCACCAGATTGGGGATGCCGTGACCCACCATGCCCTCGACGGCCTGTACGGTGTACTCCGGCCAGCCGTTTTCCCGGCAGACGGCGTTGGCGGCGGCCGCCAGATCCCCGATGGTATCCAGCAGCGTGCCGTCCAGATCAAAAATCACTGTGCGATACATGTATGATGCCTTTCTCTCTTATTCCGCCGCGTTCCACGCGGTCTCCAGGGCGATCTCCATCATCTCATGGAAGGAGTCCTGCCGCTCCTGAGCGCTCAGGGCTTCGCCGGTAAAAATATGGTCAGAAATGGTAAGGATAGACAGCGCCCGCTTGCCGAAGCGCTGAGCCGTCCAGTAAATACCGGCGGTCTCCATCTCCACCGCCAGAATACCGAACTTCCGGTAGGTGGCGTTGGCCTCCGGATTGTCATTATAGAACTGGTCGGAGGTGAACACCTGTCCCACGTCCGCCCGGATGCCCAGCCGTTCCGCCGCTGCGGCAGCGTCCTTCAAAAGGCCGTAGTCCGCCGTGGCGCAAAGCTGGCCGGGGAACCGGTACTGGTCGGCAAAGTGGGAATTGGTGGAGGCGCCCATAGCCAGCACCACGTCCCGCACCTTCACATCCTCTCCGATGCCTCCGGCGGAGCCGATGCGGATGATGGTGTCCACACCGTAGAAGTTATACAGCTCGTGGGCGTACAGTCCCGCAGAGGGAACGCCCATGCCGTGACCCATGACGGACAGTTTCCGACCCTTATAGGTGCCGGTATAGCCCAGCATATTCCGCACGGTATTGAAGCACACCGGGTTTTCCAGATAGTGCTCCGCTACGAATTTCGCCCGCAGAGGGTCGCCGGGCATCAGTACCGCCTTGGCGATGACGCCCTCCTCCGCTGCGATGCAGGCAGAGGGAGATTCTAAAACAGCCATATCAGATCCTCCTTATTTTTTGTCCTTGAACAGCGCCGCAAGACTCTCGTTGAAGGGCGGGTAGCAGATGCCCTTCTCCGTCACGATGCCGGTGAGCAGCTCATGGTCCGTCACATCGAAGGACGGGTTGAAGCACTTCACCTCCGGCAGGGCCATGGGCTTTTCGTACCAGAGATTCTTGATCTCGTCGCCGTCCCGCAGCTCGATGGGGATGTGCGCCCCGTCGGGACAGTTCATGTCGATGGTAGAGGTGGGCCCCAGCGTATACACGGGGATGCCGTAGTGCTTGGCCAGGATGGCCACGCCGCTGGTGCCGATCTTGTTGGCGAAGTCGCCGTTGGCGGCGATGCGGTCACAGCCCACGAAGCAGGCCTGCACCCAGCCGTTTTTCATCACCATGGACGCCATGTTGTCACAGATGAGGGTCACGTCCACCCCCGCCCGCTGCAGCTCATAGCTGGTGAGCCGCGCCCCTTGTAAAAGGGGGCGGGTCTCGTCGGCAAACACGCGGATGTGGATGCCCCGCTCCGCCGCCAGCAGGAAGGGTCCCTGTCCGGTGCCGTACCGGGAGGTGGCCAGCGGACCGGCATTGCAGTGGGTCAGAACGCCGTCGCCGTCCTTCAGCAGGCTCAGGCCGTATTCGGAGATGGCGGTGCATTTGGCGATGTCGTCCTCGTGGATATCCACCGCCTTGCGGTACAGGGCCTCCAGCAATTCCGCCCGGTCATCCTTCAAGTGGGCCTTGGCGGTATCCAGCATTTCCCCCACCGCCCAGCGGAGATTCACAGCCGTGGGCCGGGCCGCCCCCAGCAGCTCGCCGTCGATCTGCAATTTTCGGTAAAAGGTCTCGTTGTCCTTGGCGTCAATGTCCCTGGCCAGCGCGTACATGCAGTAGCCCGCGCAGATGCCGATGGCCGGCGCGCCCCGGATGCGGAGCATTTTGATGGCCTCGATCATCTCCTCCACGGTGCGCAGCTCGATCTCTTTTTCCTCGTTGGGCAGCAACGTCTGGTCGATGATGTACAGCCGCTCCTCAGCCTTGTCATAGCGGATGTTCTGAACGTGGGTCACCTGCCGGATCGCTTCATTCATAGTCCGCCCTCCTCACACATACAGAACGCGGTCCTCTTTCCGGGCCTTGTCCCCCAGGACAGCCTGATCCGTATAGCCTAAAATACAGTTGCCGACGCCCTTCCAGTTTTCGCCCAGACCCCACTCTGCCAGCAAAGCCTTGCCCTCCGGCAATTCAAAGGTCTCCATGGCCCGGTTGATCCAGCAGGAGCCGATGCCCAATGCGGCAGCAGCGTTCATCAGGTTGCCCATTACCAGAGAGCCGTCCTGAAGCCAGTTGGGATACTCGCTGTCGGACAGCACCACAATGGCCTCCGGCGCACCATAAAAGGGTGTCCCCTCCGGTGTGCCTAAAATCCGGCTGTTCAGCCGTTCCAGTCTGGCAAGCACGGCGGCGTCACGCACCACCACCAGCTTGGTGCTCTGGAGATTCTTGGCAGAGGGCGCGTAAAGACCGGCCTCCACAATGGCGTCCAGATCCTCCTTTTTCAGCGGCTCCGGGCGGAATGCACGGATACTGCGGCGCTCTTTCAGAACCTTTAAAACCTCATTCATGGTCAACACTCCTTTTGCAATAAGATCGTTATGGTTATTCTATCACGGTTTTTTTGATTCTCCAATATTTTTTCATGGGGAGCGGCCAATTTTCCCCTTGCATAAGCCTGTTTTGGACCGCATAGGATAAAGCAACAAAAGGCGGGGAGTGTTGTGCTTTGAAGGGAAATATGGAGGAGCGGGCGGAGCGCCTTGCTCTTTACATCATAGAGAACCGGACCACGGTCCGCGCCGCCGCTGCCAAATTCGGCATCAGCAAATCCACAGTCCACAAGGACATTTCAGAACGGCTGCCCCTTTTTAACCGGGCGCTGTACTTGCAGGTCAAGGAGGTGCTGGACGTGAACAAGGCCCAGCGGCACATCCGGGGCGGCATCGCCACCCGAAAAAAATACAAGGGTACATAGAAGGAGGAAGTCCCATGGCTGTACGTGATCCCGGCGGCTGCCGCCGCCAAAGCGGCCCCCAAAAGTCAAACGCTGTCCCGGAACTGCCCGCCGCTCCGGCAGTTCAGCCCGTCATGCGCCGATGGCCCCACCCGGTAGCGGTCCATCCCGCGCCGGAGGGACTGGCAGCAGAGCTTCATTATATCAGCTGCGCCCTTTCACAGCAGACCCGGCAGCTGGACGAGATCCGGTGCCTGCTGAAAAGGCTGGCGAACAGCGCCGGAAGCGAATAGCAGGCTGCGGGGGACCTTCGGAGGGTCCCCCGCAGCCTTTAAGAAACGCCGATTTCCGTAGGCCAGCGTTTTTCGGACAGGCTGTTTGTGAATAAACTGGAAATTTCCCGGAACCCCTTGTAATTTGTGCCGTATCCTTATAGAATATTATGTAAATCTGTCGAAAAAGAGAAGCGGCCTTCGCCGCGCGTTAAAGGAGCGTCCGTTCACATGTCCAGAGCAGTCCGCTACAAAAAGCACCTCACTACCCTGCAAGTTTTCCTGTCCATCGTCCTGATCCTGCTCACTGCCTGCGTGGCGGTGAAGGCATTTTTCCTGAAAGCCCCGGAACAAAAGGTGGATGAGCTGCCGTCTCAGCCCTCCTCCACGGGAGATCCCCAGCTATCCGAGGAGGAGCAGGCGGCCCAGGAGGCCCTGCGGTCCCATCTGGAGCGCAAGGGCGGCTTCTACACCATTCTGGTCTCCGGCTCTGACGACGGCAACGGCAACAGCGACACCAACATTCTGGTAGCTGTGGACACTGTGAACGGCTACGTCTACGGCGTCAGCATCCCCCGTGACTCCAAGGCCGTGTGGGATGGAAAATCCCACAAGATCAACGCCGCCTTCGGCAAGGGCGGCATGACCAAGCTGGCAGAGGTGGTGTCCGACCAGTTGGGCATCCCGGTGGACTACACCGTTTCCGTGGATCTGACCGGCTTTGAGGCGTTGGTGGAGGCCATCGGCGGCGTGAACTTCGATGTGCCCATCAACATGGACTATGACGATCCCATTCAGAACCTCAGCATCCATTTTAAAAAAGGTGTTCAATACCTCAACGGCGCCGATGCCATGCGGGTGGTCCGCTTCCGCCACAACAACGATGGCACCGGCTACGGCAGCGAGGACTTGGGCCGGATGCAGACCCAGCAGAAGTTTTTGAAGGCTGTAGCGAAAAAAATGCTCACCGCCAGCAATATCCTGACAAAAATCGACGATTACGCCAAAATTTTCAACCAGTATGTAGACACCGACCTGTCCGTGGGCAATCTGGCCTGGCTGGGCACAGAGGTTTTGAAAATGGGCGTGGACAAGATCGACTTCTCCACCCTGCCCAATGCGTGGAAATACCCCTACATCTATCTGGATCCTACCGAGACCCTGACGCTGGTAAACACCTATCTGAACCCCTATGTGGAGGATCGGACGGCGGATGACCTGAATATCCCCGACTGACCTCCGGAAAGGAGTGACACTCCATGAAAAAGCAAGCGCTGTCCCTGCTGCTGGCACTGTCTCTGATGAGCGTTCCCGCTCTGGCCAAGGAGAACAGCGCGGACAACTTTGTCCGCGGCAAAACCTATGCCGGTCAGTTCTCTGATCTGCCGGAAGGCCATACCTTTTATGAAAATGTAGCCGCCCTGTATGAATACGGTCTGTCTGTCGGCCAGGCCGACGGCACTTACGGCCTGACGGCGCCTATGACCGTGGGACAGGCGGTGATCTTCGCCGGGCGCATCCGCAGCCTGTATCGCACCGGAGACCCAGAGGCCGGCCCCGCCGCCTTCACTGCCGCCGCCATCGGTCTGAAGGACGCCCAGCGGGTCTATGCTCCCTACCTCTGGTACTTACAGGCGGAGGGTGTTTTAGACAAGGCTCTGGACGAGCAGCTCGCCAATGTGGCTACCCGAGCCCAGATGGCCCATGTGCTGGCAAATCTCCTGCCGGAAACAGTACTGCCCCCGGCCAACGATTCCCTCATCACTCAGGCCTACGCCAGCCGCCGCCGGATCACCGACGTGACGGAATACACTCCCTATTATGATGATATTCTCAAGCTCTACCGCTGCGGGATCAGCGTGGGCAGCGACGAGACTGGCTCCTTTCTGCCGGATTCTCCCATCACCAGAGGGGCCGCCGCAGCCATGCTGACCCGGATGGTGGATCCTTCCCTTCGGCTAACGCCGGACTGGCACCTGCCGGAGCTTTACAGCGCCGAGGGGGCCGCCTACGAGGATCTGGTCACGGCGGGAACCTACATCGCCGCCCCGGAGACCGCGGCGGACTATGACCAGGCCGTCCGCTATATGCTCTCTCAGGGAGAAAACACCCTGTCCCTGAAATACGATCAGGGCTTTACCGTTTCCAGTGCTCAGGAGACTCTGAACAATGCCCTGCTGGCGGTCAAGCGGTACTGCGAGCAAGGCTATAACAACGCCTCCTGCTCCTATAACGCCGCCGGGACCATGATTCTGAAATTCAGCTCCATCGCCGGCGACCGCACCGAGGAATACCGGTCGGAAACGCTGTCTGCCGCCATTGCCGTCCATGACGCGCTGTGGCAGCAGGGGACCATTACCCCCGCCTTCACCCAACGGGAGATCGCCTGGGCCTATTACCAGTGGATCGCCGCCAACTGCACCTACGATGACGCCGGGGACAACACCTCCGTCAGCCACCTGCCCTACAGCCTGTTTCATAACGGCAAGGCCGTCTGCGACGGGTATACCGGCGCTTACAATCTGCTTTTGAAGCTGGAGGGCATCGACTGCTACGCTCTCCCCAACGCCACCCACATCTGGACCGTGGCCACACTGGACGGCGAGACCGTCCACATCGACGCCACCTGGGGGGATCAGGGGAACACCGGCACAAAGCAGTATTTTGCCATGACCCCGGAGCAGTCTTATTCGCTGCACCCTTGGCCCAAGGAAAACGAACTGCCCCAATGATTCAAAAAAGGACTTCCGCATTGCTGCGGAAGTCCTTTTTGTTATACAAAAGCATGGCAACATAAGAAATGTGCCATTTCCTCGCCCCTGCGGGGCAACCGGAAATGATGCATGAAAACTTCATGCACTGGCATCTGTGCATGTTCGTGGTGCACTGTTCATGCATGAAGTTTTGCTATGCAAAAGCATAGCAAAATTAAGAAATGCGCCATTTCCTCGCCCCTGCGGGGCAACCGGAAATGATGCGCGAAAACTTCATGCACTGGCATTTGCGCGTTTTCGTAGTGCGCCGCTCATGCATGAAGTTTTATACCAGATCCTTATAATACGCCACCAGCAGCTCCACCACCATGCTGTAAGACTTCATGCCGTTGGCGTCACCGTAGGATTTCAGCGCGGCGTCATACACTGTGTCGGATACCTTTTCCACCACGTTGTCCCGGAACTGATCCCAATAGGCGCTGTTGTCCCGGAGGTCTGCCTCCACCGCTGCCGGAAGGGTGCCCCGAATGGCCCAGTAAGCCTCCGGGTCTGTTTCGTACAAGGCGTTGCCAAGGTGGATGAATCCCAGCAGCCAGCCGGAATATATGTAGTCCGGCATCCCGCTGGTGACAGAGGCCAACACGCCCAAGAAGTTACACTCCTGCTCCCACGCGACGCCCCGCTGGTGGGCCAGCTCGTGGGCGATGGTGGAGGGCAGCAAGCAGGCGGGGCTGTCCACATTCACGTTGGACTCCCCCACGCAGGCGAAATACACCCCGGTAAAGCCCATAACGCTCATGATCCGGGAGCAGCGCACCGCCTTGACCCCGGTATCCGGAAATTCCAGAAAGGGGAACAGCTCCGTCACGCCGCCGTAAACCGACCGACTCTCTGAAAGGATTTGCTCTTTCGGCACCGCGTACACGCCGTTTTCGTCCCGTGGCACCGTGTCCGCCGTTTCGGACAGCCGTTCCGCGAAATAGGCGGTCACGTTTTTCAGATCCTCCGCAGCCACCGGCTGAGCTGTGATGCCGGAGCGGTCCTGAAAGCTGTCTGTCCAGTAGTTCACGCCCCACATGAGGCAGAACAGGACGTAAACTGTCAAAATACCGTCCGCCGCTCCCAAAAGGGCGCTGTATACCCGCCGTCCCCGGTGACTCCTGGCCTTCACCACGGCGCTCACTGACCAGACGGTATATGCCACAGTCCCCACCGCCGCCAGAGCATACAGGATTTCCATGATGGACAGGCTGGTAAGCGCGCACAGCCGCCCCAACGCCGCCTTCAGCGGTGTGGTGACGTGATCCGCAAAGCTGTTCATCAGCTGCCGGTTCTGCCGCAGAGCCAGATACAGGCCCAACACCGCCAGATCGACAGCCAGCCAGATATGCAGTTTTCGATATTTTTTCCAGAAGCTCATAGCAATGCCTCATCTGTCATTTTTCAAGCTCAGAATTTGGAAACAGCAGGCGAAATTCGCCTGCTGTCCTTATATCCAGTTGTTCGGCTATGCGGTTATTCCGCCGCCGCCAACAGCTGCTTGGTGTACGGGTCCTTGGGATGGTCGAACAGTTCGTCCACCGTCCCCTGTTCCACAATGCGCCCCTGCTTCATCACCAGAGCAGAATCGCAAAGCTGGTAGACCACGTTCAGATCGTGGGAGATGAACAGGTAGCTGAGGTCCAGTTCATCCCGCAGTTCCCGCAGCAGTTTCAAAATCTGGGCTTGGATGGTCACGTCCAGTGCGCTGACCGGTTCGTCAGCAATGAGGAAGCGGGGCCGCTGGATCAGGGCCACGGCGATGGACACCCGCTGCCGCTGTCCGCCGGAAAGTTCCGATGGCTTCGCTTTCAGCACTTCCTCCGGCAGCTCCACCCGTTCCAGCATCTCCCGGACCCGGCGCTTCCGCTCCGGGCCGTCATACTTTCCGTAGATCCGCAGCGGCTCCTCTAACAGCCACTCCACCGGATACGCCGGGTTCAGAGAGCTGTACGGGTCCTGAAAGATCATCTGAGGCCGTTTCGTATAATGGATGACCTGTCCGGCCTCCGGCCGCACCATGCCCAAGATGGTCTTGGCCAGTGTGGATTTTCCGGTGCCGGACTCGCCTACTAATCCTAAAATTTCACCCCGGTGCACATCGAAGGAAACATCGTGGAGCACCTCGTGAAAGTACTTGCGGCCCAGCACGCCGCCTTCCCGATACCCGGCAGTAACATGTTGAAGGGAGAGTACCAATTCGTCCGTCATGGCCGCTCCTCCTTTCGGTTCCGGGTGGGGATGGCATCGATGAGCTTTTGGGTGTAGGGGTGCTGAGGATGGTAGAATACCTGATCGGTATCTCCCTCCTCTACCAGAATGCCCCGCTGCATCACAGCCACCCGGCGGCACAGCTTCCGTACCACATTCAGGTTATGGGAGATGAACAGCATGGACACGCCGCTCTCCCGGTTCAGTTTTTTCAGCATTTCCAGAATTTGGGCCTGAATGGTCACATCCAGTGCCGTAGTAGGCTCGTCCAGCAGCAGCAGCTTGGGCCGGTTCACGATAGCCGCCGCGATCATAGCCCGCTGGAGCATACCGCCGGAAAGCTCATGGGGGTATTTGTCGCAGATCCCCTCCGGGTCCGGCAGTTCTGCTGCCGCCATCGCCGCCAGCGCCCGCTGGTGGCGCTCCTCTTTCGGCATCTGGGTGTGGATCCGCAGGGTCTCCTCCACCTGAGGCCCAATTTTCATCAGGGGGTCCATGCAGCTTTGGGGCTCCTGAAACACCACGCCGATCTCCGCTCCCTGAATCTCCCGCAAAACGGACCGGTCCGCGTGGAGCAGTTCCTGCCGGGCCAGCAGGATGCGGCCGGTATAGTCGCACCGCTTCCGGGGCAGCAGACCCGCCACGCTCATGGCGGTGACGGATTTTCCGGAGCCGGATTCGCCCACCAGACCCAGAATTTCACCGTCCTGAATGGTCAGGCTCACACCGCTGACCGCTTCCCGGTCCCGGTTATGAAATTTCACATGCAAATTCTGAATTTCCAGCATCAGACCTCACCTCCGCCCCGGCGCTGCAGTCCTTCGCCGATCAGTCCCACGCCGAACACCATCCACACAAGGGTCAGGCCCGTTCCCAGCGCGTACCAGGGCGCGCTCATGAACATGCCCTGACTCTCCGAGAGCATATAGCCAAGAGAGGCGTCCGGCGGCGTCACGCCGATGCAGAGATAGCTCATGGATGCCTCCGCCAGCACAGCGTTGTTGAAGCCGATGGTCAACGCCGGCAGCAGCACGCTCCAAGTATTAGGCAGGATATGCCTCCACAGGATGCGGCTGCTGGATGCCCCCATGAGTCGGGCGCTTTTTACATAGTTGAGCTCCCGCAGTCCGGCGTAGGTACCACGGGCCATCCGAGCAAAGCTGGGAATGAACACCAGCCCCAGAGCGAGGATCACGTTCCCGGTCTTGCCGGGGCCCAGCAGACTGATGACCACCAGTGCCAGCAGAATACTGGGAAATGCCGTCAGCACATCGCCAAGGCGCATCAGCACATCGTCCACGATGCCGCCGAAATAGCCGGTAACGGCGCCCAGCACCGTGCCGCACACCGCGCCCACGGCCACAGTACACAGCGCGATTCCGTAGGTGGTCCCGGCGCCCTTCAGCACCCGGCTGAAAATATCCCGGCCAAAGCTGTCCGTTCCCATCAGGTGAGCCAGAGACGGCCCCGTCAGCTTCGGCCCCGCTGCCATGGCGTTGGGGTCATAGGGCGTCCAGAAAAAGCCGAGAACGATCAGAGCCGTCAGGATGCCGGTCATCACCAGTCCCACTGTCAGGTAAGGATTTCTCTTTTTCATTTGCCGATCCCTCCCATCCGGGGGTCGATGCAGCGATTGACCAGATCCGCCAGAGTGCCGGAAAGCACCACCCAGAAGGCCAGGATCACCACGATGGCCTCCACCACAGGGTAGTCCTGACTGGAAATGGAGGCCACCAGCATCCGCCCCAGGCCCGGAACAGAGAACACCTGCTCCACCACGATGCTGCCCGCTACGATCTCCGCCATGGTCTGCCCCAGGAATGTGACGGTGGGCACCAGAGAGTTTTTCAGCACATGGCCCCACAGCACCTGCCGCCGGTCATTGCCACGGGCAATGGCCGTGCGGACATAGGGCTTGTTCATCTCGCTGATGACCGTGCTGCGCAGCATCCGCACCGTCATCGCCACCCGGGGGATGGCGATGGACACGGCGGCAAAGAATAAGTACACCAGAGACTTGCCAAGGTTCCGGTCCAGTCCTGGAAAGTCACCGGGGACAAACACCCGAAGGAAAATGCCGAAGCACCAGGAAATGAGGATGCCGGTAAAGAACGGCGGCACCGCCATGCAGAACTGATTCAAAAACGTGTGCAGCCTCTCCAGCTTTCCGTTGGCAGACAGCAATCCCAAGGGCAGCGATACCACGACGATCAGCACAAAGCTCACCAGGCTCAAGCACAGCGTCACCAGCATTTTCGGGCCTAACAGCGCCTGCACCGGCTGGCGGTACTGGAAGGAAACACCCAGATTTCCGGTGAAGAAACCGGCCAGCCATTCCCCGTACCGCACCAGCATGGGGCGGTTCAATCCCATTTCCGTCCGGAGGGCCTCCACCTTTTCCGGCGTGGCCTGCGTCCCCAGCAGGGTGGCGGCGGGGTCTCCGGAGATCATATCAAAAGCCGCGAACGTCAGAAGGGAGACGACGAGCATGGTGACAAGCAGCGTCAGAATTTTCCGCGCCGTGTATCGCATGACTGTCATCTCCCTTCCGGGTCAGCGGCGTCAAAACGTCCGCTGTTCATCACTTATTTCGTATAGTGGATAGTGGAAAGATCCAGAACATAGATGGGGTAGAAGGAGGGGCCCTCAAGACCATCCCGCACTGCCACGAAGTCTGCCATGTCCTGAATATAGACGTTGGCAGCATTTTCCGCCAGATTCTTTTCCATTGCTCTGTAAAGGGCGGTCTGCTCCCCATCGTCATAGCAGGCCTGAGCCTGGGCGAACAGAGCGTCATAGTCCGCGTTGTTGTAGTTGATAAAGTCGCGGCTGGCGGTAGAGACGAACCGCTCCAGCATGGCCCGTGCGGTCATGTTGGAAGCGTCCACGCCCACCACAGTGGACTGGAACTGCCGGTTGGAATAGGTGTCCTGCACCCAGCTCTCCCAAGTGACGGGCTGAATGGCGGCATTGATGCCCACAGCCTTCAGCTGCTCCACGATGACCTGTGCGGTATCCATGTGAGACTGGTAGTTGCTGGGGACGGTGATGGTCATATCGAAGCCGTTGGGATAACCGGCCTCCGTCAGCAGTTCCTTGGCCTTTTCGGTGTTGTAAGTATAGTAGTTGGTCAGCTCATCATCAAAATACTTGCTGAAAGCGGGGTACATGCTGGAGCCCAGCAGGGTGCCGTAACCGTCGAAGGCCAGATCCAGGATCTGCTGACGGTCAATGGCGTAGCAGAGAGCCTGCCGCACCCGCACATCGTCAAAGGGCTTCTCGGCGTTGTTGAGGTACAGGGCCTGCACCAGATTCATGGTGCCTTCCTCCACATGGAAGCCGTCGCCAAGCTGCTGGATCTGGGTGGTGGTCAGATGGGCAAATACATCTACAGCGCCGCTCTGGAGGCTGAGAAGAATGCTGTCGGCATTCTCAATGATCTTATAGGTGACCTTGGTCAGGTCGGGCTTTTCGCCCCAGTAATCATCAAACCGCTCCAGCACCACGGACTCCTGAGCCGTCCGGGAAACGAACTTGAACGGGCCGGTGCCCACGGGGACGGTATCCTGCTCCGTGTAGTCCTTGGGCAGCACAGCGGTGGTCAGGTAAGAAGTAAACTCATTATTGGGCTCCTGAAGCTGGAAGCAGACGGTGTCATCCCCCTCCTGATACATCTCCACGTTGGCAAAAGCCGCCACCTGGATGATGTCTGCCGGGGCATTGGCATCGCCGCAGCGCTGGTAGGACCAAATCACGTCCTCCGGCGTCACTTCCTGACCGTTGTGGAACTTCACACCGGCACGGAGCTTAAAGGTATACAGCAGATGGTCCTCGGAAACGGTATAGCTCTCCGCCACAGCGGGATTCAGGTTGCCGCTGGCGTCGGGCTTCAAAAGTCCTTCAAATACGTTGAACATGACCTCGCGGGTTCCTGCCTTCACGGTTTTGTGAGGGTCAAGACTGCTGTCCAGGTCCTGGGCGATGCCCACGTTCAGTTCGCCGGCCGCAGCGCGGGCCGCGGGGCCTTCCGTCTGGGTGTTCGCGGTGCTCTGGTCCGTAGTTCCGGTCGTCCCGTTCTGGCTGCCGCCTCCGCATCCGCTGAGTACGGCGCTCAGGAGGCAGACCGCCGCCAAAAGCGTCAGGATTCTCTTCTTCATATGCAATTCTCCTTTTTATATCACTGCTCCGGGGAGTCAGTGTATTCGCGGAGCGGTTTTCTCCGTTCCGCAAATTCCCAGTCCCTTACGGGTACTGAAAATCCATGAGGGAATATGCGGTGGCCAATCCGCAAAAACAGCCCTGGGACACATCGTTTGTTATTTTTCTAACGATATGTCCGCAAGGCTGTATTGTACAGGATACTGCGGCTGATTGCAAGCCTTTTTTACAAGTTTTCCGACGTTTTCTCCGGTTTTTCAGGCTCGGTTTCCTGCTCCGGCAGCGGAGCGGTGTAATGCTCCGTTTCCACGGGGAGATCCTTTTCCGCCAGACGCCGGTCCACCAGGAACGCCACCAGGCTGTACAGGCAGGCGCATACCGGCACGCCGAAAAACATACCCGCCACACCGAAAAAGCTGCCGCCCACCAGGATGGCAATGATGACCCACAGGCTGGAAAGGCCCGTGCTCTCTCCCAGGATCTTGGGGCCGATCACGTTGCCGTCCAGCTGCTGGAGAGCCAGCACGAACAGCAGGAAATACAGAGACTGAATGGGGTTGACCAGCAGAATCAGCAAGAAGCTGGGGATCGCCCCCAGGAAGGGGCCGAAGAAAGGAATGACATTGGTGACGCCCACAAAAACGGACACCAGCGGCGTATACGGCATATCCAGCAGTGAGCAGCCGATGAAGCACAGCACGCCAATGATGAGGGAATCCAGCAGCTTGCCCCGGACAAAGCCGGAGAAGATGCGGTCAACCTTGGCGCTGCCCCGAAAGACCCAGTAGACCGCTTCCTCGGAAAACAGGCTGTAAGCCAGCTTCCGGGCATGGGCGGCACAGCGCTCCTTGGTAGCCATGAAGTACACAGAGACGATCATGCCCACCAGCAGGTTCTTCAAGAACACCAGCGTACTGAGCACACCGCCGGAGACGGCGATCATCAGCATCTGCGTCCGGGTAAAGACCTGATTTTTCAGCCACTCCGCTGCGGACTCGTAGAACTTATCCATCTGGTCGGCTACCCAAACCTCCACGGTGGGGTTGCTCTCCAGCAGATGCTCCACCCAGCCGCTGATGGTGTTGTAGTAGCCTTCCACGCTGGAAATCAACTGCACCACGCTCCGGTACAGCTGCGGGATCAGCACATGGCCCAGCAGATAGCAGAGCAGGCCGATGATGACCCAGGTCACCACCAGACTGACGGCCCGGGCGCTCCGGGAGGTCATGCGCCCCTCTGCGTGGGCTTTTTTCATCTGTTCCGGAAAAAACAGGTTTTCAATAAAGTCGATGACCGGCGCCAGCAGGTACGCCAGTACCGCGCCGATCAGAACCGGCTGCAGTGCTTTCAGCAGTTGACCGCCGAAGGATGGCAGTACCCGGCGGCCAAAGAGGGTATCGTAAAAAAGCAGGATCGCGCCCACGGTCAAAAAGAGGGCAAGTCCCCACCGCACCGCGCTGTCTTTTTTCTTCATCCAACCGCCTCCTGCCGACAGGGTCCGCCCGCCTGCGGCAGACTTCTCCCGAAACCTTTATATAAACTTTATTCTACACGTCGCCCGGGGGAATTGCAATCCTCAATTCCCCATGCTATACTACTTTAACCGTCTGTTAACATTTATAATCATTTTCGGAGGCATGGACATGGAACCCCAAAAGAAGCTCCTGATGATCGTCAATCCCCGGGCGGGACGCAGCAAGCCCCGGGGGCCGTTATATGATGCGGCTGCCGCCCTGTGCGATGCCGGATATCTGCTCCGTATCCGCCGCACCACCGCCGCCGGGGACGCAGCCCGCATTGCCGCCCAAGAGGGCGGAGATTATGACACTGTGGTGGCCGTGGGCGGCGACGGCACCCTCAACGAGGTCATCTCCGGCATCCAAACGCTGAAAACTCCCCCGGCGGTGGGTTATCTGCCTCAGGGGAGCACCAATGATTTTGCCGCCAGCCTGGAGATCCCCTCAGATCCCGTTCAGGCGGCGGAGGCCATCGTCCGTGGTCAGCGCCGTCAACTTGACATCGGCCGCTTCGGTGAGCGTATTTTCGTATATGTAGCCTCCTTCGGAGCCTTCACCCGGACATCCTACACCGCCTCTCAGGATGTGAAAAATGCTCTGGGCCACTTCGGCTATCTGCTGGAAAGCCTCCGGGATCTGGATACGCTGCGCCCCTATAAGGTCCGCATCACCGCTGATGGGGAGACGCTGGACGGTGAATACCTGTTCGGCGCCGTTGCCAACTCCACCTCCATCGCCGGTATGATGAAGCTGGAGCGGGAGGAGGTCATTCTGGATGACGGCCTCTTTGAGCTGCTGCTGGTGCCCCACCCCCAAAATGCAGCGGAGCTGCAAAATCTGATCTGGGCCTTGCTGAATCAGCAGTATAACAGCGGCGGTCTCATTTTCCGCCATGTATCGGCCCTTCATGTGGAAACGGACGAGGACCTGCCCTGGTCCCTGGACGGAGAGTACGAACCCAGTCAGCCGACGGTGGACATCACTAACTGCCAGCGGGCTTTGACGATGCTGCTATGAGAGAAGAACTGACAAATCTGCGCCGGTTTTACGGCGATCATGTTCCCACGCTGCTGGAAGCCCGACACGAATATGCTGTTTTGTGTCCTCTGGTAGAGCGTCCGGATGGACTGCACCTGCTGTTTGAGGTCCGGTCTACCGGGGTCAGTCAAAGCGGCGAGACCTGCTTTCCCGGCGGGCAGATGGAACCGGGAGAGACCCCGGCAGACTGCGCCCTCCGGGAGACGGAGGAGGAATTATCCATCCCCCGCGCCGAGATCCGGCTTCTGGGCCAAGGGGACTTTATCTGCAATCAGCGGGGCTTTCTTCTGCGGCCGCTGCCGGGTCTGGTCTCCCCTGCCGGTCTCGCAGCCCTGCGTCCCGCCCCCGCTGAGGTAGCGGAGGTGTTCACTGTACCGGTGGAATTTTTCAGGGCCACCCTGCCCCAGCCATGTGCCTATGATCTGATCCCCCGTGTCCCGGAATCTTTCCCCTATGAAGCGGTTGGGATTCCCCGGGATTACCCTTGGAACTGCGGCAAGGTAGAGGTCCCGGTGTGGCTCTACGGGGGCCACGCCATCTGGGGCATGACCGCCCGGATCGTGCGTGATTTGGTTTCCCATTTGTAAAAAAAGCGTCTGAAAGTTCTCACTTTCGGGCGCTTTTTCCCTGTCCATGTGTATATCATGCGCTAAATCCCTATATTTTCCACAAAAAAGAGCGCCTTCTTTTCAGAAAAACAGAGATTTTTTACTTTTTTCGTATATTCCCTGATATTTCTGCCAAAATAATGTTAGAATGGTTATGAATCTGAAATCTTTGCAGTTTTTGGAAAGGAGGCACTTCCCGTGTTTCAGGCAGGAGATCTGCTGGTCTATGGCACCACCGGCGTCTGTCGGGTGCTTTCCATTGACCGGCGGCAGGAGCGGGTGGGCAGCACCCGTCAGGAGCGGCTTTACTATCAGCTTAAACCCATCTATCAGGGCGGTTTGATCTATACCCCGGTAGACAATGACAAGGTGTCCATGCGGCCCATTATCTCCCGGCAGGAGGCGGAAGATCTTATCAGTGAAATTCCCACTCTGCATCCCGCTGCCTGTCGGGCTTCCACCACCCAGGCGCTGACCCAGCAGTATCAGGCCAGTCTCCGGCAGCATAACTGCCGCAGTCTGGTGGAGCTCGCCATGTCCATTCACGCCAAGCGCCGTCAGGCAGAATCCCAGAACCGCCGCCTCGGCATGGTGGACGAGCGCTATCTCAAGCAGGCAGAGCAGCTTCTGTTCGGCGAGCTGGCCGCCGCACTGGAAATTCCCTACGAGGCGGTCCAGCCCTATATCGCAGACCGGATCGCCGCCGTCCATTCCTGATCTGCGAAACAACACGAAAAATCATACGGAACAAAAGAGGGGCCTCGCTTTCAGCGAGGCCCCCGAGACTGTCGATTAAGTGGTAAATTCTCCGCAATGGTAAGGAAGGGTGTGCGCGGGAAACCCAAGAAGGGTGTCCTGCGCCATTGAAATCTCCCAAGTTTTAGAACTTTACAAAAGTTCTGAAAACTTACTCAGCGGGGAGAAAAGGCTTTTTCGACACGCTGAGGGGCCTCGCTTTCAGCGAGGCCCCTTGCTTATGCCATATTCCGGTATTTTTTCAGCTGCTTTTCAAATTCCTCCGGCAGACCGCAGGTCAGCTCCACCAATTCTCCCGTGCGGGGATGGATAAATTTCAGCCCTACAGCGTGAAGGCACTGTCCCTGCAAACCGGGGACCGGTTTTTTGTTGCCGTATACGGTATCTCCCAAAATCGGATGGCCGATGTAGGCCATGTGCACCCGGATCTGGTGGGTGCGGCCCGTTTCCAGACGGCACTCTACATAATTCACACCGGGATAGCGCTCCAGCACCGTCCAATGGGTCACGGCGTTCCGTCCGCCGGCCACCACAGCCATTTTCTTCCGGTCTGCGGGACAGCGGCCGATGGGAGCGTTCACCGTCCCGGTATCCTCCCGAAGATTGCCGGCGACGATGCAGCGGTAGGTCCGGGCCAGCGTGTGATCCTGAAGCTGCTCCGCCAGTTTCACATGGGCGAAGTCGTTTTTTGCGGCGATGATGAGACCGGAGGTGTCCCGGTCAATGCGGTGGACGATGCCGGGCCGCAGTTCTCCGTTGATCCCGGAAAGGCTGTCCCCGCAGTGATACAGCAGGGCGTTCACCAGTGTCCCGTCCGGGTGTCCCGGCGCGGGGTGGACCACCAACCCCTTCGGTTTGTTCACCACGATGACGTCCTCGTCCTCGTACACCACGTCCAGCGGGATATTCTGAGGCACAATGTCCACCGCCTCCGGCTCCGGCAGTTTCACAGACACCGTTTCCCCGCCGGTCAGCCGGGTGTTTTTAGCAAGGGGTTTTCCCGCCGCCGTCACCCGGCCCTCCTCCATCAGCTTTTGAACGGCGGAGCGGGTCAGCTCCGTTTGCTCTGCCAGCCATGCATCCAGCCGTTTTCCGGCGTCCTCACTGGCCGTTTGCAGGATCAGAGGCTCCATCCGTTTTCCTCCTGTCATGCTTTTCGTAGAGTAACACGTAGTAGATTGCGCCCAGAATAGCCCCGGACACGATGCACACATCCGCCACGTTGAACGTGGGATAGCTGGGCCAGAATTGGAAGTGGAGCATATCCACCACATAGCCCAGCCGGAACCGGTCGATGATATTGCCGATGCCGCCGGAGAGGATCAGGCAGCAGGCGCAGATCCCCAGCGGGTGCCGGACGATCTTCCGAGCCAGCACCCACAGTACCGCCGCCAAAATGACGCCGGTGACACCCAGCAGCAGCCACTTCTGCCCGGCAAAGCTGGACCACGCCGCGCCGTAGTTGTGAACCCGCATCAGTTCCAGAAATCCCGGAAACAAAGAAGTGGTCTCCCCCATCTGCAAATGGCCCACGACCCAGGCCTTGACCCACTGATCGGCGCCCAGCAGCGCCGCCCCCAGCAGGCCGAAAATCACATAGTACATAAACGCTCCTTTTTGCAAAGGCTTTTCCAAGCCCGTCTCGGTTTCAGAAATTGCTACCAGTATACACGAAGTCCGCCTAAAATGCAACGCCGGGGGAGCTATGCTCCTCCGGCGTGTGAAACTATCGATAAAGTGGTAGATCCTCCGTGACGGTAAGGTAGGGCAGCCGTTAGCGGCTCTGCCGCTTTACGGATGCTGCATACCCCTTGCGGGTAAAGGGTGTGTGCGGGACTACGCCCGCAGGCGTGTTTCGGAGCGCAACCGCCGAAGGCGGCTCTTGGCGCGTAGATAACCCAAGAAGGGATACACCGTCGGCTCAAGCCAAACAGCGGATACTGTGTATCCGCTGTTTGGGAGCCTTCCTCGAAACAGGCTCGCTGCATCCGCCACTGGCGGCGCTTCACCTGTTTCCCCGCACCATTGAAATCAAATATTTTCAGAACTTTAACAAAGTTCTGAAAATAAGAGCAGCGTGGCGAAAATATTTTCGCCACGCTGAACGCCGGGGGAGCTATGCTCCCCCGGCGTGTACTTTAGTCTTGATCCTCGGCGTCCGCAGCCGGAACGTTCTCCGGCTGTTCATGGGTTTTCTCCCCGAACACCGTCAGGAAGGCGTCCCGCTCCATGGTCTCGTGCTCCAGCAGGTACTGGGCCACCTGCTCCAGCTTATCTCGCTGCGCTTCCAGAATATCCTGACAGCGGCGGTAGGCGCCGTCCACCAGATCCTTGACCTCCTGATCGATCTGGGCGGCCACAGCCTCGGAATAGCCCCGGCTGTGTCCCATGGTGCGGCCGATGAACACCTCGTCATTGCCGCTGTCAAAGGACACCGTGCCCAGCCGCTCGCTCATGCCATATACCGTCACCATCTTCCGGGCAATGGCGGTGGCGCGCTGAATGTCATTGCTGGCGCCGGTGGAAATATCGTTGAGACACAGCTTTTCAGCCACACGCCCGCCCAGCAGGCCCACGATCTGATCCTCCATGTAGTGCTTGGAGAGGTAAGAGCGGTCCTCCTCCGGCAGGGAAATGGTCATACCGCCGGCCATACCTCTGGGGACAATGGTGATCTGGCTCACCGGGTCCTGTCCCGGCAGCATGTGCATGACCACCGCATGGCCCGCCTCGTGATAGGCTGTCAGTTCCCGCTCGTGCTGGGGGATCACCCGGCTCTTTTTCTCCGGACCGGCGATGACCTTGATCTCCGCATCCTTCAGATCCTGCATGGTGATGAAGTGCTGATCCTTCCGGGCTGCCAGCAGGGCGCCCTCGTTGATGAGGTTCTCCAGATCCGCGCCGGTGAAGCCCGCAGTGCCTTGAGCCAGCTTACGGAGACTCACGTCCTCCGCAAGGGGTTTCCCCTTGGCGTGGACCTTCAGGATCTCCTCCCGGCCCTTGATGTCCGGCAGGCCTACATACACCTGACGGTCAAACCGGCCGGGCCGCAGCAATGCGGGGTCCAGCACGTCCGCCCGGTTGGTGGCGGCCAGGACCACCACGCCCTCGTTGGCGGCAAAGCCGTCCATCTCTACCAAAAGCTGGTTCAACGTCTGCTCACGTTCGTCGTGACCACCGCCCAGACCGGTACCGCGCTGGCGGCCCACGGCATCGATTTCGTCAATGAACACAATGGCGGGGGACTGCTTTTTCGCCTGCTCAAACAGGTCCCGGACACGGCTGGCGCCTACGCCCACATACAGTTCCACAAAGTCGGAACCGGAAATGGACAGGAAGCCCACGCCGGCCTCGCCGGCCACCGCCTTGGCAAGCAGCGTCTTGCCGGTGCCCGGAGGGCCCACCAGCAGCACGCCCTTGGGGATCCGGGCGCCCAGATCGATATACTTCTTTGGATTTTTTAGGAACTCCACGATCTCCCGGAGCTCCTCCTTTTCCTCGTCGGCTCCCGCCACATCGGCAAAGGTGACCTGCTTATCCTTTTCGCTGAGACCCCGGATCTGTGCGGAGCCAAACTTTGCCATCCGGTCCGGCCCCATGCCTCCCTGTGCCCGGACGCTCATGAGGTACCACATACCGCCGAACATCAGCGCCATCATCAGATAGGGGAGCATGATCCCCAGCCAGTCAGTCCCCTCCGGAGGGGGATAGCTGTAAGATTTGATGATTCCTGCTGCTTTCTGCTCCTTTACCAGATCGTTGAGATCGCTGTAAAAGAGGGTATAGTCATGGATCCGGCAGCGGACCGGCTGGTCGCTGCCCTTGACCTGCAGCATCAGCGTGCTGGAATCCGTAAAGCGGAAGGCTTCCACCTTCTGCTGCTCAAAAAGCTGCACCATCTCATCATAGGTCATCTCATCCCGCTGATTGAGCTGGGTCAGCCAGCTGACACATAAAATCACGATCAGCATCAGCGGCAGAATGCTGACGCCGGGTCTTCTTTTTACCATACGGGGGATCCCCCCTTTCTGTATTATCGCCGCATACAGGCGGCTGCGACGGTTCCCGCACCTGCCGGGAATCGCCGGTCATGCTCAGGTGTTTCCGTAAACGGCGGGCTTCAGCACACCGATGTAAGGCAGATTCCGGTAAAGCTGGGCATAATCCAGGCCGTAGCCCACCACGAATTCGTCCGGCACCACAAAGCCGGACAGATCCGCTTCCACCGCCTTTTCCCGGCGGGAGGGCTTATCCAGCAGCGTCACGATAGAGATGCTCTTGGCACCCTTTGCCATCAGGTAGCTTTTCAGGAAGGCCAGGGTATTGCCGGAGTCCAGAATATCCTCCACAATGACGATCTCCCGGCCCGTGATGTCCTGCTGGAGATCATGGGTGATCTGCACCCGGCCGCTGGACACGGTGCCGTTCTGGTAAGAGCTGACAGCGATGAACTCCACGTCGCACATCAGCTGGGAAGCCCGCATCAGGTCCGCCATGAAAATGAAGGAGCCCTTCAGCACCCCCAGAAACAGGGGGCGGTGTCCCTCATACCGCTTGTACAGCGCTTCACCCAGCTCCGCGATCCGGGTCTTCAGCTCCTCTTCCGTTACCAGAACCTTGAGAATGTCTTTCTCCATCTCACTATTCATTGTTGTTCTCCTCTGTCACTTTTAAAAATATCACCCGCACCGCCCGCTCATATCGGTCCGGCGCGAAATTTTCCTGGATAGGCAGCCCCGGCACCGCCACCGCGATGCCGTTCACCCGCAGGACCGGAAGCCGGTCCCGCTCCTGTGGGGAAATTCCCCGCTCTCCGCACAGGCGCTTGACAGTGCGGCCGTTCAGTCGGTCCTTGGAGTCCCAGGCCGTCACAGTCAGGTCGGCGGTCTCCGAGATGGAAATGAGAACACCCTCACCGGCCGACTCTGCCAGACTAACCTGCCACTGACCGAATGTGACGGTCTCTCCCACGGAAACAGCCTGCACCGCCGGCGCAGACGCCGCCTTGAAAAAGCGCAGCGCCGCCGGCTCCCGGAGGACCGTGACGCCGTAGGGCATGGAAAGCTGGCCCCGGTCCAACGTCAAAACCGCCCGGATATGAGCGGCGGTCAAGTCCTTTTCATGGCCTGCCACCGCCGCCAGCACCGCCAGCACCAGCCGTCCCCGCAGGGCCTCCGGCGCGTCTTGCAGCATGGCAAGAGGAACTGTCCCGGAAACGTTTGGGGTCACGGCGCATTGGGCCAGCAGTTTTCGACACGCAGCGTCCAGAGCCGCTTCATCCGCCGCCAGCAGCGATGCCGTGCGGCTCATGTTCTCCACAACTCTGGGATTCAGCTTCTTCAAAACCGGGAGCACCTGATGGCGCAGCATGTTCCGGGCCGCATCGTCCGTCCCATTGGTGGAATCCTCCACAAAGGGGATGCGGTGTTCTGCGGCGTAGGCCGCCAGCTCCGCCCGGGTCGCACCCAGCAGCGGACGCAGGATACAGTCCCGCTTTTCCGGAATGCCAGTCAGCCCTTTCAGGCCCGTGCCCCGCAGCAGATTTAACAGCATGGTCTCCGCGCTGTCATCGGCGTGGTGGGCGGTCAGAATGCAGCCAAAGCCCTCCCGCCGCCGGGTCTCCTCCAGAAATTCATAGCGCAGCTGCCGGGCGGCTTCCTCAACGGTGCGCCCGGTTTTCTCCGCAAAGGCCCGGACATCGCCCCGGCCCGCGAAAAAAGGAATTTCACGGGCGGCGCACCAGTCCCGGACGAAGGCCTCGTCCCGGTCCGCCTCCGCACCCCGGAGCTGATGATTGAAATGGGCGGCGGCTACCCGCCGTCCCTGCTTCTGTCCCTGCCGGACCGTCATTTCCAGCAGGCACATGGAGTCCAGTCCGCCGGACACGGCGCACAGTGCGCCGCCCTCCGGCAGGCCCACCGCCGTCAGAGGATCAGTCATCCTCATCATAGCGGTTTTCCAGCGTGGCAAAGGTGGTGTACTCCGGCATCCACCGCAGTTCCACCTTGCCAGTCTCGCCGTGACGGTTTTTCGCTACGATACACTCGGCAATATTCCGCTTTTCGGAATCCTCGTTATAGTAATCGTCGCGGTACAGGAACATTACGATGTCGGCATCCTGCTCGATGGCGCCGGATTCACGGAGGTCCGACAGCATGGGCCGTTTATCGTCCCGCTTCTCGTTGGCACGGGACAACTGGCTCAGACAGATCACCGGCACATTCAGTTCCTTGGCCATGATCTTCAGCATACGGGACATTTCGCTGACCACCTGCTGACGGTTCTCGCCGCTGCGTCCACCGGATGCGGAGGTCATCAACTGCAGATAGTCGATGACTACCAGGCCCAAGCTGTCGATCCGGCGGCATTTGGCGTTCATATCCGCCACACTCAGCATGGGGTTATCGTCAATACGGATATCCACTCTATTCAATACGCCGGCAGCGGCGGCGATCTTCTCCCAGTCCGTCTCCCGCAGAGAGCCGGTAACAAGCCGGGTGTTCTCCACACAGGCTTCGGAGCTGAGAAGCCGGGTCGCCAGCTGCTCCCGGGACATTTCCAGCGAAAACATGGCTACGGTCTTTTTCTCAGACTTCGCCACATTCAGCGCCACGTTCAGCGCAAAGGAGGTTTTGCCCATACCGGGACGGGCCGCCAGCAGGATCAGGTCCGATTTATTCAGGCCGCTGATCTTCCGGTCCACAGCGGACAAGCCGGTGGACAGGCCCGGAAGTCGGCTTTCGCTCTCGCTCATCTCGTTGAGCCGGTCCAGCACATCCGGCAGCACCATCCGCAGAGGCACCATACCCTGCGCACTCTGGCCGCGGCGGACGGCGTAGATCTTCTGCTCGGCAGCTTCCAGAATGGCAGCGGCTTCTCCGATGCCCTCCTGCACCAGCACCGTGATCTCCCCCGCCGCCTGAGCAACGCCCCGCAGCAACGCCTTATCCCGAACGATGGCCACATACTCCATCACGTTGGCGCTGGTGGGGGTGATCTCCATCAGCTGCGCCAGATAGGAGCGGGTGGTATTTTCGTCATAAGTCCCGGCCTTTTGCATCTCCTCGCAGACGGTGATGCCGTCAATAGGCCGGGCGTAGGTGAACATGGTGTAGATGGTCTCAAAAATCTCCCGGTTCTGCCGCAGGTAGAAGTCCGAGGGCACCAGCTTATCCATCACGTCCTTGACGCAGCCCTCGTCGATGAGCATGGAACCTAAAACGGCCTGCTCGCCTTCCAACGAATGGGGCATCTGCCGCAGCAGAAGATCTTCGTTAGCCATGGAACTCTCCTTCCCGCTTCTCCGGAAGCGCAAGTTAGACATTCAGACATGCAATCATTTTTGTCAGGGCGTCCCCCAGAAGAGCCTCTCTTGCCCCTGCGGGGCAATTCACCTTCTGTACCTAACAAAAACACATTGACTCAGCTGCCTTGGGCAGCGTTCACCAGTGAGCGGATCTCACTGGTGCGGGGTTTACTCAAGGGGAAACCGCCGCAGCGCCGCCAGTGGCGGAATAAGCAAGGCTGTTTCGAGGATGCGGCACGATTTGCAGTCTTATCATAGAGACTGCAAATCGTATTGCCGCGACGGTGTATCCTGATCCCCCTTGAATTAGTCTTACTTCTCCTCGCAGACAGTGACGTACACGGTACCGCTGACCTCAAAGCCCAGCTTGGCCTTCACCTGATAGCTGCCGTAGGCCTTGATCGGCTCATCCAGTACGATCTTCTGCTTGGGAATATCCACGCCGTACTGGGCCTTCAGGCCCTCGGAGATCTCCTTGTTGGTCACGGCGCCGAACAGCTTGCCGCCGTTGCCGGCCTTGGCGCTGAGCTTCACGGGGCAGTTCTGGAGCTTCCCGGCGATCTCCTGCGCCTCAGCCTTCAGCCGGGCTTCCTCGGCCTTGCGGGCCTTCTCTTTCAGGTTCATGGTGTTGATGGCGTCCGCCGTGGCAGGCACCGCCAGCTTTCTGGGCAGAAGGAAGTTCCGGCCGTAGCCCTCGGAAACCTCGATCATCTCGCCCTTCTTGCCCTGACCCTTCACGTCCTGCTGTAAAATCACTTTCATGTTATATATCCTCACTTTCCGAATGTTCTGAATGAATTTGCTTTTTCAATTCCTGAAGCTCTGCTTCCAGCGCTTCGACCTTTTGCGCCGTACTGCTCCACGCGCAGACAGCAATCGCCAGAATCAGTGCGATCACAGCGCCTGCCCGATAGATGCCGGTACCTCTGAGATCAAACAGCATCCACCCACCGAAGAAGATAAATACCTCCATCAGAATCAGGCAGACCGCATACGCCTTCAAAAACGCCTTCATAGGCCGCCTCACTTTTCAAAGTATGCGTCCAAGACCCCAATCAACTGCTGACGGACGCTCTCCGGGTCCGTGTCCTCGATCCGTGCGCCTGCGGTGGTAGAGTTGCCGCCGCCGCCCAAGGCCTCCAGGATCACCTGCACGTTGATCTCGCCCAAAGAACGGGCTGACATCAGCACCGCTCCCTCGGCGGCGTAGATCACGAAGGAAGCCTGAACGCCCTTCAGGGTCAGCAGATCGTCCGCCGCCTGAGCTGCCGCAACGCGGTCCACGCCCGGCTCCTCCACCACGGAGACCGCGATGTTGCTCCGGTACATCTCCGCGCGGCGGATGATGTCGTATTTCGTGACCATATCCTTCAAATCGCCTTGGAACAGCCGCTGGACCTCAGCCGTATCCGCGCCGGAACGCCGCAGGAAGGCCGCCGCCTCAAAGGTGCGGCCGCCGGTCCGCTGGGTGAAATGCTTGGTATCCAGCACGATACCCGCCAGCAGCGCCCCCGCTTCCTCCCGCAGAAGGTCGGTAGGCTCCACCAGATATTGCAGCAGCTCCGTCACCAGTTCGCTGGCGGACGAGGCGTAAGGCTCGTGGAAGTTGAAGGCAGCGTTTTCGATATAAGTCGCCGCCCGGCGGTGATGGTCAACGACCGCCACCCGGTTGCAGGATTCCAAAAGCTGTGGATTTTCCACCATGTCCGGACGGTTGGTATCCACCACCACCAGAAGCGTGTCGGCCCGCATCTGCAAAAATGCCTCAGCGGGGGTAAGGAACACACCGCTGTACTCCGGCAGTGCGTCCAGCCGGGCGATCAGGGTCTCGGCCGCGGTGTGCTCCCGGTCAATGACGATCCGGGCCTGCTTTCCCCGCTTCCGGGCGGCGCAGCAGATACCCGCGGCAGCGCCCACGGCGTCCATATCCGCAAAGGAGTGGCCCATGATGTAGACCTCTCCCGCGTCTGCGATCAGCTCCCGGAAGGCGTTGGCCATCACGCGGGATTTCACTTTGGTCCGCTTCTCCGTGGCCTTGGTACGGCCGCCGTAGAAGGCGAAGTCCACCTGATTCCGCACCACCGCCTGATCGCCGCCCCGGCTCAGTGCCATTTCTAGCGAGAGCTTGGCGTTTTTGTACAGCTCCGGGATACTGGGAGAATCCTTGCCGATGCCGATGGACAGGGTTGGGTGGATATTCTCCGCCACGCGGATCGCCCGGACAGTGTCCAGAATGGAGAACTTTTCGTCTACAAAATGCTGGAAATACTGTTCTTCAAACAGGAACAGGTAATGGTTCCGGTCCGTTTTCAGCAGGATGCCCTGGCCCGCGTTGGCCCAGGTCTGCAATTTTTCATCGATCTGCGCCAGGACCGCGCTGCGCTGGGTATCCTCGCAGGCCTTCATCAGGTCCTCGTAGTTGTCCAGCATCAGGATCGCCGCCACCGGGCGGCTGGCCTCGTAGACCTCTCTCAGATGATCGGCCTCCGTAGTCTCCACCCAGTAGGTAGTGGCCACCAGGCTCTGCACGCCGGTGCGGTTCCGGGAGCGCACCAGGCTGCCGTAGACCCGGAAACGGTGATTGTTCAGCTCCACCCGCTCCGGGCTTTCCTGCTTTCCGCTCAGCAGCCACTGGACCTGAAAATCCGGTACAGCCTCGGAAAGCCGCATCTCAAAGAGATGCTCCCGGACGCCGGCCAGCTGCAAAAAGCTCTCGTTGCTCCAGATGATCTCCCCCGTATCCGGCCGGAACACCAGCGTGGGCAGAGGGGAGTTGATGAGGGTGGACTTACTGGCGGTGTCCACACTGCCGGTGACAGAGTCGATGTACTGCAAAACGCCCTGCCGCCGCTTCTGATTGCTCTGCCGGAAATAGAAGTACAGCAGAACGGTCAGAGTTCCCTCAGCCAAGGCCAGCTGCCAGTTGACAGGGATGGCCGCCACGGCGAACAGCAACATAACGGCGAAATAAAATTTTAAATTCGGCTCCAACAGGCGGGAGAGTTTCTTATTGCTCATTCCTTACCTCATTCTCCGATGGGGCAGGCTGGCCTGTCCCTCAGAAATCATGAAATTCATCCGATAGGTTTTTTTATTATATCAGTTTACCGGCAAATACACAATGGTATTTCTACTGAAATCTTGCGAAAACAGGCGACAGGCGGGGTGGATACGCCCGATGGCGGAAACGCCCCGCTGCCCCGTGGGGCAGCAGGACGTTTTTTTAAGTGGATTCCTTTTCATGGAGTCTGATCCAAAGGGTATGGGCCACATTTTGCGGCAGCACCGCCGCCAGTGCCGTCTCGTCCGCCTCCCGGATGGCCTTCACCGTGCCGAAATGCTTCCGCAGCTCCGCCTGCCGCTTGGGGCCCAGACCGGGAACGCCGTCCAGTGCGGAGCGCATGGCGCTCTTGGTATGGTGCTGGTGGTGATAGGTGATGGCGAAACGGTGGGTCTCCTCCTGGATCTGGCCGATGAGTGAAAACACCGCCTGATCGTTCACAATGCCGATCTCCCGGCCCTCCGGGGTGACCAGCGCCCGGGTGCGGTGGCGGTCATCCTTCACCATGCCGAAGATGGGCACCGTGCAGCCGAATTGCTCCGCCACCTCCCGGACGGCGTCGGCATGGGTCACGCCGCCGTCGATCAAAAACACATCCGGCAAGGGCAGGAACTTTTCGTCCCCGTCCGCCGCCCTTTGCAGCCGCCGCCGCAGGACCTCCCGCATGGAGCCGTAGTCATCGGGATGGCCACCAGTCAGCTCCTTGATCTGAAACCGGCGATAGGCGGATTTCAAAGGCTTCGCCCCCTGATAGACCACCATGGACGCCACAATGTCGCTGGCGCCGGTGTTGGAAATATCGAAAGACTCCATCCGTCTGGGCGGCTGGGGCAGGTTCAGCATTTTTTGTAGGGCTTCCAGCGTATACGCCGTTTTTTCCTCGGCGGTGGTGGCCCGCCGGACCTCCTCCTGTGCGTTGCGGACCGCCATATCCGCCAGTGTGGACTTCTCTCCCCGCTGGGGCACATGGACCCAGACCTTATGCCCCGCCCGCTGGGTCAGGGCCTCGGACAGTTCCTCGCAGTCCCCCGTGTCCACGCAGAGCAAGATCTCATGGGGCAGAATGGCCCGCGGCAGATAATACTGGGCCGTGACCGCCGCCAGCAGTTCCGCCGCCGATTCCTCCATAGGCGCGGTCAGCAGTTCCGTCTCCCGGCCCACCAGATCGCCGTTTTCCATGTGAAGAACGGCATAGCCGCTCTTGCCCGCCCCCCGGAACACGCCCCACACGTCCGTATCGGCGCACAGTCCCGCGATGACGGTCTGCTTTTTGCTCAGGGCGCTGATGGCTTGGATACGGTCTCTCAGCTGGGCCGCCTGCTCAAACCGCAGGGCCTCCGCCTCCGCTTCCATCTCGGCGGTCATGTCCCGGAGGAGCTGCTTGGAGCGTCCCTCCAACAACTGGGCCGCCTGCTCCATCCGGCGGTCATATTCCGCCTCCGGCATCTCCGGGCGGCAGAACCCGTCGCACCGGCCCATGTGGAAATTCAGGCAGGGCCGCTCCGCGCCGATGTCCCGCGGAAACTGTCGGCGGCAGGTGGGCAGGCGCAAAGCCTGACATACCGCATCCACTGCCTGACGGGTCTCGTACCGCCCGCCAAAGGGACCGAAGTACTTCGCGCCGTCATTGGCGGGTCGATTCACCAGAGTGAATTTAGGATACCGCCCCCGGCTGAGGCGCACCAGCGGATAGCCCTTGTCATCCTTCAGCAGGATGTTGTACCGGGGCATATGACGCTTGATGAGGGAGTTTTCCAGCACCAGCGCCTCAAATTCACTGGTGACGAAGATCGTGTCGAAATGATCTACCTGACTGACCATCTGCCGGGTCTTGACACTGTGGGCCGCGCTGTCCTGAAAATACTGGCTCACCCGGTTTTTCAGTTTTTTCGCCTTGCCCACATAGATGACCTTCCCGGTCTTGTCCATCATCAGATAGACGCCGGGCTGTAAGGGCAGATCGTTGGCCTTTTCCCGCAGCTCGTCCTTTGTCATGATTTCGCCTCCTATCCGGCCTAAGAACAAAAGAGCATCACTTTACAGTGATGCTCTTGTATGGTGCGCGAGGCGGGACTTGAACCCGCACGTCCGTAACGGACACTAGAACCTGAATCTAGCGAGTCTGCCAATTCCACCACTCGCGCGTATCAATATGAAGTTAATCCCCGAAGGGTGCCCATCGGAGTTGCCTCCGATGGGGCTTTCTGGTGCGCGAGGCGGGACTTGAACCCGCACGTCCGTAACGGACACTAGAACCTGAATCTAGCGAGTCTGCCAATTCCACCACTCGCGCGCATAAGCAATCTTTCCGGAGAGAAAACTGGTGCGGCTGACGGGACTTGAACCCACACGTCGAATCGACACCAGCACCTCAAGCTGGCCTGTCTACCAGTTCCAGCACAGCCGCAAACAAATACCGCCTAAAAAAGACTGCTTGATTATTATAGCCATTCGTATCCATAATGTCAACCAGAATTTGCGGTTTTTCTAAAAAAATTTTCCGGGCGGCAAAACCGCCCGGAAAAACAGGGCCTCAAAGCTGGGACAAAACCTCGCCAATGGGGTCCGTAATGACCAGCCCAGCCGCCAGATCCCGGGCCACCGGGGATTTGTTGATGAGGGCCAGCCGGTCCCCACGGAAATAGTTGATAAGTCCCGCCGCAGGCCACACATTCAGGGAGGTGCCGCCCACGATCAGCAGATCCGCCTGCGCGATAGCGTTCACCGCGCCGTCGATGATCCGGTCATTCAGGGCCTCCTCATAGAGCACCACGTCCGGCTTGATGACGCCGCCGCAATCACACCGGGGAACTCCTGTGGTGTGGAGGATGTGATCCAGATCGTAGAATTTTCCACATTTTTCGCAGTAATTCCTGTGTACGCTGCCGTGCAGCTCATAGACCTGTTTGCTGCCAGCGGCCTGATGAAGTCCGTCGATGTTCTGGGTCACCACTGCCAGCAGCTTCCCCTCCCGCTCCCATTCTGCCAGCTTTTTGTGGGCGGCGTTGGGCTTTGCGTCAGGGCAAAGCATTTTCGCCCGGTAAAAGCGGAAAAATTCTTCGGGATTGCTTTTATAAAACGTATGGCTTAAAATAGTCTCCGGAGGGTATTTCCACTCCTGATGGTACAATCCGCCGGTGCTGCGGAAATCCGGGATGCCGGACTCCGTGGACACCCCCGCCCCGCCGAAAAAGACGATTTTCCGGGCCGCGTCGGTCCATTCTTTTAATGTTCTGACCGCATCCGTCATAAAAATACCCCTCCAGTCTGTATAATAAGGAAGTTATCTATGAACATTCAGATTTTCGGCTCCTCCAAATCCTTCGATACGAAGAAGGCGGAGCGCTGGTTCAAGGAGCGCCGCATCAAGTATCAGTATATCGACGTTCCCTCAAAGGGATTATCCCCCCGGGAGTACCAATCCGTCAAGCAGAAAGTTGGCTTTGAGGCGCTGGTGAATACAAAATGCCGGGCGTACGAGGAGCTTTACATGGCCTATATCACCCCGGACGCCCAAGAGGAAAAGCTGCTGGAATATCCGGAGCTGTTCAACACCCCCATCGTCCGCAACGGCAAGGAGGCCACTGTGGGCTACTGCCCGGACGTCTGGGCCAAGTGGGAGTAAAATCTTCCCGGAGGGAGACACTGCTATGTGGACCAACACCCTGCCGAAAAACCGTTTTCTCCGCTTCTGTGTACTGATGGCCCATCGCTGCGGGCGGCATAATGTGGCCATGCAGAGTGCGGCGCTGGCCTTTTACCTGCTGTTCATGATCTTTCCCTTCCTCATTTTCATCAGCGCCCTGCTGGGTCTGCTGGATCTGAACATCACCGGCATGATGACCGTCCTCTCGGATTTTCTGCCGGAGGAAGTGGTGGACCTGCTCCGGATGTACTTCACTTACGTCACCGACAATCCCAGCCCCCAACTCATGGTATTCGGTCTGGTCTTTTCCATCTACTTCCCCATGCGGGCCACCAACTCCCTGATGGCCGCCGTGCGGACAGCCTACCATTTAGGCCCGCCCAAGGGCTTTATCACCCAATGGATCAAGGTGCTGCTCTATACCGTGACCCTCATTGTCACCATCGCCCTGACCTTGTCTCTGATGACCTTCGGAGAGCGGGCGCTGTGGTACACCGTGGAGCATTTTCACCTGCCGGAATTTCTGGCGAAGCTGTGGGTAACGCTGCGGTTCCCCGTAGCCGGGGCCGTCAGCTTTCTGGCACTGTTCCTGCTCTATGCCCTGGCCCAGGATACCATCCAACCCCTGAAAAATATCTGTCCCGGCGTTCTGTTCTCTCTGGCGGCGTGGATGGCGTTCAGCTGGCTCTATTCCTACTACGTCAACCACTTCTCCCACTACTCTGTGCTCTATGGCTCCATCGGCGCCGTCATTGTGGTGCTGATCTGGCTGAACCTCTCGGCATTCACATTGATTCTGGGTGCGGAGATGAACGGTGTGCTCATCAGTATGCGGAAGGACCGTCTGGAGCAGGACGTCAACATACCCAAGACATAAATCGTCTGTCAAATCTCAGCCGCGGCCTCGCTGCGGGAAAGGAAGCTGTTTTATGGATACAAAATTGCAGGAATATGCAAAATTACTGATCGAAGTAGGCCTGAATGTTCAAAAGGGCCAGACTCTCATCATTTCATCGCCGGTGGAGTGCGCCTCCTTCGCCCGGCTGTGTGCTGACGCGGCCTATGACGCAGGCTGCCGGGAGGTCATCATGAACTGGAGTGACGACTATCTTAGTCGGCAGAAGTTCCTCCGGGCGGACGCCTCCGTTTTCGATGACACGCCAGAGTGGCGCGAAAAGTTTTTCACCAGCTATGCGGAAATGGGAGCCGCCTATCTGGCCATTGCCGCCAGCGATCCGGAAACGCTGAAGGGCGTGGACCCCGACCGGCTGGTCCGGTCTCAGAAATCCGGTTCCGTGCTCCGCAAGACCTTTGACCGGCTCCAGATGAGCAACGGCTTCCCCTGGTGCATCGCCTCGGTGCCCATTCCCTCCTGGGCCGCCACCGTGTTTCCGGAACTGCCGGAGGATCGGGCCATGGAAAAGCTGTGGGATGCCATTTTCGAAACGGTCCGCATCAAGGGGGACAACACCGCCGTTTCCGCCTGGCGCCAGCATCTGGACACTCTGGGCCGCCGGAAAAAGCTGCTGAACGAGTACCACTTCAAATACCTGCACTACACCAATTCTCTGGGCACTGACCTCACCATCCAGCTGCCGGAGGACCATCTCTGGGCCGCCGGCAACTCCGTGATGAAAAACGGGGTGGAGTTCGTGGCCAACATGCCCACGGAGGAAATCTTCACCGCCCCTTTGAAAACCGGTATTAACGGCGTGGTCTATTCCGCCATGCCTCTGGTGGACAGCGGCAACATCATCGACAAGTTCTACTTCATCATCCGGGACGGCAAGATCGTGGAGGCTCACGCCGAAAAGGGTGAGGAATTCCTGAAAGCCGCCATCAGTGTGGACGAAGGCGCCAGCTACTTCGGAGAAGTGGCTCTGGTCCCCTATGACAGCCCCATTTCCAATCAGAAGATCCTGTTCTACAACACCCTGTTTGACGAAAACGCTTCCTGCCATCTGGCCTTCGGCGAGGCATATCCCGAGTGCATTGAAGGCGGCGAGTCCATGACCCGGGAGGAGGTGCAGGCCCACGGCCTGAACTATTCGCTGACCCATGTGGACTTCATGGTTGGCACCGCCGACCTCTCCATCGTGGGCACCACCCATGACGGCCGGGAGATCCCCGTCTTTATCAACGGAAACTTTGCCATCTGATGCGGCAGGCCTAACAAGAAAGAGAGAATTATATGATCACAAAACCGAAATTTGACGAATCCGTTTTTGTCTGTCCCGGTGCCGCCATCGTAGGGGACGTCACCCTGGGAAAGAATGTCAACGTGTGGTACAACGCCGTCCTCCGCGGAGATGACGGTGCCATCAAAGTGGGCGACAACACCAACGTTCAGGACTGCGCAGTGCTGCACGAGGAGACCACGGTCGGTTCCGGCTGCACCATCGGCCACGGGGCCATTGTCCACGGCTGCACCGTGGGCGACAACGTGCTCATCGGCATGGGCGCCACCGTTCTCAACGGTGCAAAGATCGGCGATAACTGCATCGTAGGCGCCGGGGCGCTGGTCACCGGCAAAATGGACGCTCCCGCCGGCTCCATGATCCTGGGCAGCCCCGCCAAGGTGGTCCGTCCCCTGACGGAGGCCGAGATCGAGAGCAACCGGGAATCCGCCCGGGAATACTGTCATCAGGCAGACCGGTACCGCGAGGACTGATTTGCGCCAAAAATAGGGAAAATGCTGAAAGAAGCCCGGAATTTCACACTTCTTTCGGCGCTTTGCCGCTTGCAACCAAACCGCCGTGCGCATATACTTGCTCCGATATTAAACGATTACTTCCAAAACAAGGAGCAATTTATATGACATTGCAGGTTTCGCCTCAGACCAAACGGGTCTTTCACCTCTCGCTGCCCATCTTCGCAGAGCTTCTCCTACAGCTTCTGGTGGGCAATATGGACCAATTCATGATCTCCCACTTCGGCTCCGCCGCCGTGGCCGCCATCGGCAACGGCAATCAGGTGATGAACGTGGTCATCATCGTGCTCACCACCATGAGCACCGCCGCCACCATTCTCCTGACCCAGCACATCGGCGCAGGCCGGGTCGGTGAGGAATGCAGCGAGATCGTCACCGTGGCCGTTACGGTCAGCGCCGTATTCAGCTTTCTGGTGGGCCTGTTTTTGCTTTTAGAGCCGGAATTGGTCTTTCAGCTCCTGCGGACGCCGGAGGACGCCTTTGACGGTGCCTGCCTTTACACCCGCATCGTAGGCGGTACGGTACTGCTTCAGGGGCTGTATATCCAGCTCTGCGCCGTTCTGCGGAGCTACACCCTGCTGAAAGAGGTGGTGGTGCTCTCCGTTTCCATGAACCTTCTGAATGTGGTAGGCAACGCCATTCTGATCAACGGCTTCTTCGGCTTCCCGCAAATGGGCGTGGCTGGCGCCGCCGTATCCACCGTGATCTCCAAGGCTGTGGGCCTGACGCTGGCCTGCATCACCCTGAAACGCAAATGCACCGTCCGTTTTTCCCTGCAATATCTGCACCCCTTCCCCGCAAAGACCTTCCGCGCCCTGCTGGGCATCGCCCTCCCCTCCGGCACAGAGGCCCTGTCCTACAACGTATCCCAGACCTTTATCCTCCGCTTCATCAATCTGATGGGTGCGGCGGTGGTCAGCGCCAAGGTCTATGGCAGTATGCTGGCCAACGTGGCCTATGTGTACTCCATCGCCGTGGGGCAGGCCACCCAGATCATTCTGGGCTACATGATCGGCGGCCGGAAGCTGGATGAGGTCAGCGGCCGTGTCTGGTCCACCATCCGCATCGCGCTGGCGGCCTCCGAGCTGCTGACACTGCTGATCCTCATTTTCTGCGATCCTATTTACAACATCTTCACCGATGATCCTGTGATCCACGCGCTGGGCCGGCAGATCCTTTATGTAGAGTTCGGTCTGGAGATTGGGCGGTCCATCAATATCGTCATGACCCGCTGTCTCACCACCGCCGGAGACGTCTGGTACCCTGTGGGCGTGGGCATTTTCAGCATGTGGATCGTGGCCGTAGGCGGAAGCTGGCTGCTGGGACACGCGCTGAACTGGGGTCTTGTGGGCATCTGGATTGCCATGGCCTGTGACGAGTGTCTCCGGGGTGCGCTGTTTACGATCCGTTTCCGGAGCGGCAAGTGGAAGGAGACCCGGCTGGTGGCTGATTCAACGAAAGGAACCTGACTTATGGAATTCAACAAGCAGACCGTAAAGGCCCTGTTGGGCGTTGTCTGCGGCGGCATCGCCTTCGCCGCGGCGCTGCTGCATCTGGATGTGGTGGCAGGTGCCGCCGGGTGGCTGCTGGGCATTTTGTCCCCGCTGCTGCTGGGCTGTGCCATCGCCTTTATTCTCAATGTCCCCATGCGGGCGCTGGAGCGCTGCCTGTTTCCCCACGTCAAAAAGGCCAATAAGCTCCGCCGCCCGCTGGCGCTGCTACTCACCGTTGCGGCAGTATCCGCCGTGCTGGCGCTGGCCGGCATGGTGATCGTCCCCGGCGTGCGGGACGCCGTCGCCTCCATCGCGGCGCAGGTGCCGGAAGCCTTTGAGCGCTTGCAGGAAAGCGCCGCCCGCTTTCAGGAATACCTGCCCCTTCTGGCAAACCAGATCGAAGGGCTGTCTATCGACTGGGCCGGTCTTTCCCAGAAGGCGGTGGGGCTGGTCCAGAACTGGGGCAAGGGCCTTCTGATCTCCGGCGGCGGACTGGTCAGCGGCATCGTCAGCGGCGTCACTACCTTTTTCATCGGCCTGATCTTTTCTCTGTACATCCTGCTGCAAAAGGAAAAGCTGGCCCGGCAGGGCCGTCAGCTTTGCTACGCCTTTCTGCCGGAAGCCGCCGCGGATCAGCTTCTGAATATTCTGCGGCTCAGTGAGCGAACCTTTTCCAGCTTTCTCTCCGGTCAATGTCTGGAGGCCGTGATCCTGGGCACCATGTTTTTTGTGTCCATGACCCTGCTCCATTTCCCCTATGCGCTGCTGGTGGGCGTTCTGATCGCACTGACCGCTCTGATCCCCATTGTGGGGGCGTTCATCGGCTGCGCCGTGGGTGCGCTGCTGATGCTGGTGAATGATCCGTGGCAGGCGCTGTGGTTCATCGTCCTGTTTCTGGTGCTCCAACAGATCGAGGGCAACCTCATCTATCCCCATGTGGTGGGTTCTTCCGTGGGACTGCCCTCCATCTGGGTGCTGGCGGCCGTGACGGTGGGCGGCAGTCTCATGGGCATCCTGGGAATGCTGGTGTTTATCCCCCTGTGCAGCGTACTGTACGCCCTGCTGCGGCAGCTCACGATCCATCGGCTGAAGCAGCGGCGTGTCCCCGCCGAAAAGTGGCGGGAACCGCCCAAAAAATAGGGAAACAGTTTCATATAACCGAAGAAAGCCAAGCCGCGAATGCGGCTTGGCTTTCTTCGGTTTTGCGGAACATAGCCGGATACCGTACACGAGGGGGACACCATCGATTCGTCTGACGATTCAGATTCATCAATTTCCCTCATCTATGATCGCTTTCCACCGGCGGTACTCCGGGGTTTCATCCCACTCCAGCGCCCTGTCTATATAGAACTCCGCAAGCTCAAAAGACGCGGGCGGCGTCAATGCGATAAAAAGATAATACGCCATCAAAAACGCACAGTAGGCAGCGGTTTTCATGCGTTCTTTCCCTTGAAACCTATGCAGTGACGCCTCCAAAACGAAGAACAGGTTGAGCCGGTCTACTTCACTTGCGTCCCCGTAAAAGCAATTCAGGTCATCCGGTGTGAGCCCCAATAAGACGTTCTCCTCAAAATACGGATGTCCGAAATCGATCGTTATCTTCACAGAATTTGCCTCCATGAGGCCGTTCCGCCAGCTTTCCCGCTATTTCAACTGGTCCAGCGTGAGAGAAAAGCTGGGCATGAAGGTCTCCAGAAAATACGCCACCTCCGGCAGCTCGTATTCCTCCAGCGCCGCGCGGGTCTGGGCAGCGGCGTCCCGGAACTCGCTGTTCCCGGCCTTCAATTCCTCCACGCATTTGATGTAGGCGGACAGCTTGTCCGCCGCCTTCACCAGTCGCTCCGTCTCCGGGTCCGTCAATGTTAGGATGGGGGCGTACACCGGCTGAAATTCCTCCGGCAGCATATGCAGCAGCTTTTCCTCCGCCACCGCTTCCACCGCCTTGTAGGCTTTGCGGATGGCGGGGTTGTCGTACTTGATGGGCGTAGGCATATCGCCGGTCAGAATCTCGCTGGCGTCATGATACAGCGCCGCTACCGCCACCGCTCCGGCGTCCGCATGGCCGCCGAATTTTTCGTTGCGGATCACCGCTAAGGCGTGGGCCAGCACCGCGACTTGGTGGCTGTGCTCCTGCACGTTTTCCGGGGCTGTGTTCCGCATCAGCGCCCAGCGCTGGATGAAGCGCATCCGGGAGAGATAGGCGAAAAAGTGACTGCCGATCCTCATGCTTCTGCCTCCTGTTCCACGATTTCTCCCAACAGGGCCTCGCCGTCCACATCGGTGATCCGCACGGTCCGCAGTGCATTATGCAATTCCGCACCGTCCACCAAAACTTCCATATAGTTCGGGGCGTGGCCGAAGAATTTCCCGTTTTTCGGCTGCTCAAACAGCACCGGATACGTCTGGCCCACGCAGCCCTCCAAATAGCTCCTGTGCATTTCCTCCGCCACCGCCGCCGCCCGGTGGGCCCGCTCCTCCTTGACAGCCTTGGACACCTGCTCCATCTGCGCCGCCGGAGTGCCGGGACGGATGGAGTAGGGGAAAATGTGCATCTGGGCAAAGCGGCACTTCCGGATGAAGTCTAAGGTCTGCGCAAACTCCTCCTCCGTCTCCTCCGGGAAGCCGGTGATGAGGTCTGTGGTGACGGCGGGGCGGTCAAACCAGCGGTTCAGCAGCTCTACTGATTCCAGATACCGGGCGGTATCGTACTTCCGGTTCATCCGCTTCAAGGTGGCATCGCACCCGCTCTGCATAGACAGGTGGAACTGGGGGCACAGGTTCGGCAGAGCCGCTGCCCGGCGGCAGAAGTCCTCCGTCACAGTGCGGGGCTCCAGACTGCCCAGCCGCAGGCGCACCTCCGGCGCTGCGGCGGACAGGGCCTCCAGCAGGTCGATAAGGCTTTGGCCGTTTTTGAAGTCGTGGCCCCAGGAGGAGATTTCGATGCCTGTCAGCACGATCTCCCGGTAACCCTCTGCTGCCAACTGCCGCGTCTGCTCCACCGCCTGTTCCAGCGAAAGGGAGCGCACTGGTCCCCGGGCGTAGGGGATGATACAGTAGGTGCAGAAGTTCACGCAGCCGTCCTCGATTTTCAGCATGGCGCGGGTGCGGCCCTCCATGCCGCCGGCAGGCAGCACCTCAAACACCCGCCGCTCAAAGGACTTGTCAATGGCCTCCAGATTTTTCTTTCCGGCGGCAGCCTCCTCAAGCAGGGAAATGAACCCCTCCCGGTCACCAGTACCGGCGATGAGATCCGCTCCCAGCTTCCGCACATCCTCCGGATGGGTCTGGGGATAGCAGCCGCACACCGCCACCACCGCCGCCGGATGCTGCTTCTGTACCCGGTGGATCACCTGCCGGGATTTCTGGTCGCTGACGGCGGTGACGGAGCAGGTATTCACCACATAGGCGTCGGCCTCGTCGGAAAATTCCACTACCTGATGTCCTTTTGCCCGGAGGGTCTGCTCCATAGCCTGCGTCTCATATTGATTCACCTTGCAGCCAAGGGTGTAAATGGCAACTTTCATAGGTTCTCCTTGCGTTTTCAGAATCGTTCTTATATAATGAATAATTACGCTATTGAAAGAGATTTCCGGGGGGATTCCCGTGATTTCCCTCCCATTATACGTTTATTTTCGGAATAGGGCAAGAGGAGGATTTTTTATGATCTATCTGGACCACGCCGCCACCACGCCGGTCCCCAAGGCTGTGGCGGACGCCATGTACACCGTGCTGACAGAACAGTACGCCAACCCCAACGCACAATATCCCTTCGGACAGGAAATGCGCCGCAGCGTGGAGGATTGGCGGGCTGTGATTGCCAAAGCCGTAGACTGCGAAGCAAACCAGCTTTTCTTTACCTCCTGCGGCACCGAGGGTGACAACTGGGCCATCCGGGCCGCCTGCTGGCAGAACCGCCATGTGGGCCGCCACATCGTCACCACCGCCGTGGAGCACCACGCCGTCCTCAACTGTTGCCAGCAGCTGGAGCAGGAGGGCTGGGAGGTCACGACCATCCTGCCGGATCAAAACGGCGACATTTCCGCCGAATCCGTTCTGGCGGCGGTGCGGCCGGACACGGCGCTGGTGTCCGTGATGATGGTGAACAACGAGCTGGGCAGCATCTATCCCATTGCAGACATCGCCAAGGGTTTGAAGGCCGTCAACGAAAAAACCCTGCTCCACACCGACGCGGTCCAAGGCTTTTTGAAAGTCCCCTTCTCTGCCAAAGCTCTGGGAGCGGACTTCATCGCCATCTCCGGCCACAAGATCGGCGCGCCCAAGGGCATCGGAGCTCTTTACATCGGCCCCCGGGTGCGGAATCCCCGGCCCTTGCTGCCCGGCGGCGGTCAGGAAATGGGCCTGCGCTCCGGTACGGAGGCCACTGCCCAGATCGCAGGCTTTGCCAAGGCGGTGGAGCTCCGCTGGGATCATCTGGAGGACAAGCTCCGGCACATGGCAGAGGTCAAGGCCTACGCCGTGGAAAAGCTGACGGCCATTCCGGACCTCCAGATTATCGGGGACGGCAAGGCCCCCCATGTCCTGTCCGTCTCCATGGCGGGCTGGCCCAGTCAGAACGTGGTAAACGATCTTGGCAGTCAGGGGATCTGCGTCTCCGCCGGCTCCGCCTGTCATCACGGCAAGTCCAGTCAGGTCGTATCGGCTCTGGGCCTGCCTAAGCGGGTGGCTGCCGGTGTCATCCGGCTGAGCTTCGGCCCCGAGACCACCTTCGCCGAGATCGACGCCTGTGCGGAGGCCCTCCGGAATCATCACGATCACCGGATGCCCATGCTATAAAGCTATAAAATCTCAAGGGGGAGCAGACTCCCCCTTGAGAATTCCCCACACGGTTCACTGCTATGCAGAAGGTGAATTGCCGCAAAGCTGCAAGAGACGCCCCTCTGGAGAGCTCGCTACGCTCGCACACTTGTGAACCGCAAAGTATGTTTTGTCAGGTACACGCCCTGACAAAACATGGATTCCATTTATTATTCTGAATAAGGAATTTCATTTTATGAATTTCAGCTATCTTCGCCGGGAGCCCGGCTTCTACCGCCGGGTCTTTACACTGGCTCTGCCAGTGGTCCTTCAGAACCTCATCACCACCTCTCTTGGCTTCATGGATACCTTCATGGTGGGTCTGGTCGGTCAGGAGCAGATGTCCGCCGTCACCGTGGCCAATGTACCCATCTACATCATCCAGCTCATCGTTTTCGGTCTGCAAAGCGGCTCCCGCGTGCTCATCAGCCAGTTCTGGGGTCGGGGAGATCGGGAATCCATCAACCGGGTCATGGGCATCGGCTTCTTTGTGGCAGGAGGCATTTCCACCCTCTGCGCTCTGACCATGGGTCTGTTCCCCCGACAGGTGCTGATGCTCATTACCGACAATGCCCGTCTGGTGGAGTTGGGCACCTCCTACATCCGCATCGTGGGCTTCTCCTATATTCTCAACTCCCTCTCCTCCATCTACATCGGTATGCAGCAGAGCATTGAGAATCCCCGCTTCGGCATGACGGTATTCGCCATTTCCACCGTCTGCAACACCGTAGGCAACTACATCCTGATCTTCGGCAAGCTGGGTCTGCCCGCACTGGGGATCACCGGCGCCGCCATCGCCACCTTCTCCTCCCGTGTGGTGGAATTTGTCATTTCCCTTGTCTACGCCCTGCGCTGCAAGCAGATGCCCCTGATGCCTGCCTGTATTCTCCGGCCCGGCAAGGCCACCTTCCGCAGCTTTGTGAAGTTCTCCACGCCGGTGCTGCTGAACGAGACTCTCTGGGGTACCGGCACCTCACTCTACACCGTCATCATGGGCCACATGGCGGGCAGCACAGACCTGATCTCCGCCTACACCGTGGCGGGCAACATCGACAAGATGGTGACGGTAGCCATCTTCGGCGTGGCAGCGGCGGCCGCCGTGATCGTCGGCAAGGAGGTTGGCATGGGCGGCAAAAACGCCTATCCCATTGGTCAGGCCCTGACCTTTGTGGCCTTTTGCACCGGCTTTGGTGTCGCAATAGCGGAGCAGCTGCTGTTCTGGCTCGTGCTGAAGCCCCACGTGCTGCCTCTGTTCTCCATGACCGCCGCCTCAGCGTCTCTCTGCGTGACCATGATGATCTGCTACTCCATCTCTGCCCCGCTCCACGCCTTTGCCACCACCGGCATCGTGGGCGTTCTCCGGGGAGGCGGCGATGTGCGGATTGCCATGCTGATCGACGTTCTCCCCCTGTGGTGCTTCACCCTGCCGCTGCTGGTGCTGCTGGGGCTGGTACTCCACGCTCCCATCGCCATCTTCTGCTTCATCATGGCCACGGAATCCGCTTTGAAGGTTCCCTTCGGCCTGCACCGGATCCGCAGCGGCAAGTGGATCCATGACGTGACCCAAGATCTGAACGCATAGGAGGGATCGTATGAAATCTCTGTTCCGCTGTCCTGTCTGCGGCGGTCCGCTGGACCGGGAGGAACGGGTCTACCGCTGCGCTGACCGACACAGCTATGACATCGCCAAGGAGGGCTACACCTATCTGCTGCCCCCCAATCAGAAGCACTCCGCCGATCCCGGCGATGACAAGGCTATGTCGGCAGCCCGCCGGGATTTCCTATCCAAAGAGTATTATATGCCGCTCTTAAATACGCTTTGTAGCCAGATTTTGCCGCTTGTGGGCGAGCATCCGGTGATTTTGGATGCCGGCTGCGGAGAGGGGTACTACACTGCCGGCATCCGGGCAGCCCTGACTGCCGCCGGGAAAACGCCCGCTATAGCCGGTATCGACATCTCCAAATCTATCCTCCGGCTGGCCGCCAAACGGGAAAAGCAGGTGGAGTTCGCGGTGGCCTCCTGCTATCATCTTCCCTTTGCGAATGAAACAGCAGACCTGCTGCTGGACTGCTTCTCCCCCTTGGCCATTGACGAATTCCGCCGGGTCCTGAAGACCGGAGGCCATTTTCTCTATGTGGTACCCGGCGCCGACCATCTGTGGGAGCTGAAGCGGGTCCTCTACGATGCGCCCTACCCCAACGAGGAAAAAGAGACTCCCTACGAGGGCTTCACCTATGAGGCCATCGTTCCGGTGGACTTCACCCTCCATCTGGCAAATCAGGCGGATATCCAATCTCTCTTCCGTATGACGCCCTACTGCTGGAAAACCCCCAAGGCGGGCGTAGAGCGGATGGAAGCGTTGGAAAATCTGGACTGTCAGGCGTCCTTCCGCATCCACATCTTCAAAAAGCTGTAAAAAATACGGGCCGGTTTTGAAAACCGACCCGTATTTTTGTTCATTTGTCAGACGGTCTGACCGGCCAGCCGCAGTCCACGGCCAAAATCCTGAAATGCCTTTGTGATCAAGCCCTGACCAACGGTGTTGGGATGGGTGCCGTCAGCGCAGAGAGTCTGCTCCAGGTGGCCGTAGTCCAAAAAGGCTCCACGGACATCCACCAGCGGCACATTTTCCTCCCGGGCCAAACGCTCCACCGCACGGGAATACCGCTCCTGCCAGACGTAGATGTTGCCCACGTCTCCCAGCCAGCGCATCACAGCCTCTTTGTCCAGATCTCCGCACCACCAGTTGAAAAAGCGCTCGCTGTCCAGCGGCGGCAGGTTGGTAAGGATGGGCCGGATACCGTGGCTCCGTACCCGCCGGATCATCTCTCGGTACAGCTCCACAAACTCCGGCAGCGGCACGTTGGGCTGATGGTCCCCCGTGGGGTCCTCCGCGATCTCCTTCCAACGGAAGTCGCAGTCATTGCCGCCGAAGTCCATCACCATCATGTCGCAGGGCAGTTTCCGGGCCAGCATCCGGTCCAGCAAGCGGCTGCCCTTGCGGACCGTGGCTCCAAAGTGCGCGTCATTATGAATGGAAAGCTGAAATTCCGATTCCAGTGCCTCCACATTGATCTCATTACGAGTACGGTAGCGCCGGTCACCCAGATCAACCTGGATCCCCTTCAAGATGGAATCCCCTAACAGGGTCACCTGTCTGTTCTGTACCATACGATCACCTCATTGCCGTGTAATATAGTTTTCAAAACTATATTACATAGTATTCATCGTTTTGTCAAGAGCTATTCTTCAAAACGAAGGAACCATGACCCCGGTAGTCTGCTCGGTCAGCTCAAACGCCGCTTCTTGCAGGTGGTGGACCGCCTCCGAGGACCACTGCTCCAAAAACGGCTCCACGCTGTCCACCTCCGTCAGGCCGTAGGGCGCGTGGTGGTAGTGCATGGGCACCACGCAGCGAGGATGCAGCGCATCGCACACTGCCTTTGCTCCGGCGGCATCCACTGTGTAAACACCCCCGACCGGCACCAGTACGGCGTCCACCGGGCCGATGGCCGCCGCCTGCTCCGCCGTCAGCTGGTGCCCCAGATCGCCCAGATGGGCCACAGACAGGCCGCCGGCTGTAAAAATCCGGACCGTGTTGGTCCCCCGCAGCGCGCCGCCCCGGTCATCATGAAAGGTCTCTACCTCCCGGACCGTAAACGGGCTTTCCCGCTCCGGCAGCAGCTCCACACAGTCTGTGGCGTGATGGTCAAAATGGCCGTGGCTGCAAAAAACGGCGTGAGCCTGTATGTGCAAAGGCGGATACCCCGCCACGCCGGTATACGGGTCCAGTACAATGCGATAGCCGTCCTCCTCCAAAAGAAAACAGGCGTGTCCCAGCCAGGTCAGCTTCATAACGATCCCTCCTAAAATATCAGAAAAGGCAGCGGTCTCCCGCTGCCTCAGCGTGTCGAAAAAGTCTTTTCTCCCCGCATGGTGCAGGAATACACCGTCGGCCCAGCCGGTTTCCGTGTGCTTTGCCCCCGAAAACCGGGGGCCTTCCTCGAAACAGGCTCGCTTTATCCGCCGCTGGCGGCGCTTCGCCCGTTTCCCCTTCTTGGGTTTCCCGCGCACACCCTTTACCCGCAAGGGGTATGCGGCATCCGTAGAGCGGCATAGCCGCTAACGGCTGCCCTACCTTACCGTCGCGGAGAATTTACTACTTTATCGACAGTCTCAGGCAGCGGTCTCCCGCTGCCTTTAGTCTATCAGGTATCACCGGACTTGTCATCCGGTTTTACATCGTTTTTCTTCTTGAACAGCGGTTTTTTCATTCCGCTCCGCCGCCGGATCTTCCGCAGGATGACCACCGCCGCCACGATGATGACCGCCCACAGGATCAGCCACATCCAGCTGTACGCCAGCGCCACGGCGAAGTCCTCCATGCCGTTCACAAAGGAATGCCAGCCCCGGCTCAAAGCACTGCTCAGGCGATCTCCGAAATTCTCCGGCAGTTCCTCCGTGTCGGAATACTTATAGACCTCCGACACATGGACGTTGATGGTGGCGAAGTCCACCAGCGCGTCATAGTGCCGCAGGGTGCCGGAAAGGTCCTCAATATTCCACTCCGTTTCGGAAATAGCGGACTCAATGGTGATGATATCCTCCATATTTTCCGCCTGAGCCAGCAGCTTTTGCAGCCGCTCCAGCTTGATCTGCTGGGTCTTCAGGCGGCCCGCCGTGTCATAATAGGTCTCTGTGATATTTTCCAAATTGGTGTTCCGCCACGTCACATGGGCAAGCTCCCCGGCCTGATCCAGAAAGCTCTGAAACTGAGCGGAGGGCACCCGGACGGTATAATCCGCCCACCGGTAGCCCCGGCTCCCGCCGCCTACGGTGCTGCTCTCCAGGTAGCCGCCCTTGGCCTCCGCCAGCGCTGCCACCGCCTTAACGGTCTCGTCAAACGCCGTGGTCTCCAGATTGATGTCTCCGGTGTAGATGATCTTCTGGTTTTCCAGAACACTTCCTCCGCTGTCCCGGCCCTCGTCATCATAACCGTTGGTGTCAGCGTCGAAATCCCCTTTCTCCTCTGTCGCGGAGACGGTATCCGCAGGGCGGCTGTTGGCGCTGGAAGCCGCAGTTTTGCTGGCGGCTCCGCAGGCAGTCAGGCTCAGGAGCATGGTCAGTGCAAAAAAACAGACAAATAACCTTCTTTTCATAGCGCTTCCTCCTTTTCAGCGGTCGTGCCGCTCTTCTACTTATATAGACGAAATTCCCGCCAAAAAGTTCCGCCGCTCTCAACATTTTACCGACTTGTATTTTTCTGCCGCCTGCTGTAAAATGAGGCCAATCGGGAATATGTTTGATCTTTAACGGGATTTTTACAAAGCTATACGATTCAGGAGGAAACTGCAATGACTTATCAGGAAGTTTTGGAGCAGGCCCGGACCTGCATGGGCAAATGCCACGCCTGCCCTGTGTGCAACGGCCTCGCCTGCAAAAACACGGTCCCCGGTCCCGGTGCCAAGGGTCTGGGCACCGGGGCCATCCGCAACTACCAGAAATGGCAGGAACTGTGCGTCAATATGGACACCATCTGCGAAAACGGTGATGTGGACACCTCTTATGATTTCTTCGGCCACAAGCTGACGATCCCCGTAATGGCCGGTCCCGTTGGTGCCGTGGCTATGCATTACAGCGACAAATATGACGACCTGCGCTATAACAATGTACTGGTGGAGGGCTGCGCCAAAGCCGGTATCCTCGCCTTCACCGGTGACGGCACCAACCCCGCCGTCATGGAAGGCGCTGCGGATGCCCTGAAAGCCAACGGCGGCTGCGGTGTTCCCACTGTGAAGCCCTGGAATCTGGAAACCGTCCGGCAGAAGATGGACCTGGTAAAGGCCGCTGATCCCTGCGCCATCGCCATGGATATCGACGCTGCCGGCCTGCCCTTCCTAAAGGGACTGAATCCCCCCGCCGGCAGTAAAACCGTGGACCAGCTGAAGGAGATCGCCGCCATGGCCGGCAAGCCCTTTATCCTCAAGGGCATCATGACGGTAAAGGGTGCGGAAAAGGCACTGGAAGCCGGTGCCGCTGGTATCATCGTCTCCAACCACGGCGGCCGTGTGCTGGATCAGTGCCCCGCCACCGCCGAGGTCCTGCCCGCCATTGTGGACGCTGTGGGCGGCAAGATGAAGGTCTTTGTGGACGGCGGCATCCGCTCCGGCATGGACGTGTTCAAGGCTCTGGCTCTGGGTGCCGATGCGGTGCTCATCGCCCGCCCCTTCGTCACCGCGGTCTACGGCGGCGCTCAGGAGGGCGTGCAGGCCTATGTGGACAAGCTTCAGGCAGAGCTTGCGGACACCATGGCCATGTGCGGCGCTCACAGTCTGGCCGACATTGATCGCTCTATGCTCTTCGGTTTTTAAGTGACGTGAACGCAGATAAGATCCCTGTCCCGGCGCAGCCGGAGGTCCTGCTGCACTGTCTCATGGACATTGCGGAAGCGCTTCTGGCTGTAGGGGCAGAGGTAAACCGGGTGGAGGACACTCTGATCCGCATGGGCACAGCTTACGGGGCAGTGCGGATGAACGCCTTTGTCATCACCTCCAGCATCGTGGTGACTATGACGCTGCCCAGCGGGCGGGACATCACCCAGACCCGCCGGATCCTGACTCCCGGCGGCACGGATTTCACCGTTCTGGAAGCGCTGAACGATCTGAGCCGCCGGTGCTGCGCCGATCCTATTCCGCTGGATGAGCTGCGCCGGGAAGTCGCCCAGATCACGGCAGAAACCCCCAAGCCACTGCTGGTCTACCTAGGCAGCGCGCTGGCCGCAGGAAGCTGCGCCCTGTTTTTCGGCGGCTCCATGACGGATGGTCTGGTGGCTGCCCTGTTTGGCTTGGTGATCTGCCGCCTCCAGCGGCACTTTGGCCCTCAGTGCCCCAACCGCTTAGTATTCAACCTGCTCTCTGCTCTGGCCGTTGGCATCAGCATTACCCTGTGCGCCTTTTTCCTGCCGGAGCTCCACGCCGACAAAATCCTGATCGGCGACATTATGCTGCTGATCCCCGGACTGGCCATGACCAACGCCGTCCGGGACACCATGGTGGGCTCCCCGATCTCCGGCGCCATGCGGCTCATCGAAACGCTGCTGTGGGCCGGGGCGCTGGCTATGGGCTTTATGAGCGCCTTTTTACTGATGGGAGGGATCGGACTGTGATCGTGCAGCTTCTCACATCTTTTACCGGGGCGCTGGGTTTTTGTCTGGTGTTCCACCTGCGTCGGCGGTATATGTTCGCCGCTTCTCTGGGGGGTCTGCTGACCTGCGGCGTCTATCTGGCGGCCGCCTCGATCTGGTCCGGTATCCTGCTCCCCACCCTGACCGCCGCCGCCTTTGCCGCGTTGTATGCGGAGTTTCTGGCTTGGTTTATGGGTGCGCCCGCCACGCTGTTTCTGATCCCCGCGCTGCTGATCCCGCTGGTGCCGGGACGCCCCCTCTATTACGCCATGTACTATGCCGTTCAGCAGGACATGGATCTGTCGGCGGACTTTGCCCGCCAGACCGCTCTTTATGCCCTTGGGATCGCGCTGGGCGCCAGTCTGGTGTGGGCCCTTGCCGATATGCGCCGCCACCTTAAGCAAAACGGTTTTGGAAATTGAATCCAGCAAAAACCCGCCGCTGACTTTTGTCAGCGGCGGGTTTCTTACTTATAGATTTACAATATTCGCCCGCAGGAGGTTCAGCTCCGTCCGGTCATGGGTCACCAAAATCACCGGCTTGGTTTCCGCCGCCGCAGCGACGCACAGCACTGCTCTCCGGCGATTTTCCTCATCCAGCCCTGTGAACGGCTCGTCCAGCGCCACGGCGTCTGATACTGCCAGCAACGCCCGGGCCAAAGCCAAGCGGCGCTTCATGCCGCCGGACCACTCTCGCACCGGCTTGCCCGTCTCCCAGGTCAGGCCCAGCGCCGTGAGCATGGCCGCCGCTTTCGCTTCCTCGTAGTCCGTCCCCAGCGCAAACCGGAGATTTCCCAAGGCGTCCAGTCCCTCTAACAGGCGGTCCTCCTGAAAAACGGCGCTCCAACGGACGGCCGTTCCCATCAGTTCGCCGCTGTCTGGCTTTTCCAGACCCAACAGGATCCGCAGCAGGGTGGTCTTTCCCACGCCTGACGGACCCCACAGGGCCGTGACTCCCACACCGACGGTAAAAGACACGTTTTCCAGCACCGGAAGGTCTCCGTAGGCTTTGCATAGGTTTTTGACTTCCATCACAGCCCCGCCTTTCCCATCAATCGGTCCACCAGCGCCAAAAACAGCCGCTCAAACGCCACTGACACCGCCACAATGGTAACGGTCCATGCAAACAGATCTGCCGTCTGGAAGTAGACCTTGGCGGTGTACAGCCGCTCTCCCATGGACCCGGCGGGCAAGCCGATGATCTCCGCCGCTGCCCCGGCTTTCCAGCAAAGCCCCAGGCCCAAAGATACCGCCGTGCGGAAATAGGGCATCACCTGCGGCAGATAGATGCCGCGGAGCCGCCGCCCAAAGGGGACCCGGAACACCCGGGCCATTTCCAGAAGCCGACGGTCCGTGCGGCAGATACCCTCCAGCACATTCAGGTACACCGGCGGGAACACCATCAGCGCCGAGATGAACAGGGACAGGCTCCGGCTGTTGAGCCACACCAGCGCCAGAATGATGAAGGACGCCACCGGCACCGTCTTGACCGCCGCCACCAGCGGGGCCATCAGCCCCCGAAGCCACTGTTTCCACGCCGCCAGTGCCGCCAGCGCGACCGCCAACACCGTGGCGAGCAGTAATCCGCCGAAGATGCGGATGGCGGACCAGGCCACCGTCCGCCAGAAGGCGGCGGTAACGGCCAGCTGCCCCAGCCGCAGCAGCACATCAACGGGCGAGGCCAGCAGCAGCTCACCGTGGGGATAGACCGCCGCCAGCGCCATGGCCGCGATCTGCCAGGCCGCCAGCCAGAAAGCCACCGCCCACAGGCGGAGGTCTGTTTTCCTGTCCATAGGCGGCGCTCCTTTCTATCGTAAATTCAGATATAGGCCAAGTGTAGCTCTGCCTTCTCGGATTTTCCGTTTTTATCCGCCGTAGTAAAAATCATCCCCAGGCAGAGTGCCGCCCACGGAGGAAGGCTCCGCGTCGGCCAGGACCTGCAAATAACCGGAGAGTTTGTCCTTCATCTCGCTGCCGGTGATGCAGACGATGTTGCAGTAGGGCAGGGCCATTTCCGCCACAGGGGCGGCCTCGATGATGCCGTACTCCGCGATCAGCTGGGCGGCGTCCGCGTTGTTGGCGTTGACCCACTCCACGCTGGCGGCGTAATTCTGGAGGAAGCTGTCCACCGCGCCGGGATTGGCCTCCACCACGTCCCGCCGGGCCACGATGACGCCGGTGATGAGGCCGGAGCCGTTATCCAGCTTTTCCCACTCCGCTGTCAGATCCAGTGCCATGCGAAGGCCCTCAATTTTTGTCTGAGCCACGGTGACAAAGGGCTGCGGCAGCAGGGCGATGGCCGCCTGGCCGGAGGCCAGTGCCGCCACGCACTCGCTGTGCTCGCTTTTCCAGTCGATGGTCACATCCTTGTCCGGGTCAATGCCGTTTTCCGTCAGCAGATACCGCAGTGCATATTCCGGGGTGCTGCCCTTACCGGCGGCCACAATGGTCTGACCCTTCAGATCTGCCATAGACTGCACCGTTTCCCCATTTTCCACGATATACAGCACGCCCAGGGTATTGACGGCCAGCACCTCCACGGCGCCGCCGGTCTTGCCATACAGCACGGCGGCCAGATTGGCGGGGACACAGGCCATGTCCAGCTCCCCCTTGATGAGGGCGGGGGTCACCTCGTCGGCAGAGCCGGCCAGCGTGAAGGTGTAAAGATTGCCCACCTCACCCTCGTAGGGTTTGGCAGAGCTCAGCAGGGCGCCGATCGTTTCATCATTGTCCTTCATCAGCTTCACAAGGCCCATAGCAGTCGGGCCTTTCAGTGCGGCAATTCTGAAATGGGCAGTGTCTGCCTCTGTACCATCCGGCGCTTCGACCGCCGGTTCTTCCGTTTGGGCAGGTTCCTCCGGCTGCTCCGATTCGGCGGCCTTCTGGCCGCAGGCAGTCAGGGACAGGGTCAGGGCCAGAGACAGGCCCAGCGCCAACAGTTTTTTCTTCCAGTTCATGGTTTTTCTTCCTTTCATACGCTCCCCGCCGGGGCATAGACGGTCTTGGCGGTGACACCCTCCAAGCGGCCCAGTTTTCCAGACAGGGCGGAGATGACATCGCCGGGGGCATCCATGGCCACGCTGATGATGTTCACGCCCTTCTCCCGGTAGGGTACGCCCATGCGGCCCACGATATACGGTCCGTACTGGTGCAGCAGGTCATTCAGTGCCGCGACCTGCGTGCCCTCCCGGACAATGATGGCAATGACGGCCACCCGCGTTTCCACAGCTTCCACAGCGGTCTCTCCTTTTCAAAAAGTAATACATCCCTCCTGCCGTTCAGCAGAGGGGATGACAAATGTACAGCGATCTTGTCCTTCCTCATCTTTCGGTTCGGAGCATCCTCACCGGCAGAACGGTATGCGGGCATGGTGTCGCCGGTCAGAAACACTTTCCGGAGACGCTCCAACCATAACATACCCGTATGGTCCTGTCAAGACGAAGCCCCGCCCCGGAATGATCCGGGACGGGGCATAAACGTTTTTCTTATTACATGCCGCAGGGCTGATAGGTAGAAGTCAGCACCTGTTCAAAGGCCGGGGCATCCGGCGTTTCGATCCGCCGGAGGATCAGTTCGCCGGCAGTCTCGCCCAGCTTTTCCACCGGCTGGATGATGCAGTCCATCTGCTTTGAATACAGATAGTTAATATCCGAATCGTAATCCACGAAGGTGACCAGATCGATGTCCTCTCCCAGCTTGAGGCCCTTCTTGTGGAGGTAGATCACCGTCTCCGAGGCCATCAGGCCCTGAGCCACCACCAGCGCGTCACACTTCTGCTCCAGCAGCTCATCCAGACAGGACTGGGCGCTGTTTTCCATAGAGTTGCCGTAGCGGATCAGCAGGTCATCCTGAGGCAGGCCGCAGTCCGCCACTGCCTCCTGATAGGCAGCGATCCGCTCCTTGGTCGAGGACAGCCGGGGCAGGCCGCCGATCATGCCGATCCGCTTGTCGCCCTTGCCCGCCAGACGGCAGACGCTGCGGTAGATCGGTTGGAAATTGGACACGCTCACCGACGGGAACCGCTTTGTGTCAAAGGTCCGGTCCACCAGCACCACCGGAAATCCGGCGGGGATCAGGGACTCGAACCGGCTGAAATCCTCCATGGTGCTGGCGATGAGCAGCCCGTCCACCAGTCCCGCGGAAAGCAGGCGGATATTGGTCTCCTCCCGCTCCGGATTCTCCTTTGTATTGGCAATGATCAGATGGTATCCGTGGGCAGAGAGATAATTCTCTACGGATTCGATCATCGTTGCGAAAAACTTATTGGAAATATCCGGAACGATAAATCCAATGGTTTTTTTCTTTCCGGTCCGGAAGCTTCTGGCCGAGGCGTCCGGCGTGTAGCCCAGCTCCGCGATAGCCCGGTAGACCTTCTCCTTGGTCTCGCCGGAGACGTAGCGGGTCGAGTTGATGGTGTGGGAAACCGTGGCGGTGGAAACACCCGCCAACCTTGCCACATCGCTGATGGTCACCTTCATGATCGTTCACCTCTTTACGCAATTTTTCTACGTTTGCGTAATCATTTGCATTTTACAGTATACGCCCCCGCTTCATATAACGTCAAGTCTTTTTTGGCTCCTTTCTTCTACTTTTTCGCTTTTTTATCAAATTCCAACCAAATCCTCGCCATTTTGCCCAATATGCTCTCAGAATGTTATGCAAAATGCTGATTGCCATTTTTTATCGTCCATGATAAGATAGTAAAAGCAAAGAAATAATCGTTTGCGCAAACGATTCTTTAATCTTTTAAAGTTTTTTCAATATTGAAAGGAGTTTTCCCATGCTCACGAAGATTGGTATCAATGGCTTTGGCCGCATCGGCCGTCTCACTTTCCGCGCTGCCCTGACTCATGACGATGTTGAGGTTGTCGCTCTGAACGATCCCTTCATGAACCCCGAGTACATGGCTTACATGCTCAAGTATGACTCTGTTCACGGCAAGTTCCCCGGCACTGTCGAGGCTTATGACGGCGGTCTGATCGTCAACGGCAAGAAGTACCCCGTCTTCACCTCTATGGAGGTCAAGGACATTCCCTGGGCTTCCGTGGGTGCTGAGTACATCTGCGAGTGCACCGGCAAACACCTGACCAAGGAGCTCTGCCAGGGCCACATCGACGCTGGTGCCAAGCACGTCATCATGGGCGCTCCCTCCAAGGATGACACCCCCATGTTCGTCTGCGGCGTCAACCTGGATAAGTACACCAGCGACATGACCTTCGTCTCCAACGCTTCCTGCACCACCAACTGCCTGGCTCCCATTGCCAAGGTTCTGAATGACAAGTTCGGCATCGTGGAAGGCCTGATGACCACCGTTCACTCTGTCACTCCCACTCAGAAGCTGCTGGACGGCGCTTCCCTGAAGGATTGGCGCGGCGGCCGTGCTGCTACCGGCAACATCATCCCCTCCTCCACCGGCGCTGCCAAGGCTGTCGGCAAGGTTATCCCCGAACTGAACGGCAAGCTCACCGGTATGTCCATGCGTGTTCCCACTCTGGACGTTTCCGTTGTGGACCTGACCGTCAAGCTGGCTAAGCCCGCCACCTATGAGGATATCTGCAAGGCCATGAAGGACGCTTCCGAGGGCGAGCTGAAGGGCGTTCTGGGTTACACCGATGAGGAAGTTGTTTCCTCTGACTTCCTGGGCGATTCCCGCACCTCCATCTTCGACAAGAAGGCTGGTATCGCTCTGACCGACACCTTCGTGAAGGTCGTTTCTTGGTACGACAACGAGTGCGGCTACTCCAACAAGATGGTGGAGCTGATCCGTCACATGTCTGCCGTTGACCACAAGTAAGTTTTCAAGCATCATGAAGCGGCATGGCGTTCTGCCATGCCGCTTCAGCGTGTAGAAAAAGTCTTTTCTCTCTGCTGAGTCTATTTTCAGAGCTTTACAACTGTTCTAAAGCTTTTTGATTTCAATAACGCAGCACCCTTTTTGGGGTGGCCGCGCACACGCTTCCTCACCGCTGCAGAAAATCTGTCGCTTTCTTGGCAGGCGCAAAGCCGCTCGCCGCAAGGGTTCCGGCAAAAAGCGCAAATTTCTCAAGAGAAATACAGAAAAGGGCTTGACTTTTTTAAAGTCTCTGTTATAATAATATCGCTGTCTGTTCAAGGCAACAAGTGCATAGCGGAAAAGCGCTGGACACAGCTATGGAGAAGTCGCCTAGTTGGTCGAGGGCGCATGATTGGAAATCATGTAGGCTCCTAAAGGGTCTCGAGGGTTCGAATCCCTCCTTCTCCGCCAAAGAAAACGTTCTATTTGTTATCAAATAGAACGTTTTCTTTTAGTTTTCTGCTGTTTTATGCTCAAAAAGTTCTGATTTCGAGTAGTGTCCAAAACCACTACCCCTAAGTTTACCCCTAAAGCACATTTCCACAAAAAATTCCGCCAGAAAAATTATTTCTGACGGAATTTTTTTATGCCTTCTTTTGACCTAAATTGTCATAGTAGTTCTGCATCCGGGCGGCAGTGTCCTTCTTCATCTGGTCACTGGTATGGGTGTATACATTCAGTGTAAAGCTGGCAGTGGCATGACCCAGCAGGTCCTGTACGCTCTTGACGTCTGCGCCGGAGGCAATTGCAATCGTAGCCGCCGTATGCCGCAAATCGTGTGGTCTTGCATCCGGACGCCCAATTTCGGCAACGATCTTCTTGAACGTCTTATAGAATGTTGAAATTGCAAGGTTTTCTCCGATTTCCGTTGTAAACACAAGATTGTGCGGGTTGTTCCACAGTTCGCCTGCAAGCAGTCTGTTTTCCGCCTGCCGCGCCCTCTCTGCCCTCAAATACTGAAAGGCAATGTCCGGCGGTACGATTTTCCGAACCTTTCCGTTCTTAGTGGTCGGAGCGATGTAATATTTTCCGTTCTTTTTCTTCTCGCGTTGAAGCTGCTGGCTGATGGTGAGCTTTTTTCTCTCAAAATCGACCTGGTCCCACGACAGCCCCAAGCATTCCCCCTCCCGCAGCCCTGCAAACAGGCACAGTGCATAGGCGTTTCTCATGGGATTATCCTCTATTGCTTTTAAGAACAAAGGGATTTCTGCATCCGTCAGGGGTTTGATTTCCCTTTGTATCACCTTGGGAACCTCTGCGGCTTCACACGGATTCATCTGAAGCATTCCCTGTTTTTTTGCCATAGAAAATGCTTTGTGTAGAATGGCGGAGATATTCTTTACCGTCTTTGCAGAGGAACCGGAAGCAATCATAGCGTTATACAGCTTTTGAATATGGATGCCCTTTACTGCCTGTACCTTCAAGGCTCCGATAGCTGGCTTGATATGGGTCCGAATCGCTGTTTCATAGCTACTGTATGTCAGCGGCTTGACTTTGGCCGCACAGAAGGTTTCCATCCAATCATCCAGCCATTCCGAAACGGTTGTTTTGTCCGGCTCCTGATAGGTGCCGTTGTCAACAGCTACCTGAATACTCGTCATTTTCCTGCGGACCTCGGCTTGGGTTTTCCCGTACACGCTTTTTCTGTCCGGCTTTCCCGTTCCGGGGTCCATCCCAATCGTAATACGCGCCTCCCACGTTCCATCGGGGCGCTGGCGGATGGAGCCAGCGCCTTGCGCGTTTCTTGTTGTTGCCCGTCTTGGCATGATTATCTTCCCTCCTTAGACTTCCAGCATTTTCAAAAGGCAATCCCCGCAAAGGATATTGACCGTCTTAGTTGCCCGGACGGACTGCCCGCATTTGGGGCAAATCAGCTTGCGGGTGCTGCTGGGGCGTTTGCCTCCCGGTGCGGTATTGGCTCCCGCTTGGGCTGTTCCCCCGGTGGCTCCGGTACGAATGAACGGTGGCAGACTGCTGCGCCCTATCTTGATTTCAGACCAGTTTTTTGAAAGTGCATATTCAACTAAACCATCATTCGGCGTGGTGTTCCAACCATACTGTCCACATGGCACACAGGTCAGTCCGTGGGCTTCCGCAACTGCCTTGAATTTGCCGTTATGGTACTTGCCCCCTCTGCTGACCTCTTTAATGCCGTGTTCCCGGCAGTAGAGGTGGACCATTTCGTGGAGCATGGTATCTAAAGTTTCCTCAATTGGGTAATTCAAAACTTCGGCAGCAATGTTAAGTTCAAAGGCTCCGTCGTCTTTGCGCCGCCATACCTTAGCAGTCGTGCAATGACCATAGGTTCCCGGCTTGCTTTGAACTGTGATAATTGGAATTGGCAGCGTTCCAGAAAAGAAATCCGTATTCAAATTATTGTAGATGTGTTCTAGCTGGCTGACGGCTCGACTCATTTTCGTTGTTTCTTTCATAGCGGTGTCCCCCATTATATAGAGTGCGCGCAGCGAACTCGCTTGCGAGATCGCTTGATTTCCCCGCTATGCACACTTCCTTACAAGTCAAGGGGAAAGGCGTGGAGATTTTTCAGAATGAAAAATACGACCCGACCTTGACTTGTAATGATGTGTGCTGCACCGTCCCGTAGGGACACCTTATTCTCCCGTCCTCAGAGCTCGACGAACGGAACTTTTAACATTTTGATGTCGGCAGGCTCCTGCTTATCATAAAGAATGGCATGGAGCGGCGGCAGTTCCTTAATCATATCAGGCGATACCTTGTATTCCCGCACGACCTTTTTCGTTCCTGCTCCATCAGCGTCCAGCAGAATCCCGGCAGATTTGTGCGTGGTTTCCACGCTTGCTTTCGTCCCGATGATATTTGCCATTGTTTCTGCGTCCGCTGCTGAATTAAGCCGCATAACAATATACTGCCCGCAATTTTCCAGAACCCGCTCTGCAAAGGATTCCGATACCGCAGACAAATCAGCGATTGACTGTGTGGCAACGATAATCTGGAAGCCCTGGCTTCGCGCCTGTGCAAAAATAGGCATAAGCTGTTCCGTTGCATACGCCCCCAGTTCATCCATGATAAGGACACGCCGCCATCCATCCGGGCGCTGTGTTGCAATCATGTGCCGCACATCATGAATAAACAGCTTGCCGATTGCTCTTGTGTAATCGGTATACTTGAAAGAATCCAAATCCGCAAAGAAAATTGCTTCCTCATCACGCGCCATGGATGCGTTGATACCTTTGCGCTCCGGACCTCCGAAAAAGGATGCACCATCCCCCAGCAGCAAATCCACATAACGGCTCTTGGACAAGGCTGCTTCCTGCGCGATGCCTTTCAATTTCCAGTATTCCTGCTGTTTTTCCTTTGAGATTTTTCCGCTTTCCACAAGCATTGCCAGCAGCTGCATGAAGTCCTCGTAATCGTAAAAGTCACAAATCGCCGCAATAGATAGAGGAATTTCCGCCGCACATAAACCTTCGCATACCGCCTTAATCCATGCAGAGGTGCAGGCTTTATAGTGCGGCTCCGTATACTCTGAAATCTCCACCAGTGCATCCGCCGCTTCGGTCGGTGACATTCCATCCAGCGGATTATAGGGCTGTCGGCTTTCCTCCTCCGCATTGAGGCTTACCGTATACATCGTTCGTCCGTAGCGGGCGGCGATTCGCCGCGTTACATTAAGCAGGCTCCTGCTGTCATTAGTTCCGTTTTTGCCTGACAGGATATACACATCGTCACTCTGCTGTATGGTCAGCAATATGTAGTTCAGCAGATAGGTGGTCTTTCCAGAGCCAGTGGTTCCCGCCACAAAAATATGGCTCGGATTGTGGTTGTCAACCTTGGTGGTTTCTGTAAGCTGTGAAGCCTTAGATGCTTCCAACAAAGCAGTATCCGCAGGCGAAAATCCAACTGTCACAAGGAACAATGTTGCAAGCGGCAGCCACAGCAGTATAACCGGGGGAACAAGCAGCCATTTAAGCAGAGAATCCGGGATAGTAAGTAAACCAACCCGCAGTATCTCGTGTATATCTGCCGAAGTAAACAGCATAAGTACCGAGATCACATTCGCAGCGAGCAGTGCCAATATCGCGTATTGGTAATATTTCCGCAGCTTTGTATGCGGCTTCAGCAGTTTGTATAAGAAAAGCATGAGCAGCATCGGTCCCGGTGTTATCAGGATAGACGCCACAACCGCCCACGGCAGAATTGCCGCGATTCGCTGCCGTAAATAAATGTTCTTCATAAGGTATCTCCTTTATTTTTTGAAGTACGATGTATACTTAGACATGGAATGTGTTTCAGGCATTGAAACTACACTTTCAATTTCATCCCATGTGCCTGTATCTCTTTTGTTTTTGTGAATGTCCGCCGTTGCAACCTGTTTCTCGATTTCCGCAAGAGGAATTGTCTGAATCCGGACACCGACTCTCTGCGCGCAGTTATTCAGATTTCTGGCGATACTCAGTCGATTGTCCGGTGTAACCCATACCTGTTGTTGATAACTGTTGTTGTCCCGGATGTTCTTTTCCAGCAGGGAAAGCGGCTTGTGATTCAACTCGATTTCATAAGCATGACCACGGAACACAATGTCAGGGCGGTGACGCTGCTTGTCTCCCTTGCTCCGCAATACAGAATCCGTCAGCAGCTCACCGGGAGAGGCTCCCTCAGTGCGTCTGAGCCACGCACAGACCCGACCGACTACCAGAGCATGATGGGTCGTAGCGGACACCTCATAGGTGTGGCTGGTCTGCTTTCCCAGCACCGCCAGCCCCCGCCCGGAGAGATAGTAGCAGTTGGACCCAGCAGAATCCCGGCAGATTTGGAGCAGCCCCATATCGCAGAGCTTACGCAGGCACTTGCGGCAGTAGGTATAGTCGGTATACCCAGCCAGCCATGCAGCATCCGTCGCCCGTATAATTCGCAGTCGGTCAATCACTGCCAGCAGGATATGTTCTCTATCTGAAATCATTTCCATAAGTTACCACCTTTCTACGCGCGACGCGCGTTCTAATTGCCCCTCGTCACATTGCCGCCCTGTCTCACAGAAAATATGTGCTGGTTGTCCCATGTAGGGCGGCTGTGGTTCCGGGTGATAAAGCCGGAACCACAGCCGCCCGCCCCTTGCCAGCACACATTTTTCGGTGGCAAACTGGCGCGAATGAGCGCGCGACGCGGGGCTATGGGCTGCGCTAAAGATAAGGCTTCCATAATCTTGCTGCTGCACCCAATCGCTCGGCTGCCTTATCTGCCCGCCAGTCCGTTCCGGCTTCGAGTTCAACAGGCACACACATTTCCAGCAGGCGGCTATAGATACGCTTGCGTTCCGGAGATACATTCTCAGCGTGCAGCACCTTCAAAGGCAAATCAGTAGCCACAATGAGCGGTGCCTTGCGGCGGTATCTTCCATCTACAATCAGATAAATGGTTTCCTGTGCGTACGCACTCACGCGTTCTGCCCCAAAGTCATCAAGAATAAGTAAAGGTGCTTTTACCATTTTCTCAATGGCTGAACTCCGGCTTTCATATGGCAATGCCGTCAACCTCGGGAATGTTTCCATGTTTACCGCCACTCCCTTGTCCAGCAACGCATTACCGATGCAACTGATTGCAAATGTCTTGCCGCTACCGGATGGCCCTGAAAGCAACAGTCCCAAGTGATTTGAATGATCGGGTAACTTGTCCCATGTAGCCACATAGGCATGTCCAGCCCTGATTGCCTTACAATCTTCCGCTGCCGCAAAGCACATGGAAGCGTCCATTTGACCAGTAGTATTACGCAACTTTTTAACCTTGCGCTGTCGCTCCAACGCTTCCATTTCCGCTTTTTCCGCATTCTCTTCATCAATCCGACATTGGCAAACACATCCAACAATCCGAATCCCAAATGGAAACGGAACCCGGCATTGCTTTGGTTTTCCGCACTTACCGCAATGCAGCAAGCCATCCTTTTGAAAATCTCCATCCTGTGTCACGGCGCTTGCCTTTTGGATAATACCATCTAAAATATTATCCATCACAGCGCTCCCCTCTGCATGATTGCGGAGATGGAATCTGCGTTGTCGTGGTCGTGGTCGTTGTCGCTTTCGTTATCGTTATCGGCGGCATTTTCAGGCATTTGCTTGCAAGTGCTTGCATTATCCAATGGTGGAGCCGGGAATTTGCTGGCTTTTGCACGTGCACGCTGATACTTTGACCAATTAACAATCCATAAATATGTACGTTCATTCGCATAATATTGCCGAATCATGCGCTCCCTCTCCAATTCCTGCAATGCTCCAGCTACTTGTTCGGCATTCAAATCGGGGCGCGCCGAAAACAACAGTCCACGGAGCATCTGCGGCTCCGAAATATATCTCCCGTAATCATCTGCTGCCAGAATCAAGTGGGTAAAAAGGACTTCCGCCAGCAGCGACACAGCACCCAAGGACTTTGACATGTTCAAGGAATCCCGAATGTATCGATTAGGCATTAGCTTCACCTCCTTTCACATTTCTGACCTGTGCATCAATCCAGTCCTCCAACTGCTTTGTCGGAATCAACACTCGCCCTCCCACCCGAATAATCGGAAAGCCATCATCAGCATGAATCAGCTGGTAAACTGTGGGGCGAGAGATGCCCAACGCAGCTGCTGCTTCCGAAATCGACAGCAACATCTTGTTTTCCATATTTTTTTATACCTCCTTGTATAAAACCTAAAAATAGCAACAAAAAAAGCGCCCTAGCGCCATGCAAATAGGTATAATAATCCTATTTGCATGGCGCTAGGACGCTCGTAGCCGAGTGGACTTGCCTAGTGTTAGGGACGATTTGACCCCTTTACCGCTCCATTGCCTTCCCAATTCTCGCAGCGGCTGACATCAACGAATCAGGAAGGGACGCATTCCGCGAATGAAATCGTTCACAATGGATTGAATATCAAAGGAGCCACCCCCTGAAATTCAAGGCAGGAATCCCACCTGTCTTTCCCAAAACTCAAACTTGGAATTGGTATATCCTCTTGTTGTAACTATGATAGCACAGCTATATTTGCAAGTCAATAGCAAATCTCTATTTTCCCCGAAAAAAGTTCTCAGTTTTTATAAAATAAACGAAACACTATCTTATAGTCAAAAAAATAGTTATAAAAGCAGTTGTCAAAAAAATAAAAATATGGTATAAGAGAAATCCGGCTAAAGGAGCAATATTATACGACATAACGCCGCTATAAATGTCACAACATATCATGCTACGGTTTCCGAATGTGTGTTCCAGCTTCTTGTAAACACAGCACCTTATTATAATAATTTACTTTTTGAATGTGCATCTTCAAAAATACGCCTGATTGCAGCCATATTTTACAAAAACCCCTTGCCTAACACTGAAAACATGATATAATCAAAGGCAAGTCACCGGCAACCCCGCTACAAGGCGGGGACGCAAAGCTATAGGGACCCACCGGGGTAGCCATTTGCAGACACCAGCGGAAGATCAACTCTTTTCCTATAGTGCTTTGGAAGAAAAGAGGTATGTGCCGTGAAAAAGAACTTGACAATGTATTTCCCGGCGCAATATGCTGACAGCAGAGCAGAGCAGAGCAGAGCAGAGCAGAGCAGAGCAGAGCAGAGCAAGTAAAACTCTGCGCTTTTTTGCTGTCCGCAGATATTTTTCTATAACAAAAGACGCTTTCAGACATGGAGTTTCATGTCTTGAAGGCGTCTTTTTATGTTTTGTCTGGGATATACACTATCACATCCTCCACCTTGCAGGAAAGGATACTGCAAAGGTCGTTCAAGGTTGCTGTTGAGATATTCCGGTCATGTTTGAGGGAATCCAGTGTACCACGGCTGAATGAATAGTCCTTGATAAGCGCGTAGGTTGTGATTCCCTTGCGGCGCATAGTGTTCCAGAGCGGTTCGTAAGAGATAATAAAAACCACCTCGCTTGTGGTTTCTATTATATTTGCTCGCTTCGGTATTGAATATTCCCGATATATCGGGTATAATTTGAACATTGAAGCACTTGTATTCCAGCCCGTGGGGACGGGCAAAAAATGTAAGGAGGACAGATAGAAATGAAAAAACGAATATGCTCAATGTTGTTGGTGCTATGTCTTATTATGACAATGCTACCTACGATGGTACTGGCTGCGGACAGCGAGGAAGGAACGCAAGAACATCCTTGGGATATTTCTGCTGAGGGCGAGGGAAATGATGTCAAAGCCTATTTGAAGCAGAATGACAATAGCCTCACTTATACGCTGACTATTTCTGGTACTGGTGCAACGGCAGATTATTCCAGCGAAAAAGACCAACCATGGGATGGTTTTAGATCATCTATTACTGCAGTTGAGATAAGTGAAGGCATTACACATATAGGTGCTCATTCCTTGCGTCAGCTGACGGCAATTAACTCTGAACTTGAAATTCCTGGCTCTCTTTCTTCTATTGGCAACTGCGCATTATATATGTCAAGCTTTACTGGGTTTGCCGTTTCAGCTGGTAATGACTATTTCTCCTCAGACGAAAGCGGTGTACTGTACAATAAAGCGCAGACCATACTTTATACATATCCTATCGGAAGCAGTACCGAAAATTACACGGCGCCCAAAACGGTGAACAAAATAGGTTCTTACGCCTTTTCAAGTGCCAAAAATTTGAAGGTAGCAAATTTCCGGGAAGCAACTTCTCTTTCAAGCATTGGACAGCAGGCGTTTGAAAGCGCGACTAATCTAAATGCAACTTTCAAGTCCGATGCAGACCTTACTGTAAACTACGAAGCATTAAAGGGTTTATCATCTGCTACACTGGAATGTGGAACGCTGAAATTGGCACCATATGCATTGAAAGACACACAGTATATTGACCTAACGAACGTAACAGATGTTGACACTGCTCTTTCTGGATGGTGGGGTACAAGTCCTACTTTCACGAAGGGAGGAACGAATGCAAACATCATTGCTGGCGCAAAGCGCGTCTATGTCAGAGGCGAGAGTGTCGCAACAATTCTGTCATCGCTTCCTATTCGGGATAAATCAACGCTCCCACCTGATATTGCTGTAATTGGGGAAGGTGATTTTGCAAAACATGAAAATATCTGCACAAGCACATTACCCCCTCTCAGCAAAGAAGGTTTCAAATTTAGTGGTTGGGATAATGGAGCGGAATATCAGATAACTACAATAAAAAACAACGATCAGCTTTCTGCAAAAATCTACCATGCAAAATGGCATAAAACTGCTGAACTTACTACCAACATCGACAAAAAAACTTTTGTTGCTGGCGGTGATTGGGCGGAGTTCACTTTCACCACAACCGCCAACGATGATGTTGGAACAATGGTTACTGGCGGTTCCGATTTCGGCGTACTCTATGAAGATAAGATTGCCGCACTGGAATACAAGGCTGGTGACCAGTGGATCAACATGAAGGGTCAGAACTTCGGTGGAAGTGATGGTTTCCCCATGGCTGACGCAACCAGCACCTTCCGTGTGAAGTTCACCGATGATGCGGCTGGTACATACAGTTTCAAGGCTGCCATGACCACAGTGGATGGCAACCAGAAACTGTGCGAAATTGAGGTTCCGTTTGTTGTAAATATGCAAACACAGGCTGCTCCTGTAAATGCTCCCACGCAGAAAGACCGCACCTATACCAGCATTACTCTGAAGACGGTAGAGCCTAACTCCAACGGTGCGGCAGCACAGTACAGCAAGGACGGTGGAAAGACTTGGCAGGATTCTGCGGAATTTACCGATCTGACAAGCAATACAACCTATACCTTTGCTGTGCGTTATGCAGAAAAAGCACCCTATGCTGCCTCTGCCGCAAGCGCCACGGCCGAGTTCTCCACGCTGTACCGTTCCTCCGGCGGCTCCTCCAGCTCCGGTAGCAACTATACCGTGTCCGCTCCAAGCGCCAAGAACGGCGATGTGACTGTCAACTCCAAGAATGCCAAGAAGGGTGACACCGTGACCATCACTGTGACCCCCGACAAGGGCTACGAACTGGACACCATTACCGTGAAGGACGCCAGCGGAAATAAACTCAAGCTCACCGACAAGGGCAATGGCAAATACACCTTCACCATGCCTGCATCCAAGGTCACTGTTTCCGCTGACTTTGCCGAAATTCAGGCAGCTTCCACCTTTGCCGATGTTCCCGCAGATGCCTATTATGCAAAGGCTGTGGAATGGGCTGTGAAGAATGGCATTACCAACGGCAAGGATAACGGTCTGTTCGGTTCCAATGACCCCTGCACCCGTGGGCAGATTGTTACGTTCCTGTGGCGTACCGCTGGCTCTCCCGCTCCCAAGGGAACTGCCACGGTTCCTGCCGATGTGCTACCCGGCAGCTACAGCTATAACGCTGTGGCATGGGCGCTGGAAAACGGCATTACCAACGGTTTGGCTGACGGTACTTTCGGCGTCAACAATACCTGCACCCGCGGCCAGAGCGTGACCTTCCTGTATCGCACGATGGGCACTGCTCCCAGCACGGTCAACGGCTTTACCGATGTGGCGGCTGATTCCTTCTGCGCTGGCGCTGTGGCATGGGCAGTGGAGAACGGCGTGACCAACGGCACGTCCGCTACCACGTTCAGCCCCGCCGATGGCTGCACCCGTGCACAAATCGTCACGTTCCTGTATCGTGCCTATCAGGGCAAATAAATCCCTATAAAATAAGCAGTTCCCCGCCACTCGGCGGGGAACTGTTCTATGCAAAACGAAACTTGACATCACGAAAGAAATCGCTATAATGAAATATAGAAAGAGGCGCTACCGACAGACGGTTAGCCCCCCGCTTGGTTAAGAAGTAACCGCTTGCTTGGAGGCTGGGCGGTTACTTCTTTTTTGCCTGAATGAACAGGCTGCAAATACCGATGATGACAAGGCAAAGTTGAAGAACTTCGGATGTACTCATGAGCAGCCCCCCTTTCGCAAGATCAGGGGGCAAGAAGTTACCCCCGGAAATGGGGGCCAAACCGCCGCCGTTAACTGGTAGCGCCACGGTGAGCATATCATAAAGAACGACAAAATGCAACTTTTTACGCTGTTCCGAAGCCAGAATAAGGGGCTGATTTCTACCCCTAAATTTACCCCTAACAGCTTTTATAACAGCTTACCGCATTTTACAGAAAAACCCGCAAACCGTTGAAAACACTACATTCTTTTACACGCATTTTCTCTATTTTACACCTCTTTGAAATTTCGAATCCCTCCTTCTCCGCCACACAAAACCCTGTAATCTCAAGGGTTCATGTTCATAGGTACACAATGTGACCTATGGGGCAGACCGGACGGTACAGGGCACGAAAAAATAAGTCGGGGGAAATTCCCTCGACTTACTTTTTCTTTGATCCCAAGTTTATTTGAGCGCCACATTTCAATTGGATGCGCAGACTTGATATGGGATATAACATTAGATGAAATTTCAGCCCTCTGCCTTTTCATTGGCAGAGGGCCGTTTTTTGCTTAACAGTTATTGAGCATCCCTTAATTGCTCTACAA
>ENA-UEQN01000107-UEQN01000107.1-human-gut-metagenome-genome-assembly--contig:-NODE-107-length-78373-cov-12.363595_pt1 | contig 78373 bp, 64 predicted proteins | sample MGYA00242940_ERZ507944 | MGnify/ENA primary metagenome ERZ507944 (study PRJEB26167, sample SAMN06115449) | human gut metagenome | host: Homo sapiens | place: China:Fujian | collected 2015-08-20... | reverse complement strand
CAGTTCATGTGGAGCTGCAACGACTACATGGGTCCCCTGCTTTATGTCCAGACCCCCAGCAAATACCCGATGTCCATTTTCGTCAAGCTGTCCATGGACGCTGACAGCGGCTTCAACTGGAACCGCATTCTGGCTCTTTCCCTTATCTCCATCATCCCGCAGCTGGTCGTTTTCTTCTGCGCACAGGATGCCTTCATTGATGGTATCTCTGCCGGTGCTGTCAAGGGCTGATGCCGCCCCGCAGCGCTGAATAATTTCTTTAGGCACACGGCTGCCCCGTACCACATTCAAGGGGTACGGGGCAGCCTTTATTTTGAAAACTATACTCCCCTGCCCTTCTATTGGGTGATGAGGGGTTGTATGATAGAAAGCCTTCCCCGGAGGGGAAGGTGGCCGAGGCTCCGCCCGAGGCCGGATGAGGCGAGACTGTACCGCTATTACCCGTGTACGGGCTACGGCGGCAAGGTTTGCCCTCATCAGCCCGCTGCGCGGACAGCTTCCCCCGATGGGGAAGCCTAAGGCAACACCGCATAATTCCCGCCTTACGGCTTAAGCACCGTTCCGGCGGCTGCGGCACTTAGAATTATGCGGTATTGCCCCAAAGAAAAAGCGCCCCTTGCGGAGCGCTTCCCTGTTCTTACTTATTCGCTCTCTTATAATACTGCCGGTACTGCTGCGGGGAAAGCCCCGTGGCATCCTTGAACACGCGGCGGAAATGCGCGGTCGTCATAAAGCCGGTCTTTTCGGCAATATCAGAGATGCTCTCGTTGGATTTTTCAATCAGATTCTGCGCGGCCTTGATGCGCACACCGTTGATGTACTCGATCAGGCTGAGGTTGATGGACTTTTTAAAGAGGCGGCTGAGATAGTAGGGGCTGATATAAAATTGGTTGGCAATGCCGGTCAGGGTCAGCTTCTCCGCATAATGCTCCGCGATATAGGCCTGAATCTGGTCAACGATGTGGTTGCTTACGCGGCCGCTGTCGCCGCCCTTCTCCTGCTGCTGGCGGCAGAGCTCCTTCAGCTCAAGCAGCAGCGTTGCCAGCAGCATCCTGCGCATGGCATCGGCCTCGGGCGAGGTTTCCTCCTGCAGGGTAAGAAGCTGCTGCAGTATGCCTTGGATATGGTTCTGCTGCTTGACCGTAATGACCGAGAGCAGGTGGTTATGCTCCTCACTCAAAAAAGAGAAGAAGTCCACATCCGGGAACAAATCGGTAATTTTATCGAGAAACTCGCGGCTGAAGTTGACCACGATGCGGCTGGACGCACCATCCCCCAGCGCGGCGGTCTTATGGATCTGGTTTTCACCGATCAGCACCACACTGCCCGCATTGACGATGTAGGCGGCATCCTCGATAAAATAGCGGCGGCTGCCCTCGATCTCATAGTAAATCTCATACTTATGGTGGATATGGAAGCTGGCCATCTCGTAGCCGGTATCACGGTCGACCCGGTCGATGAAAAAGTCCACATGGGGCGAGTAGACATATTCCAAAACCATACTGCTGCTCCTGACTGCCGCGGTGCGCTGCACCCGGCGTTTGATTCTTGTTCTATTCCTAAGGATAGCACAATTTTTGCTGTTTTTCAAACTATTTTTATACAAATTTTCAATCATTTGGGGGTTCACTCATGAAAATCACGCTTGTTCGTTCTATGTCACGCAGCGCGGTGTTTGAGCTGGTCAATGACAGCTGCTATCGCGCCCCGGCGCCCTACACCGTCACGCTCGACGGTGCCGCCGTTTGCAGCGGGGATACGAACGTATTTTCGCTCTATTCTCTTGAGCCTGCCCATACCTATACCCTTGCTGTGACGCTGGACGGCGTGACCGACACGCTCACCTTCACCACCGCAGAGGAGAGCTTTTTTGTCGATGCCAGCCGTTACGGCCTTGTGGCAGACGGCGTGACTGACAACACCGCCAAGCTGCAGGCGGCGCTTTCCACCTGCCCGGCCGGCGGTACGGTCTATCTGCCCGCAGGCACCTACCGCACCCAGAGCCTCTTTTTGCAGAGCAATACGACCCTGTATCTTGAAAAGGGCTGCACGCTGCTCGGCGGCACCGACCGCCGTGACTACCCGATCCTGCCGGGCGTTCTCCCCTGCCATAACGAGAAGGACGAGCAGTATCTTGCCCTGTGGGAGGGCAACCCCCTCGACAGCTTTGCCGCGCTCATCAATGTGATCAACGCGGAGAATGTGACGATCACCGGCGAGGGAACGCTGGACTGCAACGCCCAGAACGGTGACTGGTACCAGAACCCGAAGCAGAAGAAGATCGCATGGCGGCCCCGCCTTTTCTTTACAAGCGGCGCCAAGAATGTTGTGCTGCACGGCGTGCTGGCCTGCAACAGCTACTCCTGGACGATTCACCCGACCTACTCCGAGAATGTAGACATCTTGAATATCCGCATCCGCAACAGCTCCCAGAGCCCCAACACGGACGGCATCGACCCCGAGAGCTGCAAGAATGTCAACATCATCGGCAACCATGTCCATGTCGGTGACGACTGCATTGCGCTCAAGTCGAGCAAGCTGTTCCTTGGCATGAAACTGCATGTCCCCTGCGAGAATGTTATCATCCGCAACTGCTGCCTGAGCCGCGGTCACGGCGGTCTGGTCATCGGCAGCGAGATGAGCGGCGGCATTAAAAATGTCACGGTGTCCCAGTGCCTGATGGACCACACCGACCGGGGCTTACGCGTCAAGACCCGCCGCGGCCGCGGCAAGTACGCGGTCATTGACGGGCTGGCTTTCCGCAATGTCGTGATGGACGGCGTTCTGACGCCCTTTGTCATCAACATGTTCTATTTCTGCGACCCGGACGGCCACACCGACTATGTACAGACGCATGAGCCTCAGCCTGTGGACGATACGACCCCGACCCTCGGCAAGCTGGAGATGGAGCATATCGTGGCTACGGATGCCCAGTATGCAGGCTGCTGGTTCAGCGGTCTGCCGGAGCAGCCCATTGAGGGCGTGACGATGCGGGATGTGAAGATCAGCTTTGCACCCGATGCACGCCCCGGGCAGGCCGCCATGATGTGCGGCGCAGGCGCCAGCTGCAAGGTAGGCATCCACGCCGAGAATGTGCGCAAGATCGCACTGCACAATGTAGAAATTACCGGTTACGAGGGCGAGCGCCTGCAGCTGACCCATGTTGACCGCTATGAGGAGGACTGAACCATGACCCATGACGAGATTCTGACCACACTGGGCCGCTATGTAGATTACCTGATTGCCGGCTCCACCGCCGAGGCCCCGCTCTGGAACATTGAAAAGGTGCGCAGCGGCAAGCCGAACAAATGGAATTACATCGACGGCTGCATGATCACCGCCTGCCTGAGCCTCTACCAGACGACCGGGGACGAGAAGTTTCTGACCTTCTCCCGCAATTTTCTCGATTATTTTGTCAAGGATCACGGCGTCATTGAGACCTATGACCCGCAGGAGTACAACCTTGACAATGTGAATCAGGGCAAGAACCTGTTCACCCTCTATGACCTGACCGGTGCGCAGCGCTACCGCGATGCCATCGAGACGATCCGCAGCCAGCTGGAAACTCAGCCCCGCACCAAGGAGGGCAACTTCTGGCACAAAAAGATCTACCCGAATCAGGTCTGGCTGGACGGCACCTACATGGCCCAGCCCTTCTACATGGAGTACGAGACCCGCTGCAACGGGATGCACGGCTGCATTGACAGCTACAAGCAGTTCATGAATATCCAGAAGCACATGAAGGACCCCAAGACCGGCCTGTACTACCACGGCTATGACGAGAGCCGCGAGATGTACTGGGCCGACCCCGTGACCGGCTGCAGCGCCAACTTCTGGCTGCGTGCCATGGGCTGGTTCCTTGTTGCGATGGTCGATGTGCTCGAGCGCATGGACGATATGCTCTACTATGAGTACCGCGCAATCATGTCGATGCTCAAGGACGCCGTGGACGCAATGATTGCCTTTCAGGATGCCGAGAGCGGCATGTTCTGGCAGGTCATCGACAAGGCCGGTGTGGAGGGCAACTATCTGGAGACCTCCGGCAGCGCGCTGTTTGCCTACGCCGTGCTAAAGGGCGTGCGCCTTGGCTACCTGCCCAAGCGGTACGCCGCCTACGGCGAGAAAGCCTTCTACGGCACCTGCGACCGACATCTCGGCGTGGGCGCTGACGGTGCCCTGCAGCTTGGCGGCATCTGTCTGGTAGCCGGGCTTGGCGGCGCTACCCGCCGTGACGGCAGCCTTGCCTACTATTTCAGCGAGCCGGTCGTTGAGAACGACGCCAAGGGTGTCGGTCCCCTGCTGCTGGCCTATACCGAGATCCTCGCCGCGCGCAAGAAGTAAGGAGGCTGCACCATGCCGAATTTTATTGTAGGTGCCCGTCTGCACGACTATGGCAAGGGCACGCCGGATGAGCTGTTCGGGCAGGTTTCTGCCGATGGTTTTGCAGCCGTGCAGCTTGCATACAAAAAATGCGTCCCCACTGTAAAGAGCTACGCCGATGTGACGGATGCGCTGGTGGCTGAGACGGTTGCCGCCGAAAAGACACACCATATTCAGGTCGCCGTGCTGGGCACCTATGTCGAGCTGGCCATAAATGATGAGAGCCGCCTTTGCAATGTAGCCGATTTCAAGAGCCAGCTGGCTGTATGCAGGGCACTGGGGGCCGGGTGCATCGGCACCGAGACCACCGCCATGTCCAAGCAGCCTGCCGGCACGACCCGTGCGCAGGCGCAGGAGCTGCTTTGCCGCAGTCTGGCAGAGATTTTGCCCGCCGCCGAGGCGCTCGGCGTTACCGTAGGCATCGAGCCTGTGACCTATCACAGCATGAACTCCGCCGCAGCCACGCGCCACATTCTGGACACGATGCGCAGCCCGAATCTGAAGGTCATCTTTGACATGAGCAACCTTGTATCCGCCGAAAATGTGGCCGAGCAGGACCGCATCTGGTACGATATGGGCACACTGCTGGGGGATCAGATCGTGGCTGTCCATTTCAAAGGGCAGGCGTTTGCGCCGGACGGCAGCCTGCTGCACACCAGCTTAGAGGAGAGCCGCACCGACTATGCCGGGGCGTTTGCCATGCTGCGCCAGCTGCCCCAGCCCACTCTGCCGGTGCTGCGCGAGGAGGCTGTACCGGCCCGTGCGGCCAGCGACATCGCTTTTATGAAAGGATTTTTCTGATGGCTGAACCCGAAAGAAAAACACTGGTCGTGGACGAGAGCGGGCACGGCGATTACCGCACCCTGACGGAGGCCGTAGCGGCCTGCGCCGAAACGCCGGAGCTGCCGGTGCGCTTTTTCATCCGCCACGGCATCTACGAGGAGCGGCCCTTTATCGAGCTGGCCGACTATATCATTGAGGGCGAGTACCGCAACGCCACCATTATCACTGCCTCTGTCGGCGGCCGTGACCCATGGCCGGGCGAGGCCAAAACCGGCACCTTTCGCAGCGAAACGCTGTTTCTGGGCGGCGGCAGGGCGGTCGTGCGCAACCTGACCATCCAGAACAACGCCGGTGACGGCGCAAATGCCGGTCAGGCGCTTGCCGTCTATGCCGATGCCAGCCGTGTGCTGATGGAGGATGTAAACCTCTACGGCAATCAGGATACCCTTTTTACCGCTCCCCTGCCCCTGCAGGAGCGTGAGAAGAACGGCTTCCGCGGCCCGCGCGAGAATGCCCCCCGGTTGGATACGACCCAGTATTACCGCCGCTGCACGATCCGCGGCAACATTGATTTTATCTTTGGCGGGGCCAATGCTGTGTTTGACAGTTGCCGCATCGAGCCGTGGCACCACAAGACCGGCATCTGCTACATCACGGCCCCCAGCACCCCCGCAGGCAAGCCCGGCTACCTCTTTGTAGACTGCACCGTAGCGGGTAACTGCGCCCCCGGCAGCGTCTATCTGGGCCGCCCGTGGCGCGCTGACGCGGCCTGCTACTGGCTGGACTGCTCCCTGAGCGAGGAGGTCTGCGCCGGCGGCTGGGACAACTGGCATGACCCCGAGAACGAAAAGACCGCACGCTTCGGCGAATACGGCTCCACAGGCCCCGGCAGCGCCCCAGCGCGCGCCTTTGGCAGCGTGGATAGCATTGCCGAGGCGGATGCCCAGCGTGCAATGCTGGCGCGTTTGCGGGCCGAATTCGGGCTTGTATAGCCACCAACAGTAAAAGCCATACGGAACAGGCATACACCTGCTCCGTATGGCTTCTTTGTTTTTTGCGCTGCCTGTTACGGCGGTTCCTGCGGCAGGCTGATGGATACAAAAAATGGGCGCTGCCCTTGCGGACAGCGCCCATAGTATTGCTTTTCAGAGCAAGAAATTACTTCTCGATCTTGGAAACAACGCCGGAACCAACGGTGTGGCCGCCCTCGCGGATAGCGAAACGCAGGCCCTCCTCCATGGCAACGGGGGTGATCAGCTCAACGTGCATATCAACATTGTCGCCGGGCATGCACATCTCAGTGCCCTCGGGCAGGGTGATGATGCCGGTAACATCGGTGGTACGGAAGTAGAACTGAGGACGATAGTTGTTGAAGAACGGGGTATGACGGCCGCCCTCTTCCTTCTTCAGGACGTAAACGTGACCGTCGAAGGTGGTGTGGGGATGAACGGAGCCGGGCTTGCACAGGCACTGGCCGCGCTCGATCTGGTCACGGTCAACGCCACGCAGCAGGGCACCGATGTTGTCGCCAGCCTGAGCGAACTCGAGGCTCTTGCGGAACATCTCCAGACCGGTGATGGTGGTGGTCATCTTCTCTTCCTTGATACCAACGATCTCCATCTGATCGCCAACGTGAGCAGTGCCACGCTCGACACGACCGGTAGCAACGGTGCCACGGCCGGAGATGGTCATAACGTCCTCAACGGGCATCAGGAAGGGCTTGTCAGCAGCACGGTCGGGAGTGGGGATGTAGCTGTCAACAGCGTCCATCAGCTCCCAGATGGGTGCATAAGCGGGATCGTTGACATCGGTGCTGGTGCACTCCAGAGCCTTCAGAGCGGAACCACGGATGATGGGGGTGTTGTCGCCGTCGAAGTCATACTCGCTCAGCAGCTCACGAATCTCCATCTCAACCAGATCCAGCAGCTCATCATCGTCAACCATGTCGCACTTGTTCATGAAGACAACGATCTTGGGCACGCCGACCTGACGGGCGAGCAGGATGTGCTCACGGGTCTGGGGCATGGGACCGTCGGTAGCAGCAACGACCAGAATAGCGCCGTCCATCTGAGCAGCACCGGTGATCATGTTCTTGATGTAGTCAGCATGGCCCGGGCAGTCAACGTGGGCGTAGTGACGCTTCTCGGTGTGGTACTCAACGTGAGCAGTGTTGATCGTGATGCCACGAGCCTTCTCCTCGGGAGCCTTGTCGATGCTGGAGTAATCCATGAAGTCGGCATCGCCCTTCAGAGCCAGGGTCTTGGTGATGGCAGCGGTCAGAGTGGTCTTGCCGTGGTCAACGTGACCGATGGTACCAATGTTGACATGCTCCAAAGAGCGGTCAAATTTTTCCTTTTCAGCCATTGGAAGTGTCCTCCTTTAATTAAAACATTTGGTAGTCTTGCGTAAGACTATCATACAAAATTTAAAGAGAAAAAGCAAGTCTATTTTATAAAGTATGACTTATAAAATCAGGCTTTGTGAGCGCGGTCGGCCATGATCTTGTCGGCAACGCTCTTGGGAACCTGCTGGTAATCATCAGGCTCCATGGTATACTGGCCGCGGCCCTGCGTCTTGGAGCGCAGGTCGGTAGCATAACCGAACATCTCGGACAGAGGAACCATGGCGGTCACGCGGGCGGTACCGTCCTCGGACTCCTGATTGGTGATCTGGCCGCGACGGCTGTTCAGGTCGCCGATAACGTTGCCCATATACTCATCAGGCACGATAACATTGACCTTCATGATGGGCTCCATGATGACGGGATCGCACTTCTTCATGGCATCCTTGAATGCCATAGAACCGGCGATGGAGAACGCCATTTCAGAGGAGTCAACCTCATGATAAGAACCATCCCACAGGGTGACCTTGACATCCACGACGGGATAACCGGCGAGAACACCCGCCTTCATAGCGCCCTGAATACCGTTGTCAACAGCGGGGATATATTCCTTCGGGATAGCGCCGCCAACGACACCGTTGACGAACTCATAACCCTTGCCGGGGTTGGGCTCCAGCTTGATCTTAACGTGACCATACTGGCCCTTACCGCCGGACTGGCGGGCGTACTTGGTCTCCTGATTGGCTTCCTTGCGAATGGTCTCGCGGTAAGCAACCTGCGGAGCGCCAACATTGGCCTCGACCTTGAACTCGCGCAGCAGACGGTCGACGATGATCTCCAGATGGAGCTCGCCCATGCCGGCGATGATGGTCTGACCGGTCTCTTCATCGGTCCAGGTACGGAAGGTCGGGTCCTCCTCGGCGAGCTTTGCCAGAGCAATGCCCATCTTCTCGGAGCCAGCCTTGGTCTTGGGCTCGATAGCAACGCGGATAACCGGCTCGGGGAAGTTCATGGACTCCAGAATGACCGGATGCTTCTCGTCGCACAGAGTATCGCCGGTGGTGGTATTCTTCAGGCCGACAGCAGCCGCGATATCGCCCGCGTAAACGGTCTCGATATCCTTACGGTTGTTGGCGTGCATCTGCAGGATACGGCCAATGCGCTCGTTGCTGTCCTTAACGGAGTTGTAGACGGCGGTGCCTGCATCCAGCGTACCGGAGTACACACGGAAGAAGCAGAGCTTGCCGACATACGGGTCCGTCATGATCTTGAATGCCAGAGCTGCAAACGGAGCGTCGTCAGAGGAGATACGATCCTCCTCCTCGCCGGTCTCGGGGTTGGTGCCCTTGATGGCCTCAATGTCGGTAGGAGCCGGCATGTAGTCAACAATGGCGTCCAGCAGCTTCTGAACACCGCGGTTGCGGTAGGAAGAACCGCAGACAACAGGAACGATCTCGTTGGAGATGGTAGCCTTGCGCAGAGCAACCTTGATCTCGTCCTTGGTCAGCTCCTCGCCTTCCAGGTACTTCATCATCAGCTCTTCGTCGGTTTCAGCTACGGCCTCGACCAGCTTGTCGTGGTATTCCTGAGCCTTGTCCTTCATGTCGTCGGGGATCTCCTCGACGCGGACATCGTTGCCCATCTCATCGTAGTAGATGTCAGCCTTCATATCGATCAGGTCGATAATACCCTTGAAGGAATCCTCCTGACCGACAGGCAGCTGGATGGGAACACCGTTGGCATGCAGACGATCGTGCATCATCTGTACGCAGCGGTAGAAATCGGCACCCATGGTATCCATCTTGTTGACGTAGACCATGCGGGGAACCTTGTACTCGTCAGCCTGACGCCAAACGGTCTCAGACTGCGGCTCAACGCCACCCTTGGCGGCCAGAACGGTAACAGAGCCGTCCAGAACGCGCAGGGAACGCTGAACCTCAACGGTGAAGTCAACGTGGCCCGGGGTGTCGATGATGTTGATACGATGACGGTTCTTCTTAAAGAGAGCCGGATCGTGCTGAGTCTCGGTATGGCTCCAATAGCAGGTGGTAGCAGCGGAGGTGATGGTGATACCACGCTCCTGCTCCTGTGCCATCCAGTCCATCGTAGCAGCGCCGTCATGCGTCTCACCGATCTTATGGTTAATACCGGTGTAATACAGGATACGCTCGGTGGTGGTGGTCTTACCTGCGTCGATGTGGGCCATGATACCGATGTTACGGGTCATTTGCAGAGATACATCTCTCGGCGTAGCCATGGCTTAAACCTCCTCAGACAGCTTATCAATAACGATAGTGGGCAAAAGCCTTGTTGGCCTCGGCCATCTTGTGCGTATCCTCGCGCTTCTTGACGGAACCGCCGACACCGTTGGTGGCGTCGATGATCTCAGCGGCCAGACGAGCAGACATGGTCTTCTCGCCGCGGGCGCGGCTGTAAGCAGTCAGCCAGCGCAGGCCGAGCGTCTCGCGGCGGGCAGGGCTGACCTCCAGGGGAACCTGGTAGTTAGCGCCGCCGACACGGCGGGTCTTGCACTCGAGGTTAGGCATGATGTTCTCCATAGCCTTCTCGAACATATCGAGCGGGTCGTTGCCGGTCTTTTCCTTCACGATGTTGAATGCATCGTAAACGATCTCCTGAGCAACACCTTTCTTGCCATCCAGCATGATGTAGTTGACCAGACGGGTGACAACCTTGGAATTGTAAATAGGATCGGCCAGAACTTCGCGTTTTGCGACATTACCTCTTCTGGGCATCTTTCTTCCCTCCTTCACATAGAATGATATCATCGGTACTCGAAAGTTAAGAAACTCCCGTTGTGCCACAAAAAAGGCGTTGGCCTATTTTATGGCGAAAAGATGTTTCCTTACTTCTTGGCACCGGCCTTGGGGCGCTTAGCACCGTATTTGCTGCGGGCCTGATTACGGTTCGCAACACCCTGCGTATCCAGAGTACCACGGATGATGTGGTAACGGACACCGGGCAGATCCTTGACACGACCGCCACGGATCAGAACAACGCTGTGCTCCTGCAGGTTATGGCCGATACCGGGAATGTAAGAGGTGACCTCGATACCATTCGTCAGGCGGACACGGGCAACTTTACGCAGAGCAGAGTTGGGCTTCTTGGGGGTCATGGTACGCACAGCAGTGCAGACACCACGCTTCTGCGGGCTGTTCAGGTTGGTGTACTCCTTTTTCTGGGAGTTGTAGCTCTTCAGAAGGGCGGGTGCAGTGCTCTTTTTGACCAGGACCTCACGGCCTTTGCGCACGAGCTGGTTAAAAGTAGGCATTTCTTTTCTCCTTTCTTCACTTATTGACGCGTTTTTTGCGGTTGCCGCGACCTTTAGGCCGCACTATTCCCCGCAACTCACGCAATGATTATATTACAGTATTCCGACCGAATTGTCAAGAGTATTGCCAAAAAAATCTTGAAAAAATCGTGCAATACAGAGAATTTTATTTTTTTAAGCCAGACGCCTGTTTTTACCGCCTTCCGCAGGACTGCAGGCTGCTTTTGGAAGGCTTTGCACGCCGATGATCCGACAGCGGTACGCACGGCTTTTCCCGATGCAATGCGCCAAAGCAGCATCTTTCGTCCATAATTCAGACATTTTTATACATATTTCACAATTTTTGTCCGAAAGAATCGTAGGAATGACAATACGGTTTTTATTGCACCGAGCACAGGTTTTTGTTATACTATAGTTACAGGCAAGGTAATGACGAGCCTGCCGAAAACCTTTATTCAGCATGAAATTCAAGGAGGTATTGACAATGAAAAAACTTCTTGCCGTTCTCATTTCCCTGTGCATGGTATCCGCATTCGCTGTACCCGTTTTTGCAGACGCAAACAGCGATTACATCGCCGCAGTCAAGGCCTATCAGGCGCAGATTGCAGCCAAGGAAGCCGCTTATGTGGCCGCTGTCGATGCCTACTCTAAAAACGCAAAGGCAAAGGCTGACGCCGACAGCGCCGCGATCCTGAAGGCCGCCAGGGCCGCACAGGCAAAAGCTGATGCAGAGTGCCTTGCCGTTATCGCCGCAGGAAAAGCCGCACAGGCTCAGGCTGACGCCAGAGTAGCCGCCGTAATTGCCGCCGGCAAGGCCGCGCAGGCTTCCGCCGATCAGCGTGAGGCTGCCTACGCCAAAGCCGTAAAGGCATATCAGGATCAGATTGCAGCCCGTGAGGCCGCCTACATCAAGGCAGTTCTGGGCAAGTAACATCGCATACCTATTATTAAAGAGGAGCGCCCGCGGAGGGCGCTCCTCTTTTTGGTGTATTGCGTCTGTAGGGGCCGGGCATGCCCGGCCCCTACATCTCTACCCGGTTGCAGGGACAGGCTTACTGCAGCTTCGCCAGTGTTGCCTCGGCGTCATCCAGAATGCGCTCAAACTTCTCAAGAGCCGCATCGACCGGCGCAGGGGTGGCCAGATCCACGCCAGCATGGCGCAGCTCATCCAGCGGATAGGCGCTGCCGCCCATCGACAGGAACTCCTTGTAGCGCTTGACGGCAGGCTCGCCCTCCTTCAGAATACCCTCGGACAGTGCCACTGCCGTGGAGTAGCCGGTCGCATACTTATAGACATAGAAGGGACGGTAGAAGTGCGGGATGCGGGCCCACTCATACTGGATCTCCTCATCAATGACCATATCCTCGCCGAAGTAATCCATGACCAGACGCTTGTACAGCTCGTTCAGGGCGGCGGCGTTCAGGGCCTCGCCGCGCTCGACCATTGCATGTGCCTCGCGCTCAAATTCGGCAAACATCGTCTGGCGGTAGACGGTGCCCTTGAAGTTCTCGAGGTACTGGTTCAGCAGATAGAGACGGGTCTGGGGGTCATTCTCGTTCTGGAGCAGCTGCTCGATGAGCAGGTTCTCATTGACGGTGGAGGCAACCTCCGCCACAAAGAGGGTGTAGTCCGCGTACTGCGGCGGCTGATGCTGGCGGGAACGCCAGCTGTGGATGGTGTGGCCCATCTCATGCGCCAGCGTGGAAACGCTGTCCAGCGTGCCGCTGAAGTTGAGCAGGATATAGGGGTTGGAGTCATAGCAGCCGCCGGAGTAAGCGCCGCCGCGCTTGCCGCGGTTGGGGTAGACATCAATCCAGCGCTCGGCGTAGGCCTTGCGGACAGTCTCCTGATAGTCCTCGCCCAGCGGCGCGACTGCCTTCAGCACCATCTGCTGTGCCGTCTCATAGCTGTAGGTTTTTTTCAGATCGCCGACGAGCGGTGCATAGACATCGTAGAAGTGCAGTGCGTCCACGCCCAGCATCTTCTTGCGCAGGCGGACATAGCGGTGCATGGCCGGCATGTGCTTGCGCACCGTTGCGATCAGATTGTCGTAGACCTCAACCGGCACATTCTCCCCCGCCATCGACATAGCACGGGAGGACGGATAGCTGCGGGCGGCGGCCTCGGCTGCCGCCGCCTTGACAGCGCCGGAGTAGGACGCAGCAAAGGTGTTGATGTGCTGGCGGTAGCCCTTGTAATAGCTGTGGAAGGCATTCTCGCGCAGGGTGCGGTCGGTGCTCATCTCAAGCGGCACAAAGTTGGAGCCGGTGACCTCCACGGTCTCCCCCTCCCCGTTCTTGACCGCATCGAACACCATGTCGGCATCCTCGAGATTGTGGTAGATCTCAGACGGCGCGGACATGACCTCGCCGAAGCTGGCCAGCAGCTTTTCCTCGGCCTTGGTCAGGGTGTGCGGCTTGCTGCGCAGCAGGTCCTCCAGATTGAATTTGTACTCTGCGACTGCGGGGTCGTTGACGATGGCCGTCAGCTTGTCCTCGGGCAGGCTCAGGATCTCAGGCTGGGCGAAGGACAGCGCCGTGACCATCTTGACATATTTGCTGCCGACGCGGGCATACATGCTCTGGGCGGCGTTATCGCGGGTGTCCTCATCGTGGCGCTGCGAGGCATAGCAATAAAGGCGCTCCACCTTGCGGCTCACCTCGGTGGAGGCGTCCAGATAGGCCCCAATCGTTACGGCATCGCTCAGCTTGCCTGCAAAGGCAGACAGACTCTCGATGTCGGCATCCAGACTTTCCAGCGCAGCCTCCCATGCAGCGTCGCTTTCATACATCGGGGTCAAATCCCACTGAAACTGCGGGTCGAGCTCACTGCGCTCTTTTAAGATTTCAGCCATTGGTATTCTCCTTATTGTAAAATATTTTGTTGTGCAGAAGATGTCGGGGTGTGCGGTGGCATCCACCGCGTTGCAGGGTTGTCGAGGACGCCGACCCCTACGCGTAGGGGCGGATTCCATACGCGCAACCAGCCATGGCAACGCCAGTTGCCCGAGCCGGTTCCTACGCGTAGGGGCGGATTCCATATCCGCCCGGGGACATTGCGGCAGGCCAATGTTCCGCGGGCGAGCAATGCTCGCCCCTACAGATTATAATAGGGCTTTTTCCCAATCGGCGGGGCGGAAGCCCGGCAGGACAAAAGTATCCGTCACCAACAGAGGGCGCTTGACCAGCATACCGTCCGAGGCCAGCAGGGCAATCTGCTCCTCTTCGCTCATAGCGGGCAGCTTATCCTTAAGGCCCAGATTTTTGTAGACAAGGCCGCTCGTATTAAAGAACCGCTTGATGGGCAGGCCGCTCGCGGCAATCCATGCCCGCAGCTCATCTGCGGTGGGGTTGTCCTCTTTAATATGGCGTGCGGTGTAGACAATGCCGTGTTCATCCAGCCATTTCTTGGCTTTCTGGCAGGTGGAGCACGGCGGGTATTGCAGGAACAGCATAGGTTCACGCTCCTTAGTATCAGTTAACTTATTATAACCCAGCGGAGGGCGGGTGTCAATCGGTCATTTTTTTCGATGCATCGTATCTAAACGGAGCATCGGTTTACAAAGCACAAATTTCGTGTTACCCTTAATGCAAATAAGAACGGAGAGATTTTATGGACGCTAAGAGTTTCGGGGTATTTCTCGCACAGCAGCGCAAAAAGCAAGGATTTACACAGGCAGAACTTGCCGAACAGCTACACGTAACCGACAAGGCCGTAAGCAGATGGGAGCGCGGCATCGGTTTGCCAGACATAAACACATTAGAGCCTCTGGCCAACGCTCTGCAAATGACCTTGGACGAACTAATTCACGCCGAAATAAAGCAGGAGCGCAGTACTGCTTCAGCTGTACAAGCATTTGTCGATTTGTTTTCTCCACAATCTCAATCTGTTTGGCGAACAATACGTTCAACCTGTTTTATCCTTTCTGTAGCTCTTTGCATAGTTGCACTCGCACTCTGCCCAGGCAATGTTGCCATTCAATGGAAGGTCAATTTTTTTGCTGTCCCCATAGCCTACGCAGGAAAATTCGTGGTGTTTCCCGCTTTGGCACTATTGGAAGCGGGCACATTGTATTTTTGGAAATTTTGTGATGCACACATTTCACTTCAAGAAAAACATTTTTTGACGTGGTGTTATATTCTTCATCCGCGCTTCGCAGAATTTGTGAAGTTGCTTCGAGAAGCAATTTTCCTGTTCTTCTTTGGCTTTCTTATCCCTTTTTGTGCACTTATGACCCTGTTGTTAAATACTCCTCATTTCTAACACTTCCTAATTCTAACAAAAATCCCGCCACCTGACGGTGGCGGGATTTTTAGTACAGGTTAGTGGTCGTAGGCAGCCTCAGCGGCATCGCGGGCGATTTCCGCCTGCACAAGCTCCTCCTCGACCTCCGGCAGACCAGTGCCGGCGGGGATGAGCTTGCCGATGATGACATTCTCCTTCAGACCTGCCAGCGGGTCAACCTTGCCCTTGATGGCAGCCTCGGTCAGGACACGGGTGGTCTCCTGGAAGGAAGCAGCAGACAGGAAGGAGTCGGTGGCCAAGCTGGACTTGGTGATGCCCAGCAGGACCTGGCTGGCCTGAACCAGCTTCAGATCGGTCTCACCGGCATCAATGCGGGCCTGAATCTCCTCGTTCTTGATCATGACATCGCGGCGGTTCACGATGCTGCCCATGATAAAGTCGCTGGAGCCGGAATCCTCGATGCGGACCTTACGCATCATCTGGCGGACGATGACCTCGATATGCTTATCGTTGATGTCAACGCCCTGCAGACGGTAGACCTTCTGGACCTCGCTGATCAGGTAGTTCTGGGTGGCGATAGCGCCCTGAATCGCCAGAATATCCTGCGGGTAGGCATGGCCCTCGGTCAGCAGTGCGCCCTTGGCGACCTCATCGCCCTCCATGACCTTGAGACGCTGACCGAAGGGGATCAGATAGCTCTTGGTGATGGGTGCGCCGTTCTCGTCCACACCGTTGATCTCGGCATGGCGGGTCTTTTTGGTATCGTCAATGTGGACGGTACCGGCAATCTCGGACATGATGGCCATCGCCTTCGGGCGGCGGCTCTCAAACAGTTCCTCAACGCGGGGAAGACCCTGTGTGATATCTTCGGCCGATGCGATACCGCCGGTATGGAAGGTACGCATGGTCAGCTGGGTGCCGGGCTCGCCGATGGACTCAGCGGCGATGATACCGACAGACTCACCGACCTTGACGCACTGGCCGTTGGACATGTTGGAGCCGTAGCAGCGTGCGCAGACACCCACATGGGCGCGGCAGGTCATGACGGAGCGGATCTCCAGCTCGGTGATGCCGGCGTTGACGACCTTCTCGGCGTCAAACATATCCATCATCTTATCCTTGCTGACGAGCAGCTCGCCGGTGGCGGGGTCCATCACATCATGCAGCGCGTAGCGGCCGTTCAGACGCTCCTTGAAGCTCTCGACAACGGAGTTGCCCTCGCTGATCTCGCGGACCCAGATGCCCTCGGTCGCGTGGCAGTCCTCCTCGCGGATGATGACCTCCTGAGAGACATCAACCAGACGGCGGGTCAGATAACCGGAGTCCGCGGTACGCAGAGCGGTATCGGCCAGACCCTTACGGGCGCCTCGAGAAGAGATGAAGTATTCCAGAATATTCAGACCTTCACGGTAGTTGGCGCGGATAGGCATTTCCAGCGTCTTGCCGGCCGTGTTGGCCAGCAGGCCGCGCATACCGGCCAGCTGCTTGATCTGGTCCATAGAACCACGGGCACCGGAATCGGACATCATATAGATGGGGTTGCGCTGGTGGTTCTTCTTCAGGTTGTCGCTCAGAGCCTCGGAGACTTCCTCCGTGGCGGCCTGCCAGATCTCAACGGTCTTGCGGTAGCGCTCCTCATCGGAGATCAGGCCGCGGTTGAAGTTCTTCATGACCTTCTCGATCTTCTTATCGGCGGCAGCCAGAATAGCGGGCTTTTCCTCGGGCATGATAGCATCGGGGACAGCGACCGTGATGGCGGACAGGGTGGAGTACTTGTAGCCCTGTGCCTTGATCTGATCCAGCATCATGGCGCAGGTCTTGGTGCCGTGCTTGGTCAGGCAGCGGCTGATGATGTCGGGCAGGCCCTTCTTCGTCAGCTTGTCGCTCTTGCCGCCGGAGGCGATCTTGAGGGTGCGGGGGTTCATCTCATAGTCGAACTTCGTGGCCGGGTCGGCACGATCGACATAGCCCAGATCCTGCGGGATCGGGTTGTTGAAGATGATCTGGCCCATCGTGGTATCGACCAGACCGGTTTCCTCCACGCCGTCAAAGGTCATGGTGCGGCGCACCTTGATGGGTGCCTGCAGGGTAATCAGACCCTCGGAGTACGCCATCATGGCCTCGGCCTCATCGCGGAAGACCTTGCCGTGGCCCTTATCGTCGGGGTTGACGAGGGTCAGGTAGTAGCTGCCCAGAATCATATCCTGCGTGGGCACGGTGACTGGCTCGCCGTCAGAGGGCTTGAGCAGGTTGCCGGAGGCCAGCATCAGCATCTTGGCCTCGCGCTGGGCCTCGGTGGACAGCGGCAGATGGACAGCCATCTGGTCACCGTCAAAGTCAGCGTTGAAGGGGGTGCAGACCAGGGGGTGCAGCTTGATGGCACGGCCCTCGACCAGAACAGGCTCAAAGGCCTGAATGCCTAGACGGTGCAGCGTAGGCGCACGGTTCAGCAGGACGGGGTGGCCCTTGATGACAGTCTCGAGAGAATCCCAGACCTCGGGGCGGGCGCGCTCGACCATCTTGCGGGCGGACTTGATGTTGTTGGCCTTCTCCTTCTCGACCAGATCCTTCATGACGAAGGGCTTGAACAGCTCGAGAGCCATCTCCTTGGGCAGGCCGCACTGATACATCTTCAGCTCGGGGCCGACAACGATAACGGAACGGCCGGAGTAGTCAACACGCTTGCCCAGCAGGTTCTGACGGAAGCGGCCCTGCTTGCCCTTGAGCATATCGGACAGGGACTTCAGCGCACGGTTGTTGGCACCGGTGACCGGGCGGCCGCGGCGGCCGTTGTCGATCAGGGCGTCCACAGCCTCCTGCAGCATACGCTTCTCGTTGCGGACGATGATGTCGGGGGCACCCAGCTCCAGCAGGCGCTTCAGACGGTTGTTGCGGTTGATAACGCGGCGGTACAGATCATTCAGATCGGAGGTCGCAAAGCGGCCGCCGTCCAGCTGCAGCAGGGGGCGCAGATCCGGCGGAATGACGGGGATGACCGTCATAATCATCCACTCGGGGCGCTGGTCGCTCTCAAGGAAGCTCTCCACGCACTCCAGACGCTTGAGCAGACGCACGCGCTTCTGGCCGTTAGCATGCTCAAGCTCCTCGCGCAGCTCCTTGCTGAGCTTGTCGAGGTCGATCTCGGCCAGCAGCTTCTGGATTGCCTCGGCGCCCATGCTGGCTTCAAACGTATCCTCGTACTTTTCGCGCATCTCCTTGTACTCACGCTCGGTCAGCAGCTGCTTTTTCTCCAGCGGGGTGAAGCCGGGGTCAGTGACAATGTAGTTGGCGAAATACAGGACCTTGTCCAGCTGACGGGGGCTGATGTCCAGCATCAGGCCGATGCGGCTGGGAATGCCCTTGAAATACCAGATGTGCGAGACAGGTGCAGCCAGCTCGATGTGGCCCATGCGCTCACGGCGGACCTTGGCGCGGGTGACCTCGACGCCGCACTTGTCGCAGATCTTACCCTTGTAGCGGATGCGCTTGTACTTGCCGCAGTGGCATTCCCAGTCCTTGGTAGGTCCAAAAATGCGCTCGCAGTACAGGCCGTCGCGCTCCGGCTTCAGGGTGCGGTAGTTGATGGTTTCGGGCTTGGTGACCTCGCCGTAGCTCCATGCACGGATCTGGTCCGGGGAGGCAAGGCCGATCTTAATCGAATCGAATTCTTTATTTTCCATTCAGCGAACCCTCTCAAATTCAATATGACACACGATACACTCGATCAATTCGATCAATCGTCGAAGGAATCAGACTCGATCGCGGCGAGGTCCTCGGCGCTGGGGCCGGCATCCTCATCCAGATCATCGTCAAAGCCCTCGTCGGCATCCTTGACGCTGTAGTCGTCCTGCAGCTCACTCTCGACCATGACATTATCGCCCAGATCGTAGTCGTTGTTCTCAAAGCTGCTGTCATCGTCGTCAAACTCCTGACGCATATCGACGGCGTTGCCTTCCTTATCCTGCACAACGATATCCAGACCAAGGCTCTGCAGCTCCTTGAGCATAACGCGGAAGCTCTCGGGGATACCGGGGCGCGGGATCGGCTCGCCCTTGACGATGGCCTCGTAGGTCTTGACACGGCCCACGACGTCGTCGGACTTGATGGTCAGGATCTCCTGCAGGGTGTAGGCGGCGCCGTAAGCTTCCAGCGCCCAGACTTCCATCTCGCCGAAGCGCTGGCCGCCGAACTGCGCCTTGCCGCCCAGAGGCTGCTGGGTGACCATGGAGTAGGGGCCGGTGGAGCGGGCGTGGATCTTATCATCGACCAGATGATGCAGCTTGAGGTAGTACATATAGCCTACCGTGACCTTGTTGGGGAACTGCTCGCCGGTACGGCCGTCATACACGGTGGTCTTGCCGTCATCGGTCAGGTCGATCTTGGAGAAGTCAATGACATGGCCCTTCTCGCCCATCAGACGGTCGAGGTGGGTCGGGTACTCGGGGGCGTTCTCGCCGTGCCACTTCTCGCGGGCATCGGCGAAGCAGTCGCGCAGGTCAGACTCGTGGGCACCGTCAAAGACGGGGGTCTGGACCTTCCAGCCCAGCGCCTTGGCAACATAGCCAAGGTTGACCTCCAGAACCTGACCGATGTTCATACGGGAGGGAACGCCCAGGGGGTTCAGCACGATGTCCAGCGGGGTGCCATCGGGCAGGAAGGGCATATCCTCCTGCGGCAGGATGCGGGAGACAACGCCCTTGTTGCCGTGACGGCCTGCCATCTTATCGCCAACGCTGATCTTGCGCTTCTGGGCGATATAGCAGCGCACGCACATGCGCACACCGGGCTGCAGCTCATCGCTGTTCTCGGGGGTAAAGACCTTGACATCGACCACGATGCCGTAGGCGCCGTGGGGCACACGCAGGGAGGTATCGCGGACCTCGCGGGCCTTCTCACCGAAGATGGCGCGCAGCAGGCGCTCCTCAGCGGTCAACTCGGTCTCGCCCTTCGGGGTGACCTTGCCGACAAGGATGTCGCCGGTCTTGACCTCGGCGCCGACGCGGATGATGCCGCGGTCGTCCAGATCCTTCAGTGCGTCATCGCCGACGTTCGGGATATCGCGGGTGATCTCCTCGGGTCCGAGCTTGGTGTCGCGGGCCTCGGTCTCGTATTCTTCAATGTGGATGGAGGTGTAGACATCCTCGCGGACGAGCTTCTCGTTCAGCAGGACGGCGTCCTCGTAGTTGTAGCCCTCCCACGTCATGAAGCCGACCAGAGCGTTCTTGCCAAGGCTGATCTCACCATTGCGGGTGGCGGGGCCATCGGCCAGCACATCGCCGGTCTTGACGGCATCGCCGACATTGACAATGGGGCGCTGGTTGTTGCAGTTGCCCTGGTTGGAGCGCATGAACTTGATCAGCTCATAGGTATCGGCAGAGCCATCGGCGCAGCGGACAACGATCTTGTCGGCGTCAACATACTCGACCGTGCCGTCATGGGCGGCCAGCACGCAGACACCGGAGTCGGTGGCGGCCTTATACTCCATGCCGGTAGCGACAATGGGCTGCTGGGTAACCATCAGAGGCACAGCCTGACGCTGCATGTTGGAGCCCATCAGGGCACGGTTACAGTCATCGTTCTCGAGGAAGGGGATGCAGGCCGTGGCCACAGAGACCATCATGCGGGGAGAAACATCCATAAAGTCGACCTGAGAGGCCTCAAACTCCTGAATGTCGTTGCGGTGGCGACCGGAAACGCGGCTGCGGACAAAGCGGTTGTTCTCGTCCAGCGGCTCGTTGGCCTGCGCAACAATATACTCGTCCTCCTCCTCGGCAGTCATATAGACGACCTCATCGGTGACGATGCCGGTGGCCTTGTCAATGCGGCGGTAAGGCGCCTCCACAAAGCCGTACTTGTTGATCTTGGCGTAGGTGGCCAGATAGGAGATCAGACCGATGTTCGGGCCTTCAGGCGTCTCGATGGGGCACAGACGGCCGTAGTGGGTGTAGTGAACGTCGCGGACCTCGAAGCCTGCGCGGTCACGGGACAGACCGCCGGGGCCCAGAGCGGACAGACGGCGCTTGTGGGTCAGCTCGGCCAGAGGGTTGTTCTGATCCATGAACTGAGACAGCGGGCTGGAGCCGATGAACTCCTTGATAGCGGCCACGACCGGGCGGATATTGACCAGGCTCTGCGGGGTGATCTTCTCGCCGTTCTCCTGATTCTGCAGGGTCATACGCTCACGGATGACGCGCTCCATACGGGAGAAGCCGATGCGGAACTGGTTCTGCAGCAGCTCACCGACGCTGCGGACACGGCGGTTGCCCAGATGGTCGATCTCATCGGTCACGCCGATGCCGTGATCCAGACCCAGCAGGTAGTTGACAGAAGCAAAGATGTCGTCAACGGTGACGGTGCGGCTGATCAGAACATCGTGGTTCTGGCGCAGCAGCTCCTTCTGCTCCTCCACATCGGAGGTGGTGTCGAGGATCTTGCGGATCTCGGCAAAGTTGGCACGCTCGTTGACGCCGGCCTCCTCCTCAACATTGAAGCTGAAGAAGTTCTGGGCATCGACACAGCCGTTGGAGATAACGATGAAGGGATGAGGCTCCTCACCCTTGTGCTCGACCAGAATGACCACGCGGGTAACACCGGCGGCATCAATCTCCTCGGCCTTGGCCATGTTGATCTTCTCGCCCTTGGCGGCCAGCAGCTCGCCGGTCAGGGGGGCGATGATATCCTCAGCCGCCTTGTAGCCGGCGATGCGGCGGGTCAGGCTGAGCTTATTGTTCATCTTGTAGCGGCCGAAGCGAGCCAGATCGTAACGGCGCGGGTCAAAGAACAGGTTGTTCAGATGTGCGCGGGAATTCTCGACCGTCGGCGGCTCACCGGGGCGCAGCTTGCGGTAGACCTCGAGCAGGCCCTCCTCGGTATTGTGGGTAATGTCCTTCTCAAGAGAGGCATTGATCTTCGGCTCGGAATCGCCGAAGAACTGCTTGATCTGGTCATCGGTGGACAGGCCCAGCGCACGCAGCAGCGTGGTGACGGGCAGCTTGCGGTTCTTATCAATGCGGACATAGTACACATCGGAGGAATCGGTCTCATACTCCAGCCATGCGCCGCGGTTGGGGTTCATGGTGGCAGTAAACAGATCCTTGCCGGTACGGTCCTTGCTGGAGCCGTAGAAAACGCCGGGAGAACGGACCAGCTGAGAGACGATCGCGCGCTCAGCACCGTTGGAGATGAAGGTGCCGGCATCGGTCATGAGCGGGAAGTCGCCCATGAAAATCTCCTGCTCCTGCACCTCGCCGGTCTGCTTGTTCAGCAGACGGGCCGTGACATACAGGGGTGCCGCATATGTGGCATCCCGCTCTTTGCATTCTTTAATAGAATACTTGGGGTTCTTGTCCAGCCGGTAATCGACAAACTCCAGCACCAGATTGCCGGTGTAGTCCTCGATCGCGGCAATGTCGTGAAAGACCTCGTGCAGGCCCTCCTCCAGGAACCAGTTGTAAGAGTTTTTCTGGATCTCGATCAGATTGGGCATGCCAATCACTTCGTTGATGCGGGAAAAGCTCATGCGGGTCGTTCTGCCGTTTTGTACGGGCTTGACCTTAACCATAAAACGCGACCACTCCTATTCCATAGATTGACAAAGTTGGCGAAAGCCGCCCGAAAAAGCGTTGTGAAAGGTAGGCATATTCGTCATTTTTCACAAACTTTTTGATTTCGCCATTTTTGCGAAATCCCTTTAGGGCGCTCTATTCCATTTTTGTGATACTGTACCAGTATACAGGGAAAAAGGCTTGCTGTCAAGGGTTTTTCAGCTTTTTTATGAAGTTTTTCGCCTGCGTCGAACGCCCGGGCGGGTGTAACAAAATTTCAGCATTTTGCTGATTTTGCACCGTCCACCCGCACTTGACAAATTCAGCAAAGCGGATATGCACCCCCACTTTCAGCAGTTTTCACAAGGATCGCCTACAGTTTTTAGAGAGGTTTACCCTTGACAAGCAGGTGTTTTTTACGACATAGTTATAGTACTATTTCTCATTCTATAAAGATTGGATGTTTTGACATGAGCATTTTGGAGCAGAAAATCAGCACACGGCGCATCTTAGGCATGATCGCGGGTGTCGTCATCATCGGCATCGGCATTGCAGTTTTCAAGTTCTCCCATCTGGGCAACGACTCCATCAGCGCACTGAATTTGCGGTTGGCTGAACTGGTCGGCCTGCCGTTCAGTATTGAGAATGTGCTTATGAACCTGTTTTTGTTTGTACCGCAGCTGATTTGGGGGCGGCGGTACATTGGGCTTGGCACCATCATCAACAGCTTTTGCATCGGCTTCATTGTCACCTTCACGAGCAATGCGATGGCGGCAGTATTCGGTTCTGCCGACACCCTGCCTGTCCAGCTGTTCTGGGTGGCTGTCGGCGTGTTGGTCGTGGCCTTCGGGTGTTCCCTGTACCAGACAGCGGATTTGGGCGTTGCGCCCTATGACGCACTTTCGTTGATGATGTCTGACCGGCTGCCGCTCCCCTACTTCGGCTGCCGCGTGTTTACCGATGCGCTGTGCGCCCTGCTTGCCTACCTGCTGGGTGGGCTGATCGGATTGGGCACGCTGATTTGCGCGTTCGGGCTGGGACCGTTTGTGCAGTTTTTCACGAAGCATTTTTCGGAAAAGGTTTTGCGGTACAGCCCAGCGAAAAAGTAAGCGGCTGCGGAAACGCTCCCGGGGCATCGAGAACGCCGACCCCTACAACGAGAAAAGCCTTCTCCCTTGGGAGAAGGCTTTTTTATTTTCACATCTTGATAATCCCAAACGCGTTGGCAACCGAGCTTGCCAGAATGACGGCGGCAAAAATCGGGCAGAGCCAGCGGATCATGAAACGGAACACCTTTTTGCGGCGGAAGGGCTGACCATCCAGCTCAACCTCCTCCTCGATGCGCTCCACGCCGATCACGCGGGAGACCAGCAGGCAGGTGGCAATGGCCGCAATCGGCATCATGACCGAGTTGGTCAGGAAGTCGAAGAAGTCGAGGAACTGCATGCCGATGACCGTCACACCGGCCAGCGGGCCGTAGCCGAGGCTGGACAGCGTACCGAGCGCGACCATGATCACGCCGACCAGCACCGTGGAGCGCTTGCGGCTCCAGCCCAGCTCATCCTCAAAGGTCGAAACGGCGCTCTCGGTCAGGGCAATCGAGCTGGTAACCGCCGCAAAGAGCACCAGCAGGAAGAACAGCACGCCGACCAGCGTGCCCAGCCCCATGCTGGCAAACACCTTGGGGATCGTGATGAACATCAGTGCCGGGCCGGCCTGCAGCGTATCCGGGTCCCCGCCCGAGAAGGCGAACACCGCGGGAATGATCATCAGGCCCGCCATGATGGCGATGGCCGTGTCAAAGATCTCCACATTCTGGGCAGATTCCTCAATGGCAACATCCTTTTTCATGTAGGAGCCAAAGGTCACAAGGATGCCCATGGCGATCGAGAGCGAGTAGAACATCTGACCCATCGCCGCCACGACCGTCATCCATGAGAAGTTGGCCGGGTTAGGCACCAGAAAGTACTTCACGCCGGCCAGTGCGCCGGGCCGCGTGACCGAGTAGGCCGCAATCACGACCGACAGCACGACCAGCACCGGCATCATCAGCTTGGAAACGCGCTCCACACCGTTGCGCACACCCGCAAAGATGATGCCCAGCGTGAAGATCGCAAAGAGCAAAAAGCAGAGCTCTGCGGAGGCACCGTCCGCAATAAAGGTGCTGAAGTAGCCATCCGCAGCCACCCCCTGTGCATTGCCGCGCAGGTACTCAAACAGATATTTGATGACCCAGCCGCCGATGACCGAGTAGTACGGCACGATCAGCACCGGAATGATGGCGTTGATCCAGCCGCCAAAGCCGAGAAAGCCGTTCTTGCGGCCCTTGCCCGCAAATGAGGCATACGCACCGACCGGGCTTTTGCCGGTCATGCGGCCGAGCGCTGTTTCGGCCATAATCATGCTGTAGCCAAAGGTCAGCGCCAGCACGATGTAAATCAGCAGGAAGATGCCGCCGCCGTATTTGGCTGCCAGATACGGAAAGCGCCAGATGTTGCCCAAGCCCACCGACGCACCGGCCGCCGACAGCACAAAGCCGATCTTGCCGGAAAATGAACTTCTGTTTTGTTTTTGTTCCATGATTCTCCTATTTCCTCCGTGTTTTTATATTTCGCACAAGGGCAAGTGTAGCACAGTCACGGAGTATTTACAATCAACCATATTTCAAGGAAGTATTGACAAGAGTGCAACACCCCGCAAAATTTAGCGGTTTCCGCTGCGTGCAAATTGCCGGGGGGGATAAACTTTCCCTCCCGGCAAGTCATTTTTTTGCAAACAAAAGTCCCATGCCCAACGCCTTGGCGGCGCGGACATGGGACCTACTGGTTTCCTTTATGTATCTATCAATCCAGTATGTATCTATCAATCCAGGAAATCGCGCAGTTTCTTGCTGCGGCTGGGGTGGCGGAGCTTGCGCAGCGCCTTGGCCTCAATCTGGCGGATACGCTCACGGGTGACATTGAACTCCTTGCCGACCTCCTCCAGCGTGCGGGGGCGGCCGTCCTCAAGGCCGAAGCGCAGGCGCAGGACCTTCTCCTCACGCGGAGTCAGCGTCTTGAGAACATCGGCCAGCTGCTCCTTCAGCAGGGTCTGGCTGGCGGCCTCGGCGGGTACGGGGGCGTCATCATCGGGGATGAAGTCACCCAGATGGCTGTCTTCCTCCTCGCCGATGGGCGTCTCGAGGCTGACAGGCTCCTGCGCCACACGCATGATCTCGCGGACCTTGTCCACCGGCATTTCCAGACGCTCGGCGATTTCCTCGGCGCTGGGGTCGTGGCCGTACTCATGCAGCAGCTGGCTGGAGACCTTCTTGACCTTGTTGATGGTCTCGACCATATGAACGGGGATGCGGATGGTGCGGGCCTGATCGGCGATGGCGCGGGTGATTGCCTGACGAATCCACCACGTTGCATAGGTGGAGAACTTAAAACCCTTGGTGTGGTCGAACTTCTCGACAGCCTTGATCAGGCCCAGATTGCCCTCCTGAATCAGATCCAGAAACTGCATGCCGCGGCCGACATAGCGCTTGGCGATGGAAACGACCAGACGCAGGTTTGCCTCGCTCAGGCGCTGCTTGGCCTTCTCGCCATCGGGGCCGCCCGCCTGAATCTTGAGGGCCAGCTCGGTCTCCTCATCGGGGGTGAGCAGCGGCACGCGGCCGATCTCCTTCAGATAGACCTTGACGGGGTCGTCAATCGTGATGCCGTCGGCGGTCAGGCCGTCCTCGTAATCATCGGCGCCGTCATCTGCACCGGAGACCGTATCATCGACCTCTACGGGGGTGTCGTCCACAATCTCAATGCCGTTGCTCTCAAGCTCCTCATAGAGCTTTTCCATTGCCTCAACATCCAGAACGTTGCCGTTTTCCTCCATTGCATCGCTGATCTCACTGCTGGTCAGCTTGCCGATGCGGCGGCCGGTGTCGATCAGCGTGCGGATCGAGTCTTTCTTCTCTGCCATAAGTAGGTTCTCCTTTTGGTTTTATATTGTTGCAACAAATCTGTCGGAATATCGTTATTCTTCTGGTTCCTCAGCCTTGGCGCCCTTCTTTTTGCCCATGTTGGCAAAAAAGTCGGAGAACTGGCTGTCGTCCATCTGGCGGACCTTCTCGTCCAGCGGTCTGGCGTTTTCCAGCCGGTCAAGGTACATGTCGATGTCCTGATGCTGCAGGGGCGCATCGTGGTTCTGCGCCATTGCAAGCGCGATCTGCTGGAACGCCTTGTCGTCCAGCAGCTGCTGCAGCGTTGTCAGGTTCAGCGGCTGGCCGCTGTCAGCACACTGAAAGATCGCCTGCACAACACTCTGCAGCTCCGGCACCAGCACGGTAGCCATATCAAGGCGGCGGCGCACATAGGGAATCTCGTCCGGGTTCTGCATCAGGGCTGCCGCCAGCTGGCGGGCCGCTGCCGCTGCGCCCAGCGCAGACTCCCCGCTGCTGGTGTAGGGCACCCGGATGTCAGCGGCAATCCCTTGTTTAGACAGTTCCTGCTGCTGTCTGCGGCGGTCGCGGCGCGCCGCCGTCTGGACCGCGCCCTGCAGCTGGGATACGATGGCCTGCTTGGACACGCCGGTCTCGTCCGCCAGCCGCCCGGCGTAGACATCCCGCGCCGTGGGGCTGACGCCCCGCTCGGTCAGGATGCCGATGGCCTCGCGGATATAGCTGAGCCGGCCATCATCGCTGCGCAGGTCGTACTTGGCCTTCGCCTTTTTCAGCTGAAACTCCGTTGGGTTGGCCGTGCCATTCAAAAGCATCTCAAACCGCTCGCGGCCGTACTTTTTGATAAACTCGTCCGGGTCCTTGGCGCCCTGATAGCTCAGCACACTGACCTTCATCGGCGTGTTGGCCATAATGCCCAGGCTGCGCTCGGTGGCCTTTTGGCCGGCCTCGTCCGAGTCGTAGCTGAGAACGACCTCGTCCGCGTACTCGCTCAGCAGCTTGGCCTGCTCAGCGGTCAGCGCCGTGCCGCAGGCACAGACCGCCGTGTCAAAGCCGGCCTCGTGCATTGCAATGACATCCATGTAGCCCTCGCAGAGGATGTAGCGCTTGCTCTTGGACTTTTTGGCGATGTTGAGCGCAAAAAGTGTGTGGGACTTGTGGTAGACCATCGTTTCAGGGCTGTTGATGTACTTGGGCTTGGAATCATCCAGCACACGGCCGCCGAACGCAATGATTGCACCACGCACATCAATGATCGGCACCATGACGCGGTGGCGGAAGATCGTGTACAGGTTGCCGCGCTCACTGCGGCGTATCAGGCCGGAATGCTCCAGCTCATCGTCCTGAAAGCCGCGGCGCTTGAGGTAGTTGACAAGGCCGAAGCCCTCATTCGGCGCATAGCCCAGCCCGAACCGGCGGATGGCTGCATCGGACAGGCCGCGCTTTTCCTTCCAGTATTTCCGGGCCAGCGCAGCCTCCGGCGTCTGGGCGTTCAGATTCTCATAAAAATAGCGGGCAGCGCAGCGGTTGATCTCCAAAAGGCGCTGGCGCGCGCGGGATTCCCGGTCATCCTCCTCGGGCAGGGGCATCCCGGCGCGGCCTGCCAGCTGTTTGACGCTCTCGACATACCCGAGGTTATTGTATTTGCGCACAAAGTTGATGACATCCCCCGCTGCGCCGCAGCCAAAGCAGTAAAAGCTTTGGGTATCCGGATAGACAACGAAGGACGGCGTTTTTTCATTGTGGAAGGGGCACAGCCCGCTCAGGGTGCGCCCGCGCCGGCGCAGCTGCACATACTGGCCGATGACTTCTTCAATATCGTTACGGCGAACGACCTCCTGTATGTATTCTTGGGGGATCAACGGGTGACTGCACCTCCTTGTCAGATTGTAGGGGCCGGGCATGCCCGGCCCGCGGTTTACCCGCAATGCTGCGTCTGCCAATCTGTGCAGGGCCGGGCATGCCCGGCCCCTACGGCGCAGCGGTTACAAAACATGCCACTTTTGCGGAATAAACAATTCTTCAAACAACCTTGTAGCAAACTCATCGCTCATACCGCTGATATAGTCGGTCACAGCGCGGTCTACCCCCTCGTTGTAGGCGATCTGCATGTAAAAATTCGGCATCAGGGCGGGCTCGCTGCTCAGGCGGTCATACAGCTCACTGATGAGCTTGTCCACCTTTTTTTCCTCGCGCTTAGCCTCCCGGTCCACATAGACCGTGGCATACATAAAGTCCTTCAGCACCGCATAGGCGGCATCGACCTCAGGCGAAAAGCAGATCTGGCCGTCACCGCTGTGGGTCACCAGATCGGTAATCATCGTGGTGATGCGCTCGGACTTTGTATGACCCAGCACAGCCGTTGCCTCGGGCGGCAGGCGGCGTGGGTCAAGCACACCCGCCGTGATGGCATCCTCAATATCGTGGTTCAAAAATGCGATGTGATCCGCGCGGCGCACAACACAGCCCTCCGGTGTGCGGGCCCATGCACCGGTCGTATGGGTCACAATGCCGTTGCGCACCTCCCAGGTCAAGTTCAGGCCCTGCCCGTCCCGCTCGAGAAAATCCACAACGCGCAGGCTCTGCCGGTAATGGGTAAAGCCCCCCGGGCAAAGCCGGTTAAGGGCGCGTTCACCCGCATGGCCAAAGGGAGTGTGACCCAGATCATGCCCAAGGGCGATGGCCTCAGTCAGGTCCTCATTCAGCCGCAGCGCGCGGGAAACCGTGCGCGCGATCTGGGACACCTCAAGCGTGTGGGTCAGCCGGGTGCGGTAGTGATCGCCCTCCGGCGAGAGGAACACCTGTGTTTTCTGCTTCAGCCGGCGGAAGGCCTTGCTGTGGAGAATACGATCCCGGTCGCGCTGGAAGCAGGGCCGGATCGGGTCCTCCGTCAGCGGCAGACGGCGGCCCAGGCTGTTCGCGCTCAGGGTCGCGCAGCTGCTCAGGGTCTGCCGTTCAATGGCCTCGGTCTCTTCACGGATCGTCATAGTGCGCCCCCTTTTCCTGATCCTCTATCTATAAATACGACAAAAGTATAGGAAACACTCTTTTTTTGCGGGGATTTTTTTGAAGTTTTTTCACAGTTGCAGGGGGGCGGCGTCCTTGACGCCCCGCGGGCCGATGCAAGCTGCCGTCCCTCAAAACGCCGCGTACTGCGGTTCGGAAATCTCCACCTCAGCCCCGCCGCGCGTCAGCTCGTTCAGTGCGGTGCAGAGCGCACCCTCCTGCCCTGCGGGCATGCGCCAGCAAAGGGTCACGGCATCGTCAAAGACCGGCTCGTCCAGTCTTGTTTCCGCCGCCGCAATGATGCGCTGGGCCTGTTCAAACTGGGCATAGCTCACACGGACACTGCAGTCCACCACAAGGCGCATACTGACAAGCTCTGCCTGCTGCAGCGCGCCGGAGGCCGCCGCCGTGTACGCCCGCACCAGCCCGCCGGTGCCGAGCAGAATGCCGCCGAAATACCGCGTCACCACAACGATCACATCAGCCACGCCCGCGTGGCCGATTGTCTCCAGCACCGGGGTCCCGGCGGTTTTGGCGGGCTCGCCGTCATCGGAATACCGCGTGCGGCCGTTCTGCAGCACATAGGCATAGACATTGTGGCGCGCCGTGCGGTTGGCGGCGCGCACCGCGTTCAGCACGGCCAGCGCCTTTTCCTCGGTATCGGCAAAGGCGGCCGTGGCGATAAAGCGGCTGCGCTTTTCCTCATATTCAAATGTGGAAGTGCCGCGTATGGTTTTATAGTCGGCCATGGCGCAAACCTCACTCTATAGCAAAAATACCCCGGATGAAAGAACATCCGGGGTACAAAAACGGAATTACTTGCCAGACTTGGCGAAACGGCGCTTGAAACGCTCGACACGGCCACCGGTATCGACCAGCTTCTGCTTGCCGGTGTAGAACGGATGGCACTTGCTGCAAACTTCGACGTGGATCTCCGGCTTGGTGTCACGGGTGTGGATCACGTTGCCGCAGGCACAAGTGATGGTGCAGTCCACATAGTTCGGATGGATGCCCTGCTTCATGGTTAAATTCACCTCTTTCTCGATCATGATAAAAGGAGCCATACTTGATATATGTGCTCATCACAATCTCCGAATTGCGGCTACCAGCGTTCGCCATCCTGTGCGGACGGAGCAGCCATCTGAACGATTGCTGAAATATTTTAGCACAAAGTATCAAGATTGTCAAGCACTTTTTTCGGTTGACACCGTAGGGGCGGATTCTATATCCGCCCGTCAGACGGCAGACACCTTGCGGGCGCATATAGAATGCGCCCCTACGGAGCTTCGTGCGGTATCACCTTACAGCGTCAGCTGCTCGATACGGTCATCCTCCTTGAGGAGGGCACCGGCGGCAGGCAGTGTACGCACACGGTAGCGCGGGGCATCGTTGAGCTCCAGCCCCTCGGCCAGCGTCAGGCGGGAGATACCGGCGTTCTTTTTCAGCGTCACCACATTGACACCGGCGGTATCGCGGGTCGCCTTTTCAGGGATGAGCGCACTGCCGACCAGCAGCAGGCGGTTGTTTGTGGTAAAGATGGCCAGCTCGGTCTCCTCGGGGATAAAGCGCATAAAGGCAAGCTCTGCCTTATCGCTGTATGCCTTGAGCAGCTTGCGGCGGTTCTGCTTTGTCTCATAGCTGGACAGCGGGACCTTGGCGCATTTGCCGTTCTCATAGAGGAAGAGCATCCAGCCCTTGTAGTCGGGCGTGACCACCATATACAGCGGCACCTCACCCTCCTCCATGCCGAGGGCGGAGGCCACATAATCGCCCAGGACGCTGGCCTTGCTGTCGGCAAAGTCATAGGCGTGGGACTTGTAGACCTGGCGGTGATTCGTGAAGAAGAGCAGCTCGGTGCTGTTCGTGCTTTCGCAGGTAAACAGTACCTCGTCACCGTCCTTCAGTTTCTGCTCACCGCTCATGCGCAGGCTCTGGGGCGTGATTTTTTTGAAGTAGCCGTCCCGCGTGAAGAACAGATGCACCGGGTAGTCGGGAATCTGCTGCTCGGGTTCCTCGGTCTCAGAGGCCGGAATCTCGTACATGATCTCGCAGCGGCGGGGCTTGCCGTACTTTTTGGCTACATCGCCCAGCTCCTTCATGATGATCTTATTGATGCGGGCCGGGCGCTTGAGAATATCCTCAAGATCGGCAATGGCATTTTCGAGCTCCTCGATTTCCTCGGTGCGCTTGAGGATGTACTCGCGGTTGAGGTGGCGCAGCTTGATCTCGGCCACATATTCAGCCTGTACCTCGTCAATGCCGAAGCCGATCATCAGGTTGGGCACGACCTCGGTTTCCTCGGCCGTGTTGCGCACGATCTCAATGGCCTTGTCAATGTCGAGCAAAATTGCCTTTAAGCCCTTGAGCAGATGCAGACGCTTCTGCTTGCCCTGCAGGTCGTAGTAGGTGCGGCGGCGCACACACTCGGCGCGGAAGGCGATCCACTCCAGCAGAATGCTGCGCACGCCCAGCACCTTGGGCTGGCCCGCGATCAGCACATTGAAGTTGCAGGCAAAGCTGTCCTCCAAGGGCGTAGCCTTGTACAGGCGGGCCATCAGCTTGTCGGGGTCCTGCCCGCGCTTGAGGTCGATGGTCAGCTTCAGACCGTTGAGGTCGGTCTCGTCGCGCATGTCGGAGATCTCACGGATCTTGCCGAGCTTGACCAGCTCGGTGATCTTGTCCATGATGGCCTCGACCGTCGTTGTGGGCGGGATGCGGGTGACATCAATGCAGTTGTTCGCCTTGTCGTAGCTCCACTTGGCGCGGACGCGGACACTGCCGCGGCCGTTTTCCAGCACATTCTGCATCTCGGCGGCATCGTACAGGATTGTGCCGCCGCCGACAAAATCCGGTGCGGGGATGATCTCCCGCAGGTCAGCCTGCGGGTCCTTCATCAGGGCGATCGTTGCATTGCAGAGTTCCTCCAGATTGAAGGAGCAGATGTTGGATGCCATGCCGACCGCGATGCCCAGCGTATTGTTGGCCAGAATCGCCGGAAAGGTGACGGGCAGCAGGGTCGGCTCGGTCGTGGTGCCGTCATAGTTCGGCACAAAGTCCACGGTGTCCTTGTCGATGTCTCGGAACAGCTCGTCACAGACCGGCTCAAGCTTGGCCTCGGTATAACGGGCAGCGGCATAGGCCATATCGCGGCTGTACGCCTTTCCGAAGTTACCCTTGGAGTCCACAAACGGCACCAGCAGGCTCTCGTTGGAGCGGCCCATGCGCACCATCGTGTCATAGATGGCGGCATCGCCGTGGGGGTTCAGGTGCATCGTGCTGCCGACGATGTTGGCGCTCTTGGTACGGTTGCCCTTCAGCAGGCCCATGCCGTACATCGTGTAGAGCAGCTTGCGGTGGGCGGGCTTGAAGCCGTCGATCTCCGGCAGCGCGCGGGAAACGATAACGCTCATCGCATAGGGCATATAGTTGGTTTCCAGCGTGTCGGTGATGGCAGATTCCAGCACCTCACCCGCCGATAAAATCTCGACATTATCCCCCAGCTGCGGGCGCGCGGGGGTCAGTTTTTTTTCTTTCTTTCTTGCCATAATCTATCCTTCTCAGCTTACGTCCAGATCGTCCAGATACTCCGCGCCGTGCTCGGCGATATGCTCCTTGCGGCCCTGCAGGTTATCGCCCAGCAGCAGGTCAAAGACGGCGGCCGTGCGCTCGGCATCGGTGGGCAGTACCTTGATCAGGCGGCGGCTTTCGGGGCTCATCGTAGTCAGCCACATCATCTCGGGGTCGTTCTCGCCCAGACCTTTCGAGCGCTGGATCGTGTACTTTTCGCCCTCGATGCGGCGCAGGATGTCGGCTTTTTCCGGTTCGGTGTAGGCGAAGAAGGTCTTATTCTTCGTGTTGATCTCGTACAGCGGCGATTCTGCGATATAGACATAGCCCTTATTGATGAGGGTCGGCGTCAGGCGGTAGAGCATCGTCAGCACGAGGGTGCGGATCTGGTAGCCGTCCACATCGGCATCGGTACAGATGACGACCTTATTGAACCGCAGGTTGTCCAGATTGAAGCTGGCCAAATCCTTATTGTGGCTGCCGCCCAGCTCAACGCCGCAGCCCATGACGCGGATCAGGTCGGTGATGATCTCCGACTTGAAGATGCGGGCGTAGTCGGCCTTCAGGCAGTTCAGGATCTTGCCGCGGATGGGCATGATGGCCTGAAATTCCGAGTCGCGGCTCTGCTTGACCGCGCCCATAGCGGAATCACCCTCCACGATATACAGCTCACGGCGGGTGGCGTCCTTGGTGCGGCAGTCCACGAACTTCTGCACACGGTTGGCGAGATCCATCTGCTGGGTCATCGTCTTTTTGATCGTGATGCGCGCCTTCTCGGCGTGCTCGCGGCTCTGCTTATTGATAAGGACCTGCTTGCAGGCCTTTTCGGCCTCATCGGGGTGCTCGATGAAGTAAACCTCGATCTGATGCTTGAGGAACTCGGTCATGGCCTGCGCCACGAACTTGTTCGTGATGGCCTTTTTCGTCTGGTTCTCATAGCTGGTGCGGGTCGAGAAGCTGGACGAGACAAGCACCAGACAGTCCTGCACATCGGCGAAGGTGATCGCACTCTCGTTTTTCTTGTACAGGCCCTTGGTTTTCAGCCAGCCGTTGATCTGGCTGACGAAGGCTGTGCGCACGGCGCGGTCGGGGCTGCCGCCATGCTCCAGCCAGCTGGAGTTATGGTAGTATTCCAGACACTGCACGGTGTTGGAGAATGCGAACGCCACATTCATCTTGACCTGATAGTCCGGCTGGTCGGCGCGGTCGCGGCCGGTGGCAGCGCCGCTGCAGAAGTACACCGGCGTCAGGGCCTTATCCCCCACCAGCTCATTGGCATAGTCGGTGATGCCGTGCTCATAGAGATATTCAAACTTTTCAGCCTCACTGCCGGATTTGTCGGTAAATACCAGCGTGACGCCATCGTTGACGACAGCCTGACGGCGGAGCATATCCTTGAAGGATTCCGCCGGGACGGCAATGTCGGTAAAGACCTCGGTGTCAGGCTTCCAGCGGATGACCGAGCCGGTGCGCCGGCCCTTGAACGGCTCCTTCTGCAGGCCGCCCACATTCTCGCCCTTTTTGAAATCGAGGTGGTAGTGGAAGCCGTCGCGGTAAATGTCGGCGGTCATCCACTCACTGGCGTACTGGGTGGCGCACAGGCCCAGACCGTTCAGACCGAGGCTGAAATCATAGTTGCCGCTGCCCTCGGCATATTTGCCGCCGGCGTACAGCTCGCAAAAGACCAGATCCCAGTTCCAGCGCTCCTCAGCCTTATTATAATCGACCGGAATACCGCGGCCGAAGTCCTCGACCTCGATGACATGATCCGGGAACAGCGTGACATTGATGCGGTTGCCATGGCCATCGCGCGCCTCGTCGATGGAGTTGGAGATGATCTCAAAGATGGAATGGGCGCAGCCCTCCACACCGTCAGAGCCGAAGATAACCGCCGGGCGCTTGCGCACACGGTCGGCGCCTTTCAGCTGGCGGATGCTGTCATTGCCGTATTCCTGTTGTTTTTTTGCCATGCGGCGGTTCCCCCTGATGTATATTGAAACAGTGGTAGTTTTTGCACATATATTTTTATTAAACCACAGTTTGGAAGTGTTTGTCAAATCGACTTGCACTCTGCGGGCAGGTTTGTAGGGGTCGATGCCCGCACCCGCTCCTGCAAACCCAGTGTAATACAACAAACTGTTGTTGTCAAGTTGTGTTTATGAATTGCAGTCACAATTACACGGTTCAACCCGGTTGCGGTCGCCGATGACAGCGGTCCAATACTCGCTGCCGCGGTAGCGGAAGATGACCCAATCATAGCCGTTATATTTCCGGGTGCTCTGCTTGACAACGCAGTAGTTGCCCAGCGGCAGATAGCCGACCACATCGTTGAAGTTGGCAGAATAAAAATACTCACACCGGGCGTTGAACACCACAAGCCGCTGCCCCGCCACCGTTTCCATAGAAGGGCCGGAGGCCCCATAGTTGTTGTAGCCTCCGGCCTGTATCTCCGGCAGAAAATCCCGGTAGCTGCGGTTGAGGTCGCAAGCACCGGAGATGCCGTTGACCACACCGCTGCCGGTGTACTGCCACATGGCATAGCTGCCGTTATAGCCAAGGGTGGCGCGGTAGTCTGCCACCCATAACGGGTAGCGGCTCAGGGCGGCTGCGTTGAGGTTGCTGTTGATGTAGTTGGTATAGCTGTACCAGCCCGCGTACCACTTGCGCTGGTAGAGGATATCCATGGCGTACTGCACAAGACTGGTCAGCGTTGCACGGCCAAGGCTGGTCAGGCTGGCGTCCTCGACATCCACGAAGACCGGATATTCCAGCTGCAGCCCCTGCATGACATTCAAGAAGGTCGTCAGCTCATTGGCCACAGCCGCCCGTGTGCGCGCGTAGGTATAGTAATAGACTCCCACGCGCAGGCCTGCCGCCTTGGCTCCGTTGACATTCTGCAGGAAATACGGGTCCACATACAGTCCGCCGCTGTTGCTGGACCCCACGCGGACCATGGCAAACTGCTTGCCGGCCGCCGCCACCCGGCCCCAGTTGATATTGCCCTGATAGCGCGACACATCAATGCCGTACTGGTACACAGCCATAAAAAGCCCCCCCTTTGCGGTATAATATGCAAAGAGGGGGGGTGGTGGTGTGTAGTATCCTGCTCCCGCTGCGGGGGCAGCAGTGAGGGGGCATTTACGCCAGACGGCGTTCCGCAAGCAGGACGATACCGCGCTCCTGCGCTGCTTCTCTTAACACAGCAAAGCCGTTTTTACGCCAGAAATGATTGGACTGCGGGTTTTCCTTGTCAATGCCGAGGCGTACCGCCGTATAGCCCAGCGCACGCAGCGCGGCCAGCACCTCGCGGACGATTGCCGTGCCGGTTCCCTGCCCCTGCAGATCCTTGTTCATCATGAAAAAGCCGATGAACGCCGTGTCTGCATCCGGGTAACCATCGATCAGATCCATAACAGCAACCAGCGTATCCGCGTCAAAAAATCCGACATAGTGCTTCTGCGCCGGTGTTGTGCCCGGCGGGCAGAGCGTCAGGTCCTGCCGCACACGCTCGGGCGTTGTACTGCCGCCGCAATACTTAAAGTACTGGTCATTGCGCAGCATCCATGCGTACAGCATCGGCACATCGGCGTCCGTCAGGCGGCGAATTATATACACGCCGGATAACTTTTCAATCTGTATATTTTTCATAGCAATTTGATCCGCAAATCTCCCAGCAGCGACACCGCCTCCGGCAGTGAAAATTTTGCATCCTGCAGCTTGCAGCCGAAGATATCGACTTTATATCCGCTGGCCTCCTTGAAGTTTGCCTTCCGCATATCGCACTGGTAAAATTCGGTGTCCAGCAGGTCGCATTTTTCAAAATCTGCACTGACGAGATTGCACTTGGCGAACATCGAGCGCTGGATCTCATTGCCCGCAAAGTTGAATTTTGTAAAGTTCATCTCGGTGAAGGTGTTGTATTTCAGGCGGCAGCCCTGCAATTTTTCAATCGGGTCGGCAAACGAGCCGTCCCCCTGCAGGGACATCCAGTCGATATTGTTGAGGGTGCAGCCTTGAAGATCCGTATACTTTGCACGGGACATCGTGGTTTTTAAGTCAGTAATCGTACAGCGGATGAACTGGCACTCACTCAGCACGCTGTGGTCCAGCTTGCAGTTTTCAAAGGTGCAGTCGATGAAGGCGCAGTCGGAGAAGTCACAGTCGTAAAATGTTTCCTCTGTAAATTCAAGGCGCGAAAAGCGCTCTCCCTCGCGGTATTCGGCGCGCATCAGACCACCAGCCCTCCGTTGACACCCAGCACCTGACCGGTGATGTAGCCGCTGGCCTCATCGGCCAGAAAGACCATCGTGCGGGCAATCTCATCCGCCGTGCCAAGGCGCTCCACCGGGGTTTCCTCCGCCAAAGCGGCGCGGTCCTCTGCGGTAAAGCCCGCCATCATGTCGGTGTCAATGACGCCCGGCGCAATAACATTGACCGTGATGCCGCTGGGGCCCTCCTCCTTGGCGAGGGCCTTGCCAAGGCCGATCAGCCCCGCCTTGGCTGCGCTATAGGCCACCTCGCAGCTGGCACCGGTCTGCCCCCACATACTGCTGACCAGCAGGATGCGGCCGTATTTCTGGTGTACCATGCCGGGCAGCACGGCGCGGCAGGCGTAGAACGCACCGTCCAGATCAACGGCCATCATCCGGTGCCAATCCTCATCGGTGGTGTCGGTAAACAGCTTGACCTGCGCAATGCCCGCATTGCAGACAAGCACCTGCAGGCCGCCCAGCTCCCGCTGTGCCTGCTCCACAGCGGCCTGCACCTGTGCGGAATCCCCCGCATCGGCCTGTATTGCCAGAAAGCGGCCGCCCTGCGCGGCGGCTGCGGCGCGGCGCAGCACCGCCTCGGCGGCGTCCGGATGGGCGTTGTAGGTAAAGGCAACATCATACCCGGCGCGGGCGAATGCCAGCACCGCAGCCGCGCCGATTCCCCGGCTGCCGCCGGTGATGAATACATGGTTTGTAGTCATTTTTTCTTCCGTTTCTCTCTCAGCATCGCAAAAAAGTCCTGCAGCAATGCCTGTGCCTCCTCCTCCAGCAGGCCCGATTCCATGACCGGGTGATGGTTGAAGGGCAGTGCAAACAGGTCGGTCAGGCTGCCGCAGCAGCCCGCCTTGGGGTCGCGTGCGCCATAGACAACCCGCTTCAGGCGGCTGTTGATGATGGCCCCGCTGCACATAGGGCAGGGCTCCAGCGTCACGAACAGCTCACATTGCCAGAGCCGCCAGCCGCCCAGCGCCTTGCAGGCCGCATCAATGGCCAGCAGCTCAGCGTGGTAGGTGGCGTTTTTGCCGCTCTCGCGCAGGTTGTGGGCGCGGGCGATGATCTCCCCGTCCTTGGCCACAACCGCCCCGACCGGGACCTCGCCCAGTGCGGCGGCAAGTTTTGCCTCTGCCAGCGCGGCGCGCATCAGTTCTTCATCGGTCATAGTTCCCCCTCAATGCACAAAAAACACCGCATATACGACCAGAAAGATCACCGCGGCGCTGTAGGCCGGGCTGGTGAACACCGCCAGCACATCCACGCCGGGGCGCAGACCGGCCGAAAAGCGAAAGCCCTGCTGCCGGGCATTCCAGATCATCCAGCCGCCGAACACCGGGAAAAAGAGCAGGATGAACAGTTCAACGCCGAAGGACAGCTCCGCCGGGGCGTAATACCGCAGGTAGATCGTCAAAAACGCCAGCGTGTTGTTTGCAAGGTGCAGCAGCATACCCGGCAGGATGCTGCCCGACCGCTCGGTCAGCCAGCCCAGAAAGACCCCGCAGGCAAAGGCGGTCAGCCCCTGCGCCAGATTGAGATGCAGCAGACCGAAGAGCAGCGCCGGCGCAAAGATGGCCGCCGCGCTGCCGCAGGGGCGCATCAAGCCCTGAAACGCCCCGCGGAAGAGTAATTCCTCGGCCACAGCGGGCATGATGCAGAGCGTTATAAAGCAGACAAACAGCTCGGGGCCGCCGCTGGGCAGCAGCTCGCTCGTTGTCGGGTTGTCTGTGATATGGTTGATGAGCGCCCCGGCAAGGTTGGCGAGGTTGGCCACACCGAGAAAGACCGGCAGACAGAAGCCCGGGCTCCATGGGGCCGGCAGGGCGATGCGCAGATCCGCCTGCCGCAGGCGGGTCAGCTTGAGCAGAAAGGCCAGCGTCAGGGCGATGGCCCCAATGCCGACCAACAGCTGAAACAGCGCTATGCTGACATCACTGAAGCCGAGGGGCTTTGCCAGACTGGCCCCCGGATGTGCCAGCCCCATAAGGGCGCTGACCAGCAGGGTCAGCAGGCTGCGCCCCAACAGATAGACAAGGGATGCCGCCGCACAGGCGCCCGCCGCGCCCCGCACCCCGCGTGATTTTGCCATGTGATTTTCCACCTTTACATTAAAGGCTTCCCCCTTGGGGGAAGCTGGCCGTGCAACGGCCTGATGAGGGGCCGGTCTGCCGCAGCCACCCATTCACGGTTTGCCGCGGGAAGGCCATCCCTCATCCGCCCCTTCGGGGCACCTTCCCCCTTGGGGGGAAGGCTTTATTAGTATCATACCACAAACCGGCCAATAAAAAAAGCCCCACCGGTGTGCGGGCCGGTGAGGCAAGGTCGGAGGGAGAGGAGTCATAGATCGCCTGCGTTGTGCGCCGCAGGCATTGACTTTCTGCTATCATAATAGTACATTATAGACATGAAGTAAAGCTATACTTTTTCATACGAAGCATGAATCAAATTCACCACAGGAGATGTGATCATGACCCTGACCGACTGCCAGCTGCTGAGCATCGTGGCGCAGCTGGGTACCTTTGCCGCCGCAGCCGAACGGCTGCACATTACCCCCTCCGCCGTGAGCCATGCCGTGTCCGGCGTGGAGGCCGAGTGCGGCTTTCCGCTTTTCACCCGCACAAAAAGCGGCGTCACGCTGACCGCTGCCGCCGAGAACCTGATGCCCGCGATCCAGCAGATGCTGGCAAGCAGCGAATCGCTGGAGCAGTCCATTGCCCAGATCAACGGCATGCACAAGGGTGCGCTGCGGCTGGGGGTGTTCAACTCAGCCTGCGTGACATGGCTGCCGAAGATCGTGCCGGGCTTCCGCGCGGCATTCCCCGGCATTGATGTGCAGATCTATCAGGGCTCTTATGATGACATTACCGGCTGGCTGAAAACCGGCGCGGTGGAGCTGGGCTTTCTTTCCAACTCCAGCGCCCACGATCTGGATTTTGAGCCGCTCTACGATGACCGGCTGATCTGCCTTGCGCCGCCCGACTACAAGCCCCGCCGCCCCGGTGTTGTCCGGGCCGAGGAACTGCGCGGCCGGCCCTTTGTCAGCCAGCAGTCCGATGTAGACGCCGACATCCAGAGCTATTTCAAAAAGAATGACCTGCATGTGTCGAGCCGCTGCTACATTGTGGACGACCAGAGCATGATCGCCATGGTAGCCTGCGGGCAGGGCCTTGCCCTGATGCCCGAGCTGATGTTCAAGGAGGGTGCCGCCAGCGCGGGGTGTCAGGTCCTGCAGCTGGAGCCGGCCGCCAAGCGCACCATCGGGCTGGCGTGCCTGTCGCGCGGGGTGCTCTCCCCCGCCGCGCGGGAGTTTGTAAAGCATGCAAGGGAGTTTGCAAGGAAAAGGTAAGCCGCGCGGTAGGGGCCGGGCACGCCCGGCCCGCTGGTTTACGGCATTCCCCTTTTACGGTTGATTTTGTAGGGAGGGGTCTTGACCCCTCCGCGGGGCGTCGAGGACGCCGCCCCCTACAGGGGTAAAACACAAAGTTTCTCACTGCCGTAAACGGGCACGGCGGCCAGAGGGCTGGCCGCCCTACATGCGTCCCGGAAATATTTCATCGCGCAGTACAGCAAAACACCCCCGTGCCGTTAAATTGGCGCAGGGGTGTTTTTATTTACTTAGTTTCCCTCATCATACTCTGCCACGGGTACATTTGCGTACGCATCGGGCAGGTCGGGCGGCAGGGTCTGCATGTACTCGTGCATGGCCTCGGCCACATTTTTGCTGTAGGCCACGGCCTCGACCACAGTGCGGGCACCCTTGACGGCATCGCCGCTGGCGAAGATGCCGGGGATGCTGGTGCGGCCGACCTCATCGGTCTCAAACAGGCCGCGCGGGGTCGTCTTGAGATTCTTGGTGCTGTCGGTGATGGTGGTGCAGGGACCCTGACTGATCGAAACGATCACACTGTCCGCCGGGTAGAGCTTTTCGGTGCCGGGCAGCTCGGTCAGGGTGCCGTCCTCGGCCTCGTTCAGGTCGATGAACACAACACCCTTGTCGGTGATCTCAACAGGCTTTTTGTTGAAGATGAAGTTGACGCCCTCCAACTTGGCATAGCTGGCTTCATACTCGCTGGCGGTAATCGTCTTTGAAAGCGAGAAGCACTCAAGATGCCGCGTGCCGTGGCGGATGGCGGTGCGGGCGACATCCATCGCCGCATTGCCCGCACCGATAACGATGACGCGGCTGCCCAGATGGTAGACATCGGGGTTTTGCAGGTAGTTGATGGCATAATGCACATTGCCGAGGCTCTCGCCCTTGATGTGCAGCGTGTTGGGACGCCATACACCGGTACCGATGAAGATAGCCTTGTAGCCGTCACGGAACAGATCCTCGATCTTGAGCGCCTTGCCCACATCGGTGTTGGGTCGGACCTTGATGCCCTTCAGGCGCAGATGGCGGTATTCAAAGTCGTCCAGCACCGTCTTGGGCAGACGGAACTCGGGGATGCCGTAGCGCAGCACACCGCCGATCTTATCATGGCTCTCAAAGATCGTGACATCATACCCATAGCGCGCCAGAATGACCGCGATGGTCAGACCCGCCGGGCCGGAGCCGATGATGGCAGCCTTTTTGCCGTTGGACGGCGCAGGGCCTTGCGTCATCTGACTGGCGTAGGTAGAGGAAATATAGTTTTCAATGACCGAGAAATGGACCGGCGTGCCCTTGATGCCGCGCACACAATGACCCTCGCACTGCTTTTCATGGTTGCAGACCAGAGAGCAGACGGTGGTCAGGGGGTTGTTTTCAAACAGCATACGGCCAGCCTCGTCCAGCTTGTTGTCCTTCAGCAGGCGGATGACCTCCGGGATATTGGTGTGGATGGGGCACCCCTGCTGACAGCGGGGCACCTTACAGCCAAGGCAGTGGTTCGCTTCGTCCATTACATGCAGCGCCATGTTTTACTCCTTCATTTCGTACCTATTTTGCGCGTTAAAAATGCAACAATGTTGTATCACACGCATGTTTTCTCCATATCATGCTTATATTACCACCGGCTTAGCGGTAAACGCAAGCCCCATCGGCTGAATTTTTTCTCTGCATAATGACGAAAAATCCACAGCGCGGCTATGCAGTCTGCCGATTTCAGCCGCCTGCGGGCTAGTTTGCACCAGCTCTGCCAGCGCCGTGCCCGCCGGCAGGGCGGCGCATTTCAAGCGCGGCAGCGCGCTTTTTTTTGCGCCCAGCACATGCAGGTAGGGCGGCATTGGCAATTCTGCCGGAAACTGCAGCGCGGCATCCAGCACAAGGCGGCGCAGCCGTGCATGGGGATAGCGCTTGGTTTTCAGCCGGGTGTAAAGGTCGTCCAGACCGTCTGCCTGACGCACCGATGCTGCAAGGCGGTTCTCCAGCCCCTCACTGATACCGCGCAGCTGCGCAAAATTTTCCGGTGACTGCATCCGCAGCTGCGTCAGAACCGCCACCTCAAATTTTGCACTGTCGAGCAGCAGCCCCTCGGCGGCCGCCTTTGCGTAAAGCGCCGCTGCACCGGCGGGTACAAAGGCAGTCCATTCCGGCAGGGGCAGGCCGCGCAGGTAGCTGGCGCTGGCCATCGGCGTACCCCCATGCTCCCCCGCCCCGCCGCCGTGGGCCGCCCCCAGCCGGGGCAGCGCAAGGGGCGTCAGCGCAGCGCCCTGCGTCAGGATTGCCTTGCAGTATTCGATCCCCAGAATGTTGTTCGGCGTGCGCAGCAGCGTCCCCATGCCGGGGCGCAGGGTCTCGGCAGCGTCGGCCCGGGCGGCGGCATAGGTCATACCGGTCGCAAGCTTTTTACGGATCAGCGCGTTTATTTCACCGCTCAGCAGCAGCTGCGCTGCGTCCAGCAATGCGGTGGCATCGGGTGTTTCCGCACCGAAGGCCAGCGTATCGCAGCCCAGCGCCGCCAGCAGATGCACCCCCGCCGCGGCGAATTGCTCCGCCGTGGCGCAGGCGTAGGGCGCGGGCAGCGCAATGACGATGTCGGCCCCTGCGCCCAGCGCAGCGCGCACCCGGACCGATTCCGGCAGGATGGGTACACCGCCCCGCTGCACTGCGCCGCTGCTCAGACAGACAGCCACGCAGTCAGCGCCCGCTGCCCTGACCGTCGCAAGCTGGGCTGCATGGCCGTTGTGAAAGGGGTCATATTCGGCTATGATGCCTGCAAATTTCATAGAAAAAATCTCCCGACAGATTGTTAAAAAAGTACTTTGCCCGTACTGTGCAAAAATTGTGCTATCTTGCAGAACTTGCGCTTGAAAATTCATATCTTCCATTATATAATAAAATCAACGATTGGGAAAGGGCAAATCTGCCCTGCCAAATTTAAGGAGGATATTCCATGAAAGTTCTGGTTATCAACTGCGGTTCTTCCAGCCTGAAGTACCAGCTGATCGACATGGAGGGCGAAAAGGTCCTGTGCAAAGGTCTGTGCGAGCGCATCGGCATGGAAAGCAGCATGATTACCCATGAGGCCAACGGCCATAAGGCAACCACGCCCGCCATCTTCCCCACCCATACCGAGGCCTTTACCGAGGTCGTGAAGAAGATGACCACCGGCGGGGGCAAGGTCATTGAGAGCGTTTCCGAGATCGATGCCATCGGCCACCGCGTGGTCCACGGCGGCGAGAAGTTCAAGGAGAGCTGCCTGATCACCCCCGAGGTCGTCAAGGCGATCCACGACCTGAGCCCGCTGGCTCCCCTGCACAACCCTGCCGCCATTCTGGGCATCGAGGCCTCCTACAAGGTCTTTGGGCAGGACAAGCCGAATGTTGCGGTCTTTGACACAGCTTTCCACTCCACCATGCCCCCGAAGGCTTATATGTACGCCATCCCCTATGAGTACTATGAGAAGTACGGCGTCCGCCGCTACGGCTTCCACGGCACCAGCCACAAGTATGTCAGCCACCGCGCCGCTGAGTTTCTGGAGGAGCCTATTGAGCGCCTGAAGCTGATCACCTGCCATCTGGGCAATGGTTCCTCCATCGCCGCTGTCGATCAGGGCAAGGTCATTGATACCTCGATGGGCATGACCCCGCTGGCCGGTCTGATGATGGGCACCCGCTGCGGCGATTTGGACCCCTCTGTGGTCAACTACCTGAAGTATAACCTCGAGATCACCGGCCACGAGCTGGACGAGATCCTGAACAAGAAGTCCGGTCTGCTGGGTGTTTCCGGCGTGTCCAGCGACAAGCGCGATGTTGAGGATGCCGCCATGAACGGCAACAAGCGCGCACAGCTGGCCAGCGACATGCTGAACTACCAGATCAAAAAGACCATCGGCAGCTACATTGCCGCTATGGGCGGCGTGGACGCCATCGTCTTTACCGGCGGCATTGGCGAGCATGACGCCGACTCCCGCGCCAAGATCTGCCACCACATGGATTGGCTGGGCATCCGCATCGACACTGACAAGAACCGCGATGCACACAAGCAGAAGGAAGATGTCGTTGAGGTCACTGCCTGGGGCGCCCGTGTCCGCACCCTGATCATCGAGACCAACGAGGAGCTGATGATTGCCCGCGACACGAAGGAAGTCATCGAGAAGTAAGTTACTTTTCTTATAAGAAAAGTAACCAAAAGAATTTCAAGATTTGTTCCCGGGAATGGGTTATAACGAGAGGCTGCAGCATGGGGTTTGACCTTGTGCGGCAGCCTCTTTTGTGGTATAATCGGCTTAATGAGGTCGTATATTTGAATTTCAGGAGGGTTGTCCGTATGAGCAGCAAGGTTTCAAAAGGCATCGCACTGCTTCTCTTTGGCATTCTGCTTTGCGCAGGCAGTGGGGAAATCAACGCCACGATTCTGTACAATTTCGGTGATTTCCCGTTTGCCGCGATAGGCGTCATTGTAGGGTCCGAGGGTCTGTATATGGTGTTCTCTGATATGGCGGAGTAAGCGGCGCGGGCGGCCCTGCTCGTTTATGATTATCTGAAACCTTCCGGCTTGACACTGTAGGGGGCGGCGTCCTCAACGCCCCGCGGGAGGGATAAATCCCTCCCCTACAATGTAACCCATGAAAGAGTGCTGACATGAGGCTGCGGGCCGGGCATGCCCGGCCCCTACAGTACAAGCAAATTAAAAAGGGAGCCTGCCGATTCACGGCAGACTCCCTTTTCTTGTTTTATTTGTTTGGAATTTCTTCGGTTCCTTCTTTGCAAAGAAGGAACAAAACCCCCGTAATCACTGCTGGGCGGCCTCGGCGCGCTTCTTGGCGATGGCGGCGATGGCGTCCTTGCGGGACAGGTTGATGCGGCCCTGCTGGTCGATGTCGGTCACCATGACAAAGATGGGATCGCCAACGGCAACGACGTCCTCAACATGCTCAACGCGGTGATCGTCCAGCTTGGAAATGTGGACCAGACCCTCCTTGCCGGGGGCGATCTCAACAAAGGCACCGAAGTTCATCAGGCGGGTCACGCGGCCCTTGTAGATGGCACCGATCTCTGGGTCCTCGACAATGGTCTTGATGGTCGCAATCGCACGCTTGGCATCATCCTGATCGACAGCGGAGATAAAGACATGGCCGTCCTCCTCAATGTCGATTTTGCAGTTGAAGTTCGCGCACATCTCCTGAATGACCTTGCCACCCTTGCCGATGACATCCTTGATCTTGTCAACCGGGATCATCATGCTGAACATCTTGGGCGCATACTTGGACAGCTCGGCGCGCGGCTCAGCAATGACCGGCTTGATGATCTCATCGAGGATATACAGACGGCCCTTACGGCACTTCTCCAGTGCCTCCTCGACGATCTCATAGGTCAGGCCGTCCACCTTAATATCCATCTGGATGGCGGTGATGCCGCGGCGGGTGCCGCCGACCTTAAAGTCCATATCGCCGTGGAAGTCCTCAACACCCTGAATGTCGAGCATCGTCATCCAGCGGCCGCCGTGCAGCGGGTCACCATCGGTGATAAGGCCGCAGGAAATACCGGCAACAGGTGCCTTGATGGGCACACCGGCGTCCATCAGTGCCAGCGTGGAGCCGCAGATGGAGGCCTGAGAGGTGGAGCCGTTGGAGGACAGGACCTCGGACACGGTGCGGATGGTGTAGGGGAACTCGGCCTGATCGGGCAGCACGGGGATCAGGGCGCGCTCGGCAAGGTTACCGTGGCCGATCTCGCGGCGGCCGGGGCTGCGGGGTGCGCGGGCCTCGCCGACAGAGTACGGCGGGAAGTTGTAGTGGTGGATGTAACGCTTGTACGGCGTGTCGGACAAATCATCCATCAGCTGGGCATCCTTGGTGGAGCCAAGGGTGCAGATGGTCAGCACCTGCGTCTGGCCGCGGGTAAACATGCCGGAGCCATGGACGCGGGGCAGCAGGCCGACCTCGGCAGCCAGCGGGCGGATCTCATTGATGCCGCGGCCGTCAACGCGCTTGCCGTCCTCGAGCAGCCAAGTGCGCACGACCTTCTTCTGCAGCTTGTAGCTGATCAGGTCAAGATCGGCGGCGGTCAGCTCGGGATGCTCGGCGGCGATGGCGTCCATGATGGGAAGCATAGCGGCATCACGGACATTCTTGTCATCGGTGTTCATGGCGTTCTTGACATCGTCAAGGTGCTTGGCATAGACATCGGCCAGCAGGGCATGATCCAGCTCCACAGGGGTAAAGCTCTTCTTCGGCTTGCCGATCTCGGCTACAATGCCGTTGATGAAGGCGAGCATCTTCTTGATCTCCTCATGGCCGGCACGGATGGCGCGCATCATGGTCTCCTCATCAACCTCGTTGGCACCGGCCTCGATCATGACGATTTTTTCCTCGCTGGCAGCAAGGGTCAGGGAGAGGTCGCTGTGTTCGCGCTGCTCCTTGGTGGGGTTCAGCACGATCTCACCGTCCACCAGACCGACAAAGACACCGGCGATGGGGCCGTTCCACGGAATGTCAGACATAGCGATGGCCAGCGACGCACCGTTCATGCCGGAGATTTCTGCAGAGCAGTCGGGGTCCTGACTCATGACGGTCATCGTCACGCAGACATCGTTGCGCATATCCTTGGGGAACAGCGGGCGGATGGGACGATCGACCACGCGGGAGGAGAGGATGGCATGCTCGCCGGGGCGGCCCTCGCGGCGCATAAAGCTGCCGGGGATGCGGCCTGCGGCGTAGAGCTTCTCCTCAAACTCAACGCTCAGGGGGAAGAAATCAACGCCGTCACGCGGTTTGTCGCTCATCGTGACATTGCACAGCACGCAGGTCTCGCCGTAGCGGATCATCGCGCTGCCGTTGGACAGACCGCACATTTTGCCGGTCTCGACCACAAAGGGGCGGCCCGCAAAGGTCGTCTCGAACTTGCGGTACTTGGGGAAGGTTTCCAGTCTGGATGCGAATTCGTAAGCCATAGGGATTCTCCTTCTGATATGATTTACTTTCAGCGCGCCCAGCCCCGATTCTGTACAATAAAGCCAGCAGCCAAGCCTGTTGCTTGGGTGCTCGATTTACTGCACAAAATGGCGGCGAAGCGGCTGTAAAATACAGGTGCAGTGGGGTTTCAGGTGTGCGTTGCCGGGAACGGGCATGGGCGGATATCGAATCCGCCCCTACGAATGGCGGTTACTTGCCTTTTCCGTGTAGGGGTCGATGCAAACATCCGCCCCTACAGCCGTCCGCGAAATGGGCGGCTGCGCACTTATAAAAAAAGCAGGCAGAGTGCAAATGCACCCTGCCCGTTTTTGCGAAAATTACTTACGCAGACCCAGCTCAGCGATCAGGGCACGGTAACGGTTGATGTCCTTCTTCTGCAGATAGGCCAGCAGATTGCGGCGGCGGCCGACCATCTTGAACAGGCCGCGGCGGCTGTGGTTGTCATGCTTGTTGGTCTTGAGATGCTCGGTCAGGTGATTGATGCGAGCGGTCAGCAGAGCAACCTGAACCTCCGGAGAACCGGTGTCACCCTCATGGATGGCTGCCTTAGCGATGATGGGCTGCTTGTCGATAGCGGATTTCTGGCTCATTGGTAAATACCTCTTTCTGAAAAATATATCGGCCGTCGGCGCAGTAAGGGGTAGTTGGAACCGTTGAGGCATACGCCCCATACCGGGCCGCGGTAACATTGACTAGTATAGCACAGCTCCGGCAGAAATACAAGGGCTGTGCCGCTTATTTTGCAATTATTTTGCCGCATTTTCCCCGGCAAAGTAGGTCTTGCTCTCCTCGGCGGCGCGGTGGATGAGGGCTGCCAGCTCCTCAAGGGAGTTGAACTTGCGCACCGGGCAGTAATACTTGTGAAATTCCAGCACCGGCTGCCGGCCGTAGATGTCCCCCGCATAGTCCGGCACGAATGTCTCGCAGGTCACAGCGGCGTCCGCGCTGGTGTCAACCGTGGGGCGCTTGCCGATGCCGGTTGCCGCAGGCCGCCACTGCCCGTCCAGAAAGATGCGGGTCAGATAGACGCCCGCACAGGGCTGCAGCGCCGCGGCGGGATAATTCTGGTTCAGCGTCGGCGTACCCAGCAGACCGCCGCCTATGCCCTTGCCGTGGACAACAGGCCAGTCAATCGCATAGGGCTCGCCGAGCATCTCGTTGGCGTCCGCCAGACGGCCCTCCTCCAGCGCGGCACGGATGCGGGTCGAGGATACTGTCTGACCGTTATACTGCGCCATCGGCACAATATGGACGCCGATGCCCAACGGTTTGCACAGCTCGCGCAGCCGCTCGACATTGCCGGCCGCCCGCGCGCCGAAGGTAAAGTTATCGCCGCAGAAAAGCTCCCTCGCCGCAAAGCAGTCAACAAGCACCTTCTGCACAAAATCCTCCGGTGACAGGCTGCGGAACGCATCAAAGGGTGCCTCCTGATATTCCTCAATCCCCAGCCCCGCGATGCGGGCATGCTTTTGCGCCAGCGAGAGGATGCGCCCGCCCTTCAGGGTGCTGCTGTCGGGCAGTTCAAAGGTAAAGGCGGCGGCAGTCAGGCCCTTTTCTGCGGCACAGGCCGCAGCCGCGCCCAGCACGGCACGGTGGCCGCAGTGTACGCCGTCAAAGTAGCCAAGCGCCACGGCACTGCCCTGCGGGGCGTGGATGGGCGTCAGGCTCTGGTAAATCTGCATTGGCTGTCAGTCCCTTTCGCAAAATAGTTTTTCGACCTTCAGCACACCTTCCTCGACCCCGGCCAGCCCCAGAAAAGCCCCGCTTTCCTCATAGACGCGGTAGCGGCCGTCAGCGGCCTTATAATGGCTTGTAGGGCAGCCGTTGAGCAGGTGTGCCTTCACTCCCTCGTTGACATGCAGCGCGGGCAGCGGCGCAAAGACGGTCTCGATGGGCAGCACCCAATCGTTGGCCGCAAGCTCGCCGCGCTCAGCAGCGGCAAGGATCTCGGGCAGCGTGTGGCACTGCTCCAGAGAAAACACACCCGCCTGCGTGCGGCGCAGTGCCGACAGGGTCGCAGGTACACCGAGGGCGGCGCCGATTTCCTCAGCCAGCACACGGATGTAGGTGCCCTTGGAGCAGGCCACCCGGATCGTGTACTCATCCTGTGCGGGGCTGCCGAGGTATTCAATGTCATAGATCGTGATGGGGCGCGGCGTGCGCTCAACGGTCTGGCCCTTGCGGGCAGCCTTGTACAGCGGCTGGCCGTTGATCTTGACCGCGCTGTACATCGGCGGCAGCTGCATTCGGTCACCACGGAACTGCGGCAGCACAGCGCACAGCTCCTGCGCGCCGACCGTGACGGGGGCTGTTTCCAGCGTTTCGCCGGTCACATCCCCGGTGTCGGTGCGCAAGCCCAGACGCAGCGTTGCTTCATAGGTTTTATCATGGTCAAGCTGGCGGTCGGCGGCCGCAGTTGCCTTGCCGATAAACACCGCGAGCACACCGGTGGCCATGGGGTCCAGTGTGCCCGAGTGTCCCAGCTTGCGTGTGCCCAGTGCGCCGCGCAGCTTGGCCAGCACATCAAAGCTGGTCCAGCCAGCGGGCTTATCCACGGGCAAAATGCCGTTTGGCGTTTGCATAGCAGGGTTCCTTTTCTGTTGTTAGGGTTTAAAAGGCTTCCCCCCTAGGGGGGAAGCTGTCACCGAAGGTGACTGATGAGGGGCAAGTCTGCCATTGCAGACCGTTTACGGGCTGTTACGGGCAGGTTCGCCCCTCATCCGGCCTTGCTTCGCGCGGCCACCTTCCCCCAATGGGGGAAGGCTTTATTGCGCTTCTTTTTCCGCGTCGGCGCGGTCCAGTTCCTTTTTAACTTCCTCGAGGATCGCGTGCTTGGCATTGTCCGGGTTGCCGCTGATCTCGCAGCCTGCCGCGCGGGGGTGCCCGCCGCCGCCCAGACGGCGGGCAATGTTGCAGGCGTTGGTGTTATGACCGGTGCGCACGCTGATCTTGAAGCTGCCGTCCTTCTGCTGGCGCAGGGTCAGGCCAACCTCCACCCTTTCAATGGTGCGGGGCAGGCTGGTCAGATCCTCCAGCTCGGCACCGGCCACGCCGGCCGCCTGAATCTGATCCCATGTCAGGCAGATCAGGGCGCAGCGGTCATCGTAGTAGAACTCCAGACTTTCCAGCGCCATGCGCTCCGCAATAATGCGGGCGTGGGAGCGGCTCTCGAACAGTCGTTCATTGAGCATCTCCACATCGGCACCGGCCTCGATCAGGTCGGCCGCCGCGCGGTGGGTCGCCGCCGTTGTGTTGCTGAACCGGAAGCACCCCGTATCGGTCGCCACGCCCGTGTACAGGCAGGAGGCGATCTCCGGCGTGATCTTGGCGCCCATCTCAGGGATGAGCGTTGTCAGCAGCTCCGCCGCAGCCGCTGCGCCGTCGTCCACCAGTGTCTCGTAGGCGTAGCCGCTGTTGGAGCCATGGTGGTCGATGCACAGATCGACATGCTCTGCATATTCCTGAATGTTGTTGCGCTCCCCGAAGAGCTGGATGCCGGCCACATCCACCGCCACCACAAAGGCGGGGCGGAAGCTGCCGTCAAACACCGTGATGGGCATGTAGCTGTACATGGCAGGGATCGGGTCGCTGCACAGCACAGCCGCATTTTTGCCCAGCTGCTGCAGGGCAAGGCAGAGCGCCGTACCCGAGCCGATGGTATCGCCGTCAGGGTTTTTGTGGCAAAGGATCAGGATGTCATCTGCAGCAAGCAGACGCGAAACCACGGTCCCGCGATCCACATTCTGAGTCATAGGTTCCTCTTTTCTAACTGGGTACAGGGTTTACTCTGCGTCAGAGTCGGACTCGATGTCCAGCTCTCCCAGCAGTTTGTTGATGTGCGCGGCGTAGGCTGCGCCCTCATCTTTAACGAAAACAAAGCGCGGTGCCTTGCGGATATGCATCCGGCGGCTCACCTCGGTGCGGACATGGCCGGAGGCCTTGTTCAGCGCCTTGACGACCGGCTCCGGGCCGCCCTCACGGCCCATCACGCTGATGTAGACCTTGGCCTGATCGAGGTCAGGGGTCACATCCAGACGTGTCACGGTCAAAAGACCGCCCGCCACGCGGGGGTCCTTCATCTCGCCGATGATGGCGATGATCTCACGCTTCATATCCTGGGCCATACGGCCGTGGTTTTTGGTTGGCATTTACTTTACCTCTGCAATCAATCGCGGTACTCTTCCATCTTGAAGCACTCAAAGACATCGCCTTCCTTGATGTCTTGGAACTTGACCAGCGTGATGCCGCACTCATAGCCTGCGGCAACCTCCTTGGCATCGTCCTTGAAGCGCTTCAGGCTGGCGATGGCATCCTCACAGATGACGATGCCGTCACGCACCAGACGCAGCTGGGCATCGCGGGTGATCTTGCCATCGGTGACACGGCAGCCGGCAACGGTGCCGACACTGGAGATCTTGTAGACCTGACGGACCTGTGCCTCGCCCAGTGCGACCTCACGGACCTTCGGGGCCAGCATGCCCTTCATAGCATCGGAGACATCGTTGATGGCATCGTAGATAACGCGGTACATACGCATCTCAACGCCGGTCTGCTCGGCCTCGGCCTTGGCAACGGCATCGGGACGGACATTGAAGCCGATGATGATGGCGTTGGACGCATCAGCCAGAGAGACATCGGACTTGGAGATGGCACCGACACCTGCATGGATGACGCGGACGCGGACCTCCTCGTTGGAGATCTTCTCGAGGCTCTGCTTGACGGCCTCGGCGGAGCCCTGCACATCAGCCTTGACGATGATGGGCAGTTCCTTCATGTCGTTGGCAGCCATCTGGTCGAACAGATTATCCAGCGTGACCTTGGTGTAGGCAGCAAACTGCTTCTCCTTGGCCTCAGTGGTACGCTTGTCGGCCAGCTCGCGGGCCAGACGCTCGTCCTCGACAGCCTCGAACAGCTCGCCGGCCTCGGGGACCTCGGTCAGGCCGGTGATCTCCACGGGGGTGGAGGGGCCGGCCTCTGTGATCTCCTGACCCTTGTCGTTGCGCATGGTACGCACGCGGCCGACAGCAGTGCCGGCGATCAGGCAGTCGCCCTTATGCAGGGTACCGTTCTGAACCAGCAGCGTTGCGATGGGGCCCTGACCCTTGTCCAGACGGGCCTCGACAACGGCGCCCTTGCCGCGGCGGTTCGGGTTGGCCTTCAGCTCCATGATCTCGGCCTCCAGCGCGATGCGCTCGAGCAGGTCGGAAATACCCATGCCGGTCATAGCGGAAACCGGCAGGCAGGCAACATCGCCGCCCCAATCCTCGGGGACGATCTCATACTTGGTCAGCTGCTCCTTGACGCGCTCGGGGTTGGCGGTGGGCTTATCCATCTTGTTGATGGCAACGATCAGCTTGACATTGGCAGCCTTGGCATGGTTGATGGACTCGATGGTCTGGGGCATGATGCCGTCATCAGCGGCAACGACCAGCACAGCAATGTCGGTCATGTTCGCGCCGCGGGCACGCATCGAGGTGAACGCCTCATGGCCCGGGGTATCCAGGAAGGTGATGACGCTGTCGCCGCTCTTGACCTGATACGCACCGATGGCCTGCGTGATGCCGCCGGCCTCACCCTTGGTGACATTGGTCTTGCGGATGGCATCCAGAATGGAGGTCTTACCGTGGTCAACATGGCCCATGACAACGACAACGGGGGGACGCTCGACCAGATCGGCGGCGTTGTCCTCCTCCTGCACAAACAGGCGCTCCTCGATGGAGACATGGACCTCATGCTCGACCTTGGCGTGGAATTCCTCCGCGATGAGGGCGGCGGTGTCGAAGTCAACGACATCGGAGATGGCGTGCATCTCACCCATCTGCATGAACTTGGCCACGACCTTGGCAGCGCTCTGCTTCAGGCGGGTAGCCAGCTCACCGACGGTGATCTCATCGGGGATGGAGATCTTGAGCTGAGCATTGCGGGCCTTCTCAAGCTGGATGCGCTGCAGACGCTCGGCCTCGGTCTCGCGGCGGCGGCCGAACTGCTGGCCGCGGCGGTTGTTGCGGTTGTTGAACTTTTCCTTCTTGCCGGTGGGCTGGTTCTTGCGCTTGCTGGGCATGTTGCGGCTGTCGGCCAGATCGTCATAGCGGGCGTTGAACTTATCCACATTGACATCCACGGTGCGGGTATCCACAGAGACCTGCGCGCGGTTGACCTGCACCTGCTCCGTCTTGACGGGCTCCTTGATGCCGGTATCGGCGGCCAGCTCCTGCAGGGTGATGCGCTTTTCATTGCGCTTCTCGGCCTGCTTTTCGGGCTTGCGGGTTTCCTTCTTCGGCTCCTGCTTAGCTTCAGGCTTGGCAGCGGGCTTGGGCTGCTCCGCCTTTGCGGCGGGCTTGTCGGCCTTCTTGGGCTCGGGCTTCTTCTGCTCGGGCTTCGGGGCGGGCTTAGCCTCCTCCTTGCCGCTGGCAAGGTAGGCGTCCAGACTTGTCTCGGCATTCTCGCGGGTCAGGGTCTCCAGCAGGACATTCAGCTCTTTTTCCTCAAAAGTGCCGCCGGTCTTGTAGGCTTCGCCGGTCACGCCGGTCACGGTCTCGATGACCTTTTTGGCGGGCACGCCGAACTCCTTGGCAACATCAGCGATTTTATATTTAAAGTCCATATAGTGTGGTCCTCCTCTATCAAAGGTATTTTGCGCACAGCTGTGCAAGGTGTTCGTCAGTCACGCCGAACACGGCGGCGGGCTTGGGGGTAAGCATAGCCAGATCTGCGCTGGTCAGTGGCATCTGCTCGCAGGCAACAATATCCTCGCAGGCGTCCTTCATGTGGCTGACGGTGCGTTCGCTGGCGTCCGAGGTCAGCAGCACAAGGGCCACCTTGCCGCGCAGTGCATTTTCCTGTACGCGGTCATACCCGTGCAGCAGCTTGCCGGCCTTGCGGCACAGCCCCAGCGCACCCAGCAGCGGGTGCTGATCGTTATTCATCGCTCGCCGCCTCCTTTGCGCTTTGCTCCGCACAGGCGATTTCCTCCGTCAGGCGCTCATAAATGCCGTCCGGGATGGGGACCTCAAATGTGCGTTCCAGCCGCTTTGCCTTGCGTGCTTTGGCAAGGCATGCGGCCGAGGGGCACAGATACGCACCGCGCCCCGGTGCTTTGCCGCGCAGATCAATGCTGATCTCGCCCTCCGGGCTGCGCACCACGCGCACCAGTTCACGCTTGGGGCGCTGGGCATTACAGCCCACACAACGGCGCACGGGGATTTTTTTCTGCTTTTGCTGCTGCAACTAGCCGACCTCATTTCTAGATAATAGATAAAAGATAAGAAATATGGTGTTTTGCGGCGCTGCGCACCGCTTAAAATTTTGTTTTTGTCCCGCGGGCAAAAACGCCACATTTTTTATTATTTATTATGTTTTATCTCTTATCTCTTTTTATTTATTCTTCATCCTCGCCGTAGTAGCCGGACTCGGGGCGGATATCAATATTGTAGCCGGTCAGGTGGGCGCACAGACGCACATTCTGACCCTTGTTGCCGATGGCAAGGCTCAGCTGCTGGTCGGGAACCGTAACACGGCAGCTCTTGTTCTCGCCGGGCAGCAGCTCGACCTTGACGACCTTGGCCGGGCTCAGGGCGGCGGAGATGAACTCGGCAATATCCTCACTCCAGCGGATGACATCGATCTTCTCGCCGTTCAGCTCCTGCACGATCTTCTCCACGCGGACGCCGCGGGCGCCGATGCAGGCGCCGACGGGATCGACATCGGGGTTCTTGCTCCAGACAGCCAGCTTGGTGCGGGCACCGGCCTCGCGGGCGATAGCCTTGACCTCAACGGTGCCGTCATAGATCTCGGGGACCTCCAGCTCAAACATACGCTTGACAAGGCCGGGATGGGTGCGGCTGATGGTGACGCGGGGGCCGCGGTCCGTTGCCAGAACATCCACGACATAGACCTGCACGGTCTGACCCTCGGTGAAGGTCTCGCCGGGGACCTGCTCATTGCGGGGCAGCACGGCGGAGCCGCCCTTGCCCAGATCCAGCACAATGTTGCCGCGCTCGGGGTCGATGGAGACAACGGTGGCGGCGATCAGCTCATGTGCGCGGGACTGCATCTCGCTGCACTGCAGGTTGCGCTCACCCTCGCGCAGGCCCTGACGGATGACATGCTTTGCCGTCTGGGCGGCAATGCGGCCAAACTCCTTGGTCTTGAGGGGGGTGACCATGCGCTGGCCGACCTTGTAGCTCTTGCGGACCTTCTGGGCATCCTCCAGGCTGACCTGCGTGTGGGGGTTCTCGACTTCCTCCACGATGTCGCGCAGCAGGCTTGCGCGGAAGGCGCCTACCTCGGGGTCAATGTCAACGACAACATTGTCATCCTCGACCTCATAGTCCTTCTTGACGGCGATGACGATGGCTGCCTTGATCTTGTCGATCAGGTAGTCCTCGGGCAGGCCGCGCTCCTTTTCCAGTGCGGAAAGAGCCTCAAAGAATTCGTTGTTCGCAGTAGCCATGTTTCTGGTTTCCTCCCAATTATATTTCAAGTACACACAATACAGTATTATTCTTGCCTTCCCCTGCGGGGCTGCGCCCGCAGGCGCGTGTCGGAGCGCAACCGCCGTAGGCGGCTCTTAGCGCGTAGACTGAAGGTGGCGCGCAGCGCCGGATGAGGGGCGGCTGTGCCGTTGTTGCCCGGTCATGGGCAATCACGGCAGGTTTACCCTCATCAGTCCGCTTCGCGGACAGCTTCCCCCTCAGGGGAAGCCTTTTATCAGTCGAACAGATCCTCGTCATCGCAGAGCTTGACATAGCCCGCGCTCTTGAGCGGGAAGGTAAAGCTCTCCTCCCCGTCCGTCAGGGTCACATTGCCATCGGCGTCCAGTCCCTGCAGCAGGCCCGCATAATCGCGGCGGCCCTGCGCATCCGGGCGGATCAGGCGGACGGCGCACTTCTGCCCCTTGAGCTGCTCATAATGCTCGGGGCGGGTCAGGCGGCGGCCCATGCCCGGGCTGCCGACCTCAAGGTAGTAGCTCTGGTCAATGGGGTCGGCCTCGTCCAGCAGCGGATCGATGGCGTGGGAGACCTCCGCGCAGGTGTCGGTATCCATCGGCTCATCGCGGTCGATCAGCACGCGCAGGAACCAGTCCGGGCCTTCCTTCTCAAAGCGGACATCCCACAGGCGCAGGCCCATAGCCTCGACCACGGGGCGGACCAGCGCCTCCACGACCTTGACCGCACTGCCCTGCTGCGGTTTACCGGGTTTTGCCATATAAATGCTCCTATCATAAAAAGAAAGCGGACCTTGCGGCCCACTTTCAGTAAAATCATCATCGAACAATATGACTATACCACATCCCCGCGCAAAAAGCAAGCCCCCGCCGGGCAGAATTACCTTTCAGCGGGCTTTTTCAGCGTGCATTTTTTGCGCAGTTTGGTGCAGCACCTTCGCAGCGGGCTTTTCGAGCAGGAAATACGCCGCTGCGCCAGCGGTCAGGGCGGCGGCCCAGTACAACATATCGGCGCGGTGCATCCAGACCTTATCCCCCAGCTGGTTGGGCGGGGTCGCACCCTGCCAGGCGGGCAGATGCAGGTCATACTTCAAAAAGACTGTCAGCATCTGATGCCAGAGGTAAAAGCTGTAGGTCAGCGCCGCCAGCCCGCGCAGCAGCCGCCGTGCCGGGGCGGGCAGCGTCAGCCCCAAACCGAAACCGAGCACGACCGCTGCAGCCGCAATGACCAGCGGCATACGGTTCACAAGCTGAAAGCGCTGGTAGTCTGCTGCCGCAGCCTGCGCGTGCATCAGGGCATTGAGCCGGACAAGCGCCGCCGCGCCCAGTGCTGTGCAGCCCGCGCGCAGCAGAAAATGCTGTGCCCAGCCGCCGCGCGCCAGTCTTGCAAAGACGAGCGCCGCCGCCATGCCGACCGCCAGCACCCCGCAGAACGCCGGGAACTGGTTGAAAAGCAGCGGGTACGCATACCCGCCGTACTGGGGCAGCGCCCAGAGCGAGTAGACAAGCTGCACGCCGCAGAGCACCCCCAGCACCGGCAGCGGATGCCGTGCGCAGAGCGGTGCAAGCAGCGGGAAAACCAGATAAAACAGCGCAAACACCGTCAGCGTCCAGCTGACCGCATTGAGCTGCGTACCAATGTAGCACACCGGGAAAAGCTGCTGGGTCAGCGTCAGATGTGTGAAAAGGTCAACTGCCAGTGCCCTGCTCCACCCGCTGCGATACACTGTCAGCACCAGACTGAACAGCAGGCTGGCATAGTAGGCCGGCAGCAGCCGCGCGGCGCGGCGGCGGTAAAACTCTGTCGGGCGGGTCTGCGGCAGCGGTCTGCCCTGCGCTGCCGCATTGGCCCACGGCAGGAACAGGCAGAACGCCGACAGCATGACGAGGAAGTCCACCCCAACGCTGCCCGCCCGCAGCCAATGCTCCGCAGCGGGGCGGCTGTACCAGCTTTGCTGCCATATGTGGAATGCCCCCACGGCCCACGCCGCCAGCACCCGCAGAAAATCGGCAGATGCCGGGCGGTCACAGTCGATCGGCGCCGGGGTGCGGCTTAGAACGCCCATTCGCCGTTTTCAAAAATCGTGATCTCCTCGCCGCTCTTGGTCACGCCGACGACATGGGTGTCGGGCGCGCCGACCATGACATCCTCATGGATGGCGGAGCTGTTCAGGCCCTTTGCCAGCAGTTCTTCCCGGCTCATGGCGGAGCCGCCCTTGATGTTGGTCGGGTAGCCGTCGCCGAAGGCGATATGGCAGGCGGCGTTTTCGTCAAACAGGGTGTTATAGAACAGAACCCCGCTGCGGTTGATGGGGCTGGACGCGGGCACCAGTGCGATCTCGCCGATGCGGTTGGCGTTTTCATCGGTGGTAAGCAGCTCGGCCAGCAGCTCGGCGTTCTTCTCAGCGCCATGCTCCACGACCTTGCCGTTTTGGAAGGTGACATGCCAGCCCTCGATCAGCTGGCCGTTGTAAGCGTAGGGCTTGGTGCCGTAGACGCGGCCGTCAACGCGGTCGCGGTGGGGTGCGCAGAACACCTCCTCGGTGGGGACATTGGCGATGAACTCGATGCCGCCCTCCGTCTTGCTGGACGCGCCCTCCCAGATGGCGTCCTCGGCCAGACCCACGGTCAGATCGGTGCCGTTGGCGCTCGTCATGTGAATACGGTCGAGGTTCAGCTCATTCATCCGGTCGCGGCGGGCCTTGGTGCGGGCAACATGCTCCTTCCATGCGGTTACGGGGTCACCGGTCGATACGCGGCAGACATCAAAGATCAGCGCCCACAGCTTCTCAATGGCCTCCTCAAGCGGCAGGTCCGGGAACACCTTGGCAGCCCAGCCCGGGGCGGGCACGGCGGCCACGCACCACTGCACGCGGTCGTTCATCGTGTAGGCCTGCCAGGGCTTCATAAAGGTGCGGCGGGCGAGGTTGACGCGGTTCAGCTTGCCGGCATCCAGCCCGGCCAGCGCCTCGGGGTCTTCGGCATGGATGGCCAGCGTGCAGCAGCCGTCCGGGTCCTCGGCATAGTCGAGGTAGCTGCGCAGCTCGTAGGGCTTCATGGCGCACAGGTCGCTCTCAGCGGCCATTTCCATCTGCAGGCGGGTCAGCTTATCATCCTCCCAGCGGACCACAACGGTCTTGGCACCGGCCTCATAGCCTGCGCGGACACAGGCGTGGGCAAAGTCCGGCATCGTGACCGGGCAGCGGACAATGAAATTCTGGCGCGGACGCACATTGACGCCCACCTTGACGATAAAATCAGCGTAGAGCTGGAGATAGTGTTGATTCATTGCGAGTGGCTCCTTTTATAATATATTTGGTTGTATTGTACCATAAAGTGGGCGGTAATGGCAAGGCTGTGTGCCTTCCCCCCGAGGGGGGAAGGTGGCCGAGGCCCCGCCCGAGGTCGGATGAGGGGCGGCCCTCCGGGGGTTGCCCGTTCACTGGCTGCCGCAGCGGACCTTGCCCTCATCAGTCAGCGAGCGGGGTCGCTGACAGCTTCCCCCGAGGGGGGGGAGCCACTCCACCAAAAAACAGGCCGCCCGCCCGGGCAGCCTGTCGCAAAGCTTATTTCTCTACCATCATGTCGGCAGCCTTGTACAAATCGCCGCAGCTCATGCAGACGACAAGGTCACCCTTCTTGGCGTTTTGCTTTACCCAGTCGGCGGCACCCTCCAGCCCGCTGACCACAACACTGCCGGGCAGCTTGGCGGCAAGGTCCTCGCTCTTGACGCTGCCGTCATCCTTCTCGCGGCCGCCCATAATAGGCAGCAGCACGACCTGATCGGCGGCGCGCAGCACCTTGGCAAATTCGTCCATCAGCATCTTGGTGCGGCTGTAAGTAAACGGCTGATGCACCGCGATCACGCGGTCATAGCCCATCTCTTTAGCCGTGGCCAGCGTGGCAGCCAGCTCGGTGGGATGGTGGGCGTAGTCATCCACAATGACCGCACCGTTGCACTCGCCCTTGATCTCAAACCGGCGGCCGGTGCCGTGGAAGTCTTCCGCTGCGCGGGCGGCATCCTCGGGCTTGAGGCCCAGCGGACGCACGCAGCAGCACATGGCCAGCGCATTGTAAATGTTGTGGTAGCCGGGCACACCAAGCCGGATGTGGGCAAAGAACTCGCCCAGCTCAAGCACATCAAACTCAAAGAAGCCGGGCTTGTACTCGCCGATATTGACGGCGTGGAAGCGGGCCTCCTCTTTGATGCCGAAGCTCAGCACCGGACGGTCGATGGAGTTGACGACATCCATCGTGTTTTTATCGTCCATGTTGAACACAACGGTGCGGGACAGCAGCGCAAACTTCTGGAACGCGAGCTTGAGCTGACCCATCGTGCCGTAATATTCCAGATGGTCATTGTCGATGTTCAGGATGACGCCCACCGCGCTGGTCAGCTGCAGGAAGGTCTCATGGTACTCGCAGGCCTCAATGACCACGCTCTGGCCGCTGCCGGCCTTGCCGTAGCCGCCGATGAGGGGCAGCTTGCCGCCGATGACTGCGGCGGGGTCCTTGCCGGCCAGCTCCAGCATCGTGGTGATCATGCCGGTCGTGGTCGTTTTACCGTGGGTACCAGCCACACCGATGCTCTGGCTATGGGTGCGGCTGATATAGCCCAGCATGACGCTGCGCTCCACCGCCTTGATGCCGCGGGCGTGGGCTGCCTGCAGCTCAGGATTGTCATTATGGATGGCGGCGCTGTAGACGACCAGATCCGGATTGCCCAGATTGGCTGCATCATGCCCGATAGCGACACGGACGCCGAGCGCACGCTCCGCCTCGGTGTTTTTGGTTTCCTCGACATCGGAGCCGGTGATAGCGAAGCCGCGGCTGTGCAGGATCTGGATCAGCGGATAGGTGCCGGAGCCGCCGCAGCCGATAAAATGGATCGTGCGGACGCCCTCCAGCAGCTTGGGGTCATACATACTAAAAGCCATAACAGTGGTCACCTCAAAATATATCCGCTGCCTTAGAGGATACGGCATACGGCATTTTTTTACTAATACTATGATAGTATTATACTATTTTTTTGCAATAAAAGAAACACTTTTTTTGAAATCCCCGCCTGCGCAGGTAATTTTTGGGCAAATGGTACAAATTTGGACTTGCAGTTTATAGCAATACATCGAGGGTGCAGCCGCAGCCGCACCCTCGATGTGTGAAAAGATTTTTTATAGTACGATAAATGTGCCCCCGTGTTTTCGGGCAACCTCCCGCGTTTTGACATAATCATCGTATAAAGCCCAGTTCCAGACCGCGCGCTGCACTGTCAGCTCCTTGCCGATTGCATCCCTTACCCGCAACCGCTTCAATTCGCGCAATGTAGTCATATCGCAACCTCTTTTCCTCTTTTGCTGCCTTCATCATAACACATTTCTTTGACGAATCCAACGATTTTTGTGGCATTTTGTCTGATTCTTTGATACAATAAGAAAAACGCTGTGGAGGTGTCAACCGTATGGCAAAGCTGATTTGGAGCCTAGACCCTTTGGCCGTGTCGCGGCTGGGGCGGGCGGCGAAAAAGCCGCCGTTCAGCAAAAAAGAATTAGCCCGCATCGGCATCCCGGCATGCAAAATCCCCCGCGTGCAGGAGGAGCTTGCCCGTTTGAGCGGTGATGCAGCGCTGAAACGCGAGGAGCTGGGGATGCTGGCGTGGGAGATTGCGGACTTGTTGCTGTAAAGCCTTCCCCCTAGGGGGAAGGTGGCCGAGGCTCCGACCGAGGCCGGATGAGGGGCGGCGCTGTCTCTGCCACCCGGTCATGGGCTATCGCGGGAAGTCCGCCCCTCATCAGTCGCCTATGGCGACAGCTTCCCCCCTAGGGGAAGCCTTTTTTCGCGTTGTGCCCTTGTCCCCTCCCCCATCCTATGCTATAATAAATGTATCGTGCCAAATTTATCCGGGCGCGGTGGGAAAATCGCTTTGTGTGGCAGCCAGCCATGCGGAAGGAGTAACACAAATGAAGAACAGTGAAAAGACCCTTGACATGATCGTAAACCTGTGCAAAAACCGCGGGTTTATCTACCCGGGCAGCGAGATCTACGGCGGCCTGGCAAACAGCTGGGACTACGGTCCTCTGGGTGTTGAGTTCAAGAACAATGTCAAAAAGGCATGGATGAAGAAATTCGTGCAGGAAAGCCCCTACAATGTCGGTCTGGATGCCGCCATCCTGATGAACCCGCAGACTTGGGTGACTACCGGCCATGTGTCCAGCTTTTCGGACCCGCTGCTGGACTGCCGCGCCTGCAAGAGCCGCCACCGCGCCGATAAGCTGATCTCCGAGTGCGAGCAGGGCAAGGGCGTGGATGTCGATGCCATGACCTTTGACGAGATGGACACTTTTATCGCCAGCCATGACGAGGTCGTCTGCCCTGTTTGCGGCAAGCATGACTTTACCCCCATCCGTAAATTCAACCTGATGTTCAAGACCGCCATCGGTGTTACTGAGGATTCCTCCTCCACCTGCTATCTGCGCCCCGAGACCGCACAGGGAATCTTTGTCAACTTTGCGAACATCCAGCGCACGACCCGCCGCAAGCTGCCCTTCGGCGTCTGCCAGGTCGGCAAGGCGTTCCGCAACGAGATCACGCCGGGCAACTTCACCTTCCGCACCCGTGAGTTTGAGCAGATGGAGTGCGAGTTCTTCTGCAAGCCCGACACCGATCTGGAGTGGTTTGCCTACTGGAAGGACTACTGCAAGAACTGGCTGCTGAGCCTCGGCATTCAGGAGGAGAACCTGCGCCTGCGCGACCACGAGCCCGCTGAGCTGGCCTTCTACTCCCGCGCGACCACCGACATCGAGTACGCCTTCCCGTTCACCGACTGGGGCGAGCTGTGGGGTATTGCCGACCGTACCAATTACGACCTGAGCCGCCATCAGGAGGCATCCGGCAAGAGCCTTGAGTACTTTGACCCCGAGACGAACGAGCATTACATCCCCTATGTCATTGAGCCGTCTCTGGGCTGTGACCGCGTAGCGCTGGCCTTCCTGTGCGAGGCCTACGATGAGCAGCACCTTGTCGATGCCAAGGGCAAGGAGGATGTGCGCACCGTGCTGCACCTGCACCCCTATCTGGCACCGTTCAAGTGCGCCGTGCTGCCCCTGTCCAAGAAGCTGGGTGACAAGGCGATGGAGATCCGCAACGAGCTGGCCAAGGACTTTATGGTTGACTACGACGATGCCGGCTCCATCGGCAAGCGCTACCGCCGTCAGGACGAGATCGGCACCCCGCTGTGCATCACCGTGGACTTCCAGACTGTCGGTGACGACAAGGTCGAGGCTGACGGCTGCGTGACCGTCCGCGACCGCGACACGATGGAGCAGGTCCGTATGCCCATCAGCGAGCTGCGCGACTATGTTGCGAAAAAGGTTGCGTTCTGATTTGAGCGTGTCAGCATTATAAGATAAAAAATCCTGTCTGCATGGAATGTGCAGGCAGGATTTTTTTGTTTGCGGATACGACAGCACCGTGCGGGGTGAGGGCACCCGCCCTACATACTGCTTTTCACGCGGGGCTTCACCCAACCTTCTCCACCGTCACGCCGGTGACGGTGACATTGGCGTCATCCAGAGTGTGGACGGCCACGCGCCAGTAGTGGAGCATCTCACCGGCTGTGAACTCAAAGGTCATCTCGTTCGGGTCGATGCCGGTGAAGTCAATGTCGAGCTTATAGGTTTCCTGATTGATAAGGCCGTACCGCGCGTAGATGTAGCTATGGTCAAAGCCACTGCCGGTCAGCGTAACGCGGTAGCGCCCGGGAAACAGCGTCCACTCCTCGGTCATCATCTCACCGCCCGTTTCCAGCCCTACGCCATCGTCGGTAAAATGTGCGTTGATGAGGTCGGACTTCGTCAGATCCATCGTGCGGGCTGGCACTTCGGGCGCAGGCTCTTCCTCAATGCCATTGATCGGCTCAACACTACCGATCAAAATACCGTTCAGCCTATAATAATGTAGGTCATAACTGTTGCGCGCTAGCTCGTCCTCGTCAACAAAGGCATAGAGCGTGTCAGCAGAAAGCTCGTTCAGCTCGCCCGGCAGCGTGACCGCCGCAAGGTTGCCGTCCATGTGGGCCATATAAAAGCTGTTGGAGGTCCAGCCGTGGTCGGCGGCAAAGTCGGCCAAGTCCCAGAACTCGTCATGCTCAAAGTCAAATGTAGCAAAGGCCAGATGGCTGTACCTGCAGCTGGCGGCGATCTGCTCCCACACGGGGTCGGTCAGCAGGGTCTTATTCTCGTAGCGGAAGCCGTAGTAGTGGTAGTCCGTCCAGCGGTTGAACAGTTCCCCGCGCTGGCCCCAGCCCTGCGCCACGGCGCAGACTGCCAGCATCAGGGCGGGCACGACACCGCTATCCCAAAAGCGCAGCACCAACCCGCAGCCAACGGCAGCCAGCAGTATCCCGGCCAACCACGCCAGCCGCGCGCAGGAGGAGAACATCGCCCAGAAGTTCATCAGAAACTGCGGGATGGGCACGGTGAACAGCGTTTTTCCGTTCACCGTGATGGCGTTGCCGCCCGCGGCAATCAAATCCAGCACCAGCACCACAGCGCCGGCAATGAGCCAGTCGCGGTGGGCGGCAAAGAATTTTTCCGCCTTGCGGGCGTTGCAGACCATGCCGAACACCGCCAGCACCAAGGCCAGCGATGTTCCGATGCCTGCATAGACATTCTGCTCCCAGCTTTGCGCCAGCCACGGCACAAACAGGCCGAAGTAATCCGCGCCGCTGAGGTAGCCGTTGGAGTAGCCCGCAAAGTTGACAGCGAACGCCCCCAACAGCACCAACTCCACCAGCGCCGCAGCGCAGAACGCTGCTATCGGTGCCAGCACCGCCGCCGGGCCGCGCTTTTGCAGGGTGCGGCGCACAGCGTAGCCCACCAGCACAAGACCGACCATCGGCAGGTAGTACAGATGGATGCCCGCACAGAGCAGCCCCATGCCCGCCCATACAACGCAGGCACGGCAGGTCGTGGGCATAAGCTCGTCACTGCGCAGCCAAAGGTAGAGTGCCAGCAGCACCAGCCAGTTGGCGGCGAGTGCCGTGTGGGCAAACATGCGCATTGTCAGCGCCGGGAACAGCACGAGTACCCCCGCACCAGCCACACTGCCCCACAGCTTGGCCGTCTGCTGGGGGCTCATGATAACGCCGATGGCCGCCCTGCTGCCGCTACGGTCAACCGTGGGCTGCACACCCGCAATGCGGGCAATGACCGCCTGCGCCAAACCGCCCTGCAGCATGTAGCAGGCCAGACCCCACCAGCCGAAATACTGGAACCGCGTGGGCAGAGCCCCGCCCAGCAGCTTAAAGAGCAGCGCCGCTAGCGGCAATGAATCCGTAAACAGCACACTGGTGCGGAACGGATAGACCGCATTATAGTTCGCGCCGATGTACGGCAGATGCACCGGGCTGCGGCGGAACAGTTCCCACCCCAGATAGTGCTGGGCCGGGTCGGGGCTGGGGTTATTCAGGAGCCAGTCAACGCTGGTCGGGTCCAGCACACGAACGCCGTACACAGCCAGAAAGACCAGCGCCCCGAGCAGGGCGCCGGTCAGCGGCCAGCGGTATTTTTTCAGCGCCTTCATTTAGCGCACAAAGGTCGTGGACAGGGTGGTGGACCAGCTCTCTCCGCGCTTGAGGGAGGCGGCGCAGGGGCGCTGCTCCCAGTCGATGGGGCCGTTTTCCTCACCGGGCAGGCTGTGCCACGGCTCAATGCAGATAAAGTGCAGCGGCTTTTTGGCGGCAGACCAGATCAGCGTGTAGGGGAAGTCCGACACATCACAGATGACGCTGCGGCCGGTATCCTTCTCAATGACAGAAACATGCTGGCTGCGCAGGTTGACCATGGCATGGCTGTCGCTGTCAAACAGGTCATCCGTCAGAGGGATGGCCTCGACATTGCGGGCGAGGTAGTAGCTCTGGCCGTTCAGCAGGCCGGTGGGCTGAGCACTGACACAGAGCGGGGACTCGATGCCGTCAAAGCGGATCTCGTAATCCTCGGTGACATGCCGGTCATCGAAGGGAAGCGCAAAGGCCGGGTGGTAGCCGATGCCGAAGCGCAGCTCCTCCTCAACGGGGTTCTCAACAGTCAGCGTGTGGTGGACGGTCTCCCCTTCCAGCGTAAAAGTCGAGCGCAGCACAAACGCATAGGGCCACTTGGGCAGCGTTTCGGCGTTGGCGTGCAGCTCAAACTCCAGCAGGTTGTCGGCGTGGCGGGTCATGGCATGCTCCACATCGCGGGCAAAGCCGTGCTGGCCGCCGGCATACTCTACCCCCTTGGCAATCATCTTGCCGCCGGTCAGCTTGCCGGTGTAGGGAAAGAGGATCGGTGCATGGCGGCCCCAGACAGCGGGATCACCCTGCCAGAGCAGCTCGGCCCCGGTCGGCTTGTGAAGAACACTGACAGGCTCGGCACCGTGGGTATCCACCGTCAGGCGCAGGATCTCATTTTCAATACTGTATTGCATGGGGATTCCTCCTTATAAATATACACAAAAGCCCTCCCCCTAAGGGGAAGGTGCTGAACGAAGTGAAGCGGATGAGGGCCGACCTTCCGCAATCGTCCGGAAACAGGTTATGACAGAAGCTCTGCCCTCATCAGCCGCCTGCGGGCGGCAGCTTCCCCCAAGGGGGAAGCCTTTTAGAGCGGCAGTATCTGCAGCAGCATGCCTGCCGCCGCACCGACCGCCCAGAGCAGGCCCGTCATAAAAAGGTTCTGCTTCCAGCTGGGGTTTACCCGCCACAGCACGGCCAGACCGACACCCGCACCGGCCGTAAGGCCCGCAAACAGGCTGCCGAAGGTGATGACCCCCTGCACATAGAGCTGGGCCAGCAGTACGCTGACCGCGCAGTTGGGCACAAGGCCGACCAGCGCCGTCAGCATCGGCTGGAATACACCCATGCCGGACAGCGCCGCCGCGATGGGCTCCTCGCCGAAGGCTTCAAACACAAGGCCAATGATAAAGCTGAACAGCAGGATAAAAACGAAAATTTCCAGCGTGTGGCGCAGCGCGGCCAAAAAGATGCTGCTTGTCTCCTCATGCTCCTCATGGCAGTCCACCTCATCGGCGTGGCCTTCATAGCCGCCGTAGAGAGAGTGCGGCAGAATACGGCGCAGCGGAATGTCAAGCAGCCAGCCGCCCACGATGGCAAACGCCACCTTGCAGGCCAGCAGCAGGACCAGCGTGACCCACTGGGACGGCTCGGCCGCCAGCAGCGGGATCGCCTCATCGCTGGTAGCGATAAAGACCGCCAGCACCGTGCCGGGTGTGATGACCCGGCTTGCATACAGGTTGGAGGCTACGGCGCTGAAGCCGCACTGCGGCACACAGCCCAGCAGCGCACCGGGGATGAACCCCCAGCGGCCGCCGCCGGCAAGCGCCTCTTCAATACTTTCCCCATGGTGGCGCTCCAGCCATTCAATCAGCAGGTAGGCCAGATATAAAAACGGCAGCATCTTCACGCCGTCGATCAAGGCGTCCAGAAGGGCGTCAAAAAACAATTCCATGAATACCTCTCTATATTATAAGCTAAAATTCATCGGTAGCTGCGCAGCAGGCGGACTGCCGGGCGCACAGCCTTATCCGGGATACGGGCGCGGAACCGCGCCACCGTGCGGGCTGAGAACGGAACGCTGTCGCTGAACTTCTCAAATCCCAAAAAATACTGCAGATAGGGGCTTTCCTGCACCAGCGACACCACCTCGCGGTCGGTCACGCCGTAATGCAGCTGGATCACACGGCAGCCCAGCGCCACGCGGGCGGGCAGTGCCACTGCGCCGCCGGGGGTAAACTGCTCACTGTAGGCTTTTTCAAAGGCGTCCCAGTCGATCTCGGCAGCCAGCCGCACCCAGCGGTTGGCGCCGCACAGCTCGCCATGGTAGGGCGGCAGATAATCGTAGATCGACATCTGTTTTTCGCGTGTGCGGTACACGGTTTTTTTTCCCCTTCCTACGGCAGCACCGCCCCTTTTCAGCGGGGCGGCCCTGCCCTGTTTTATCAGTAGTAGTGCTGCATAAGCGGGAACACCAGCGCCAGCACGCACCACGCTGCCTGATACAGCACGATGCCGGCCAGCGGCAGGGTGACAAGGCCGCCCGTCAGGGTCAGCAGCACGCCGACTGCACAGCTGAACAGTACCGAGACCGTCAGCACGATGGCAGCCTTATGCTCGCCCTCGGCAGCACCGGCTGCGGCCTGCAGGCCGCCCACAAAGCTGGCAAAGCTGCCCAGATGGAGCATGTTGCCCTCGCTTTCGGGCAGCCACGCCACCGCCGGGGCGATGGCCTGATGCTCACCGCTCGTCAGCACCTTGACCGAACCGGCGGGCAGGCTGTAGGCTGTCTCCAGCAAGCGGACATCGCAGTTGAAATCATCGCAGTCCACAACGAGGGAAAGCCCCGCATGGTGCAGCGTTTCCAGCACGGCCGCCGTGTCGGGGTCGCGCTGGTAGGCCACCTGAAACATCGCAAACAGCTTGCCGGACACCGCCAGATAGATGACCCGGCGCTGGTTCACGGTATGGTGCTGCTCATATTCCAAGCTGGGGATCTTGATGCCGTACTCCTGCATCAGGGCGCGGTTGCCCACCAGAACACGGCGCTTGTTGATCCAGCCGACATAGCCCTTGCCGTAGATCGTCTGGCGGTCATCGACCTTGGCCAGCAAGCTGCGGTTCTCACCCAGCATGTTCATAAAGACATCGCGCAGCGTGGGGCCTGCCTCCGACAGAATGGAGGCCGCGTAGACGATGGCGGTGTCGATATGCTCCGGCTTGATGGGCTTGATACCGGCAAGCGAAACGCACCCGACTGGGAAGAGGTCACGCGCTGTGACCTGAATGACATTGATGCGCCCAAGCTGGCGAATGTCGCGCCAGCCGGGGATGACCGCGCCCACCTGCGCGGCGCTGCGCTGCATCATGCGAGCAGGCAGAGCCGACAGCAGCGTACCGGCCAGCGGTGCACCCAGACAGCCGACCCCCGCCATGACCGTGGCGGCCAGAACCGGGTCCTTGCTGCGGATGACGGTAAAGAGGAAGGCTGCCAGACTGCAGCCGCCCAGCAGCCATGCAAACTGCTGCTGGTTTTTGTCGCTGGTGCCGCGTGCGGCACTGTTGGCCAAAAAGCTGCGGAAAATCTGGGTCGGGCGGCTGACCAGCACGCTGGGGTGCGGCTCGGCCAGACCCTGAGACACAGCCCTGAGCGCCCCGGCGTCCTTGAGCCGGTAGGCAACGGCATGCTCGACCTTGGCGCTGACCAGCTGGAAGTTGTCACTGACGGTCGCAGCGTTCAGACGGCGGCCGACGGCGTTCAGGCACAGTACCAGCGCCGCAGGGCCTGCCAGCATGGGGAGATTGGCCGTGTAGCCGCCTTTGGCCAGCATCAGGATGCACTGCAGCGCCGCGCCGATTGCGGGCAGAATGGACAGACTGTCCGGGGAGGGGGTCTTGACCAGCCCCCGGATGCCGCTGAAAAACGCCTCCCAGTTGGCGGTGCAGGCTGCCAGCAGCAGCACAAGCATGACTGCCGGGTAGACCATGGCATCGCCCAGCGCGGCCGGGCGCACCGGCAGCACCGCCAGCACGATCATGACCGCAGCGGCCACGCCCGACACAAGGCAGGCCACCGTGGCCTGTGTCAGCTTTTTGGCCAGCTCGGCGCGCACAGCAGGGGCATCCTCGGCGCGCTCATACTCACGGCTGTGGGGTACGGGGATCTCCGCCGTTTCAAACGGAGAGACCGCATTGTCCTCGCTCTCATCCTCGGCACGGCCGGCAAAGCGGGCGGCAGCCTGCCTGACCTCGGCGGCGGTCGGGATATGGGTGTGGGTGCGGGCAGCCGCGGCGTCCTCGGCCAGCGAGGCCGTCAGCCGGGCGGCGGCCTCTTCATAGCGCAGGGTATCCCCTGCCGGCTCACCGCTGTTGATGGCATTGGCAATGTCACTGACAAAGGCAGAGGTGTTCGGCTCCGCCGGGGCGGCACCGAGGTTCTGCGTGTAGCCGCTGTGGGCGGGCTGTGCCGCGGCAGGCGCACCGCCCAGCTGCTGGGTAAAGCCCGTGCGGGCAGGTGCCGCAGCAACGCTGCCGAGATTCTGGGTAAAGCCGCTGTGCGCCGGGGCCGGGGCGCTCAGGCTCTGGGTAAAGCCGGTATGGGCCGGGGCAGCAGGCGGCTGCGGCGTCAGGCTGATGCGGCCGGTCAGGGTATCGACCAGCTGATCCACATCATCGCGCTGGCGGTGGGGCAGCAGCCGCTCTCCGGTCTGGCGATTCTCCTCCTGCGTGGCATCCCCCACAACAACGGTGTTTTCGTAGGGGTCCTCCCCGGCGGCGTCAGGCGGGGGCGCAGGACTTTGCGCGGCGGGCGTGGGGCGGGGTTGGGCTGCTGCCTGTCTGCGCTGGGGGCGCACGGCGTTGTAGGCGCTCATGAACTCCTGCGTGCTGTCCGTCGGGACGGTGTCCAGACCGCCGATCTGCATCGTAAAGCCGCTTGGGACCGGCTGGCTGCGGGGCACCTCGATCGGCTCACCCACAGGCTCTCCGCTGCGCTGCGGCACAGGCTGCGGCGGCGGGGCGGTCTGGGGCTTTTTGCCGGGGGTGAATTCGACCGTATTGCGCTTTTTGCGGTAGATCGTGCCGGTCATGCCGCCGGTCAGCGTATCGGACGGGTGCTTCTGGGCCTGATCGACCGTGCTGCGGATAAAGTCCATCGTCTGGCCGCCCTGCTCCTCCGCGCTGCGGCGGGCCGGGCGGGTATATTTGCTGCGCCAGACCTCCTGCGTCGGGTCCTCGCGTTCGGTCTCCGACTCAGCCGGGCAAACCAGCTGAGGGGCCGGGGCGGTGCGGGCAGGCTCCTCCGCCCGCTCCTCGGGGATCATCAGCTCCTCGGTCTCCTCCTCCGGGGCGAAAAAACCGCCCAGAAAGCCCTGTTTTCTGCGCGGCTCTGCGCTGCGCTGGGGCGGCTGCTCCGGCTCCTGATCGGGATAATACTCCTGCAGCATGGCAGGGTCGTCCTCATACTCCGCATTTTTACCGCTGAGCGAGACATTGATGGGCACAAATGCCCCCGTATCCTCGGCATGCTTGAGGCCGAGAAAGCTGCGCTTTTTCTTTTCGGGCTTCGGCATCCGGCCCTTTTCATCGGGCACGACCGCGACCGAGTTCTTGAAGAACTTCTGGAACTGGTTTTTGCCCTGATTCAGGGCATCGGTGTCCGCGGCACTGCCGTCCGGCGCCATTTTAAGCAGAAAATCCTTGATGATGCCGGTGCGGGTCGTATCGCCGTCATAGCCCAGACTGCCGGTCGTGTTTTCCGCAGCCGCCGGGGTTGGCATCGTCTGCTGCGGCGGCCGGGTGCTCTGCACGGACTGCACAGGCTGACGCGCGGGCGTGTAGGGGGCCGGCTGTGTCGGGCGTGTCGGGCGTGTCGGGCGGGGGGCGGGCTGCACGGCCGCAGCGGGCTGCTGCAGCAGGGCGTCCAGCCCGCCATCCGCACCGGAGGCCGGGCTGCGGTCGGGCACAGGCTGTGCGGGCGCGGTGGTGATGCCTACACTGCGCAGGATCTCATCGACCTGACGGTCGGTGACACTATCCCGCAGGCCGGCCTGCGCCTGCTGTATATTCAGGTCCTCCAGAATACGGTCAACCGAATCATTGGTACGTTTGCTTGGCATGGTGATTCCTCTTTGTAAAAGGATGAACTTCGTTTTTGGCGGGAGGCACCCCTGCCTCCCCCCTGTATTATAGTTACTTCTTCGCAATCCGTCTGCGCATCACATCATAGCAGAGGATGCCTGCCGCCACGCTGACATTGTAGCTGTCAACGCCGGTCGCCTGACCGGGCGCCATCTCCAGCGTGACCGCCGCATCGCAGAGCTTGCGGGTCAGCGCGCCGGGGCCGCCGCCCTCACTGCCCAGCACCAGCGCAACCGGGCCGGACAGGTCGGTCTTGGCCAGCGGGGCACCGCCGAGGTCAGCACAGTAGACAAAGATATTATGCTCCTTGATCGTGCGGATCGCCTGCGCCAGATTGGGCACCCGGGCAATGGGCAGCCGTGCGGCCGCCCCGGCGCTGGCCTTCATGACCGTACCGGTCACGCCGACACCGCCGCGCTTGGGGATGACAACACCGTGGGCCCCGCACAGATACGCAGAGCGCACGATAGCCCCCAGATTGTGGGGGTCCTCGACTCCATCGCAGAGGACGAGGAAGGGCGGCTCATCCTTGGCCTGCGCCGCCTTGAACAGATCGTCAAGACTCGCATACGCCACCTCGGCTGCGCGGGCGGCCACACCCTGATGATCCGGCGTGCCGCACATCTTCTGCAGCTTGTTGGCGGGCACGCGCTTGACCACCGCACCGCTCTCCTTGGACAGGGCCGTATAGTAGCCAGCCACCGCCTGAGGCATCGCATCGGTCAGGTAGACCGTATCCACCGCGCCGCCGCTTTTCAGCAGCTCGGTCACGGCATTCTTGCCCCATACAAGGGTATCGGTACGCTCGGCACGGTCGGGCGTCTGTTCGCGTTCGCGGGCAAATTTTTCCATAGTGTCCTCCATTGTATCGTAAAAAGCCGACAGTAATCGACTATGCTTTATAATCAGTAAACAGTATACCACATTTCGGTGTGCTTTGTCACCTTTTTTTGCGCCGTCCGGGGCCGCGCAGCCGCTTTTTTACAACTTTGCCGGTCAAAATGCGTCAAAAATGCAAACGCCTTATTCACCTTGTCGCAGCATCGCTGTTTATACAGAGCGTAGACGATGGCGCACTTTTCCACCTGTTGAAAACTCTGTGGAAAGTGTTAAAAAGATGCTTTATAATGGGCTTTTCCACCGTTTCAACCAAGTTTTCAACAATCACGGTGGACAAATTTTCCACATAACAGCCCGGATAAACCCCTTTGTCAACCCGGAATAACGCCGATTTTCCCTGCAAATCCGTTCGGTTTCCCCACATTTTCACCAAATCGCGCCGCAAATCCGGGCCTTCCCGCCCTTGTGACAAAAGTACATCTGCCGCAAAGAAAAAACCTGTTGATTTTTTGTCAAAGTCGGGTTATAATAGACTTAATGGTGCGCCGGGGGTCGGTGTACCACCATTGTTACTGTTATATGTGGAGGTATGAACTATGCTGGTAAATGCTACCAATATGCTGCTGAAAGCGCGCGATGGCCACTACGCAGTCGGCCAGTTCAACATCAACAATCTGGAGTGGACCAAGAGTGTCCTGCTCACCGCACAGGAGATGAACTCTCCCGTCATCCTCGGTGTCTCTGAGGGTGCCGGCAAATACATGACCGGTTTCAAGACCGTGGCCGCCATGGTCAAGGCAATGGACGAGAGCCTGGGCATCACCGTTCCCGTTGCGCTGCATCTGGACCACGGCACCTACGAGGGCGCCAAGGCCTGCATCGATGCCGGCTTCACCTCCATCATGTTCGATGGCAGCCACTACAGCATCGACGAGAATGTTGCCAAGACAACCGAGCTGGTTGCTATGGCGCACGACCACGGCCTGTCCATTGAGGCTGAGGTCGGCTCCATCGGCGGCGAGGAGGACGGTGTCATCGGCATGGGCGAGGTTGCTGACCCTGCTGAGTGCGCCAAGATCGCTGCTCTGGGCATCGACTTCCTGGCTGCCGGCATCGGCAACATCCACGGCAAGTACCCCGCCAACTGGAAGGGTCTGGACTTCGAGGCTCTGGACAAGATCCACAACGCCACCGACAACATTCCTCTGGTCCTGCACGGCGGCACGGGCATCCCTGACGAGATGATCAAGAAGGCCATCTCTCTGGGCGTCTCCAAGATCAATGTCAACACCGAGTGCCAGCTGAGCTTTGCCAACGCTACCCGCAAGTACATCGAGGCCGGCAAGGACCTCGAGGGCAAGGGCTTTGACCCCCGCAAGCTGCTTGCTCCCGGCGCCGAGGCCATCAAGGCCACCGTCCGCGAGAAGATCGAGCTGTTCGGCTCCGCCAACAAGGCTTGATTTTTCAGCTACCTGAAAAAAATAAGAATCGCCCGCAGACTGTGGCTGACTGCCACCGCCTGCGGGCGTTTGTTTTACTCAAATTCGTTCCTATGCCGCTGAAAAAACTCCCATGTTGCCCTTACATTCTCCAATTCCGTCCACTTCCGTGTTGTGACAGGCTCGGCATCCAGATCATACACCCGCGCCCCCGGCATTGCCAGTAAAAACGGCGAGTGTGTCGCTATGATAAATTGGCAGTTGTAAAACCGCGCAGAATCATGCAGAAATTGCGCAAGCTCCAGCTGCCGCTCGGGCGAAAGACTGTTTTCAGGCTCATCCAGCAAATACAGTGCATCCTCACGGATGCGCTCGCTGAACACCGCCAATGCGCTCTCTCCGTTGGAGCGGGTGCGCACATTGGCAGGCAATGTGCGGCGCGCCATCTGGGACTGGCTGTATCGCCGCGCGGCGCTTACCTGCTTGAGCCGGTCGTAGTCCTTCATGCCGTGCATCTGGAACTTTTCCCGCCGAAGGTCGTTGTAATCCGCAAACATCTGCTCACGGCGCATGTCCACGCCATCGTTCAGCGCTCGCAGATCGAGCATATAGTCAAACACATCATCACTTGTCAAGATCATGCTGCCTGTGGGTATGGGGCGCGCAGTCCGCGGCTCACACAAGCGCGCATAATCGTCAAAAAAAGGTGTGCGATTATACTCTGCACGGCGGTAAAGCCGCAGGGCATCGGCCATTACATTTAATAGGGTCGTCTTGCCGCTGCCATTGCCGCCGTACAGAATCGTGATTTCAAGAAAGTCCAGCTCAGGCAGCGTGCGGCCTTCGAACAATCCAAACGGATAGTACGAATCATAACAGGTCTGCCTCGCGCGCGGGCTGAATGCCATGTATTTGGCTTCCTGTGCCCGATCTGGGAACCGAAAACCGGAAAGATATATCATAATCGTCCCTCCTGCCCCCATTGTAGCACAGTTGTGCGCGTTTGCATAGCGTGGGTCAGGAGGTGTTTTTATATGTCCAAAGGCAGTATACTGATCTATACTTCTGCCGCAGGGCAGGCCGCGCCCCTGGCAGGGGCAGCCCTGACCGTGCTGGATGAAAGCGGTACCGCCCTTGCCCACCTGACCGCCGATGCGGACGGCCGCGCAGAGGCTGCCGACCTGCCCGCGCCCGATGCAGCCTACAGTCTGGACGCCGCCAACACGATGGTGCGCCCCTACGCGCTCTACCGCATAGAGGCCGCACTGGAAGGCTGGCAGTCCCTTGTGCTGGACGGCGTGCAGGTCTTTGACGGGCAGCAGACGGTCGCACGGCTTGCGCTTTTACCGCGCGGTACAGTCCCTGACGCTGCACGCAGCAGCGAAGCGGAGGTCATTGCAATACCGCCCCATACGCTGTTTTCCGGGAACGGCGGCAGCGGCCCTGCACCGGAGGAGGTTCTGCCCGGCAGTGTACTGAGCCGGGTCGTTATCCCCAAAAAGATCACCGTGCATCTGGGCAAGCCCACAGCGAACACCGGCAATGTGACGGTGAGCTTTCAGTCCTACATTGCGAATGTCGCATCCAGTGAGGTCTACCCTACCTGGGAAGGCGTACCGCCCCACGCCTCAAAACCGCCAGTGCAGCTCAATTTTCCGTTTGCCATCCTGCGGCGGGCAGATGACTGCCCGCTCTAACAGCGCACGCAATGCCGCATCGGTCGGCACAGTGCCGATCCACGCAGCACCCCGCTCCCGCACGATTGCTTCAAGGTCCTGCATCGGCAGATATGGCTGCCCCGGGCAGGCAGTACGGCATTTCTGCGCCGTGCGGCAGCGGTAGTATCGCCGCGCCGCCGTGCCTGTCAGTTCCATTTTCCCGCCGCAGATTCCGCACCGGACAAGCCCTGCCAACAAATGCGGCGGGGCGGTGTGCTGCTCCCTGACGCTGCGGCCCAGCCGTTCCTGAACAACTGCAAAGTCGCGGCGGCTCACGATTGCAGGATGCGTATCCGGCACAACAATCCATGCCTGCTGCGGCAGGCGCACTGTTTTATGCGACTTGTAGCTCACTTTACGCACGCGGCCCTGTTCCATATCGCCCACATAGGTCTGCGTTGAAAGGATACGGCGGACGGTCGGCTTGCTCCAAAGCGGCATCGGCTGCGGAAAATTACACCCCTGCTGTCTGGCGCGATAGACCGATGGCGGCGGAATGGCAGCCTCGTTAAGCAGCCGCGCGATTTTCCCCACACCGTTTCCCTGCAGATACAGTGCAAAAATGCGGCGCACCACCGCAGCAGCCTCCGGGTCAATGACCAGCCGATTGTGATCCTGCGGGTCCTTTTGGTAGCCGTAGAGTGCAAAGCTGGCGATATAGCAGCCGCTGCGCCGCTTATGATCCAGCACGGCCCGCACATTGCCGGACAGATCCTCAAGATACCATTCATTGATCAATCCATTGATCTGCCGCGCTTTTTTACCGGCCGGGTCCTGTGTGTCCACATGGTCCAGCACAGCGATAAACCGCACGCCCCACTCCGGAAAAAGGCCGTGCAGGTATTTTTCCACCAACTCCATATCACGGGTAAAGCGAGACTGCGTTTTGGCGAGGATCACCTCAAACCGTCCCTGCTCCGCGTCCGCCAGCATGGCATTGAACCCCGGCCGCGCCCGGTCGATGCCGGAATAGTCCTCGTCGGTGTAAACGCGATAGACACGGTAGCCGTGCTCCTCGGCCCAGCGCAGCAGCAGTTCCCGCTGGTTGCGGATGCTCTCGGACTCCGGCGCGGTCTTTTCCTCGTCCTCCTTGCTCAGGCGGCAGTATACCGCCGCCCACCCCTTACGCGGGGGCATTAGCATCCCCGCCCAGCAGGCGATTCAGATTCTGTCTGCGCTCCGCTTCACTGGCCGAAAGGTAGCTTTCCGTGACGCAATACTCCATATCCACCCCTCCCCTGCTGTATCATACGCCACACCACCTGCCGATAACACAAAAGGCGGCGCAGCCAGAAGGCCGCACCACCCTTGCACTCACTCCATATAAGGGGCAACAAAATCAAATACTGCGTCCCAATAGGCATCGCCCAGCGCGTAGACAGCCTCGCCGTGGCCCGCACCGTCGGCGGTCAGCTCGGCCTTGTTGTCACCGGGTTTTGCGTTGTACAAAATGTCCATCATTTCATACGGAATAAAATCATCCGCCGTGCCGTGGATGAAAAGCATCGGCTTTTCACAGGCAGCCACCTGCTGCAGCGCGCTGGCCTCTGTGAAATTATAGCCCGCCCGCAGCTTGGCAACGCCGCTGGCCGTGTACAGAATCGGAAATTCCGGCAGACCGAACCGCAGCTGCAGTTCACTGGAAAAAACATCCCAGACGCTGGTATAGCCGCAGTCCTCCACAAAGGCCTTCACATTGTCAGGGGTGTCCTCCCCGGCCGTCATCATGGTGGTGGCCGCCCCCATAGAGATGCCGTGTATGACGATTTCGGCGTCCGAGTCGCGCTGAATGATATAGTCAATCCAGCGCAACACGTCCTTCCTGTCCAGCCAGCCCATGCCCACAAAATTACCCTCGCTGTCTCCGCAGGCCCGCAGGTCGGGGGTCAGCACATTATAACCGGCCTCATAGTACGGCGCCGCCAGCTGCTGCGCTCCTGTGTGGTTCGCACGGTAACCGTGCAGAGCAATGGCCCAACGGTGACTGTCGACGGCTTCGTTATGCGTATAACAGACACCGCGCAGCGTCAGGCCGTCATCAGAGGTTGTTTCTACCGCTTCCCCGGGATTTGCGGCAAGAAAGTCCTCCTCCTGTTTCTCAAAAGTGGCCCGGTTGGCTGCAATAACCGCTTCCACGCCTTCCGGCGTCTGCTCGACCTCCAGTGATACCTCGCGGTCACCGCCGTCTCCGCTGCGCCCGATGGCATAGTCAACCAGATAATTGCTGACCGCCCCCAGCGCCACCACCAGAACAACAATCACCGCCGCAATCGCAATTCCGATTTTCGTTTTGACCTTCATTTTTGTTCTCAAGACACATTTCCTCTCTTTATCTTTTTTTGCAACATTTGCTAGTATACCTTCATTTTGTTGATTTGTCAATATTTATGAGGCGAATTGTATCTTGTTCTGTCTCTCCCCTACTCGGGTATTTTTATATTACAAAAAAGCCCTGCTCCTTTTGGAGCAGGGCTGAAAGAGAAGCCGGCATCTACCTATTTTCACAGGCCGTTTCCAGCCAACTATCTTCGGCACAAGTGAGCTTAACTTCTG
>ENA-UEQN01000106-UEQN01000106.1-human-gut-metagenome-genome-assembly--contig:-NODE-106-length-78986-cov-24.632805_pt1 | contig 78986 bp, 62 predicted proteins | sample MGYA00242940_ERZ507944 | MGnify/ENA primary metagenome ERZ507944 (study PRJEB26167, sample SAMN06115449) | human gut metagenome | host: Homo sapiens | place: China:Fujian | collected 2015-08-20... | reverse complement strand
CTCGCCCGTTCCTCCGGCGTCACCACGCAGCGGTCCAGCAGCACGTCCGTCGCGCCCTTGGTGACCAGCATCAGGCCCCCCGCCAGCTTGTGGACCGTGGACATCATTTTCCGGTCGGAATCGAAGGGGATCTCTGTCAGACGGGGCCAACGGTCCCGGACAAGATCCTCGTCAAAGCCGTTGGTCTCCCCCAGCCGCACCAGTGCCGTTTCCGTGGGGTCTCCGATCTCCGTGTCCCCGCTGATGACCGCATCGCTGCACAGCAGGGCCGTCCGCAGCAGCGGCTCCTGTAACGGGTCCCGGAAGTCCGCGTCCTTGGCGTTGATCACCTCGCCTCCGGTGTAGAGCTTGCGCACCGTCATGCGGTTCTGGGTCAGCGTACCGGTTTTATCCGAGCAGATGACCGACACGCTGCCAAGCCCCTCCACCGCCTGCAAATGGCGGATGATGGCGTTTTCCTTGGCCATTTTCCGGGTGCCGAAGGACAGCACGATGGTCACGATGGAACTGAGGGCTTCGGGGATGGCCGCCACTGCCAGCGCCACGGCGAAGAGGAAGGCGTTCATCACGTTTTCGTGCCGCCACAGCACGCTGACGCCAAACAGCACTGCGCAGATCACCAGAATGATGATCGACAGCTTTCTGCCGAACTGATCCAGACTGACCTGCAGCGGCGTTTTCCGCTCCTCCGTGTTTTTCAGAAGCTGGGCGATCTTGCCCATCTCTGTGTCCATGCCGGTGGCCGTCACAAGAAAGCGGCCCCGCCCATAGGTGACGAAGCTGCCGGAGAACACCATGTTCTTTCGGTCGCCCAAGGCCGTTTCCCCACTGAGCGGCTCCGTATCCTTTTCCACCGGCAGGCTCTCACCGGTAAGGGCGCTCTCCGCGCACTTCAGACTGGCACACTCCAACAGGCGTCCGTCGGCACAGACGGAATCTCCCGCCTCCAATATGACCACATCACCGGGAACCACCTCTCGGCCGGGGATCTGTACGATCTGACCGTCCCGCAGTACCTTGGCGGTGGGGGCGGACATCTGCTTCAGGCTGTCCAGCGATGCGGAGGCCTTGACGGTCTGAACGGTGCCCAGAATTGCGTTCATGGTGATGACCGCCAGAATGACGATCATGCTCTCCACGTCCCCCATGCAGGCGGAGATGACGGCGGCCAGAATGAGAATCAACACCAGAAAATCCGCAAACTGCCCCAGAAAAATCTGCCAAACACTCTTTTGCTTGCCGGCGTGCAGTTCGTTGGCACCGTATTTCAACAAACGGAGCGCCGCATCCTCCTGTGATAGGCCGGTCTCCCGGCAATCCAGTTTCTGGAACAGCTCCACGCGGGATTGTTCCCAAATGTTCTTTTTCTGCTTCATGTACTGTGTCTCCTTTCGGCGGACGCAAAAAAGGCGAGCCCTTTTGCGTCAATGCCTTCACATTGATACAAAAGTCTCGCCATTTCAATCCGCAGCGGAGCCAAACGGCCCGTACTGACGCCAACGGATACACAAAGCTGTGCAAGCTACTCCCTTTTGAACGAAGAATACACGGTTTTCTGCCCGTTGTCAAGACGTGTTTTTGCTAAAAATCGTTAAGATTCTCTCGTGTCTGAACCCACCGAGGAGCCTGCCCTCCCCTTTTCCTTTCGATTCAGCAGCTGCCGTTTTCCCTTTCAAACGCTGTCAGCCCTTCTTTTTGCGTACTTTTGGTGCTGTTGCCTGATAGCTTACATCGAGCAGCATTTTGATTTTGTCATCCGCCACACTGCCATCCAGTGCAACGGTAATCCAACTGTCCTTCCGCATATGATAGGCTGGAAAAAAGCCGTTCTCCATCAGCAGCGAGCCTGCCAGAATGGGACCGCATTTCAAGTTGACAGCGTCTACCCGCTCCTCGCCCTGCAGTCCAAGCTTGCTTTTCGGCAGATCTATGACCACCGCAAACCATTTTTGATTGCTGCTGTGGCGGAACACCTCATAATTGGGATATTGGAGCCACGGACGGTCCGCGCTTGCCGGATAGGTTTCCAAGGTGAACGTTTCCAATTTCTTCCGGTCCATGCCTGTATTCTCTATCATTTCACTCATTAGAAGCCTCCATGAATACGTTCTTCCCCGCAAAAGCCAGCTGCTTTCTCTCTGCAATCCTACCTGATTTGAGCCATATTGTCAATTTTTGATAGGTTTCACTGCAAAAAGGCCGTTCGCATCACGGAAGTTGCAGATTCCCTGCAGGATCGGCACACAGACGCGCCCTTTTCCGTCAGCCTGTTCAGTCAAAAAAATCAGATGCACGCCGTGAGACGTGCACCTGATTTTTGCTATCTTTTCTTGTAAACGACCAGCTCCGGGGTTTTGCCGTCTTCCTCATAGGTGCAGACCAGCAGAAAATCCATATTTGCGGCAATGCCGAAGCAGCGGTCGCCGCCAAACTCACATTCCAGCTGGTTGCCGAGGTAGGTCGCCTGATCGTCAAGGAATTTGACGGTTTTTCCGTTGGGAAGGCGGTATGCAAGGTTGATATACTTGCCTACAAGCGCGTTGAGCTTTTCCACCTTGGGCATCCCGTCAATATGCAGATCGTTGAATTCATCCATCAACGTCTGCTTATACTGCGCAAAGGCTTCCGCGCCGCCGAGATTTTCATACCGCTTCCAGTAATTGAGCTTTGGCAGCGTATTCTTCAGGTAGGCCCGCGCCTGTTCGGCGGGAAATTCCTCGCTGGCCATGTTCTGCACGCAGACCTCGATCAGATCGTCTAAATCGTGGTACATATACGTGCCGTCAGCATAACACCACTTGCAGTACTCCTCATTGAAAAAGCCGTCTGTCTCCCTGCTGATGTCCCCGTCTGCAAGGGGCATCCCGCAGCATTGACAGATAAGCTGTCTCGGTGAGCCGAGCAGCGTATTGATGGAGACATCAAAGAGTTTCGAGAGCAGCTTCAATGTCTCAATATTCGGCGTTGTTTCTCCGTTTTCCCAGCGGGAGACCGCCTGGCGGGTCACAAATACCTTTTCCGCAAGCTCGTCCTGTGACAGTCCCATCTTTGTCCTGAGTTCCAGAATCATATCCTTTGTATCCATACGATCATCACCTCACGGTCATCATACCCCAAAGTTATCGGTATGACAAGCAACCTGCTGTTGCGGAATGCATGATGATCGAATACGCTGCCCTTGCGGGTAACGCGGCACAGCGGTACATCATGATCGTTTCCCAATTATATGCAAAAGGCTCTCTGGCAATATGCCAGAGAGCCTTTTATGCGGAGAGAGTATGGTAAGAGTAAAAACAGAAAACGGATATGTAACCTCAGTTGTTTTCCTGAGTCGCTGCTGCATTTGAGCTTGTACCCATACAAGACGAGATTACATCAGAAAGCAAGGTTTGCTTTCACACCAATTTCACGTTTCGTGCTGATTCTGACCGACAATTACTGCTCAGCCAGATGCTTGTATTTGGCATAGCGCTGAGCGCAGAACTCCTCGGCCTCGGCAAACAGGACCTTGGCAGTCTCGGGGAAGGTTCTGGTCAGAGAAGCGAAACGGGTCTCGCCCATCATGAAGTCCAGCAGCTGGCCATTGGGCTCCTTGCTGGTCAGGATGAACGGATTCTTACCCTCGGCCTTCAGCTCGGGCACATAGCGCCACAGGGGCCAATAGCCGCACTCGCTGGCCAGCTTCTCCTCCAGCTGAGCCTGGCTCATGCCCTTGGAGATACCGTGGTTGATGCAGGGAGCGTAAGCGATGAGGATGGAGGGACCGTGATGTGCCTCAGCTTCCTTCAGAGCCGTGATGAGGTGCTGCTCGTTGGCACCCATAGCGACCTGAGCAACATAGACATTGCCATAAGTCATGGCGATGGCGCCCAGATCCTTCTTGCCGGTTCTCTTACCGCCGTTGGCGAACTGAGCCACGGCACCCAGCTGAGTGGCCTTGGAAGCCTGACCGCCGGTATTGGAGTACACCTCGGTATCGACAACCAGAACGTTCACGTCAGCGCCGGAAGCCAGGACATGGTCCAGACCGCCGAAGCCGATATCGTAAGCCCAGCCGTCGCCGCCGTACATCCAGACGCTCTTCTTGGGCAGAGCATCCTTGTTGGCCTTCAGGAAGGCGATATCATCAGAGGTCTCAGCAGTGGCGTCCAGAGCAGCCACAACAGCCTCGGACAGAGCACGGGTCTTGTCGCCGTTATCGCCCTCAGCCAGCCAAGCCTCAAGAGCGCTCTTCAGAGCAGCGTCGGAGGTAGAAGCCACCACAGCCTCGGCGTGAGCAGCCATCTGACGACGCATCTGGTCGATGGACAGCTTCATGCCCAGGGCATACTCGGCGTTATCCTCGAACAGGGAGTTGGAGTTGGCAGGACCATGGCCCTTCTCATTGGCCACATAGGGGAAGGAAGGCGTGGAGGAGCCCACGACGTAAGCGCAACCGGTAGCGGAGGTAACGAACATCCGGTCACCGAACAGCTGAGACATAAGCTTCATGTAAGGAGCCTCGCCGCAGCCGGCGCAGGCGCCGCTGAACTCGTACAGAGGACGCTCGAACTGAGAACCGCGGACGGTGAACTTGTCCATGGGGTTGGTCTTGGTGGACAGGGTCAGGGCATGCTCCCAGTTCTCCTGCTCGGGCATCTGGGTATCCAGCAGCTCCATGACCAGAGCCTTCTCCTTGGCGGGGCAGACATTGGCGCAGGCGCCGCAGCCCTGGCAGTCCAGAGGATCGACCTGCATACGGAAGGTCAGGCCCTCGAAGCCCTTGCCCTTGGCCTCCTTGGTAACGAAGGCGGCAGGCTTTGCAGCCTCTTCCTCCGCGTTCAGCAGGAAGGGACGAATCGCAGCATGGGGGCAAACCAGAGCGCACTTGTTGCAGCCAATGCAGTTCTCGGGGATCCACTGAGGCACCTTCACAGCGATGCCGCGCTTCTCATACTTAGAAGTCTCAGAGGGGGTAACACCATCAGCGTAGGGCATGAACTCGCTCACGGGGATGGCATCGCCAGCCTGCTTGTTGACAGGGATCTGGATCTCACGGATGTAGTGAGGCAGGCTTGCGTCGGGAGCCTTGGTATCGTCAGCCAGGGTCTTCCAGGACTCGGGAACGTTGATCTTCACGGCGGCGTCAACACCTCTGTCAACGGCGGCACTGTTCATGTCAACGATCTTCTGGCCCTTCTTGGAGTAGGACTTGACGATAGCGTCCTTCATGTACTTCACGGCGTCCTCGATGGGGATGATGCCGGAGAGGTTGAAGAAGGCAGCCTGCAGCACGGTGTTGGTGCGGTTGCCCAGGCCCAGCTCCATAGCGATAGCGGTAGCGTCGATGGTGTAGAAGTTGATCTCACGCTCGGCGATCTGACGCTTCACGCGGTTGGGCAGGTGCTCCTCCAGCTCAGCGCCAGTCCAGCTGGTGTTCAGCAGGAAGGTGCCGTGAGGCTTGATCTCGGAAACGATATCGAAGTCCTTGATGTAAGAGGTCTTGTGGCAGGCCACAAAGTCAGCCATGGTGACATAGTAGGTGCTGTGGATGGGCTCATGGCCAAAGCGCAGGTGGGACTTGGTAACGCCGCCGGACTTCTTGGAGTCATACTCGAAGTAAGCCTGAGCGTACTGATCGGTGTGGTCACCGATGATCTTGATGGAGTTCTTGTTGGCGCCCACGGTACCGTCAGAGCCCAGACCCCAGAACTTGCAGGAGATGATGGACTTGCCGGCGGTGACGATATTCTCGCCAACAGGCAGGGACAGATGCGTAACGTCATCGTTGATGCCGACGGTGAAGTGGTTCTTCTTCTCACCCTTCATGTTGTCGAACACGGCCTTCATCTGGGCAGGAGTGGTATCCTTGGAACCCAGGCCATAGCGGCCGCACAGAGCCTCGATGTTGGTACGCTTGCCTTCCCACAGGGCGTCGCACACGTCCAGATACAGAGGCTCGCCGGGAGCGCCGGGCTCTTTGGTGCGGTCCAGAACGGTCAGGCACTTGCAGGTAGCGGGGATCTTCTCCAGCAGACGCTCCATGGAGAAGGGACGGAACAGATGGACCTGAATGAAGCCGACCTTCTCGCCGCGCTCCACCAGATAATCAACAACCTCCAGCAGGGTCTCGCAGACGGAGCCCATAGCCACCACAACGCGCTCAGCATCGGGAGCACCGTAGTAGTTGAACAACTGATAGTTGCGGCCAGTGACCTCGTTGATCTTGCCCATGTACTCCTCGACAATGGCGGGCAGCGCATCATAGGCGCTGTTGCAGGCCTCGCGGGACTGGAAGAAGGTATCGGGATTCTGCAGGGTGTTGCGCAGAGTGGGATGCTCGGTGCTCAGGGCATGATCCTTGAAGCGCTGAACAGCGTCCCAATCCAGCATCTTGCCCAGATCCTCATAGTCCAGGACCTCGATCTTCTGGATCTCGTGAGAGGTCCGGAAACCGTCGAAGAAATGCTGGAAGGGGATAGAGCCCTTGATGGCAGACAGATGGGCAACGGCGCCCAAGTCCATGCTCTCCTGCACGCTGGCGGAAGCCAGCTGTGCCCAACCGGTCTGGCGGCAGGCCATAACGTCGGAATGATCACCGAAGATGGACAGAGAGTGGGTGGCCACGGTACGGGCAGAGACGTGCATAACGCCGGGCAGCTGAGAGCCGGCGATACGGTACATGGGCGGGATCATCAGCAGCAGGCCCTGAGAAGCAGTGTAGGTGCTGGTCAGGGAGCCGGTCTCCAGAGAGCCGTGCATTGCGCCGGCCGCGCCGGACTCCGCCTGCATCTCGACCAGCTTTACGGGCTGGCCAAACAGGTTCTTCTTGCCATTGGTAGCCCACGCATCCACGTGGTCAGCCATGGGGCTGGAAGGAGTGATGGGGTAAATGGTAGCTACCTCGGTAAACGCATAAGATACGTATGCGGCAGCTTCATTACCGTCCATCGTCTTAAACATTTTGTTTTTTGCCATGAACGTAATTCCTCCTATTATTCTTCCCTGTGTTTAACGCGAAGACTCTCCGCCCTTTGAGGTGGCCCCCTAATCGGACGGATCAGTCTACTGAGCAAGCTGTATCTTAGAAACTGCTCCTCCGTTTCTACTGAGGGGCAGACCATTTAATACAGCTACGTTCTTGATATGATTATAACTCTACACATTGCAAGTTTGCAAGTCCAAAAATGTTTCAAATGACATAAGCGCTTTGCCGATAGCAAAGCATTTACGTTATTTTTACTTAATGCATGCCACATCCCCTGTCCCGGTCTCCTATCCTGTTCCGGCAAATATACGGCCCTCCTACCGCTGTAAATACTGTAAATACAGTATAATAGGCTGTCGAAGCCAAAAAGTTCCACATAAAGTTCGTCGAATGGCCTATAACTTTTTTCAATAGTTTGCTATGAAATAATGGTATATGCTGTTTTTGCGGTAAAACGCCATCATCTCCCATGTATCTGCCCGCTGCGACACCAACCCTGTGTCAACGGGTGTGTTTTCTTTTACATACAGGCGAAATACTCAGGCAGCTGTGGTATTTCGGAGCGGCCCGTATAACCTTTCGGTCGCTATAAAGTTGAACCTTGCATTATCGCATTTTCTCCATTGTCTGCCGCATGACTGAATCGTTACCGCCGTCACACTCCATTTAAGATTTCCGCACCGCGCAGGTCATATGCCGTTTTTCAAAGCAGTCCTGATAGCGCAGGCTGTCACCCATAGAGTTTGACCCCTTCCCTGTTCAGCTTGCGGGCAAAGCTCTGGCTATCTGCCGCGCTGCATTCCACTCCTCCGGCGTATACACGTTGAGAAAGTCACCGCGCGTTGGTGCTTGACAAAAGCTTCCAGAGCCCATATACTATGGGCATGGTGATCATATGACTGACGGAAGTGGATGTTACCACATGGAGTATGATCGTGAAACCAGCCGACCGTCTGGGCAGAAAAAGCTCAGATCGGTGCGGCTTTTTCTTTTTATACGGATCATTTGATCTGTTGAAAAGGAGGTTTTTCTATTTGATCGAGGGATACATCCATTCCATTGAATCCATGGGTCTTGTGGACGGCCCCGGTATTCGCACGGTGGTATTCTTTCAGGGCTGCCGCCTGCGCTGCCGCTACTGCCACAACCCCGACACCTGGGCCATGCGCAGCGGAAAAGAGCAGATCTTCACGCCTGAACAGCTGGTGAACAAGCTTCTCCGCTTCAAGCCGTATTTCGGCGATAACGGCGGCGTCACCTTTTCAGGCGGCGAGCCGCTCTTGCAAAAGGACTTTTTATGTGAGGTCCTGCGCCTGTGCAAACACGCGGGCATCCACACCTGCATTGACACCGCAGGCTGCGGCTGCGGCGGCTACGAGGAAATTCTGGCCCATACTGACCTCGTCTTGCTGGACATCAAGCACTTCTCGCTGGACGGCTACCACAGCATCACGGGACAGTCTCCGCAGGAGTTTTTACAATTCCTCTCCGCCGTGCAAAACGCCGGCACACCCCTTTGGATCCGCCATGTGGTGGGTTCCCGGACTCACGGATTCCGACGCCCATCTGGAAGAGCTGCGTGCGTATCTGCATACGATCCGCAACATTCAGCGGGTGGAGCTGCTGCCCTACCACACGCTGGGTGTGAACAAGTATCATGCACTGGGGATCCCGTATTCCTTAGAGGACGTACCCGCCCTGCCGCCGGAAGCCTTGGCTGACTGGCAGCGGCGCTTTGACCGTGAATTTCATATTTAAATAAAATAGACAGGAGCGTATAACGATGCCTATTGATGTAAACTGCAGCGCCTGGAAGGGCTTTCGTACCGGCGAGTGGCGCCATCTCGTCAACGTGCGTAATTTCATTCAGAAGAACTACACCCCCTACACCGGTGACGAGAGTTTTCTGGCTCCGATGTCTGAGCGCACCCGAAAGGTCTGGGACAAGTCCCATGAATTGATTTTAGAGGAGCTGCACAAGGGAATCCTGGACGTGGAGACCGATGCCATCTCCGGCATCAACAACTTCGCTCCCGGCTATATTGACCGGGACAACGAGGTGATCGTCGGCCTGCAGACCGACGCTCCCCTGAAGCGCATCGTAAACCTGTACGGCGGTATGCGCATGGCCGAATCCGCTCTGGAGCAGTACGGCTACAAGCTGAACCCCGAAATTGAAAAGCATTTCAGAACCTACCGCAAGACCCACAACGACGGCGTGTTCGATGCCTATCCCCACCGCACCCGGGTGGCCCGTACCGTGGGCCTGCTCACCGGCCTGCCCGACGCTTACGGCCGTGGCCGCATCGTGGGTGACTACCGCCGTGTCCCCCTGTACGGCACTGATTTTCTGATTGAAGAGAAGAAAAAGGATCTGGACGCTCTGGACGGCGCTATGACCGACGAGCGTATCCGCCTGCGGGAAGAAGTGCAGATGCAGATCCGTGCCTTGCAGGAAATGGCCCTGATGGCCAAGGGCTACGGCTGTGACATCACCAAGCCCGCTGAGACCGCCCATGACGCTGTGCAGAGCCTGTACATGGCCTATCTCGCCGGTGTGAAGGAAAACAACGGCGCTGCCACCAGCCTGGGCCGCACCGCTACCTTCCTGGATATTTACATCCAGCGGGATCTGGACAACGGCACGCTGGACGAAGCCGGCGCGCAGGAGCTGATCGACCAGTTCATCATCAAGCTGCGGCTGGTGCGCCACCTGCGCACCCCGGAGTACAACGAGCTGTTCGGCGGCGATCCCACCTGGATCACTGAATCTCTGGGCGGCATGGGCATCGACGGCCGCACTCTGGTGACCCGCAGCACTTTCCGCTATCTCCACACCCTCACCAATCTGGGCACCGCTCCCGAGCCCAACCTGACCGTTCTGTGGAGCCAGAACCTCCCCGACGCCTTCAAGCGCTACTGCGCGAAAATGAGCATTGACACCGACTCCATCCAGTACGAAAATGATGACATCATGCGCCCCATGTACGGCGACGACTACTGCATCGCCTGCTGTGTGTCCGCTATGGCGGTAGGCAAGCAGATGCAGTTCTTCGGTGCCCGGGCCAACCTTGCCAAGAGCCTTCTGTACGCCATCAACGGCGGTGTGGACGAGAAGAAGGGCCTGCTGGTCGTCCCCGAGATCCAGAAGGACGATGACGAGGTGCTGGACTATCCCAAGGTGCTGGCGAACTACAAGAAGGTACTCTCCTACGTTGCCGAGTTGTATGTGGACACCATCAATATCATCCACTTTATGCATGACAAATACGCCTACGAATCCAGCCAGATGGCCCTCCACGATACGCTGGTGGAGCGTCTGGCCGCCTTCGGCGTGGCGGGTCTTTCCATCGCCGCCGACTCCCTCTCCGCCATCAAGTTTGCCAAGGTGAAGCCTGTCCGCAATGAAAACGGCATTGCGGTGGATTTCGTCACCGAGGGCGACTTCCCCAAGTACGGCAATGACGATGACCGGGTGGACGATATCGCCGTGGAGATCGTTTCCTACTTCTCTGCCGAGCTGAAAAAGCACGCGCTGTACCGGGGTGCCATTCACACGCTGTCCGCCCTGACCATCACCAGCAACGTGATGTACGGCAAAAAGACCGGCTCCACCCCTGACGGCCGCAAGGCGGGCGAACCCTTCGCCCCCGGCGCCAACCCCATGCACGGCCGGGATGAAAGCGGCGCGCTGGCCAGCCTGAACTCTGTAGCCAAGATCCCCTACCGGGCCGTGTGCCAGGACGGTGTTTCCAACACCTTCTCCATTGTGCCCAACGCACTGGGCAAGACCGCCGAGGAACGCTGCAGCAATCTGGTACAGATCCTGGACGGCTATTTCGTCCAGGGTGCACATCATCTGAACGTGAACGTGATGAACCGCGAGGTCCTGCTGGACGCTATGGAGCACCCGGAAAAGTATCCTACGCTGACCATCCGTGTGTCCGGCTACGCCGTGAACTTCAACCGCCTGAGTCGCGAGCAGCAGCTGGAGGTGGTCAAGCGCACCTTCCACGAATCCATGTAAGCACCTGCGTATTCCCGAATGTTTACAGCCCGCTGTTTGAAAACAGCGGGCTGTGTTTTATCTTTTTGTTTTATTTGAGTACTGCGCAGCTTTTCTGACCGGTTTCTGAAGCAAAACAGTCAGAACCCCCGGCGGCTGTCAAAGCAGCCGCCGGGGTCTCTTTTACGATTGCAGTCTCCTTATTCCACGCCCCGGAATCGGGTCAGGAACTCCTTCGTCTCCTGCTGTTGGGGGTTGCCAAAGACCTGTGCCGGTGTACCCTGTTCGCAGATCACGCCCTGATGCATGAACACCACCTGCGAGCTGACATCCCGGGCGAAGGCCATCTCGTGAGTCACCACCAGCATGGTCATACCCTCTTGGGCCAGCGCCTGCATGACGTTCAGCACCTCGCCCACCATTTCCGGGTCCAGAGCGGAGGTAGGCTCGTCGAACAGCAGCACCTCCGGGTCCATGGCCAGTGCCCGGGCGATGGCCACCCGCTGTTTCTGACCGCCGGAGATCTGCCGGGGCTTGGCGTTGATATAGGGGGCCATACCCACCTTTTCCAGATATTTCAGTGCCTGCTGCCGGGCCTCCTCCTTGCTGCGCTTGAGGACCTTCATCTGTCCCACCATGCAGTTTTTGAGGACCGACATATTGTTGAACAGGTTGAAGGACTGGAACACCATGCCCACATGGGAGCGGTACTCCGGGGCATTGACGCCCCGGCCCGCCACGTCGGTACCGTGGTAGAGGATCTGGCCGCTGCTGGGGGTCTCCAGCAGGTTGACACACCGCAGCAGCGTGGACTTGCCAGAGCCGGAAGCGCCGATGATGGAAATAACGTCGCCCTTCTTGACGGTGAAGTCAATATCCCGCAAAACCTCATGGGTGCCAAAGGACTTGCCGAGGTGGCGGATCTCTAAGATATTCTCGCTCATATCAGCGTCCTCCTCTCGTGCTGCCGTTGCGGTTTTTCAGGCCGATGCGGATGCGGTTTCTCTTTTCCTCGCCGGTGTATTCCCGGTTGACCTCGTCAAAGGGTGTTCCCCGGTCGGGATGGCTGTAAGTGCCAGCCGCCATCACCAGCTGATCTCCCTGAGCCAGCTCGTAGCTGTCGGAGCCGTCCATGAGCTTTTCTACCAGCCGCAGGATCAGGGATGCGATCAGTGTCAGGGTCAGGTAGCCGATCATTTCAATGGTGGCGGAGGGGAAGTACATATTGTTGACACCCACGATGTAGCGGTGCTGGGCGAAGAACTCCGTAAAGCCGATGATGAACATAACGGAGGTATCCTTCACGTTGATGATGTAGTTGTTGCCGATCTGGGGCATGATGTTCCGCAGGGCCTGGGGCATGATGACGTTCACCATGGTCTGGAAATGGGTCATGCCAATGGCCTTGGCCCCCTCGGTCTGGCCGGGATCAATGGAAATGATGCCGCCCCGGACGGATTCCGCCATGTACGCACCGGTATTGATGGCCACGATCAGAAGCGCGGCAGCGAAAATATTGTCGAACCGGAGGGCGTTATTGGAGAAGTAGGGCAGGCCGTAGTAAATGAACACGGATTGCAGCACCATGGGGGTCCCCCGGAACACCTCTACATAAATGCGGATGATAATCCGCAGCAGCTTCAGCAGGAACCGCTTGGGCAGAGGGTCCTTCTTCGTATAAGGAATGGTATTCAGCACACCGCACAGCAGTCCGATGAAGCAGCCGATCAGTGTGGCGAGGAAGGCCAGCTTCAGTGTATTCCAGATACCGGCCCAGTACATCACCTTGTACTTGCTCCACAGCAGGACCATATCCTGTCCCAGCTTCACAAACTTATCCATGGTCAGTCTCCAATCATCTGTAATAATCAGCGAGGCCCCGCGCCGGGGCGTTTCTTGGGATCACCGGGGGTCCGGAGACCCCCGGCGGGTCACTCAGATCTCAGGCTGAATGGAAATAGCCTGATCCATCAGGGCGTTGAACTGCTCCTCATTCAGAACGGAGAGGACGGTGTCGATGGCGTCGGCCAGCTGGGTGTTACCCTTCTGGACAGAGATGCCGATGTTCACGTTCTCGGCCCGCTCTTCTTCAGTAGCAAACTGGAAGTCGCCGTCGGTGCCGGAGAAGTTCAGGATCACCAGATTGTCATCCTTGGCGACGGCGGCCAGAGCGGTGGGCATATCGGTGCAGACATAGTCCACAGCGCCGGTCTGGAGCTGCATGATCATTGCGGGGGCACTGTCGGCAGGAGCCAGCAGGTTGGTATTCTCGATCTGGGGCAGGCAGGAATCATACCAGATGGTGCCGGACTGGGAGGTGCAGGTGCCGCCGGCCAGATCAGCGATAGAGGCTGCGTTGGCGTACTGGCTGTCCTTGGTGGTCAGGACCACGATGGTAGCGTAGTAGTAGGGGCCTGCCATATCCACTTCATTCATGCGGTCGGCGGTCATGGACTGACCGGCAATGTTGGCGTCCATGGTGCCGGACTGCACGGCGGGGCACAGGGAATCCCACGCGGAGGACACGATCTCAAGCTCCCAACCATAGGTCTCGCAGATGCGCTGGGCGATCATCACATCGTAGCCGTTAGCGTAAGCGCCGGGAACGTTGGAAATGGGCACCGCGCCGTTGGAATCGTCCATCTGGGTCCAGTTGTAGGGCGCGTAGGCGCACTCCATGCCAACGGTGAGCACACCGTCCTCCAGACCCGGAATGGCGCTGGTATCCGTGCCGGTCAGATCCTCCACAGGGGGGATCTCCACGGCGGGAGCGGCGGGGGTGGTCTCCGCAGGGGTGCTGTCATTGCTGGAGGAACTGCTGCTGTCGCCGCCGCAGGCGGTGAGGGCCAGAGCCATGGTCAGGACCAGAATTGCGCTCATCCATCTTCTTCTCATACTGTCTCCTTCTTGTCCGGCGTTTTTCTTCCCCGCCGGCGAGGAATGATGAAAAAAATGAACCGCTTTGCCAAGCGGTTCATGGAATATACGGAAAATCTGTCCCTTGAAAATAGGACGTCTCCGAACAGCCAATGATAGCGCTTCACAAAAAATTCTTGTGACAGTCCGGCAGATCTTCTCTGCCGACCCAGCATCCGGACAACAGGCATTGTCCTGACACTTCGGCGGTGGCCCCTTTCCCACTCCACGGCTGCTCTGGCCTTGTGGAGAGTACTGATGGATACCGCGCCTCTATCAAGCGATTCAATTTTGACTGCATCTTAGCACCGCTTTTCGCCATTGTCAACCATTTTTCCAAATTTTTAGTATCTTTAGCAGGTGTTGGCAAAAAACGGATGCTTTACAGGCTGATTTATGGTATGCTTTCACAATAAGCCTTGTCATTAACGTTGCTTATGTTGGGAGTCCAGACCGCTCTTGTCTTTTCTGCTCAAGTCCCGTATAATGAACAGCGTAACAATATTCCTGTGCCGAATTGCGGCGAAAGGAGCCAACCATGAATGTCATCGTTATCGGCGGCGGGGCCTCCGGCCTCATGGCCGCCATCACCGCCGCCAAGGGCGGCCATAGCGTCACGCTGCTGGAGCGGCAAGCCCGTGTTGGCCGCAAGCTGCTCTCCACCGGCAACGGCCGCTGCAACCTCACCAATCTGAACATGGGCCTTCCCTACTATCACGGACAGGACGCCGCTTTCATCCGCCCCGCCTTTGAAGCGCTGAGTCTGGATGCCACGCTGGATTTCTTTCACGGTCTGGGCCTGCTGACAACGGCGGAGGACAATGGCCGGGTCTATCCCTACTCCGATCAGGCAGGCAGCGTGGTGGACGTGCTGCGCTTCGCCGCCGACGCCGCCGGGGTCATGACCCGCGCCGGGTTCGAGGTGACGGGCCTGAAGAAAACAAAACGGGGGTTCACCGTCCTCTCCGCCGAGGAAACCCTCCCGGCGGACCGGGTCATCGTCTGCTGCGGCGGCATGGCCGGCGGTAAGCTGGGCGGGACCCGCAGCGGCTATGAGCTGCTGCAATCCTTGGGCCACAGCGTCACCAAGCTGTATCCCGCACTGGTGCAGATCAAGACGGACAACACCTTTGTCAAGGCTTTGAAGGGCGTCCGGGCCAATGCTGACCTCCGGCTCTGTCGGAATCGGGACGCCGTGTCTGCCAGCCGGGGTGAGGTTCAGTTTACCGACTTCGGTGTCAGCGGCCCCGCCGTGTTCGAGCTGTCCCGGGCCGCCGCCACGGAAAAAGGGCCTCTGACACTTCATATCGATTTGCTGCCCCAGCTTTCCACACCGGAAATCGAGGAGCTGCTCCGCAGGCGGCTTAGTTCCATGCCGGAGCTGACCACGGAAAACCTGTTGGCCGGGGTGCTCCACAACCGTCTGGGCCGCACGGTCCTGCGGTATGCAGGCTACGGGCTGACGGACCCGGTGGCATCCCTGTCTCCCGCCGATCTGCGGAAGATCGCGGGAGCCGCCAGGGACTTCGCTCTGCCGGTGGTCAGCGTACTGGGCTTTGACGGGGCGCAGGTCACAGCCGGCGGTATCCGTACCGCCGAGTTTGACCCCAAAACCATCCAAAGCCGCCTGGTGCCGGGGCTGTACGCCGCCGGTGAGGTGCTGGACATCGACGGTGACTGCGGCGGCTACAATCTGCAATGGGCCTGGTCCAGCGGCTATCTGGCCGGCCTGCTGAAAAGCGGAACATAGTAATAGCAAAAAATCAAGGGAACGGAATAACCGTTCCCTTGATTTTTATTTAGGACCAATCTAAACCAATCAGAACCAGTTCAGTGAGAAGAATTCGTTCACCTGTCCCGCCAGCACCAGCAGCATACCGATGGGCGTGATATACTTGATGCAGATCCGATAGAAGGTGTCGATCCTGCCGGTATAGCCGATATGAAGCTCGTCCAGAACCGTCTGAGGACGGATCTCCCAGCCCACCATAATGCTCATCATCAAAGCGCCGATGGGCATGGCCAGGCCCTCAGACAGCATATCCACAAAGTCCAGCATGGAATCGTTCCAGCCGGCGGTCGCAGGCCAGGGGAACACACCGGTGGTACCCAGACCGTCGATCCCTACCAGCACCGACACCGCGAAAATGGCAAGACAGACCAGAAACGCCACCTTGGGGCGGTTTCCCTTTCTGCCTTTCTGCTCCGCCCGGTCCAGGAAATAGGTGATGTCCACCTCGATCAGGGCGATGGCGGAGGAAATGGCGGCGATCAGCACCAGCAGATAGAAGATCACGCCGAACAGCGCGCCGGCGGTGCCCATGGCCCGGAACACATCCTGTAAGGTGACAAACAGCAGGTTCGGGCCGCCCAGCTTGATCTGGTCCAGCGGCGTTCCGCTGGCAATGCCGTTGGCCACGGCAGCGGGGATCACCGCGATACCGGCCATAGTAGCCACCAGCGTATCCGCAAACACAATGATCGCGGAGTTTTTCACCAGATCCTCTTTCTGGTTCAGGTAGGAGCCGTAGGTGATCATGGCGCCCATCGCCAGAGACAGGGAGAAGAACATCTGCCCGCCGGCGCTGGCAAACACAGACAGCAGGCTGGGCGTCTCCGCCACAAACCCGGCTTCCACAGCGTATCCCGGCACGAACATGAACTTCAGCCCCTCCATAGCACCGGGCAGGGTCAGGGAGCGGATGATGATGACCACCAGCATGACAAACAGCGTGGGCATACCCACGTTATTGAACTTCTCAATGCCGCCGGAAATGCCACTCCGGTTGATGAGATAGCACAAAGCCAGAAACAGGGCGGCAAACAGCACAGCTCCGGCAGGATTGGACAGCATGGCGGCAAACAGCTCCCCGCCGGTGGCCAGCGATTCGCTGCCGAAGGCAAAGTTGCTGAGGTTCAGGGCCATATATTCGATACAGTAACCGCCCAGCACCGCGTAAAAGCCCATCACCGCAAAGGGAGAGAACAGCGCCAGCCAGCCGATCCACCGGAATTTCTTCGTCAGGGCGTGATAGGTGCCCATAGCGCCCTGTCCGGTCTTGCGGCCCATGGCAAGCTCCGAGGCCATGACGATAAAGCCCACGAAAATTGCCAGCAGCGCATAGATCGCCAGATACGCGAAGCCGCCGGACTTACCCATTTTGTAGGGGAAGCCCCAGATATTACCCAAGCCAACCGCAGAGCCGATGGCCGCCATCAAGAAGCCCAGATTGCTGGCCCAACTGGCACGTTTTGTCTCCATAAACGATTCCTCTCTTCTTCAGTATGCAAAACATATTACTTATACCCTCTTTTTTTCCGTCCGTCAAGACGCTGATTGCACGAAAGCGCAGATCTCCGTCAAAAAAGTCTCCCATTTTTTCAGAAATCAGGTTTCTATTGCCTGCCCCGCCGAAAACGTATATAATAACAGGCAAGAAATCAAACACAGACAAGGAGTGCTTTATGAAGCAGGAATTTATCCGGGTAGGCCGCATCGTCAATGCCCACGGCATCCGGGGTGAGGTGCGGGTGCAGCCCCGCCGGGTCTCCCCCGCGCTGCTGACCCGCTGCAAAACCTTTTATATCGACGGTCAGCCCATCACCCCCACGGCGAATCACGTCCACAAGGAGCTGGTGCTGCTGAAGCTCCCCGGCGTGGACGATATGAACGCCGCCCTGACCTATAAAAATAAAGACCTGTTCCTCCGCCGGGCCGACATCGTTCTCCCGGAGGGGGAGTATTTCGACGATGAACTGCTGGGGCTGGAGGTCTATGACTGCGATACCGGCGCCCTGTTAGGAACTCTGACGGCGGTGGACGAGTACCCCGCCAGCAAGGTCTACACCGTCAAGGGTGAGCGGGAGATCCTGATTCCCGCCGTGAAGGACGCCTTTATCCGCTCCGTTGATTTGGACGGGGGACGGATGGAGGTCAAGGTCTGGGAGGGGCTGTAAATGGACATGCAGATCGACATTTTGACCCTGTTCCCGGAATCCGTGGACGCCATGCTGAACGTCAGCATCTTAGGCCGGGCGCAGGAGCGGGGCTATATCGCCATCCGCACCCATCAGATCCGTGCCTACACCACCAACAAGCAGATGCAGGTGGACGATTACCCCTACGGCGGAGGCCGTGGGGCCGTGATGCAGGCAGACCCCCTGTTCCGCTGCTGGGAGCATGTTGTCAACACCTATGGCCCCGGCCGGACCATCTTCATGTCCCCCTGCGGCCGTACCTTCACCCAGTCCGTCGCCAGAGAACTGAAAGCCCAATATGACCATCTGATTCTGGTCTGCGGCCACTACGAGGGCATCGACCAGCGGTTCATCGACGCGTGTGTGGATGAGGAACTGTCCATGGGCGATTTTGTGCTCACCGGCGGAGAGATCCCCGCCATGGCGGTAGCGGACGCCGTGTGCCGCATGGTGCCCGGTGTGCTGCCGGACGCCGAGTGCTTTGAGGAGGAATCCCACTGGGACGGACTGCTGGAATATCCCCAGTATTCCCGGCCCGCCGTGTGGCATGACCGGGCCGTACCGGAGATTCTGCTCTCCGGAGACCACGCCAAGGTTGCCGCGTGGCGAAAAAAGGAGAGCTACAAGCGCACCATGACCCGCCGCCCGGACCTGTTTGCGAATTTTGACGAATCGAAGCTCACCACCAAGGTGGAGCGGAAAATTCTGGCGCAGGCCAAGGAGGAATTTGCTGCGGAACAAGCTGAAACTTCCACGGAACCGGAGGAATAAACCCTCCCCATCAGAAAGGAGGCCCCCATGAAAAAGCGCGTCATTCTGATTCTCTGCGTGCTTACGGTTGTGCTGACAGCCGTCATCTGTCTGCCCTTTGCCCGGAAGATCGATACCACCGTCACTGCCACGGAATACCGGTTCAATGATCCGGCATACGCCGTGGAGCACACGGTCATGATCTGCGGTCACGACACCCGGAATCTGCTGGGCTACGGCGTTTTTGAGGGCACCTTTGCCGTCAGCGGCTTTGAAAGCGGTCAGGAGGGGTGGACGTTCCGTGTCTCCTTTTCCGACAAGAAGTCCCTCGGCACCGCATTCAGCCGGCGTCCAAGTGGGGAAGCCTGCACCCGGGACCTCTTTCACCTGCGGGCTGACCGGGACTGGTCAGACTTTGCGGGGCTGATCATGGAGGTCTCCGACACGGCGGACCATTCCTCCACCGGAACCTTTAACCCTGACACGGGACGGTTTCTGGTCAGCGGTCCCGCCGACCGGGAGGCTGCCGTCGCCAAAGCGGCGGCGCTGTTCCGAAAGGACCCCTACTGGTACGGCGTGTTTCAAGGGCAACCCGACTGATATAACCGAGGCCGGACGCTTGTGCGTCCGGCCTTGGTTTCTGTATATTCAGTTGCTTCTGGAGCATTTCTCCGCGTCGATGGCCAGCACCAGCATCAGCGCCCGGAGGGCGTCGGCGGGGTTTACCACGTCGATCACATAGGTATCCGTCCAGTGGAACAGCTCCTTGGTGACGGTGGCCACCAGCGCCCCGCAAGGCTCCGTTACCTGATAGTCCCATTCCATGAAGCTGCCCTGAACCTGCCAGCCGTTGCAGTCAATGTCGAATTTTGGGGCGAAAAAGGTAAACGCCTTTTGGATACTGCCGATATATTCATCATTTTCGTACAGCTCGAATTTGGGCAGCAGCGTCAGCACCCGCTCCTTCACCGTGCCGATGTGGTTCCCGGCGGCGTCAAGAATGTGAAGGCAATGGCCCCACGAGAGTTTGCCCTCCACGGTGTAGACCGTCTCCCCCGCCTCGTTATAAATGTCATAGCTGTCGAACCACGAGAAAAACCGCTGCTTGAAAAGTAGCTTCATAGGCCCTCCCTGTCAAAAGACGATGCCGCCGTCACGGTCGCGGTGAAAATCTCTGGAAAAATAGGCGGTCATAGCTTTTACCAGATAGTCCGTATCCGCCGCCCCCGCCGTCTCGCAGACGCTGTGCATAGCCAGCTGAGGCAGTCCGATGTCCACGGTGGGGACGGAGAGATGGGCTGTGGAGATATTGCCCAGAGTGGAGCCGCCGGGGAGATCCGCCCGGTTGCTGTATCGCTGGACCGGCACCCCCGCCTCCTGACAAATAGCCTGAAACACCGCCCCGGATACGGCGTCCGTGGTGTAGCGCTGGTTGGCGTTGTACTTGATGACGATGCCGCCGCCCAGCACCGGGAACTCCCCCTTGTCGGCGTACTCCGGGTGGGCGGGGTGGATGGCGTGGGCGTTGTCCGCCGACACCATGAAGCTGTTGGCGACGGCCGCCTTCCAGCCCTCGCTGTCAAGGCCGCAGCCGTGGGCGATCCGCTCCAGCACATCGGTCAGGAAGGTGGAATCCGCACCCTGACGGGTGTTGCTGCCCACCTCTTCGTTGTTGAACACCGCCAGCATCGGCAGGCTCCCGCCGGGCTTTGCCGCTAAAAAGCCCTCCAGACAGCCGAACACGCATTGAAGGTCATCCAGCCGGGGGGAAACGATGAATTCCCCGTTCAGGCCGGTCTGCACAGCTTTTGTTCTGGGATAGAGGAACAGCTCCGTGGAGAGCAGGTGCTCCTCCCGCACTCCCGCCGCCTCAGCGATGAGCTTTCGGAAGGCCCCCGGCTCCTTTCCGCAGCCCAGCAGGGGCAACAGGTCCACCGCCGGGTTCAACTCCGCTCCCTTGTTCACGCTCCGGTCCATGTGGATCGCCACGCCGGGGATCACCAGCAGATCCCGGTCAATGTTCACCAGACGGCTCACAAGGCGGTCTCCCTGCCGGATCACCACCCGGCCCGCCACAGACAAGGGCCGGTCCAGCCAGCCACGCCACACACCGCCGCCGTAAGGCTCCACGCTGAGCCGCAGGGTATTGCCGGCGGAAGCCGCTTCTGCGGTCTCCCGCACCTTGAAGGTGGGAGAATCGCTGTGGGCCGCCGCCATCAAAAAGCCGTGAAACGGCCCCTCCGGCACCCGGAACGCCACCAGAGCGGAGTCACCCCGCTCCACAACATATAGTGTCCCCTTTTCCAGCTTCCACTGCTCAGATTCCCGCAGCTCCACCGCTCCCGCCGCCGTCAAGGCCGCTTTGGCGTTGGCCGCCGCATGGTAGCAGGTGGGGCTTTCGTCTAAAAAGCGAAACAGTTTTTGCACTGTATCCACGTTGATTTCCTCCTGTCCGATCCTGATTTTTTATTATTATACGCTCTTTTGTCCCCGAGGTAAAGATAGGTGCCAAAGTTTTCTTGCGCTTTTTATAACATATTACAAATCTGTTTTCAGCCCTTGAAACGCAAGATATTGTATGTTATGATTCTTTTGCTACAAAAATATTGAGGGCGCCCTGTGCGCCCTTTCAAAATGTAATGGAGGAAGATCAGCATGACAGTCATTAAGCGGAACGGCTCGGAGGTAACCTTTGATATCACCAAGATCATTGCGGCCATCACCAAGGCCAATGAAAGCGTGGACGAGTCCATCCGGATGACCCCCATGCAGATCCAGCGGATTGCGGAAAGCGTGGAGTTCTCCTGCCTGAAGATGAACCGCTCCCCCTCTGTGGAGGAAATACAAGATTTAGTGGAGTACCAGATCATGGCCCACGGCGCCTTTGAGGTGGCCAAAAACTATGTGACCTACCGCTACACCCGCTCTCTGGTCCGCCGCTCCAACACCACCGACGAGAAGATCCTCTCCCTGATCGAGTGCTGCAACGAGGAGGCCAAGCAGGAAAACGCCAACAAGAACCCGGTGGTGAATTCCACCCAGCGGGACTACATGGCCGGCGAGGTGAGCCGCGACATCACGGAGCGCATCCTGCTGCCTCAGGAGATCGTGGAAGCCCACCGAGAGGGCATCATCCACTTCCATGACGCTGATTATTACGCCCAGCACATGCACAACTGTGATCTGGTGAACCTGGAGGATATGCTGCAAAACGGCACTGTCATCACCGGTACCCTCATCGAGCGGCCCCACAGCTTCGCCACTGCCTGCAATATCGCCACCCAGATCGTGGCGCAGGTGGCCTCTAACCAGTACGGCGGCCAGTCTATCTCCCTGACCCATCTGGCCCCCTTTGTGGAGGTCAGCCGTCAGAAGATCCGTAAGATCGTGGAGGCGGAAATGGCCTCCATCGGCGCGGACCCCGGTGCGGAAAAGATCACGGAGCTGGTGGAGGCCCGTTTGCGGGAGGAGATCCGCCGCGGCGTTCAGACCATTCAGTATCAGGTGGTAACGCTGCTGACCACCAATGGACAGGCTCCCTTCATCACCGTGTTTATGTATCTGGGTGAAGCCGAAACTGAGCGGGAAAAGAAAGATCTGGCCATGATCATCGAGGAGATGCTGCTCCAGCGGTATCAGGGCGTGAAGAATGAGGACGGCGTGTGGGTCACCCCCGCCTTCCCCAAGCTCATTTACGTGCTGGAGGAGGACAACATCACCGAGGATGCCCCCTACTGGTATCTCACAGAGCTGGCCGCCAAATGCACCGCCCGCCGCATGGTGCCGGACTACATCTCCGAGAAGAAGATGCGGGAGCTGAAGGGCGACGTCTATACCTGCATGGGCTGCCGCTCCTTCCTGACGCCGGACCGCTTCACCGACGCGGGTATCGGCAACATTGCCAACGCCAAGAATTACCAGCCCGGCAAGCACAAGTACTACGGCCGCTTCAATCAGGGCGTGGTCACCATCAACCTGCCGGACGTGGCACTGTCCTCCGGCGGCAATCTGGACAAGTTCTGGAAGATTTTTGAGGATCGTCTGGAGCTGTGCCACCGGGCCCTTCAGTGCCGCCATGAGCGGCTCAAGGGCACCACCTCCGACGCCGCCCCCATTTTGTGGCAGTACGGTGCGCTGGCCCGGCTGAAAAAGGGCGAAACCATCGACAAGCTGCTCTACAACGGCTATTCCACCATTTCTCTGGGCTACGCGGGCCTGTATGAATGCGTGAAGTACATGACCGGCAAGAGCCACACCGACCCCAGTGCCACCCCCTTCGCCCTATCCATCATGCAGAAGATGAACGACAAGTGCGCCGAGTGGAAGAAAGCCGAAAACATCGACTATTCTCTGTACGGCACGCCGCTGGAATCCACCACTTACAAGTTCGCTAAGTGCCTCCAGCGCCGGTTCGGCATCATTGAGGGCATCACTGACAAGGGCTACATCACCAACAGCTACCATGTCCACGTCACGGAGGAGATCAACGCCTTTGACAAGCTGAAATTCGAGGCCCAGTTCCAGCACCTCTCCCCCGGCGGCGCCATCAGCTATGTGGAGGTTCCGGACATGCAGAACAACATCCCCGCCGTGCTGGAGGTGATGAAGTTCATCTACAACAACATCATTTACGCCGAGCTGAACACCAAGAGCGACTACTGCCAGGTCTGCGGCTGGGATGGTGAGATCCAGATCGTAGAGGACAACGGCAAGCTCATCTGGAAGTGCCCCAAGTGCGGCAACACGGATCAGGACAAGATGAATGTGGCCCGCCGCACCTGCGGCTATATCGGCACCCAGTTCTGGAATCAGGGCCGGACACAGGAGATCCGGGACCGGGTCCTGCACCTGTAAACATAATCACACCGAAGCAACAGGCCTCCTCTGCCAAGATGAGGCCTGTTTTTCTTTGGTAAGACGGCAGCAGCCGCCCCGATGGGAATTTCCATCAGGGCGGCTGTCTCTTTATTCATGGACCCGCAATTCCAGTACGTCCGGCCGGGCATAGTGGCCCACGCCGTCAAACTCCATGCGGCTGGCAATGGCCTGCTGCATATCCAGATCGGCGTAGATGATGTCCTCCTTGTCCCACACCGGCTGCGTTACATAGTGGCCGTAGGGGTCCACCACGCAGCTTCCGCCCCGGCAGGGGATGTCGCCGAGCTTCTCGATCTCCTGCGGGCAGTGGAGATCCTTGGGGTACATCTCCTTGGTGAACACCATGTCGGCGTTGATGAAGAAGCAGTGGCCCTCGATGGCAATGTGCTTGATGGTGTCCTGCCATTCAGGGTTATCGTTGGTGTTGGGGGAAATGTAGAGGGTAATGCCCTTCTGGTACAGGGCCACCCGAGCCAGAGGCATATAGCTCTCCCAGCAGATCAGATTGCCCATAGGTCCCCAGGGGGTATCGGTGATGGGGAAATAGTCCTTGTTGGCGTCACCGTACACCAAACGCTCCGCTCCGGTGGGCTTCAGCTTCCGGTGGACGTTCAGCAGCTCCCCCTCCGGGGAAAATACGAGGTTGGAGTTATACAGCGTGGCGCTGTCCTCTCCCCGCTCGGACACGCCGATGCTGACATAGGCGTGGACCTCCTTCGCCGCCTGTCCCAGCAGCTCCGTCTCAGGGCCGGGGACGCAGAAGGAGTTGTCATAGTACCGTTTCCAGTCCAGACGGCCCACCTTGTCCCGGCTGCCTACGGTGTAGCCGAAGGTCATGCCGTAGGGATAGCAGGGGATGATGAGCTCCGGGAACACGATCAGCTCCGCGCCGTTTTTCCCGGCTTCCCGGATCAGTTCCACCATTTTTTCCGTACCGGCTTTCTTATCAAACATCACAGGGGCACACTGTACAACTGCCACCCGGCAGGTATCCTTCAGATCTTTCATAGTTATTCCTCCTGACTGGACCGGCGCTTCTGCGCCGCGTTACAGCTTCATGATAGCAAATCCATTCGCCAATGACAATACGGAAAAATCGATCATTCCTTCCAGATAAAAATGGGGACCGGGGGATCGTTCCGCCGGTTGGCCCAATCGCAGCGGAGGACGGAAAATTTCCGATCATCCAGCGTTTCCAGCCATGTCATCACGGCATCCCGCTCCCCGTAGCCGTTGGCGCCGCCGTAATACAGGGCAATGGCGATGACGCCGCCGGGCTTCAGCAGCCGCAGAGCCGCCTCCAACGCCGCTACGGAGGTATCCGACCGGGTAAAGATAGACGGGTCCCCGCCGGGAAGCCGTCCGAAGTTGAACACCACACAGTCCACCGTTTCCGCCACCGCGTAGCGCTCCATATTGGCGTGGCTGTCCCGGATCACCTCCGCCGTCAGGCCCTCCGCCGTCAGCAGGGCTTTGGTCTGCGCCACCGCCGCCTCCTGAATGTCAAAGGCCAGCACCCGGCCCGCATCCCCCGTCAGGCGGCACAGCAGGGCCGTATCCCGGCCCTTTCCCGCCGTGGCGTCGATGCAGAAGTCTCCCGGCTTCACGCTCCGGCGCAGGAATTCGTGGACCATAGACAGTGTGTTCAGCTGCATAGATCAGTTCCTCCGTATAGAAAAGGGACCCTCATCGAGGGTCCCTTTGATGGATCGAATATAGCTTAGCCCTTGACGATGGAAGCGGTGTCCATAGCGATCATGAGCTCCTCGTTGGTGGGGATCAGCAGGACCTTCACCTTGGAGTCAGCGGCGGAGATGACGGCTTCCTTGCCACGGACATTGTTGACCTCGGCGTCCATCTTCACGCCCATGAACTCCAGACCGGAGGCGATATCCAGACGCTGAGAAGCGCTGTTCTCGCCCACGCCAGCGGTGAAGATGATGGCGTCCACACCGCCCATAGCGGCAGCATAAGCGCCAATGAGCTTCTTTACGCCATAGTTGAACATATCCACGGCCAGACCGGCGCGCTCGTTGCCCTCCTTGTGGGCATTCTCCAGATCACGGAAGTCGGAGGACACACCGGACACACCCTGCACGCCGGACTTCTTGTTGAGGATATCCAGCATGGTGTCGATGTTCATGTCATACTTATTCATCAGATACTGCAGGATACCGGCGTCCAGATCGCCGGCGCGGGTGCCCATGGGCAGACCGGCCAGGGGGGTGAAGCCCATGGAGGTATCCACGCTCTTGCCGCCGTCCACGGCGGTGACGGAAGAACCGTTGCCCAAGTGGCAGGAGATCAGCTTCAGCTCCTCAGGCTTCTTGCCCAGCATAGCGGCAGCGCGCTGAGAGACATACTTATGAGAGGTGCCGTGGAAGCCGTAGCGACGGACCTTGTCATTCTCATAGTACTCATAAGGCAGAGCATACATATAGGCCTTGGCGGGCATGGTCTGATGGAAAGCGGTATCGAACACGGCCACCTGAGGCACGTCCTTGCCCATAACGGCGGTGCAGGCGTTGATGCCGGTGATGTTGGCAGGGTTGTGGAGAGGAGCCAGGGGGATGCAGTCCTCCAGAGCCTTCATGACCTCATCGGTGATGAGAACAGACTTGTTGAAGGCCTCGCCGCCGTGCACCACGCGGTGACCCACAGCGTCGATCTCCTTCATGGAGCCGATCACGCCGTTGTCCTTGTCCACCAGAGCGTTCAGCACAGCCTGAATGGCCTCGGAATGGGTGGGCATGGCCACATCCACAGCGTCCAGAACCTGCTTGCCCTCGATCTGGGGCTTATAGGTGAACTTGCCGTCGATGCCGATGCGCTCGCACAGGCCCTTGGCCAGCAGCACGCCGGTCTCGGGGTTCAGCAGCTGATACTTCAAAGAGGAACTGCCCGCGTTGATAACCAGAATATTCATCGTTGGATCTCCTTCTTCTTTTGGGAAAGCCTTGCCAGCTTTCCATATTTAAGCTACAATGTAAATATAATGTTTGCATTTGCGCAAACTCTCTTTTTCATTATAACAAATCCTCCACAAGATACAACCTGCATTTTTACCGAATTGACATTATTTTGTAACCGCTTTGAGGTGACAAATGTGAAAACCGCTGGTATCATAACAGAATATAATCCCTTGCACTATGGTCACCTCGCCCTGATACAGGCCGTCCGGCAGCAATTCGGCGGAGACACCGCCGTTATTTGCGCCATGAGCGGCGATTTTGTCCAGCGGGGTGACTTTGCGTTGGTACGCCGTCACGCCCGGGCGGAGGCCGCCGTCCGGAGCGGGGCGGATCTGGTATTGGAGCTGCCCCTCCCCTGGGCCGTCAGCTCTGCCGAGGGATTCGCCCAAGGCGGCGTCGAGGTTCTCACCGCCACGGGACTGCTGGACGTGCTGGCCTTTGGCAGCGAATGTGGAGATACCGCCGCCCTTGCGCGGGCCGCGGGGGCTTTGGAGGACGCTGCCTTTCAGACGGCCTTGAAAGCGGAGCTGACCAAGGGAGACAGCTTTGCCGCCGCCCGCCAGCGGGCCGTGGCCGCGTTGCTCTCTCCGTCAGACGCCGCGCTGCTGTCCGACCCCAACAACACCCTTGGGATCGAATACTGCCGGGCGCTGCTGCGTGTGGGCGCGGCTCCTGCGCTGTTTACGATCCCCCGGACCGGTGCGGCCCATGACGTCACCCCGGAGAACGCCGGGGGCTATTCCGCCTCCGCCATTCGGCACCTGCTGGCAGAAGGACGCCGAGCCGATGCCCTGTCCCGGATGGTCCCGGCCATGAGGGCCGTTTACGAGGCGGAGGAATCTGCGGGCCGCGCGCCGGTATTCGCCGCCGCCTGTGAGCGGGCAATTCTGGCCCGGCTCCGGTCCATGACTCCGGCAGAATTCGATGCGTTGGACACCGGACACGAGGGCGTCGGCCAGCGGCTGTACAACGCCAGCCGGAACGCCGCCACCCTCGACGCCGTTTTAGACAACGCCAAAACCAAGCGCTACGCTTACGCCCGGCTGCGGCGGATGGTCCTCTGGGCCTATCTGGGCCTGACCCCCGCCAAGCTGCCCGCCTCCGTCCCTTACCTGCGGATTCTGGCCGCTAACGAGACCGGCCGGGCACTGCTGGGCCGGATGCGGAAAACTGCCCGCCTTCCGGTCATTACGAAGCCCGCCGCCATCCGGTCCCTCTCCCCTGACGCCCATCGTCTCTTTGAGACCGAGAGCCGGGCCGCCGACCTGTACGCTCTGGCGTATCCGGAGCTGACAGAAGCCTGCGGCTCCCTCTGGCGGCAGAATCCCGTCATGCCCTGACTCATTTCCTGAAAGGAGTTCCTCACATGAAAAAGTATCTGTCTCTGATCCTAGCCCTATGCCTGCCGGCGCTGCTGGGCGGCTGCGGTGCTGTCCCGCTTCCCATGCCGGAATCTCCGACGCCGCCTCCCGCTGCGGATACAGAGGAAATTACTTATGAAGTGTCCACCGACCCCTATGAACAAACGGTGACAGCGGAGGACGGCACCACTTTGATGGTCATTGATTTCCAAATTCCTCATTTGCAGGCCTACGCCAACGGTGCGCTGATCGAAGATCCTTCCACTCCTGCGCAGGAGCAGGCCATGGACCGGGTCCATACCTTTAATGAGAATTTCGACCAGTGGCGGGAATCAAATTCCTCAGAGGAAAACATTTCCTTTGTGAAGGATCTGTATCGGGATATGCCTGAGATGTTTTCCGCGGACCATATGGCTCCTCTTTCAGAGGAACTGACTTACACCTGCTACCGCACCGGCACCCTCATCAGCATTGCCGCCGATTATTACAGCTATCTGGGCGGTGCGCACCCCAACACCGTGTATTTCGCATGGAACTATGATCTGGACAGCGGCATGTTCCTCACCATCTCGGAGCTGGCTGCCGATCCCCAGACCTTCACGCTGGCAGTGGCGGATATGATCGAGGTGCAGGCAGAGGAACAGATTGCATCGACACCGGAGCTGGAGGGGCGGTCCCTCTCCGATATCTATTGGGATAATTACCGGGAGACTTTGGAGAAATGGAGCAGCGACTACGCCGCCTCCTTTGATGCGGACGGTCTGACGGTGATCTTCTCCGCCTACGAGCTGGCCTCTTACGCCAACGGCCCGCAGGAGTTCCATTTCCCCTACGCCGCACTGGACAGCTATTGGAGCGACAGCGGTCGGGCGGTGCTGGGCCTGGACTGATATTTTCGCAGCCGTAAAACAGTCCTTACAACTCAATTTGCAAAAAGGGCAGTCCCAATCGGGACTGCCCTCAGCGTGTCGAAAAAGTCTTTTCTCCCCGCTGAGCAAGTTTTCAGAACTTCATAAAAGTTCTGAAAACTTAGGATTTTAATGGCGCGGGACACCCCTCTTGGGTTTCCCGCGCACACCCTTCCTTACCGTCGCGGAGAATTTACTACTTTATCGACAGTCTCAGGGCAGTCCCAATCGGGACTGCCCTTTCATTTTGACTTTTGACAGAAACGCAAATCTTAGTACAGCTTCGCGCCGGCGGGGATCCGGTCATCCACCATCAGGAGATTCAGGCCCTCGTGACCGTCCTCCTCATGAACAGCGGAGATCAGCATACCCTCGGAATCAATGCCCATCATCTTTCTGGGAGGCAGGTTCACGATGGCGATGGCCGTCTTGCCGACCAGCTCTTCCGGCTCATAATATTCATGGATACCGCTCAAAATCACGCGATCCGTGCGCTCGCCGTCATTCAAAGTGAACTTCAGCAGCTTCTTGGACTTCTTCACCGCTTCGCAGGCCAGGATCTTCACGGCACGGAAATCGCTCTTGGAGAAGGTGTCAAAATCCACCATATCCTTGAAGATGGGTTCGATCTTCACGTTGGAGAAGTCGATCTTCTCCTGCACGGGAGCCGCGGCAGGCACGGAAATGGCCTTTTCAGCCTTCTTGTCGGTATCCAGCGGCTTCATGGTGGGGAACAGGATGACCTCCCGGATGGTGTCCGCGCCGGTGAGCAGCATGACGCAGCGGTCGATGCCCATACCCATACCGCCCGTGGGAGGCATACCGTATTCCATGGCGGTGAGGAAATCCTCGTCCAGCATTTCGGTCTCGTCATCGCCCCGCTCTCGCTGCTCCACCTGCTTTTCAAAGCGCTGGCGCTGGTCGATGGGGTCGTTCAGCTCGGAATAGGCGTTGGCCAGCTCGCTGTGGCAGATAAACAGCTCGAAGCGCTCCGTCAGCCGGGGATCGGCAGGGCTGCGCTTGGTCAGGGGGCTGACCTCCACAGGATACATGGTAATGAAGGTGGGCTGGATCAGCTTCTCCTCCACCTTCTGATCGAAGCAGGCGTACAGGGCGTTGCCCCAGGTCTTTTCGGCGGCATCCGCCAGCTCCACGCCCACGGCCTTAGCCGCGGCCACGGCCTCGGCGTCATCGGTGATGGTGCCGAAGTCCACGCCCACATACTCCTTGACGGCGTCCACCATGGTCAGCCGGCGCCAGCCAGGAGTCAGGTCGATCTGCTCGCCCATCCACTCCACCTGATAGCTGCCGTTGATCTCCTTGGCAGCGCCTGCCAGAATGCCCTCGGCAATGTCCATCATGGTGTGGAAGTCGGCGTAAGCCTGATACATCTCCACGGTGGTGAATTCGGGGTTATGCTTGGGGTCCATGCCCTCGTTGCGGAAAATGCGGCCGATCTCATACACACGGTCCATGCCGCCCACGATGAGCCGCTTCAGCGGCAGCTCCGTGGCGATGCGCATGTACATATCAATGTCCAGCGTGTTGTGATGGGTGATGAAGGGCCGGGCGGCGGCGCCGCCGGCGATGGTGTTCAGAACGGGGGTCTCCACTTCCATGTAGCCCATGTTGTCCAGATAGTTCCGCATGAACTTGATGAACTGAGAACGGATAACGAAGTTCTTCTTCACCTCGGGGTTCACCATCAGGTCCACATACCGCTGGCGGAACCGCAGCTCCTTGTCCTGAAGGCCATGGAACTTCTCCGGCAGGGGCAGGAGGGACTTGGACAGCAGGGTGATGTTATGCGCCCGGACGCTCATCTCGCCCCGCTGGGTGCGGAACGCCTCGCCCTCGACGCCCACGATGTCGCCGATGTCGAACTTCTTGAACTTCTTATAGACCTCTTCGTCCATCTCGTCCTGACGGGCGTAGAGCTGGATGCGGCCGTCCCGGTCCTGCAAATCGCAGAAAGATACCTTGCCCATGCCGCGCTTGCTCATGAGGCGGCCTGCCACCTTGACGGGCTTGCCCTCCATGGCGTCGAAGTTGTCCTTGATCTGCTGGGAGGTTGCATCCCAGTCAAAGCGGGTGATCACAAAGGGGTTCTGGCCCTCCGCCTGGAGATTCGTCAGCTTCTCCCGGCGAATACGGGTCTGCTCGGACAGGCTCAGCTCCGGCTGGGCCTGGGGATTCTTCTGTTCAGCCATGCTTCTTTCTCCTTAGCGTTCGATCTTCTTAACGGTGTAACGGATGTTGCCGAAGGGCGCTTCCACCACGACCTCCTGGCCCTCCTTGGCGCCCAGGAAGGCCTTGCCGAAGGGAGACTCCTCGGAGATGATGCCGTGCATGGGATCGGACTCCTGAGAGCCGACGATCTTATAGCTGGCTTCCTTGCCATCGGCGCCCTGAACAGTGACGGTGCAGCCGATGGTGATGGTGTCAGACGCGGCGGACTCATCCACGATGACCACGTGCTGCAGGATCACTTCCAGCTCGGCAATGCGGGAATAGAGCTTGCCCTGCTCGTTCTTTGCCTCATCATACTCGCTGTTTTCGCTGAGGTCGCCGAAGCCGCGGGCGATCTTGATCTGCTCCGCCACCTCGTCGGACCGGGTGGTCTTCAGATAATTCAGTTCCTGCTCCAGCTCGTCCTTGCGAGCTTGGCTCATTTTGTATTCTTTTTCCATTTCGGCTGTTCCTTTCATTATCCTGAAGTGTATAACACTCCTAATTTACCATGGTTTTATATTGTAATAGGTATCTTCCGGATTGTCAAGGGCAAAAGGCCCTGATTTCGGGAACAGCCCCTTTGTTTTCCGTTTCTTCCAGCTGCACGGACACCTGCCCCGGCCGCAGAGCGCCGGTCCGCCACAGGACCGACAGAAGCTGGCCCCGGTCAAGGCCCTCCGGCAGCCTTGCCTCCACCTCCGGCGGCAGCAGGAGCCGAGGCAGGGGCAGCGATTCGTCATACAACGGCAAAAAGCCGCCGCCCTGCGCTTCCGTAGGGTCAAAGGCTATGTGGACAGACACCGGCTCCCGCTCCGTCTCCGGGTTCAGCACGATGGACACGCCGTATTCCCGCCGCAGACGGCGGCACAGCTCCTCCCCGCCGAAGGGGACCTTCAATATGAGATACCGGTGCCGCAGAGCCAGCTCCGTCACCGTCCGCACCACCTCGCCGGAGAGGGCGTCCGCCGTGATCAGCACCCGCGCCCCGGCGGGGTTTTCCCCCCGGAACCGCAGCAGCTCTCCGCACCAGTCCGCGGCGATGGCCCGTCGGAGCGGCAGAGTCTCTACCGGGCGCAGCCCCTCCGGCAGAGCCTCCGCTGAGGCCCCGGCAGGCAGCACCACCTGCTCCACCCTCTGCCGCAGCAGCTTTTTTCCGGCGGTACGGAGCCTCCGCCGCTCCGTTAAGGGGTTCCTGCGCCGCTCCTGCGCCATCCGGGCGCAGAGAAACCGGATATGCAGAACGCTGACCTCTTTTAACGTAACAGGACGGGTCCAGTGCCCGCTTGGTTCCCAAAGCATCATTCCTACCATAATAATCAACCTCCTGCCCCATGGTATGGGACAGGAGGTCGATTCAGAACGGTTCGCCGTTCCTTACTTCTTTTTCAGTTCGCTGAGGATACAAAGCCCCATGGCCAGCACAGGCAGCAGTCCCCGCAGGCACAAAAAGCCCTGCGGATCGCCTAAGCGGATATTGGCATCGGCAAACAGTCCCACAACCCACGCGGCCAGCGTGGCGTTGATCGCTTTCAGATACATTCGCACTTCCTCCTTTTATTTGCCCACCGAGGTGCCGGAGAGGGTGTAGCCCGTCAGATACCCCTTCTTCGGCGCCGCGCCGTGGCTCAGGGGATTGATCCGCACATTGTTTTCCACCACCTCAAAGTGGAGGTGGGGCCCAGTGGAGTGTCCGGTGGAGCCGGTAATGCCGATGGTCTGCCCCTGCTTAACATAGGTTCCCACGCTGACTTTGATGCTGCTCATGTGAGCGTACAGGGTGGTGTTGCCCACGCCGTGAGAAATGACCACATAGTTGCCGTAGGAGCTGGACCGCTGGGCGATGATGACCGTGCCCGCCTTGGCAGCGTACACCGGACTGGTGTAACCCACCCGGCCGATGTCGGTGCCCTTGTGGTTGGTGGAGCCAACGCCGCCGGGGGAATTACGCCCGCCTACGGTGGAGGTGATATACCGGCTGTCCACCGGCCAGATATAGCCGCCGGGGTTAGTGTTGTATTTCTTTCCCTCCGCCGCCATCTGTTCTTCCAGCTTCTTCTGCATTCGCTTGACCTGCTGCTCGATGCGGCGCTCCTCGGCCTCCAGCTCCTTCAGCGTGGCCTGATACTCGGCGGCGTTGTCGTCGATCTCCTTGACCAGCTTGTTGGCCTCGTCCCGCTGGGCGCTGAGCTGCTTTTTCTGGGTCTCCAGTTCTGCTTTGGCGGCTTCCAGCGCCGCCTTATTGGCTTCCAGACCGGCTTTCTTCTCCGCAATCTCCGCCTGCAGGGTCTGAAGGTCCTGAATCACCCGCCGGTCATAGTCCATGACCTCGTTGATAAAGTCCAGACTGCCCAGCAGGTCGGAAAAGCTGTTGGCCTTGAACAGCACCGACCAATAGCTGATGGTGCCCCGCTCCTCCATTTCCCGGACCCGCTTGCAGAACAGCTCGTATTGAGCCTCCTCCCGCTGCTGGGCGTCCGCCAGTTCGGTTTCCGCCTGAGAAATAAGGGCGTTGTAGTCGGAGATCTGAGCCTCCGTGTTGCTGATCTTGGCGTTGGTGTTGGCGATCTGGTCATCCAGAAGGGTCTTTTTCTGCACCGCCGCCGCCTTGTCGTTCTTCAGACTGTTGAGTTTGCTCTGGATCTCCTTTTGCTTTTTATCCAGGCTGGCGGCGTTCCCCTTCAGGGCGTCGATATCCGCCTGGGTGACCTTGGCGGCCATAGCCGGGGCCACATTCACCGACAGGCACAGCACCGCGCAGAGCAGCGCGGCGCAGATGCGGACATAGCGCTTGCTTTTCTTCATGTCCGCCCTCCTTTACACCTGAAGGAACCGCCGGATGGCGGAAAGGCTGCCGCCTACGCCAATGAGGATGCCGGCCCCCAGAAATACGCCGCCCACCGGCTTCCAAAGCTGCTGGAAGGGCACGATGGAAAGGAGCTGTAAGGTGTCATTGTCGGCAACGCCCTGCGCAATGGCTTCATACAAGCCCCATTGCAGCAAAAAGGCAAGGATTGCACCGGTAAGGCCCAGCATGAAGCCCTCATACACAAAGGGCCAGCGGATAAAGCCGTTGGTAGCGCCCACCATTTTCATAATGGCGATCTCATCCCGCCGGTCAAAGGTGGTGAGCTTGATGGTGTTGGAAATAATGAACATGGACACCACGAACAGCACCGCGATCAGCGTCAGGCAGATGACCGTGGCGATATTCCGGACTGTGATGAAGCCGTTGGTCAGCTCCGCATAGGCGTTGATGCCGCCGATGCCGGGAATGGCCTTGATGAGTTCCACTGTCTGGCTCTGGAGCTTCAGCTCCTTGACCTTGATGGCGAATCGGTCCCGGAGGATGTTGGGGTCCAGATCCTGAAAATATTCCTCATCCGGGTGTTCGCTGATGAAGGACTGCATGGCCTCCTCACGGGAGATAAAGGTGACGGACGCCACATTGTCCACCGCTTCCAGTTTCTTTTGCAGGGCCTTGGCCTGTGCCTCCGTATAGCTGTCATCCACAAATGCTAAAATCTCATTGTCCTGCTCCGCCTGCTTCAAGTTGGCGTCTGCGTTGACGGCCACCAGCGTAAAGGTGCCCATGATCAGCAGGCACGCCACGGTAATGCCGATGGCGGCGAAGGACATGAAGCCGTGGCTGAACATATTGGATAGACCCTCGTGGAAGAAATATCCGAAATCGTGTTTACTCATGGATATGCCCTCCCACATAGCCGCCTACGCTGTCGTTGATGATGCGGCCCTGGTCAATGGTAATGACCCGCTTGCCGAATTTGTTTACCAGATCCTTTTCATGGGTCACCACCACCACAGTGGTGCCTAACTGGTTGATCTTCACCAGCAGCGTCATGATCTCCATGGAGCGCTCCGGATCCAGATTGCCGGTAGGCTCGTCGGCAATGATGGTAGCAGGGTTGTTCACCAGCGCCCGGGCGATGGCCACGCGCTGCTGCTCGCCGCCGGAAAGCTCGCTGGGGAAATTCTCCGCCTTCTTTTCCAGACCCACCAGCTGCAAAACGTATGTAATGCGCTGTTTGATCTCTTTTTTCGGCATTCCCACCGCCCGCATGACAAATTCCAGGTTCTCATACACGGTTTTCTTCTCGATCAGGCGGAAATCCTGGAAAATAACCCCCAGCGTCCGGCGCATCATGGGGACTTGCCGCTCCGCAATATTGCTGACAGAAAAGCCGTTGATCATGATACGGCCTGCGGTGGGGACCTCCTCTCCGGTGAGCATTTTGATAATGGTAGATTTTCCGGACCCGGAGGGGCCCACTAAAAATACAAATTCGCCGTCCTCAATGGCGGCGCTGATACCCCGGATGGCACGGGTCCCGTTGGGATATTCCATTTCCACGTCTTTCAGGCGGATCATCAAGCAGTCTCCTTATTCATTGTCCAATCGGCCTGTCCCCATGGGATCAGGTCGACATAATACTACATATAGTCACATTATATACGGCTTTTCGGGACATTGCAACGGTTCCTTTCAGATCATACCAAAGTTTTTTCCGGGAAATTTTTCCGGTTCCCCACCGCCCCCGCTCCTTGGAAAGCTGTTTTTTGCTTTGAGAACAGTCTCGTTCCGATAAAAAACCGGGAAGCCTGACGGCTTCCCGGTTTCTCACATGTAAAAGTATCAGGAATCAATGCCCCGGCTGGTCAGATATTTCTTGACCATCAGCGCCACCTTGAAGGTGATGGCATCGTCAAACTCCCGGAGATCCAGACCGGTGAGCTTCTTGATCTTCTCCAGACGGTATACCAGCGTATTCCGGTGGACAAACAGCTTCCGGGCGGTCTCGGAAACGTTCAGGTTGTTCTCAAAGAACTTGTGGATGGTGAACAGAGTTTCCTTATCCAGCGCGTCGATGGGATTCTTCTTGAAAACCTCCTGGAGGAACATCTCACACAGGGTAGTGGGCAGCTGATAGATCAGGCGGCCGATACCCAGATTTTCATAGTTGATGATGTACTTTTCGGTGTCAAAGACCTTGCCTACCTCGATGGCAATCTGAGCCTCCTTATAACTCTTGGCCAGATCCCGCAGGTGCATGGCGATAGTGCCCATGCCCACGACTACGGTGCTCTCGCCGTTGACCCGCAGGGCCTCCTCGATCTGGGCGGCAGTCTTGTTCAGTTCCTTGCTGCCCGCGCCGTCCGGCAGCTGGCGGATCAGGACCACATCCCCCTCGCCAACGCTGAGGACAAAGTCATTCTGACGGTCCGGGAACATGGCCTGAATGGTCTCCGTGGGAACGGATTCCCCCTTCTGCAAGGCCCGGACGGCGAAGATGCCCCGGCTGACGTCGGTGGCCACCCGCAGTTCCTTGGCCCGCATATAAATATCGCCCAGCATGATGTTGTCGGAGATGATATCCTTGACGAAGGACCCCCGGTCATGCTTTTCCTCATAATAGCTCTTGGCTGCGTTCAGCGCCACCGTTGCCATAGAACAGATAGTCTTGCTGATCTCATTATCGCCAAAGGCGAAAACGGCGTAATCAAACTGGTTTCCCCAGCCGCTAAGCGCCTTGAAGGTTTTGCCGTCAAAGCAGACCATGCTGCCGGCAGCGCCGTTTACCGCCGCCACATACTCGCTCCAGCGCTGGCCGATCATAGACAGCTCGCTGCAGGCAATGACAACGCCCTCACCGTCGATCACGCCGACGGTTCGATCCGTGTTTTCCTTCAATTGCAGAACTACGTTCTGAAAGATTCTTCCGGACATGGCTGTTCCTCCTCAACACGAAAACTATGGATCACGCAGGGCCTGCCCGCGCATACCTATTGTGCAATCTGTCAGTAAGGTCATTATAGCGATTATTTTGTCGGATTGCAAGATGTTTTTTCTTTTTTCAACAAAAAATCACTTTCCTTTTTGTTGAAGTTTCGAGGTTTTCCTGTCTCCTCCGTCAGTTTTGCTAATGCCTGCCATTCCTCTTTGGTCAGCAAACGGTATGTACCCCGCTCCAGAGCCGGGTCCAACAGCAAATTGCCCATGCGGACCCGCTCCAAATACAGCACCGGCTTTCCCAGATACGCCAGCATCCGTTTGATTTGGTGAAATTTTCCCTCCCGCAGAATCACATGGGCCTCGCTCTCCTCGCCAGAGGTCATGACCCGCAATTCCGCCGGTTGGCAGACCAAACCGTCATCCAGATGCAGACCCGCGGCAAAAGCGGCGCTGTCCGCCTCGGTAAGGCGTCCCGCCACCCGGACATAGTATTCCTTATCCACATGCTTTTTCGGAGACAGCAGCTCGTGAGCCAGTCCGCCCTCGTTGGTCAGCAGCAGCAAGCCTTCCGTGTCCTTATCCAGCCGTCCCACCGGGAACAGGCCCTGCCGCTGCAAATCCTGAGGCAGCAGATCCAGCACCGTTGCTCCCCGGCCGTCCTCCGTGGCGGACAGATACCCCGCCGGCTTGTTCAGCATGACCCAAGTATACCGGCGCCAGTTCAGCAGTTCTCCGTTGACGGCGATCACAGCCTGCTCCGGGTCTGCTTTTTCTTCAGCTGACCGGGCCGGGACCCCATCCACTGTCACCCGTCCCTGGCGAACCAGGTCCTTTACTTCCCTGCGGGACCACCGCCCCGTAGAGGCGATGATCTTATCAAGCCGCTGCGCCGCCATAACTGATCCTCCCACGCTGTTTTTTTCAATTTTATCATAATCGGATGGAAAATGGAATAGAAACAAACAGGAGGGATGATGACCATGATGATCCAAGCAATTCGACTGACACGAAAAAAGGCCGCGCTGGCGGTCATTCTCGCAGGGGCCGTTCTGGCGGCGCTGATCCTGCTGCTGGGGCAGCACGGCGGTAACGTGGGTGCGTCAGAGCAGCCCTGTCTTTCCAGCAACGGAGAGCGGGTGGCATATCTGCGGGAACTGGGCTGGGAGATCGACCCGGAGCCGCTGACCACGCTGCAATTTCTGCTGCCGCCCAAACTCAGCGGGGACTACATCACCTACAACGATCTGCAAAAATCCCAAGGCTTCGACTTAGAGACCTGCTGCGGCAAACAGGTGACCCGTTACACCTACACCGTCACCAACTATCCCCAGCGGCCCGACGGCGTTCAGCTCAACCTCTACATCTGCGAGGACCTTCCGGTGGCTGGAGATGTGGTCTGCACCGGGACCGACGGATTTCAGGACACATTGGTTTTCCCACAGCAAACGGATGCCTCCTGATAGCTGACTGCTCCACAGGACCCCCCACTTCCAACCGGGCAGCCAGCAGTTTATTGCCGCTATCATCGCCCCTATCGAGCAAACCGCCAAAATGCCTAATCCATTTTGTGTTCCAGCATCCTCTGATTCCCTTGAAAATACAGAATCCCGAGGCTGTCGGGAACACAAAATTGAATTGGGCGTAAAAAAGACCTGCCGCTAAGCGGCAGGCCTTTCTATTGGTGCGAATTATTCGTCGATCTCGATAACAACGCCGGAACCAACGGTACGGCCACCCTCACGGATAGCGAAACGCAGGCCCTTTTCAATGGCGATGGGGGTGATCAGTTCGACCTTCATGTCCACGTTATCGCCGGGCATGCACATCTCGGTGCCCTCGGGCAGAGTGATGACGCCGGTCACGTCGGTGGTACGGAAGTAGAACTGAGGACGATAGTTGTTGAAGAAAGGAGTGTGACGGCCACCCTCGTCCTTGGTCAGAACGTAAACCTGGCCAACAAACTTGGTGTGGGGATGAATGGAGCCGGGCTTGGACAGAACCTGACCACGCTCAACACCCTGACGGTCGATACCACGCAGCAGAGCGCCGATGTTGTCGCCGGCCTCAGCGTAATCCAGCAGCTTGTGGAACATCTCGATACCGGTAACGACGGTCTTCTTCTTCTCGTCGGACAGACCAACGATTTCCACTTCCTCGGACAGCTTCAGCTGGCCACGCTCCACACGGCCGGTAGCAACGGTACCACGGCCGGAGATGGTGAAGACGTCCTCAACGGGCATCAGGAAGGGCATATCGGCCTTACGGTCGGGAGTGGGGATATAATCGTCAACAGCGTCCATCAGCTCCTTGATGCAGGCATACTCGGGAGCGTTGGGATCGGTGGACTCGGAGATCAGAGCGTTCAGAGCGGAACCCTTGATGATAGGCAGATCGTCGCCGGGGAAGTTGTAGGTGGTCAGCAGCTCGCGGACTTCCATCTCCACCAGCTCCAGCAGCTCCTCGTCATCGACCTGATCGCACTTGTTCAGGAACACAACGATGGCGGGCACGCCGACCTGACGGGCCAGCAGGATGTGCTCACGGGTCTGAGCCATGGGGCCGTCGGTAGCAGCGATGACCAGGATAGCGCCGTCCATCTGGGCAGCACCGGTGATCATGTTCTTGATATAGTCGGCGTGGCCCGGGCAGTCAACGTGAGCATAGTGACGCTTCTCGGTCTCATACTCAACGTGAGCGGTGTTGATGGTGATGCCGCGTTCCTTCTCTTCGGGAGCCTTATCGATGCTGTCATAAGCCTCGAACTCGGCCTTGCCCTGCAGGGACAGCCACTTGGTGATAGCGGCGGTCAGAGTGGTCTTGCCGTGGTCAACGTGGCCGATGGTGCCAATGTTAACATGGGGCTTGGTTCTTTCAAATTTCTGCTTAGCCATTTGAAAATCCTCCTGTCAGTTAAATGAATGATAATGGATTGATATGGACGGTGCGTTTCATAGCACCGTATATTTTACAATATCCCGCCGGGAAAAGCAAGACCTGAATTAGTCCTTCTTGCCCCGCTCCTCCACGATCTTGTCGCGGATGCTCTTGGGGATCTCGGCGTAGCTGTGGGGCTCCATGGTGTACTGACCACGGCCCTGAGTATTGGAACGCAGGTCGGTAGCGTAGCCAAACATATTGGCCAGAGGCACCAGAGCGTCCACCTGCTGTGCACCGGGACGGGCCTCCTGTCCCTGGATCTGGCCGCGGCGGGAGGTCAGGTCGCCGATGACGGTGCCCAGATACTCGTCGGGCACGATGACGGAAACCTTCATGATGGGCTCCAGCAGGACGGGATCAGCCTTGCGGCAGGCCTCCTTGAAGGCCATAGAGCCGGCGATCTTAAATGCCATTTCGGAGGAGTCCACTTCGTGATAAGAACCGTCATACAGGGTAACCTTCACGTCCACCACGGGGAAGCCAGCCACAACGCCGGACTGCAGGGCACCCTGGATACCGGCATCGACAGCGGGAATGAACTCCTTGGGGATGGCGCCGCCAACAACAGCGTTGACGAACTCGTAACCCTTGCCGGACTCGTTGGGCTCCACGGTGATCTTGACATGGCCGTACTGGCCGGAGCCACCGCTCTGGCGCTTGTACTTGGTGTCCTGATCCACCTTCTTGCGGACAGTCTCCTTGTAAGCGACCTGGGGAGCGCCGACATTGGCTTCCACCTTGAACTCACGGAGCAAACGGTCAACAATGATCTCCAGATGCAACTCGCCCATGCCAGCGATGATGGTCTGGCCGGTTTCTTCATCGGTGTAGGTCTTGAAGGTGGGGTCCTCTTCAGCCAGCTTCACCAGTGCCAGACCCATCTTCTCCTGACCGGCCTTGGTCTTGGGCTCGATGGCGACACGGATCACGGGCTCGGGGAAGTCCATGGACTCCAGGATCACGGGGGCCTTTTCGTCGCACAGGGTATCACCGGTGGTGGTGTTCTTCAGGCCCACGGCGGCGGCAATATCGCCGGCCCAGACCTCTTCGATGTCCTCACGGTGATTGGCATGCATCTGCAGGATACGGCCCATACGCTCCTTCTGGTTCTTCACGCTGTTGAGAACGGAGGAACCGGTAGTCAGGTGACCGGAGTACACACGGAAGAAGCTCAGACGGCCCACATAGGGGTCGGTCATGATCTTGAAGGCCAGAGCGGAGAAGGGCTCATCATCGCTGGGATGACGGTCCTCTTCCTCATCGGTCTTGGGGTTGGTGCCCTTGATGGCGGGCACGTCGTCGGGAGCGGGCATATAGTCCACGATGGCATCCAGCAGCTTCTGAACGCCCTTGTTACGGTAGGAAGTACCGCAGACAACGGGGACCATCTCGTTCTCAATGGTGGCCATACGGATAGCCTTGCGGATACGCTTCTGGTCGATCTCCTTGCCCTCCAGATAGTCCTCCATAATGGAGTCATCGAACATGGAGACGGCGTCCAGCAGCTTCTCGCGATACTCGTTGGCCAGATCCATCATATCGGCGGGGATCTCCTCCACGCGCATATCCTTGCCCATCTCATCATAGTAGACGTCAGCGTCCATCTCCACCAGGTCGATGATGCCCTTGAAGGTATCCTCGGCGCCGATGGGGAGCTGGATGGGCACGGCGTTGCACTTGAGACGGTCGTGGATCATGTGCAGAACGTTGTAGAAGTCCGCGCCCATGATGTCCATCTTGTTGACGTAGATCATGCGGGGGACCTTGTACTCGTCTGCCTGACGCCAAACGGTCTCAGACTGAGGCTCCACGCCGCCCTTGGCGCACAGAACGGTCACAGAGCCGTCCAGCACGCGCAGGGAACGCTGGACCTCAACGGTGAAGTCCACGTGGCCCGGAGTATCGATGATGTTGATACGGGTGGAAGGGAACTGATTCTTGGAACCCTTCCAGAAGCAGGTGGTAGCAGCGGAGGTGATGGTGATACCGCGCTCCTGCTCCTGTGCCATCCAGTCCATGGTGGCGGTACCGTCATGGGTCTCACCGATCTTGTAGTTCACGCCGGTGTAGTACAGAATACGCTCGGTCGTGGTGGTCTTACCGGCATCGATGTGCGCCATGATACCGATATTACGGACGTCTTTAAGCGGTGTTTTTCTTGGCATACGATCTTACTCCTTGCCTTACCAACGGAAGTGCGCGAACGCCTTGTTGGCCTCAGCCTGCTTGTGCATCTCTTCACGCTTCTTGACAGACGCGCCGGTGTTGTTGGCGGCATCCATCAGCTCACCGGCCAGACGCTCGGCCATGGTGCGCTCGCTGCGGGAGCGGGAATAGGCCGTCAGCCAGCGCAGGGCCAGAGTCTGACGACGGGCGGGACGAACCTCCATGGGCACCTGATAGTTGGCGCCGCCGACACGGCGAGCCTTAACCTCCAGGCTGGGCATGACGTTCTCCAGCGCCTGCTGGAAAACCTCAACGGGGTCCTTCTCCGTCTTTTCCTTGATCTGGTCGAAGGCAGCGTAAACAACCTTCTGAGCTACGCCCTTCTTGCCGTCCAGCATCACACTGTTGACCAGCTTGGTCACCAGGACGCTGCCGTACATAGGATCGGGCAGAACTTCTCTCTTGGGAACATTACCTCTTCTGGGCACTTTGCTTCCCTCCTTCTTATAGAATAGAAATCATAGGTACTCAGCGGCGGAACATTAGCCGCTGTACGGCCTGCCAAAGAGGTGTCATATATATAAACCTTTTCGGCAAAGCTCAATTCAGTGGCAGAATCTTACTTCTGCTTGGGACGCTTGGCACCGTACTTGGAACGTGCCTGCATACGGCCCTGAACACCCTGGGTATCCAGAGTACCACGGATAATGTGGTAACGGACGCCGGGGAGGTCCTTGACACGGCCGCCGCGGATCATCACGACGGAGTGCTCCTGCAGGGAGTGACCGACGCCGGGGATGTAAGCGGTGACCTCGTAGCCGTTGGTCAGGCGCACACGGGCGATCTTACGAAGCGCGGAGTTGGGCTTCTTGGGGGTCGCGGTTCTCACGGCGGTGCAGACGCCTCTCTTCTGGGGAGAAGGGAGATCGGTGGTCTTGGTCTTCAGAGTGTTCAGACCATACTGCAGGGCGGGAGAAGTGGACTTGTAGGTCACCTGCTCTCTGCCTTTGCGGACCAGCTGGTTAAAAGTAGGCATGGAATAGTTCTCCTTTCTTTGAAAATGCGGCCAATCGAAAACGACAGCCTTTATTTTTTGCGGAACAGTCAGAAACTATTCCGAAAAAACCAAATTAGTTCAAAACCGTTACAACGGCGGCTCCCACCGCGATCCCGCAGGCACGGCCCAGCTGGGCCATGGTGTAGCCTTCCTCCACGGGAAGACTGCCGCAGGCGCTGCGGATAGGTTCCAGAACAAGCTCGTCCGCGTCGCAGGCCAGAAATACCCGCTGGGCCCGTCCATCCCGGATCGCTCTGGCGGACTGTTTCACGCCAATCACCTTTTCCCGGGAAGCAAGCTCTGTCAACACGGGGGCATCCTCCTGAAACGCATGGAAAATTCCGCGGAATATAGTCCGCGCAGTTTGAAATTATAGCATGGACGTTGAAAATCGTCAAGTAGTTTCCGAAAATCCACGAATTTTTTCCAGTTTTTTCAACTTTGCCTTTTATATCCCCGATTTTTCCGTCATTTTTCCGGAACTCCGGCAATTCTGCTGATAGCAGGTATGAGAATAATGACTACGAGGCGGCCATCCGGCCGCCTCGCAGATAACATATTATAAGGTATGCTGGGAGATCAGATCTCCTCCAGAGTGGCTTCCTTTTCCTGAACAGTCTCAGCGGGAACCAGCTCCTCGGCAAAAGTACGGTACGCCTGCAGGCCGGTGCCGGCAGGGATCAGCTTACCGATCAGGACATTCTCCTTCAGACCCACCAGATGATCCTTCTTGCCCATGATGGCAGCCTCCGTCAGAACCTTGGTGGTTTCCTGGAAGGATGCGGCGGACAGGAAGGAATCGGTGGCCAGAGAGGCCTTGGTGATACCCATCAGCAGCTGCGTGGCCTGTGCCTTCCGCAGAGGCTCGCCCATCTCGTTGGTCTCACCGGCCGCGTTGCGGCGGTCGATCTCCTCGTTGGCGGCCTCGAACTTCAGAACGTTGGTCATGGAGCCGTCCAGCAGCTTGGTATCGCCGGCATCCTCAATGCGCACCTTACGCATCATCTGACGGACGATAACCTCAATGTGCTTATCGTTGATGTCAACGCCCTGCTGACGGTACACGCGCAGAACTTCCTGAATGAGGTAGTTGTAAACAGCGTCGTTGCCGCGGATCCGCAGGACCTCGTGGGGGTTCAGAGCGCCGTAGGTCAGCTGGGTACCCTTTTCGATGACCTCGCCGTCCTTCACCAGCAGGCCGGTGTGAGGCACTGCGTAGGTGCAGGTCTCGCCGTCGCTGGCCGTGACGATCAGGTTCATCAGGCTGCCCTTGGCGGCCTCCTCAAAGCGAACGGTACCGCCGATCTCAGCGATGGTGGCCATCCGCTTGGGGCGGCGGGCCTCGAACAGTTCCTCAACTCGAGGAAGACCCTGGGTAATATCGCCGCCGGCCAGACCGCCGGTATGGAAGGTACGCATGGTCAGCTGGGTACCGGGCTCGCCGATGGACTGGGCCGCAATGATGCCGACCGCCTCGCCGGGGCCGACAGGCTGCTGGGTGGCCAGGTTCATGCCGTAGCACTTGGCGCACACACCGCTGTGGGCCTTGCAGGTCAGAACGGTGCGGATCATGACGGTGGGATACTCGTCCTTGGCGGGATCAAAGCTGCACTCGTCGCCCTGGCGGGGGTTCTTCTGGACCCATGCCCGGGTTTCCATCAGCTTGGCGTCATCTTCCATCATCATCTTGGTGTTGGAGATCAGCACCTCGCCGGTGGCGGCATCCACCACGTCACCCACCAGGTAGCGGCCCCGGACACGGTCGGAGAACTTCTCGATCACCTGACCGTTTTCGCTGATGCGGGAAACCTTGATGCCGTGGGTCACGCCGCAGTCCTGCTCACGGATGATGACGTCCTGAGAGACGTCCACCATGCGGCGGGTCAGGTAACCGGAGTCTGCGGTACGCAGAGCGGTATCGGCCAGGCCCTTACGGGCACCACGGGAGGAAATGAAGTATTCCAGAGCGGTCAGGCCTTCGCGGTAGTTTGCCTTGATGGGGATCTCGATGGTCTTACCGGCGGTGTTTGCGATCAGGCCGCGCATACCGGCCAGCTGACGGATCTGCTTCATAGAACCACGGGCGCCGGAGTCCGCCATCATGAAGATGGGGTTGTAGCGGTCCAGGTTCTCCTGCAGAGCGGTAGAAACCTCGTCGGTGGTCTTTTCCCAGACCTGCACCACCTGCTTGTAACGCTCGTGGTCGGTCATAAAGCCCATCTTGTACTGGTTTTCGATGTCCACCACCATCTGCTCGGAAGCGGCGACCAGCTCGTACTTCTTGGGAGGAATGGTCATATCCGCGATGGAAACGGTGATGGCGGCGATAGTGGAGTTATGGTAGCCGGTGGACTTGATGGCGTCCAGCACCTCGGAAGCCACGGTGAAACCGTGCTTGTTGATGGTGCGGTCCACGATCTGGCCCAGCTGCTTCTTGCCGCAGGTGAAGGTGATCTCGTAGTCGCAGATGTGCTCGGGGTCGCTGCGGTCCACGAAGCCCAGATCCTGAGGAATGTTCTTATTGAAGATGATCCGGCCGGGGGTGCTGGGCACCACGCGGGTAACGCTTTCGCCGTTGACCTCCAACGTCCGGCGCACCAGAATGGGGCAATGAGGACCGATGGCCCGGTCATTGTAGGCCATGAGGGCTTCGTCCTCGCTGGCGTACATGTGAACAGGCTTGAAGGTAGCGGGCTTCTGGCCCTTCTCCAGAGCGGCGTTGGCCGCCAGGAACTCGTCCGCGTCCACAATGCTCTGTGCGGTCAGGTTCGTGTCACCGGCATCCTCACACCAGACGGTCTGGGCGCCGATCTCGTCCTTGCCCATGCGGTCCATGGTCAGGTAGTAGGAGCCCAGCACCATATCCTGGGTCGGAACGGTGACGGGGCCGCCGTCCTGAGGACGCAGCAGGTTGTTGGCAGAGAGCATCAGGATACGGGCCTCCGCCTGAGCCTCGGCGGACAGAGGCACATGAATAGCCATCTGGTCACCGTCGAAGTCGGCGTTGAACGCGGTGCAGTTCAGGGGGTGCAGCTTCAGAGCGCGGCCGTCCACCAACACCGGCTCGAAGGCCTGGATGCCCAGACGGTGCAGGGTCGGTGCACGGTTCAGCATAACGGGGTGGTCCTTGATGATGACATCCAGAGCGTCCCACACCTCGGTGGTGCCCTTATCCACCATCTTCTTGGCGGACTTGATGTTATTGGCGGTGCCGTCCTCCACCAGCTTCTTCATAATGAAGGGGCGGAACAGCTCCACAGCCATCTCCTTGGGCACACCGCACTGATAGATCTTCAGCTCGGGGCCGACCACGATAACGGAACGGCCAGAGTAGTCGACACGCTTGCCCAGCAGGTTTTGACGGAAACGGCCCTGCTTGCCCTTCAGGAAGTCGCTGAGGGACTTCAGAGCACGGTTGTTGGCGCCGGTGACGGCACGGCCGCGGCGGCCGTTGTCGATCAGGGCGTCCACCGCCTCCTGCAGCATCCGCTTTTCGTTGCGGACGATGATGTCAGGGGCGTTCAGGTCCATCAGGCGCTTCAGGCGGTTGTTGCGGTTGATGACCCGGCGGTACAGGTCATTCAGGTCAGAGGTGGCGAAGCGGCCGCCGTCCAGCTGCACCATGGGGCGCAGGTCGGGAGGCAGAATGGGCAGAACGTCCATAATCATCCACTCCGGCTTGTTGCCGGAGATCCGGAAGGCGTCCACCACTTCCAGCCGCTTGACAATCCGGGCCTTCTTCTGGCCGGAAGCGTCCTTCAGCTCGGCGTGGAGCTGGGCGGAGAGGGCCTCCAGATCCACATCCGCCAGCAGCTTCTTCACGGCCTCGGCGCCCATGCCGGCCTGGAAGTCATCCTCATACTTTTCACGGTAGTCACGGTACTCCTTCTCGGAGAGGATCTGGTTCTTGGTCAGAGGAGTCTCGCCGGGGTCCGTGACGATATAGTTGGCAAAATACAGCACCTTCTCCAGAATCCGGGGGCTGATGTCCAGCAGCAGGCCCATCCGGGAGGGGATGCCCTTGAAATACCAGATGTGGGAAACGGGGGTGGCCAGTTCAATGTGGCCCATGCGCTCCCGGCGCACCTTGGAACGGGTGACCTCGACGCCGCAGCGGTCGCAGATCTTACCCTTGTAGCGGATCTTCTTGTACTTGCCGCAGTGGCACTCCCAGTCCTTGGTAGGCCCGAAGATACGCTCGCAGTACAGGCCGTCCTTTTCGGGCTTCAGAGTGCGGTAGTTGATGGTCTCAGGCTTCTTCACCTCGCCGTAAGACCACTCCCGGATCTGCTCCGGGGAAGCCATGCCGATCTTAATCGCGTCAAAGGCAAACTTGTTGCCGTTATTGGTTTCGATCATGTTGCGTTATCCTCCTTCAATGATTCAAATGATCCAGTTTTGTGGTGACGAATGTGTCTTCTGGATCATTCGTCGTCGAAGTCAACATCCACATCGGCGCCGGCATCCTCCGGCGCGTCTTCAAATTCAAAGCCGGACGCTTCAAACTCGGCGTCCTCCGCAACGTTGCGGTGGCGGTCATCGTCCGCATCCATACGGGAGAGGTTGAAAGTATCGAGCGCGTCCTCGTCCTCCTTGAGATCCACCACGTTGCCGTCCTTATCCAGCACCTGGATGTTCAGGCACAGGGACTGCAGTTCCTTCAGCAGCACGCGGAAGGACTCCGGCACGCCGGGGGTGGGAACGTTGTGGCCCTTGACGATGGATTCGTAGGTCCGGACACGGCCGGTGACATCGTCGGACTTCACGGTCAGGATCTCCTGCAGGGTATAAGCAGCGCCGTAAGCCTCCAGGGCCCAAACTTCCATCTCGCCGAAGCGCTGGCCGCCGAACTGGGCCTTGCCGCCCAAGGGCTGCTGGGTAACCAGAGAATAGGGGCCGGTGGAACGGGCATGGATCTTATCGTCAACCAGATGGTGCAGTTTCAGGAAGTACACATAGCCAACGGTGACCTTGTTATCGAAGGGCTCGCCGGTACGTCCATCGTACAGAACGCTCTTGCCCTCGGGATCCAGACCGGCCTTCACCAGCTCTGCCTGAATATCCTCGTAGGTAGCGCCGTCGAAAATAGGCGTAGCGACCTTGCAGCCCAGCGCATGGGCGGCATAGCCCAAGTGGACCTCCAGCACCTGACCGATGTTCATACGGGAAGGCACGCCCAAGGGGTTCAGCACGATGTCCAGCGGGGTGCCGTCGGGCAGGAAGGGCATATCCTCGGTAGGCAGCACGCGGGACACAACGCCCTTGTTGCCGTGACGGCCTGCCATTTTATCGCCCACCTGGATCTTACGGCGCTGAGCGATATACACGCGGACCACCTGATTGACGCCGGGGCCAAGCTCATCGCCGTTTTCACGGGTAAAGACCTTGGTATCCAGCACGATGCCGCTCTCGCCGTGGGGCACCTTCAGAGAGGTGTCGCGGACCTCGCGGGCCTTCTCACCGAAGATAGCCCGCAGCAGGCGCTCCTCAGCGGTGAGGTCAGTTTCGCCCTTGGGCGTGACCTTGCCCACCAGAATGTCGCCGGACTTGACCTCGGCGCCCACGCGAACGATACCGCGCTCGTCCAGATCCTTCAGCGCATCCTCGCCCACGTTGGGGATATCACGGGTGATCTCCTCGGGTCCCAGCTTGGTATCCCGGGAGTCGATCTCGAATTCCTCAATATGAATAGAGGTATACAGATCCTCGCGGACCAGGCGCTCGTTCAGCAGAACGGCGTCCTCGTAGTTGTAGCCTTCCCAAGTCATGAAGCCCACCAGAATGTTCTGGCCCAGAGCGATCTCGCCCTGATCGGTGGCGGGACCGTCCGCCAGGACCGTGGGATCCTCCCACTCGCCCTTTTCATTCAGGCGCTTGCCGTGGACCCGCTCGCCCACATCCACGATGGGATGCTGGTTGATGCAGGTGGTGTGGTTGGAGCGCAGGAACTTGGTCAGCTTATAATCCTTGGTCTCGCCGCTGTCATACTTGACGGTGACATGGCGGGCGTCCACAGAAGTGACCACGCCGTCGCCCTCGGCCAGGACCACGATCTCGGAGTCGATGCAGATCTTGTGCTCCATACCGGTGCCCACGATGGGTGCGTGGGGCTTCAGCAGAGGCACGGCCTGACGCTGCATGTTTGCGCCCATCAGAGCACGGTTTGCGTCGTCATTGGGCAGGAAGGGGATCATGGCGGTAGCGATGGAGACCATCATACGGGGAGACACGTCCACGTAGTCGATGCGCTCCCGCTCCACTTCCACGATCTCGTCCCGGTACCGGGCGGTGACACGGGCATTCACCAGGCAGCCGTCCTCGTCGATGGGCTCGGTTGCCTGAGCGACGATGAAGTTGTCCTCCTCGTCGGCAGTCATATAAGTGGCTTCCATAGCCACCTTGCCGGTCTCCTTGTCCACAGCGCGGTAGGGTGCCTCGATGAAGCCGTACTCGTTGATGCGGGCATAGGTAGCCAGATAGGAGATCAGGCCGATGTTGGGGCCTTCAGGGGTCTCAATGGGGCACATACGGCCATAGTGGCTGTAATGCACGTCTCGGACCTCCATGTTGGCGCGCTCGCGGCTCAGACCGCCGGGGCCCAGAGCGGACAGACGGCGCTTGTGGGTCAGTTCCGCCAGGGGGTTGGTCTGATCCATGAACTGGCTCAGGGGGCTGGAGCCGAAGAACTCCTTGATGGCGGCGGTAACAGGCCGGATATTGATGAGGCTCTGGGGGGTGACCACGTCCAGATCCTGAATGGTCATACGCTCCCGGATCACACGCTCCATACGGGAGAAGCCGATGCGGAACTGGTTCTGCAGCAGCTCGCCCACACAGCGCAGACGGCGGTTGCCCAGATGGTCGATATCGTCCTTCACGGAGATGCCGCGGGCCAGACCGTTCATGTAGTTGATGGAGCAGAGGATATCGTCGATGATGATGTGCTTGGGCACCAGATCGTCCTTATGGAGCTTGATCTGCTCCTTCAGCTCCTCGCCGGAGTACTGGCCCAGCAGCTCCTGCAGCACATCGAAGCGGACACGCTCCTTGATGCCGCACTCAGCCAGAGGATCGAAGTCCACATAGTGGCTCAGGTCGCACATCTTGTTGGACTGCACCCGCAGAGGCTGATCGTCCACCAGAATGACCACCTCGGCAACGCCGACGGTGTCCAGCAGGCGGGCATCCTCCTTGCTCAGCAGGTGGCCCTCATCGAAGAGCAGCTCGCCGGTAGCGGGGTCTGCCACAGGCTGTGCCAGCTTGTAGCCGGTGACCCGCTGCCAGAGGGACAGCTTCTTATTGAACTTGTACCGGCCCACAACGGACAGATCGTAGCGCCGGGGATCGAAGAACAGGTTGTTCATCAGGGTCTCGGCAGCTTCCACCGTGGGGGGCTCGCCGGGACGGAGCTTGCGGTAGATCTCCAGCATGGCGTCCTCATACGTCTTGCTGGGGTCCTTCTCCAGAGTAGCCGCGATGCGGGGATCGTCGCTGAAGCGGTCCAGGATCTCCGCGTCGGTCTTGAGGCCCAGCGCCCGGATCAGGCTGGTGATGGGCAGCTTGCGGTTCTTGTCGATACGGACCCAGAACACCTCGTTGGCGTCCGTCTCATATTCCAGCCAGGCGCCCCGGTAAGGGATCACCGTGGAGGTGAGGATGGGCAGGTCGGTCTTAATGTCGACCTCCTTGCCGTAATACACGCCGGGAGAGCGGACGATCTGAGAGACCACCACGCGCTCCGCGCCGTTGATGACGAAGGTGCCGGAGTGGGTCATCAGGGGGAAATCGCCCATGAAGATCTCCTGCTCCTTGATCTCCTCCGTCTCCTTGTTCCGCAGACGGACCGTCACCTTCAGGGGGGCGGCATACGTGGCGTCACGGGCCTTGCACTCTTCCACGTTATACTTGGGGGCTTCATCCATCCGGAAGTCGATGAAGGTCAACTCCAGGTTGCCCTGATAGTCAGAGATCGCCCCAACGTCTGCAAAAACCTCCCGCAGACCGGTGTCCAAAAATTCCCGATAGGAGGTCTTCTGGATCTCCAGCAGGTTGGGCATGGGCATGACTTCCTCGTGCCGGGCAAAATTCTTTCGGAGGGTTTTGCCGTAGTACTTGTCCTTAGCCATCTTCACTTTCACCTTTCTTTTGCTCCGCCGCCCTGTCCGGCCGCGGGGCAAGTATTGTATCCGATACGCTCGGGTGAGTTGTTAAATTTATTTCAGTTTCCTATTGCCTTTCGTTGGCGGATGTGCTATCCTGTGTTCGTAATCAGGATGGGATTCCATCCGCTTCCGTTTATATAAGCGACTTATTTTATCACGAAATCTCTTGCCTGTCAAGGGATTTTTATTTTTTATCCCCCGAAAAATTGTTTTCTTGTCTTACATCCCCCGTTCAAACTCAGAAAATGACAATTCCACCGCCGAACCGTCCAGCGTCTCCCCGGACAGCCCCGATCCCTTTACAGTCAAAAAGCGGCACACGGAAATCCGTGTGCCGCTGAGGCTGTCGATAAAGGGATAAATTTTCCGCGACGGTAAGGAAGGGTGTGCGCGGGAAACCCAAGAAGGGTGTCCCGCGCCATTAAAATCCTAAGTTTTCAGAACTTTTATGAAGTTCTGAAAACTTGCTCAGCGGGGAGAAAAGACTTTTTCGACACGCTGAGCGGCACACGGAAATCCGTGTGCCGCTCTTTTCATTTGCCAACTTTTTTACTGATAAAGCTCCTCATCGGCGTAATCTCTGCTCTCCTGCTTGCTCAAACGGCAGGCCCGGCGGCGCTCGATCGCCTCATACACATCGCTCCAGCTGCCAACCACCAGACAGACAAACGCGCAGAACGCCAGGCCGGCGGCCACAGTCTTCAATACAAAACGGGCAGTTTTATTCATGGTGAACTCCTCCTTATCGGGTGCGGCATATAAACGATCCGGTGGCGGCGGAATATCCGCAGCCATGCACCGGCTCTTCCAAAACGTGCCGGACAGCGGAGATCCTCCGCCGCTTTGCGGTTATTATACACGGTTTTCCCGCTGTTTACAATCCTTTTTTCCAGGCCTCCCGCAAAGAATTTCCGGTTTCCCGCGGAATGACGGCGGCTGATGTTCAAAGCCGCTAAAACCGTTGACTTTTTGTTCCTCACCTATTATACTGATGGCAGTAAGCAGCGCAAACGTTTGAGTTCTCTGATCCGACTTTATTTTCCCTTGTATCTCAGCAGGCGGTCCGTCAGCTTTTCTGCCCTGCGGACGGAACGCCCCATCAACTTCTTGTGCCGGCGCAGGGCGGCGGAATGGATGATCGTTATGGAAAAATTCGACTCTCTCATCATCGGCGAGGTTGCTCAGGACACCAACGTGGATTTTGACGGCACTGTCGTCCAGGCCGTCGGCGGCGCGGTGTATTATTCCGGCTGCGCGGCAGCCAATATGGGACATAAGATCGCCGTCCTGCCCAAGGCGGACCTCAGCCAACTGGACGTGACGGCAGCCTTCCACGAGAAGGCTCCCTCCATCAGTGTATTCCCCCTGAACAGCCCCCACTCCTTTGTGACGAAAAACGTCTACCACACGGCGGACCGGGAGCGCCGGACCTCCACTGTGGACAGCCTCATCGCCCCCTACACCACCGACGAGGTGCCGGTGGATCAGATTGACGCCGCCATCTGGCATCTGGCCGGTCTGGCCGGCGGCGACATCCCCAATGAGATGATCCCCTTCGCCGCCAAGCATGCCATGGTGGCCATCGACGTGCAGACCATGCTGCGCTGGGTGGAAAACGGCGGCATGGTGTATCACGACTGGAAAGAAAAGAAGGAGCTGCTCCCCTACATCCGTTTCCTCAAGACCGACGCCGCCGAGGCGGAGATCCTCACCGGCTTGACAGACCGGGCGGAGGCCGCCAAGGTCCTTTACGGCTGGGGCGCCAAGGAGATTTTAATTACCCACAACACGGAGGTGCTGGTGTATGACGGTCACGAGATCTACACCTGCCCCATCAAGGCCCGGAATCTCTCCGGCCGCACCGGCCGGGGCGACACCACCTTTGCCGGGTACATCAATGAGCGGCTGACCAAGGACATTCCCACCGCTCTTCAGACCGCCACCGCTCTGGTCTCCCTGAAAATGGAGACGCCGGGTCCCTTCACCGGCACCCGTCAGGACGTGGAGGATTACATCAAGCTGATGTACTGATCCGGACCCGTGAACCAAACAGGCTGAGACTGCGGTCTCAGCCTGTTTTTCCGTTCCGTACTCCCCCGTCTCCGCTTGACATTCCAAGAAAAGCATAATAGACTACCATCAAGTTCACAATAAAATACAGAGTTTGGATCGTCTGACAGAAAGGAGCGCGCCATGCGGACTATTTTATTCAGAGCACTGGCGGAATTGAACGCCCACCGGAGTGTGGTGCTGGTGACCATCGTTGCGGAGCAGGGTTCCGCCCCCCGGGGCCCCGGCAGTCAAATGCTGGTGGGTGTGAATGGTCAGCTAACGGGCACCATCGGCGGCGGGCAGGTAGAGCGGCAGTCCGAGCTGCTGGCCCTGTCCCTGCTGAAGGAGCGGCGTTCCCAGATACAGCACTTCGCCCTGACGCAAGCCGGGGCGGACAGTCTCGGCATGGCCTGCGGCGGGGATGTGACGGTACTGTTTCAGTTCATTTCCCCGGGGGACACTCTCTGGCAGAGTGTGTTGGAAACGGCGCTGGCCCAGCTCACCGCTGCCCAGCCCGGCTGGCTGATCCTGCGGACGGACGGCTCCGCCCCGGCGCTGCTGGACGGCGAGGGCATGGCCCTTTTGGGCAGCAGCGGTACACCCCCCCTCTCCAAGCGCTGCGTCCTGACAGAAACCGACTTTTCTCTCCCCCTCCCCATTGGGGAGCGGGCGGTGATCTTCGGCGCGGGACACATCGCCCGGGCGCTGGTCCCTCTGCTGCGCAGTGTGGAGTTCCGTCCGGTGGTGTATGACGACCGGCCCGCTCTGGCCGATCCCGCCGCCTTCCCCGACGCAGAGCAGGTGGTGTGCGGCGATTTTCGGAACATCGCCGGCACACTGCCCCTGTCCCCGGAGGATTATGTGGTGGTGATGACCTCCGGCCATCTTCACGATCTGGAAATTCAGGAGCAGATTTTGCGGCAAGAGCTGGCCTACGTCGGTGTCATCGGCTCCCGGGCCAAAATCGCCGCCGTCAACGCCCGGCTCCGGGAGGCCGGTATCTCCGAGGAAAAGCTCCACACTGTCCACACCCCTGTGGGAACACCCATCAAGGCCGTGACCCCGGCGGAGATCGCCGTGAGCATCACCGGGGAAATGATTTACGAGCGGGCCTGCCGCCGGGAGGACCCGGCTCATCACGCCTGCCCCATGGTCTGACCATACCATTTCAAATTCGGAAAAGAGGGATCTTATGCTCGTTGTCATCCGAGGAGCCGGAGATCTGGCCACCGGCATCGCTTTGCGGCTCCACCGTGCCGGGTATCAAATCGTTATGACGGATCTCCCCGCCCCCACCTCCATCCGCCGCACCGTCTGTTTCTCCGAGGCCATTCGCTTGGGAGAGATGACAGTGGAGGATATTTCCGCCCGGAAAGCCGAAACCCCGGAGGAAGCCCTGACTCTGGCTCAGTCCGGCGTTGTGGCCGTTCTCGCTGACCCGGCGGGAGCCTGTATCCCCACCCTCCGGCCCGGCGCGGTGGTGGATGCTATTCTGGCGAAGAAGAATTTAGGCACCGCCCTGACGGACGCCCCGGTGGTGATCGGCGTAGGCCCCGGCTTCACCGTGGGGACCGACTGCCACGCCGCCGTAGAGACCATGCGGGGCCACACGCTGGGCCGGGCGCTGTACACCGGCAGTCCTCTGCCCAACACCGGCATCCCCGGCCTCATCGGCGGGCGCAGCGGCGAGCGGGTCCTCCGTGCCCCGGCGGACGGCATTTTTGAGCCGCGCATGGAGATCGGACAGTTGGTTCAGGAGGGAGAAATTGCCGCCACGGTAAACGGCAAACCCATGCGCTGCACCCTCACCGGCTGTCTCCGGGGCTTGCTCCAGGGCGGCTTGCAGGTCCACGAGGGCATGAAATGCGGCGACATCGACCCACGGGGCCAGCAGGCCAACTGCTTTACTGCCTCCGACAAGGCCACCGCCATCGGCGGCGGCGTACTGGAGGCACTCCTCCACTTCGGATGCCTGCCGGATTGACCTTTACAGTTGACATTTCCCCCCATTTTCCGGTATGATAGGAACAATTATGTGGGGAAACCTGTTTTTACACTTGAATTGAGAGGCACTTTATGGCAACAACATTTATCGACAAGGCCCGGATCACGGTCCGGGCAGGCAACGGCGGTAACGGCGCAGTGGCGTTCCACCGCGAAAAATATGTGGCGGCCGGCGGCCCGGACGGTGGCGACGGCGGCAGGGGCGGCTCCATTATCTTGCAGGTGGACGACAATATGTCCACCCTGATGGACTTCCGCTACAAGCGCAAATACGTGGCAGAAAACGGCGTGGACGGTCAGGGCGGCCGCAAGTCCGGCAAGGACGGCGCCAATCTGGTGATCCGCGTCCCCCGGGGCACGCTGGTGCGGGACGCCGAAACCAATGAGATCATTCAGGACATGAGCGGCAGCGAGCCCTATGTCCTCTGCAAGGGCGGCCGGGGCGGCTGGGGCAATATGCACTTCGCCACCCCCACCCGGCAGGTGCCCCGCTTCGCCAAGGCGGGCCTGCCCGGCGAGAGCCACGATGTATTTCTGGAGCTGAAGCTGCTGGCGGACGTGGGCCTCATCGGTTTCCCCAATGTGGGCAAGTCCACACTGCTGAGCGTGGTCTCCAAGGCCCAGCCCAAGATCGCCAATTACCACTTTACCACCCTCTATCCCAATCTGGGCGTGGTGTGGGTGGACGAGGGCGTGTCCTTCGTCATGGCTGACATTCCCGGCATCATCGAAGGCGCCAGTGAGGGCGCCGGTCTGGGCCACGATTTCCTGCGGCACATTGACCGCTGCCGTCTGCTGGTCCATGTGGTAGACGTGTCCGGCAGCGAGGGCCGGGACCCTGTGGCGGATTTTGACGCCATCAACGCCGAGCTGGAGCAATACAGCCCCGATCTCGCCAAGCGGCCCCAGATCGTAGCCGCCAACAAGGTGGACATTATGACCGACCCGGAAAATCTGGAGCGGCTCCGCGCCCATGTGGAGGCCAAGGGCTTCACGCTGATGGAGATCTCCGCTGCGGCTCATCAGGGCACCCGGGAGCTGGTGGGCAAGGTAGCGGAGGCTCTGGCTTCCCTGCCGCCGGTCACGGTCTACGAGCCGGAATATGTCCCCAAGCCGCCGGTGGTGGACACCAGCGAGCCGCTGGACATCCAGCGCTTGGACGACGGCCACACCTGGCTCATTCAGGGCCCGTGGCTCCAGCGCCTCATGGCCAACGTCAACTTCGACGATTACGAGAGCCGCATGTGGTTCGACAAGGCCCTGCGGGAATCTGGACTGTATCAGCAGCTGGAGGAGCGGGGCATCGAGGACGGCGACACCGTCTCTCTGGACGGCTACGAATTCGAATATCAGTATTAACGGAATGCCCCCGACCAATGGCCGGGGGCGTTCCGCATTCCATTCGTTTTGATCAGCAGAAAGCAGAAGGGACCTGCGCAGATGCGCAGGCCCCTTCTGTTTTGTTTTAGAACATGCGCGTCAGAACTATGACCTTGGCTTACGTCTCAGCAGCGGCCTCTCCGGACTTGCTGAACGCCTCCATGGCTCTGGCATTTTCTGCCCGTTTCGCCTCGATAGCGTCCTTCAGGAGCATATCCTTCACCTTCATCAGCCGGGTGGTGGTGGAACGGTCGTTCTCGTCCAGCTTCATGGTGATATAGCGAATGGCCTCCTGGGTGTTGGGGATCATCACATATTCCAGAGCGTTGACCCGGCGGCGGGTCTTTTCGATCTCCTCCGCCATCAGCTGGGCGGATTTTTCGATCTGCGCCAGCTTCAGCATCTTCCGGAACACAAGGCCCAGGGCCTCTACTGCATCGTCCAGCTCACCGGAGGTGGCGGCGAAGCCGTAGGGGTAAATGTCGGAATCCGACTTCGTTTTCGTCTGGAAATCGTACACCGGCACGTTGACGGACATGATGTTCTGGGTGGTGCGGGTGAGCTCCACGCTCTGCTTGGGATACAGCAGCGCCTGTTCCAGTGCCTCGGAGGACATGAGGGCAGAGGCCACCGTAAAGGACTTGTGGACCCGCATCAGGTCCTCCTCCACCTCGGCGCGGAGAGAACGCACCTCCCGGACCGTATCCAGGAACTGCTTCATCAGCTCATCCCGCTTATCCTTCAGCAGCTTGTGGCCCCGCTGGGCGGTTTTCAGCTTGCCCTTGAGACGGGTGAGCTCCATGCGGGTAGGGCTGACCGTGATAGTTGCCATGGTTCACCCCTCCTTACTTCTGCTCGTCCTTTTTCGGCCAGTATTTCTCGATCAACTCCGGCTTGATCCGCTTCAGCTCGCTCTTGGGCAGGATGCTCAGCAGCTCCCATCCCAGATCCAGCGTTTCCTCGATGGAGCGGTTCTCCTCGTAGCCCTGATTGACGTAGCGTTTTTCAAATTCGTCTGCAAACTTGGCGTACAGCAGGTCCGTGGGGGTCAGCGCCGCCTCGCCCAGAATGCTCATCAGCTCCTTGTTGTCCTTACCGGTGGCATAGGCGGCAAAGAGCTGGTTCATGGTGCTGGCGTGGTCCTCACGGGTCTTGCCCTCGCCGATGCCCTTATCCTTCAGACGGGACAGGGAGGGCAGCACGTCCACAGGGGGATGGATGCCCTGGCGGTACAGAGCGCGGCTCAGGATGATCTGGCCCTCGGTGATATAGCCTGTCAGGTCGGGGATGGGGTGGGTCTTGTCGTCCTCAGGCATGGTCAGAATGGGGATCAGGGTAATGGAGCCGGGATTGCCCAGACGGCGTCCGGCCCGCTCGTACAGCGTAGCCAGGTCAGTATACAGGTAGCCGGGGAAGCCGCGGCGGCCGGGGACCTCCTTCTTGGCGGCGGAGACCTCACGCAGAGCCTCGGCGTAGTTGGTGATGTCGGTCATGATGACCAGCACCTGCATCCCCTTTTCAAAGGCCAGATACTCAGCGGCGGTCAGGGCCATACGGGGGGTGGAAATACGCTCCACGGCGGGGTCATTGGCCAGGTTGCTGAACAGCACGGTACGGTCAATGGCACCGGTGCGCTTGAACTCGCTGACGAAGAACTCGGATTCCTCGAAGGTGATGCCGATGGCGGCGAACACCACGGCGAAGTTGGAGCCTTCATCCCCCAGAACCTTGGCCTGACGGGCGATCTGCGCCGCCAGATTGGCGTGGGGCAGACCGGAGCCGGAGAAGATGGGCAGCTTCTGGCCGCGGACCAGCGTATTCAGGCCGTCAATGGTGGAAACGCCGGTCTGGATGAACTCGTTGGGATAGTCGCGGGCGGCGGGGTTCATAGGCAGGCCGTTGATGTCCCGATACTCCTCGGGGAGGATGTCGGGGCCGCCGTCAATGGGCTGGCCCATGCCGTTGAACACGCGGCCCAGCATATCGCCGGACACGCCCAGCTGCAGGGGGTGGCCCAGGAAGCGGACCTTGGCGTCCGCCAGATTGATACCGGCTGCGGATTCAAAGAGCTGGACCACGGCGGCGTCGCCGTTGACCTCCAGCACCTTGCCCCGGCGGAGGGAGCCGTCATGCAGCTCGATCTCCACCAGTTCGTCATAGGTGACGTTTTCCACCATGCGGACCATCATCAGAGGGCCGCTGATCTCCTCAACGGTTTTATATTCACGGATCATTCGTCGTCCCCTCCTTTGGCTGCAATGGCAGCGATCTGCTGCTCCATATCAGACTGGATCTGATCGTAAACTGCCGCGTATTCCTCGGCAGGCACGCTCTTGGCGCGGCCGATCTGCTCACGGGCCGGGATCTGGAACAGCTCCTGGGCGGAAGCGCCCTTGGCGATAGCGTCCCGGCAGAGGACGTCGTAGCTGAGGATCATGCCCAGCAGCTTCTTCTGCCGCTCGTAGTCGGAGAAGCTATCCACATCCATAAAGGCGTTCTGCTGCAGGAAGTCCTCGCGGACCATACGGGCCACCTCCAGCGTCAGCTGGTCGCCGGCGCCCAGAGCGTCCTTACCAACCAGCTGAACGATCTCGTTCAGGCTGGCCTCGTTTTGCAGGATGCCCATAGCCTTAGTGCGGTCCCGCATGAACTCGGGGCCGAGATTTTCGTCAAACCACGGCTTCAGGGAGTCCAGATACAGGGAATAGGAACTCAGCCAGTTGATGGCCGGGAAATGACGCTTGTAGGCCAGAGAGGAGTCCAGTGCCCAGAACACCTTGACGATCCGCATGGTGGCCTGAGAAACCGGCTCGGACAGGTCGCCGCCCGGAGGGGACACGGCGCCCACAGCCGTCAGGCTGCCCCGGCGCTCGTCGGAGCCGATGCACTCCACGCTGCCGGCACGCTCGTAGAACTGGGCCAGACGGGAGGCCAGATACGCGGGGTAGCCTTCCTCGCCGGGCATCTCTTCCAGACGGCCGGACATCTCACGGAGGGCCTCGGCCCAGCGGGAGGTAGAGTCGGCGATAACGGCCACATCATAGCCCATGTCGCGGAAATACTCCGCGATGGTGATACCGGTATACACAGACGCCTCACGGGCGGCCACGGGCATATCGGAGGTGTTGGCGATCAGCACCGTCCGCTTCATCAGGCTTTCGCCGGTGCGGGGGTCCTTCAACTCCGGGAATTCCCGCAGAACGTCGGTCATCTCGTTGCCGCGCTCGCCGCAGCCGATGTAAACCACGATGTCCACGTCGGACCACTTGGCCAGCTGGTGCTGCACCACGGTCTTGCCGGAGCCGAAAGGTCCGGGGACTGCCGCCGTACCGCCCTTGGCGATGGGGAACATGGTGTCGATGATCCGCTGACCGGAGCACAAGGGCCGCTTGGGGGGATACTTCTTCGTATAGGGACGGCCCACACGGACGGGCCACTTCTGGAGCATGGTGAGGGGGACTTCCCTGCCGTCCTCGGTTTTGAGGGTGGCGACGGTCTCCGTCACGTTGAAGGAGCCGCTCTGAATGGAGGTGAGGGTGCCGCGCATGGTGGGCGGCACCATGATCTTATGGAGCACAACGGCCGTCTCCTGAACTGTGCCCAGAATGTCGCCGCCGATGACCTGATCGCCCACCTTGGCCACCGCGTTGAACTCCCACTTCTTCTCGTGGTCCACGGCGGGGACCTCCACGCCGCGGGTGATGCAGGCGCCTACCTTCTCCACGATCTTCTCCAGCGGACGCTGGATGCCGTCATAAATGCCCTCGATCATGCCGGGGCCAAGCTCCACGCTCATAGGCGCGCCGGTGGTCTCCACCTCGGCGCCGGGGCCCAGACCAGAGGTCTCCTCATAGACCTGGATGTTGGCGGTGTCACCCTTCATGGTCAGGATCTCACCGATCAGGCGCTGGGGGCCGACACGGACCACGTCGGACATATTGGCGTCCGCCAGACCCGTAGCCACCACCAGCGGCCCGGAAACTTTAACAACTTTACCGCTCAAATTCGATAACCTTCTTTCTTCAATTTTACAGAAGGAACAATAGAACTTTTCTGCTCCCCCCCCGCCTTGGGCGGTGACGCCCGTTTGCGAACCGGCGAGAGAGAATCTAAAGGGGAAACAGCCGCAGCGCCGCCTGCGGCGGAACAAGCAAGGCTGTTTCGAGGCAGGCTCCCGATCAACGGGTGCAAAGCACACGGGAATCGGATGGGCCGACGGTGCAAAATGGAATCCCCTCTTTAAGTCCTTACAGGATATCCGCACCCACAGCCCGTTCGATGGCGCTCTGGATGTTCGATTTTCCGATGCCCAGAGACCCTTCCCGGCCGGGGACCAGGATAATGGCGGGCTGGATATTGTCCTTATAACGGTCCAGTACGTCGGCCATATCCTTGGCCAGGGTCTCTGTCAGGTAAATCACCGCGCAGTCGGTTTTGGCCAGGTCATGGACGGTTTTCCGGGCCTCCTCCACGGAGGTGACGGGATAGGTGTCCAAGCCCAAGGCCCGGAAGCCCATGACGGACTCCCAATCGCCGATGACGGCGATGGAATAGGTTGCTGCCATGTTCTCCCCTCCTTACGCGCAGGTCCGCCGCAGGCGGGACCGGATGACCTCCGGGCTCAGCCCGGCGGCGCGGCCCATCAGCAGGATGCGGATGTTGGTGTACTCCGTCTCCCGGGCCGCCAGATAAGCCAGCAGCGGAGCTTCCCCGAAGGGGATCATCTGCGCCCCGGCCAGATAGTCGCTGACAGCGTCATCGCAGCGCTTTTCAAACTCCGTCAGGGAGCCGCCCTTCAGGGCCGCCTCCCCTGCCTCCGCCGCCTGTGCAAACCGGGTGGGGCCGTAGATCTCGTTCAGACCGCCGGCGGGGTGATTCGCCGCCGCCAGGATCGCCGCCGGTTCCATGGTGCCGCTCTCAAAGAGGACACCCGCCAGAAAATCGGCGTTTTTTCCCATCCGCAGCGTCCGGATCAGCGCCCGGAGATTGGCGGCATCGATCTGGGTCTCCACATATCCCCGAAGGAACTGGCTGCCGGTATCCTCTGCTACTTGGGCCATGTCCCGGTACATCCAACGGTCCAGTACGATGTCGCTAAGCTGGGGGTCCCGGGTGGTATCCAGTACGGACTTGGCCTCCGCCACAGCCGCCGGCAGAGCACCGGGCAGTTTGTCCAGTTCTCCGCTTTCCACGGCGTTTTTCAGCTCCGCTGCTCCGATGCGACCCATATCCATCAGCATCCGGTCCGGGCTGGTACCCATAGCGGCTGCCTTCAGGATGGCCTTTGCATTGTGATAGTCGTATTTCAGCTTGAATATGTCGATATATCTGGGGTCTGGCGCGCCGTCACCAAGGTCAGTGAGCAGCTCCTCCCGGGCCTGAGACAGCGCCGCGTCCATAGCCTCCGGCCGGGCGGCGTCCAGCTCCGGATAGCCGCAGTCCTGAAGAAGCTTGGAGACTTCCTCATCGCTGCGGGCCTCCAGCAGACGCTCCATGCGCTCCGCCGTCAGCAGCGTGGTCTCCATGGCCCGGACACGGGCGGAGATCGCCAGATAATCCGTATCTTTGATTTTGTTAGCCAAGGTATGACCTCCCCTCAGCCGAACAGCCGCTGAGCCACCTGTCCCGCCGTTTCCGCCTTCTGCAAACGAACCAGCGTATCAAAGGCACAGTTGACCTCAACGTTGCCGTCCTTGAGGATGAAGCCCCCCTGAATGGGCGCGGTCTCGCCGGAGAGGGTCAGCTTGCCGCCGGACTTTCCGTTGGCAGCGTCCACCGCGGCCTGCCCAACCGTTTCCCGATCCTGGGCGGAGAAGAGAACTTCTCCCATACCATGAGGCGCGGCCTGAAGCAGCAGCTCCGTCAGCACCTCTACGTAACGGGCCTCCGGCAGGTTCCGCAGCTTTTCCAGCGCCTTGGCGTAGGTCTCCTCCATGACCGCCTGTTTAGCGGCCAGGACCGTTTTCCGGGCCTCCATCTGGGCGGCGCTGATGAGACGTTCCTCCCGCTCCGCCGCCAGACGCTCGTTCCGGGCAGCCAGATCGGCCACTTCCTTGTCCGCCTGGGCCTGATAGCGAGCGGCGACCGCCGCCGCCTCCTGGCGGGCTTTTTCCAGCAGGGCGTCCGTCTCCGCTTTCGCGTCGGTATTCAGCCGCTGGATAATGGTATCAATTCCGTTCATCATTGAATCCCCTTTCTTACAGGGATCAGGCGCTGATATTGATGATCATCAGCATGGAAGCCAGCAGGGACAGAATGGCGTAGAACTCCACGGTGATGCAGAGCACCATGCCCTTGGACCAGTCATCCGGCTTCTTGGCCAGAATGTTGATGGACGCAGCAGCCACGCGGCCCTGTGCGATGGCAGAGAACAGGCCGCCCAAAGCCATGGGCAGGCAGGCCGCCAGATACTGGAAGCCCTGGGCAATGGTCAGCTCGGGCAGGGAGCCGGACAGCAGGCCCATGCGGAAAATGGCGAAGAACCACACCACCAGACCATACAGGCCCTGGGTGCCGGGGATGACCTGCAGAATCATGACCTTACCGAATTTGCCGGGGTCCTGGCACAGCAGGCCAGCGCCGGCCTCACCGGCCATGCCGGTGCCCTTTGCGGAGCCGATGCCGGAGAGAACAGCCGCCAGGCCAGCGCCCAGCAGGGCCAGAGCCAGACCGCCCCAGCAGCCGAAGAAAGTAGCACTCTGCTGCAATTCAAACATTTGAGCCAACTCAGTCATAATAGGGTTCCTCCTAAATAATGATTTATTTTGTAATGTCAACGTATTTGGTGTCCGCCATCAGGGGCTTGAAGGGCTTGCCGCCGTCCTCGTAGAACTTGCCGAAGTACTCCAGGCACTGGAGACGCAGGTCATGGACGTAGCAGCCCAGCAGGTTCAGCGCGAAGTTCAGGGCATTGCCTGCCAGCGAGATGATGAGGAACACGATGATGTTGCCGGGAATGGCGCCCAGGGTGTTGAACACCTGCGCGATGACGCTGCCCGCCAGCATCAGGGCCATCAGACGGGAGTAAGAGAGGATGTCTCCGAAATACCCGGTGATGTGATTGTACAGAGAACCGAAGATCCCGGTAATTTTGCCGAAGCCCTTGTTGGTCAGCACCGGTCCAAGGACCACCATGGCAAGGCCAACATAGAGGACCACGCTGGTCATGCCGGCGGCCATAAGGCCGATCCCGGCAAACACGACCCACCAGGTCAGCTCTTCCCATACGGCGTCCATCACCTGACCGTTTTTCAGCTTCCGCACGAAGCTGATGGCCATACCGGTGATGATCTGCACCATGCCAAGTGCCATGGCTCCGATGAGGATCATCAGGGTATCATCCAACGGGGTGAACAGGGCCGGAAGAGCGAACTCTCCGCCGGTGGTGAGCTTGACCACCTGAGTCAGGAAGTCTCCGAAGAAGCCGCCGGTGAGGGCGCCCATAATAAAGGTGCTGACGCCGCAGAGGGTCATCAGTCCGAACAGGTTCCCCGCCGTGCCCTTGGGCGCGTACTTTTTGCTGATGAGGAATCCCGCCAGGAACATCAGCAGGCCGTAGCCCATATCCGCCATCATGATACCGTAGAACAGGATGAAAAACGGCGCCATCAGGGGGTTGGGGTCCACATTGTCGTATCTGGGGAGGGAGTACATCTCCGTCACCATGTTCAAAGGTTTCGTGAGCCAGTTGTTTTTCAACTGCACCGGCACGTCGGGGATTTCCTCCTCCGTGGGGTCCAGCGTTTCCCAAGCGCAGCCCTTTTCCGTCAGGAACGTGCCTACCGCCTTTTCCTGCTCCGCCGGGACCCAGCCCTGAAAGTACAGCACCGTTTCATCCGTCAGGACGCTCTCGGCGCACTGCTCCTTGGCTGCCTCGGCCCGGAGCCGATCGGCGTAGATTCGAAGTGCGTCCCGGTTTTCCGCACTGGCCGCGATGGCGGCAGCGGCGTCATCCTGCGTCTTTTTGTTTGCCTCCAGATCCCGTTCCAGAGAACGGATATTCTCCGCCGCCGTTCCGGTCATTCCCTGGAAAGTCACCGCGCTGAAGCCGAAGGGCCGCAGCAGCTCCTGTGTTTTCTCCTCATCGCCGCGGTGGACGATCACAAGCAGATACTTCTGTAATTTGTCGGCGCTGATCTCATACAGCTCCGCCGCCAAGCCCTCCGCTTCCATCTGAACGCGGATGGCGCCCACATCCGTCTGACCGGGGCAGACCCCCAAGCGGAAAATGGTGTGAGCGGTGCCGGATCGCTCCAACGGAAGGTCCAGCGATTCCCACGGCTTCAGGGCGGCAGCGCGGCTCTCCAGCCGTCCAGCCTCGCTCTGGGCCTTGGTCAGGATTCCCAGCTGCTCCCGCACCGCGTCGCAGGCTGCCTGAGCCTTTTCCGCAGCGCCGGCATCCAGGAATTCCGCTTCCGTGATGGGATGGCGTTTGATGAACATGCCGTCCTTCAGTTTGGCGTACTGTTTGATGGCGTCCAGCGCTGTGTTGACGTCGGTGAGCTGCCCCTTACGCTCGGCAAGAGACGAGCCGCTCCGCTGAAACAGCGACGCCCATTGGGGGTCCGCAAGGACCTCCCCGGGTTCGCTGATCTCCACACAGCCCAGATGCAGCAGTCCTTTCAGAAGTTCTTCCCTGCGATCTGCCATTGCAATAACATGGAGCTTTTTCATTTTGACAATGGCCATCTCAGTGTTTCACTACCCTTTCTACAATAAACTCGGCGGTCTCATCCAAATGCTGTTCCGCCTGCTCGCGCTGGCGCCGGCTCTCCGCCTCCGCCTCCCGCGCGATCTCCTGGGCCCGCAGCGCCGCCCGTTCCTCCGCCTGCCGCAGCAGGTCCTTGCCCTGTTCCGCCGCATCGGACCGCACCTGCTTTAAAAGCTCCGTGCCGTTCCGCTCGGCGTCCAGGACCAACTGGCGCGCCTCCGCCTCTGCGGCGGCTCTGCTCTGCTTGTTGGCCTGTTCCGTTTCCGTGACTTGTCTGATCGCCTCTATGGACATCTCTCGTTCACCCTCCTTCCTGCAAAGTGCTACAGCAAATACCCGAAAATACTATCTGCCGGAAACCTTCCAGAAGAATAGATTTTCTAAATTTTCGGCTTTTCCCTCAAACCGATGCTGTTTTTTTCCTCATTCATTGTTACGTTTACCAGTATAGGAGATTATTTCCAAGAAAACAAGAAAACAAAATTAAATTCTGGCACTTTCCCCTTTTTGTACAAGAACCGCCCGGCTCAACCACCATATTTCTTGGTACTTTGGATATTACTTTTTCTAACTTTTTATGCTACAATGAACCGGACAGGAGAAAGTGCTTCTGTCTTTTTCTTTTTACCTGTCTTTTTGTCAATTTCGCCAGACGTCCTTTTGTCCTCCCTACGTTTGTTTGTTATATATCAATCAATTTTGTCTGCATCGTGTTAAAAAAATCACAGGAGTGGAAGTTCACCCCTGTGATTTTTTTAACAACATTTTGTTACTTTTTGTCACTTTTTGCATCAGTACCCTTTTCCAGAGCCGATGCCAGCCGATCCAGTTCCACGCCGGTCTGATCCATGGTCCTTGGAAGCTGTGCCAGCGTGACTTCCATTTTCCGCAGTTCCGCCGTCATGTGGCTGGAAGCCGTCTCAAATGTGCTCATCAAAATCTGGTACTGCTGCCGGAAGAGGTCCAGCGCCTTGTGCATCTGTCCCGCCGTGTGCTCCTCCAGCTCTGCTGCCCGCTGCCGGGCCTCGCACTCGATAGCCCCCACCTGACCGCGCAGCATGACATGGGCCTCCGCGTCCGGACGCAGCGCCTCCACCTGTTCCTTTAACTGGGCATTCTCTTTCTCCAGCGGCGCAAGACGCGCCATCTCTGCTGAAAGTTCTTCTCTGGCCTTGGTGAGTTCCTGAACCTGAGTCCTCAGTTCGTCTGCTTCCTTCTCCAAGCAGTCTGCTTTTTCCTGTAAAGCGTCCCGTTCTTCCCGGAGTTTTTCCGTCTCCTGTGAGAGCTGCTCGATATAGCGGGCAACATCTTCCTTGTCAAATCCTCCGAACGCCACACTCCTGATTGCGCTTCGCTCCATATCAACACCGCATTTCCGCGTTTTCCGCTGTATTTTTCAGATATTATAGCAAGTTTTCTGTTGATTTACAAGGCCCACAAAAAAGTGAAAATTTTTTTTAAAAAACTCTTGCATTTTCGTTTTGGGTATGCTATTATAAACAAGCTGTTTGGAGCAAGGCAGTACGCGCCGTTAGCTCAGCTGGATAGAGCGTCTGGCTACGGACCAGAAGGCCGGGGGTTCGAATCCCTCACGGCGTACCAAAAGTCCTCGAAATCGTCTGATTTCGAGGACTTTTGCTTTTTATAAGTTCCGTTTTTATGGTGTTGCTTTTTTCTGACCCAAACGCTGACCCCAACGGGAGCGGATAGCGGAAAGGTCTATACCGCACGGGATAGGATATTGCCCATCGTCTGGGCGGCTTTGAGTTGGGCGTCGGTGGTGACGTGGGCGTAGGTGTCCAGCGTGAAACCCGCCGAGTAGTGGCCGAGCATACTGCTGACGGTCTTGACGTCCACGCCGTTTTGCAGGGCCATGGTTGCGAAGGTGTGACGGAGATCGTGGAATCGGATGCGGGGCAGCCCCGCACGTTTCAGCACTCTTTGCAGCATATGCAGGACGCTGTCCGGGGACATGGGGCCTCCGATGGGCGATGGGAATACCCATTCGCTGTTACCCGTTTTTCTTCTTTGTTGCATCAGAACGTCTATCGCATCCGCCGACAGGGGCAGTGTGCGGTAGGCGTTTTTCGTTTTCAGCGGGGCTTCGACCACTTTGCCATTCTGCCGAGAGATGGCTCTCTGAATTTTCAGTGCTCCGTGCTGGAAGTCCACGTCCGTCCACTTTAGCCCCAGCAGTTCGCCCCGCCGCAGTCCGGTGGCGAGATCGAGGTAGTAGAGTTCGTACACACCGCTGTCCCTGGCCTCCTGGAAGAAGGCGCTGAGCTGGTCGGCGGTCAGGGTCTTCATCTCCTTGTGCTCCACCTTCGGCAGGGCGCAGCCCTGTGTCGGGTTGCGGGTTACCAGTTTCTGCTCGATGGCAAGGTTGTACGCCGAGCCGATCATCTGGTGGATGTTGCGCACTGTTTTGGGCGCCAGACCTTTCGGTTTCTTTTTCGCTTCGATGCGGTCTACTCGCCCGCCGTCCAACAGGTGCTTGTAAAACCGCTGTAAGTCCAGAGAAGTCAGGTCTGCCAGCGGGATGCTGCCAATTTGCGGCTTGATGTGATTTTTCAGAAAACCTTGGCTGGTCTTGAACGTGGACGGTCTGAGTTTTACTTTCGCGTAGTTCTCCATCCAGACCTCCAGCCAACTCCCCACCGTGTAGGTCTTGGCCCGTCCGTAGTCGATGCCCACGTTTTCCTCGATGGCTTTTTTCAGTTTTTCTTTTACTTCCGCTTGCGTCTTGCCGAGGACGTTTTTGATGATGGCCTTGCCAGTTTCCGGATCGTGACCGACTGTGTACCGGCCCTCCCATCGACCGTCCTTTCGTTTGCGGATGTTCCCTTCCCCGTTCGCTCGTCTTTTCGGCATGGTATCAGCCCCTTTCGCAACGAACAATACCGTAACCAAGGGAACAAAGCTACCCGAAAGTCGAACTGTTATCAGAAAGTTATCATTTGCACCTCGGAGCCGCGCCGCCTTATCTTTGTCTATGGCGACGCAATTTTTGCGCTACCGGGGGACGTTCTTCTTTGGTTACAGCGGTGCGATTTTCGAACGGTCAAGAAGCCCTCTCCATTGACTACAGCGGCGCAAAATATGTACGATCTGCGCTGAAAATCGCCGCTGCACAAAAAGCACTTTTTTGAACGGTTGAAAGTGACGGTTTTGCTGATCGCCTGCGGAACGTCCACCTTGAAAAGTCTGCTACCGCAGGGGGCTTATGCCCCTCACGTTCACCCAAGACTGCGAAAACGCCTCGCAAGGTGCACCTTAGACTGCGGTTCCAAAACCTCGGAAAGCCCCGCACTGCGGGGCTTTGTGGGCGAGAGGGGTCGCTTTGCGACCACCTCTCTTTATCTTGTGCTAAAATCGAACGGCCTTCCCCGTCCAAAAATCCGGCTTAAAAAGTTCGACTTTTCGCTCAAAATCGTTCCCGCAAATATCGTCCGAAAGTTACCGGCACAACGCTGTTCCAAACCGCTTTTCATCGCATTTTTCAACTTCTCTCACAAACGGCCCACGTTCGCTTTCACGAATGAAAGCGGGTACACACTCGGCTTTCGGAGAAAGATCGCACACAAGGGCTTACACGGCGAAACAGGGGCGTTTCGGATGGGGGCGCTATTACTACCTTCGGAGCGTTCCGCACGTTCACAAACATCCCCGGGCCGGGTGTCAGAACGGCAAACTTTGCCGCTTTTGGGTCTTGGCCGGGGGTGCTCCCGAAGAACACAGAAAGCCCGCGGGACAGCGATGCGCATGAGCGCATCGCTGTCCCGAGGCGTCGCGGCCCCGCTGGGCTGCGCTACCATAAGTTATCCAAACATGTATCGACAATGAAGTTGACTCACCAAAACAAGATTCCAGAAGCTTGAACTCAGAAGCCCAGATCTTCGTTAATCAGGATGATCTCGGTCTGCATAGAAGACATAGGACACCACATAGTAACCATAGCACGGCAGATCCGCTCCATTGTATGACAGTTATAGCAGTGATCGCCCTTTTGTGCACATGGTGTTGCCATTTTTTTACGGTGTGCGTTCAGTGGGGCAGCTATATTCCGAGCTCTCCAAACCGCTTGGCTATAATTCGGCGCAATTTTGTTTCTCCCAATTACCAGATAGACCTTCTTATGGCCATACAGCACCGATGAGGCACGGTTGCCGATTCCATCAATCAAGATAATTTCGCCTGTCTCGGCGATTCCGTTAACAGATGAAATATATATCTGAGCATTAGCGGCCTCGGGTCCCAAAGAGTATCCGTGCAGATGTGAGTAAACCGTGTTATGTGTACTCAGCCGCTCCCACAGTCGGAGTTCCTCCAATGTCATGGAACCACCAAACCCCACAGTCTGCCCATGGATTTCCGCATTCAAATAATCAGCAGCTTCTGTTTTTGTCAAGAAAATGCGTGTTATATAACCTAGTGCATCCAAAGTTTCCGCCATGACGGTTAAATCCATTGTGCCATCTCCTTATGGACGCAGAGTTCACATCAGATCGTTCAAATATTTTTTTCTTTTTTGAACAGTTCTTCCATTTCGCGTCTGAGAATAATAGCCTCATTCTGAGTGTCGAACTCAACATCATCCCACGTGATAACCTGGCCCTGCTTCAAGGGTTTAATGATTTTCATGGAACCGCTCAGCCCCATAGGCACTGCCCCCAGTTTCAAGCTCTCTTCTGCGGTAAAGAACTCACCGTGCGCACAAAAACCGCCTTCACCATCCAGAATCTCACCAGGCTGCAGATCCTTTTTAGTGATGGACACCACATCTGTAGAAAAGTACTTACAGGCGCCAGTAGGCTTACGCAGAATAGACATAATCGCCGGGGTCAGGCCCAATTCCAAGCCAATACCATGGACAGGGAACATATAGGCAGAGTACTGCTTTGTGCTGTCCATAGGATACCACGCTTTGATTACAGCATCCTTCATCATAGGCCGCTCGTCCGTCCGCATGACAACATACATACCTGCACGGAAAGCATTTGGAACCGGTGCAGAAACTCCTTTGTCCGGATAATTAGGCGCACAGACTTCCATAACTCCAGAGCGGGTTAACTTGCCGCCAACCTCAACGGGACGCAAAATGTTGGGGAGATCTTGATATCCAGCGGGGTAGTAGTGCAAGCCTCCCTCTGGTGCGCTCAGATTCGTTGCATTGGCGACAACACACATTTCAATCGCGCCCTTGGTATTATCCAAAAAAGAACAGTAGCCCTTGGGGTTCATTCCAAATCGATGAGCTTCTTCCACGTCATAACCAAACCGGCGGAACACTTCATCCGTGGGCGGAAGCTGCTTGTCACCAATGGTGTAGGGGCGCCACTCGCCAGCCGCCTCAATGCCAAAACCGCATGTGCGAGCCCAGTCAATCATGGCGCAAAGTTTTGCAGGCTGATCTCCATATGCATAGGAAATGATAATGCCGGCTTCTTCGGCCATACGGTTAAGGATGGGGCCCACGGCTGCCATACACTCGATATTGACCATAATCAAATCCTTGTGATACTTACAGGCCATTTTGCCATGGTGCACACCGGCATAGGGGTTACCCGTGGCATCCACAATGATGTCAATGAAGTCGGACTGGAACAGCAAATCAGCATTATCTACAATGCAGGTTGAACCGTTCTTTGCTGCCTCTTCAAATGACTTAGCACTGTAACGCTCCTTAGGCCACTCTACTAGCTCACAGGTTTTCATTGCGCGCGCCGGATTGATCTCCGCAACGCCGACCAGCTGCATACCGGGGATTCGATCAAGCTGAACGATAAAAGTGGAAGGAAATCTGCCAAAGCCGATCATACCTAAACGAATGATTTTTCCCTCTTCTGCCCGCTTTTGGAGTTCTTCATAAATGTTTGTTGTCTGCATGGTTTTCTTCCTTTCTTAACTATATGGTTGGTTGAAATGAACGGTTATTCAATAGGCTGTCAACCTCTTGGCACCGTGCCGGGGACAAATTGTGCGTCTCAAATATTCAATCTAAGACAGCGCCGAGGTTGGCGGAGGATACCATGGCGCGGTAGCGCTTCAAGTAGCCGGAAACTTGCTTAGGAGGCTGGGGGACCGTCTCGGCCCTGCGGCGGGCGATTTCCTCCTCCGGCACCAGCAGTTCGATCTTGTGGTTGGGGATGTCAATGGCAATTTGATCTCCATCCCGGACGTAGGCCAACAGGCCACCGGCAGCCGCCTCCGGGGAAATATGTCCAATGGACGCACCCCGGCTCACGCCGGAGAACCGGCCATCGGTGATCAGCGCACAGGTAGAGTCCAGCCCCATTCCCGCGATAGCGCCGGTGGGTGTCAGCATCTCCCGCATACCCGGGCCGCCCTTGGGGCCCTCGTATCGCACCACGACCACATCGCCGGAGACCACTTTTCCGGCATACAGGCCGGCGCAGCAGTCCTCCTCGCTGTCAAAGCACTTGGCGGGGCCGGTGTGCACCAGCATCTCCGGCAGCACCGCACCCTTCTTTACAACTGCTCCATCCGGTGCCAGATTGCCGTACAGGATTGCCAGTCCGCCGGTCTGGGAGTAGGCGTGGACCCGGTCTCGGATCACGTCCGCATCCTTGATCTCCGCCCTGGCGATGCGGTCCGCCCAAGTGCCGTCCACCGTCCGGGCGGTGGGGTCAATGAGTCCCAGCTCGTCCAGCCGCTTCATCACGGCGCTGAGCCCGCCGGCGTTGTTCAGGTCCACCAGACAGTGGACGCCTGCCGGATTCAGCTTCACCAGATGGGGCACAGCGTCGGAAATGGTGTTGACGCCCCGCAGGTCGAAGGGGATCCCCGCCTCGTGGCAGATGGCGGGCAGGTGCAGCATGGTGTTGGTGGAGCAGCCCAGGGCCATGTCCGCTGCCAGGCCGTTCTTAATGACCTTCTCCGTGATGATGTCCCGGGGGCGGATGTTCTCCCGCACCAGATCCATCACCTTCATGCCCGCGTGCTTGGCCAGAATGATCCGCTGGCTTTCCACCGCAGGAATGGTGCCGTTGCCGGGGAGGCCCATGCCCAGCAGCTCCGTCATGCAGTTCATGGAGTTAGCGGTGAACATACCGGCACAGGAGCCGCAGCCGGGACAGGCGTGCTCCACAATGTCCTCCGCTTCTTCCTCCGTCATCTTCCCGGTGCGGACGGCGCCGGGGGCCTCGAAAGCATCCGTCAGGGCCACCTTTTTCCCGTTGGCTCGGCCCGGCAGCATGGGACCGCCGGAGCAGAAGATGGCCGGCAGGTTCAGCCGCAGGGCGGCCATCAGCATCCCAGGCACGATTTTGTCGCAGTTAGGGATAAACACCAGGCCGTCAAAGGGATGGGCATTGGCCATAATCTCTACAGAGTCCGCGATATGCTCCCGGCTGGGGAGAGAGTAAAACATGCCTTCATGGTTCATGGCGATGCCGTCGCACACGCCGATGGCGGGGAACTCAACGGGCGTGCCGCCGGCCATGCGGATGCCAGCCTTCACTGCCTCCGCAATCTGATCCAGATGCATATGCCCAGGGATAATTTCGTTTTTGGCGCAGACCACGCCAATGATAGGCCGGTCCAGTTCCTCCTGGGTCAGTCCCAAAGCCCGGAACAAGGCACGGTGGGGGATGCGGTCCACGCCGCTTTTCATCAGGTCACTTCTCATAGTGCGCCTCACTCCTTATCCTTGTTGAAATACAAAACCTTGGCCAGTTCGATATACATACGGTCCCGGTTACGGATGGCCTCATCTGCCTTGTCCCCGGAGTAATCGTAGAAGCCTGTGCCGCTCTTGACGCCCAGCTTTCCCTCCTCTACCATCTCGTGGAGCCGCTTGTTCCCCACCTTGCTGTCATCCAACTCAGCGTTGAGGTAGCTGTTGATGTGATCAAAGGTATCTAGGCCTCCGAAGTCCGCCACGCCGAAGGGTCCCAGAGCCGCATACCGCAGTCCCATACCCGCCTTCAGCGCCGTATCCACATCCTCCACCGTGGCGGCGCCGATGTCCACAATATGCAGTGCCTCCCGCAGCAAAGCGAACTGGATGCGGTTGATAATGAAGCCGTTGATGTCAGCCACTACCACTGGCTGCTTGCCCAAGTTCTTCACCAGTGTCCGCATCTTCTGGACGTTTTCCGGGGCGGTCTGCTCCCCTGCGATGATCTCACACAGGGGCAACAGGTGGGGCGGATTCAGCCAGTGCTGGCCCATGAACCGCTCCGGGTGCTTGCAGGCCTTGGCGATCTCCGTGATCTTCAATCCGGAGGTATTGGTGGCCAGCAGTGCCTCCGCCGGTACCAGGGCGGAAATCTCCTCCCAGAATGCCTGCTTGGCGTCCAGTTTCTCTACAATGCTCTCCACAACCAGCGCGGCGTCCTGGTAGTCCGCCTTGTCGGTGGTCATGCGAATCCGGGACAGCATCGCATTGGATTCCACTTCAACCAGAATCCCTTCTTTGATAAAAGTCGCCTGGTTGAGGGAAATCAGGCTCTTTGCCCGTTCCAGGCCAGCGGCGCTTCGGTTCCAGAGGACCGTGTCCCACCCCGCCTGTGCGTAGACCTGGGCCAGGGATGCCCCCATTGTCCCAGCCCCGGCCAGAACCACTTTATTTTTATTCATTATGTGTCCTCTTCGTTCCATATACTCTTATGTGAACACTGGTTTTTTATAGTTCTTTCAGCAATTCAATAGACTCTCCAGCAGGGCCAACAACAAAAGCAATATATACGCAGTATGGAACTTCTCCTGTAAACGTATGCTTGGTGGGTTCCATTGTCACGCGAAATCCAGCTTTGCGGAGAGTATTCAGCAGTGAGTCAACATCATCTACAAGGAATGCAATATGATCCACGGCTCCCTTTTCAGCTTGTACTTTGTCAGATTTTAAGATTTCTATTGTCACATTTCCACTTGACAAAAATGTAGCAGTATCCTGTATCCGAACAACTTTCAATTCTAAAAGGTCTCGGTAAAAACCGACAGTCGCCTGATAACAATCCTCTGCAACTTTTAGTGAAATGTGGTGCATCCCCCGTGTCCTCATGATGCTCCTCCTATATCAACCTTATCAGCGCATAGCCAAAGTCACATCGCCAACGGCCATTAATTCTCCACAGCAAAATACTTGAGCAGAACAAGTTGCAATTGCTTTTTCAGTACGCTCTGATACCAATTTTGCGTGAATTTCAATCGTATCGTCAGGGCCTATCTTACGCAGAAAGCGGACATTATTAATTCCCAGAAACAGAGGAATTTTTCCAGCGTAACGCTCAGTGGACAAAAGGAGAATATCCGCTGTCTGCGCCATGCACTCCACTGAGTAAACACCCGGAAGAACCGGTTCCGAAGGGAAATGCCCCTTAAATATCTCGCGGTCTGCATCAACGTGAAAAGTGGTTGTAATATGTACTCCAGGCTCAATTTCCTCCACAGTATCTACCAACAGCATCGGATCCCGATGGGGAATTACGGCCATAATATCCTCACGATTCATCTTCATCAGAAATTCACCTTATCTCCTCCTTTGAGATGCAACAGCTCTCTAGCTTCATCGGAGGTTGCAATCTCATAGTCCAATGCTTCCAAAATTCCCTTAATTTTCACGACCTGCTCTGCATTGCTAACTGCGAGTTCTCCAGTAGGTTTGATATATAAGCCATCTTCCATACCCACGCGCACATTACCGCCCTGCAAGGCCATCATAGTAGAATAGCGGAACATCCGGCGTCCACCAGCCACAGTGCTATATTGGATGTCATTACCCAGCAATTTCTTAGCTTGGTCAATCATAAACATCATGCCTTCATTAGACATGGGGAATCCGCCCATAACACCCGGAACGAATTGGATATATATAGGTTGTGTAATAATACCTTCTTTTTTAAAAAAAGCCAGGTTGCTTAGCTGACCATAGTCAAATACTTCGTATTCTGGCAGAGTATTGCATTTATTCATAGTGCGAATACAATACTCCATGTCTTTAAAGGTGTTTTTAAATACATTGTCATATGTGCGGGTCACATAGGGAACTTCCCAATCATGTAGCGGTTCCTTCAACTGAGCTGCTAGCTTGTGATAACAGAAGTTCATAGAGCCGCCGTTGGCAGAGGCCATTTCCGGCTGAAACTCTTCAATAACAGAAAAACGCTCCTCGGTAGACATGCCATTGGCTCCGCCGGTAGTAATGCCGATAACAGCATTGCTCTCTTTTTTGATGGTCGTCAGGATTTGACGGAAAGTCTCAAAATCTCCAACTGGCATTCCATCACTTCTGCGTGCGTGAATATGAACAACCGCAGCACCGGCCCTTGCTGCGTCAATTGCCTGCTGGGCAATCTGCTCAGGAGATGCGGGGAAGTATGGAGACATCGTGGGTGTGTGGATGGCCCCTGTGATTGCAGCGGAAATAATAATCTTTTTTGATTTTTTCACAATATCAAACCTCCATTTAGCTTAAAACGCACAAATCACTTGAAATAATACAGAAAAGTGATATAATAAATTATCAAATGTATATATGGAGAATCAATTCATGGGATCTGTCACAATTAGAGATATTGCACAGAAGGCAGACGTTTCGGTTGCCACCGTTTCTCGTGCCTTAAATCACTCGCCCCTCGTTTCAGAATCCATGCAGAAGCGAGTTATTCAAACAGCTAAGCGTTTGGGCTATGTTCCTAATGCCACCGCCAAAAGTTTAAAGACAAATTCCACACATACCATTGGTATTTTGGTTTCTGATATCTCAAATCCAGACTACATAGCCATCGTCCGAACAATAGAGGACACTGTTTCTCCTTATGGATACAATTTGATTCTGTGTAGCACAGGTGACTCAATGCAACGCGAACAAAATTATCTTAATATGCTATACAGTCGCGGCATTGATGGACTGATTTTGAACACAACAGATTTAAACAATGACTTGGTCATACAAATGTGCGCACATATCCCCACCGTTCTTTTGAATCGGAATATTTGCGACAACCGTTTTCGCGGCGATTATGTTTCGACGGACAATTACAACGGTGTTTATCAGCTTACAAATTTTCTGCTATCGTTAGGGCATCATGACATTTATGTAATTGCAGGCCCGAATCGGCTTAGCAATAATCGCGAACGGTTTCGGGGCTTCTATGATGCAATGCAAGCACATGGATATGCAACTGATACAAACTACCCATACTGTTATTGCGGTGCATATACACAGCAGACTGGTGTTGATGCTATCCGCGAGTTTATGCTGATGAAAAGGCGACCATCTGCAATACTCTCCTTTTCAAATATTCCCATGCTGGGTGCACTTCACGAAATCGCTCGGAGTACGTTTCCGCGTATTCCCGAGGAAATATCGTTAGCATCTTACGACAGTATTCCCAATATTGAGCTACTATCTATTCGACCTGTGACTGCCCGATTCGATAACACCAAAATTGGAAAGCAATGCGCTTCCGCAGTCCTTGATCGAATCAATGATCCTACGCTGCCAAATCGGCAATTTGTTTTTGAACCTACAATTGTTCCCGGAAATGCAGCAAGCTTTTTCCATCCGGAAAAGTAAATTGAATATAAGAAAGCCGGCTTAGAAATTTCAATAATTTATAAGCCGGCTTTTGTGGCCGAAACACTGTCCTTAGCCTTAGTGGTATAATAGATTAGGAAGGAACGTGATTGTCTGCGGCCATGCAGAGGCCATGATTAAAATCATGAAAATTAGGATCATGAACGGAGCTGCGGCCTTTGCGATCCTCAAAATATCCACTTTAGAAAGCGATGAAACTACATAAAGATTCAATCCCACCGGAGGCGTGAGGACACCGATAGACAAGTTCACCGTGATGATAATGCCAAATACCAGAGGATCCACCCCTAACTGCAATGCAATCGGAAGTAATACAGGAGTCAAAATCATGATCGCAGAACTGGCATCCAAGAACATACCTGCGATAATCAAGATTAAGTTTGTAATAATCAGAAACACCAGAGGGGATGTTGTGATATTGCAGACAAAGGCGGACACGGTAGCAGGAATATTCATCATGGTGACGGCCCAAGAAAGCATATTAGCAGCAGCAACAACGGCCAACACCATTGCAGCGGACTTTGCACCATTAAGCAAAACGTTCGGAACCTCCTTCAGAGGTAACGTACGATAAACGATAATGCTCAGGAAGAACGCATAGACCACCGCCAAAACAGCAGCTTCTGTTGCCGTACAAACACCGCACAGGATACTCCCCATGATAATGACCGGGAGCAACAAGGTAAGGAACGCCTCTTTAAATGCAGTTGCACTCTCTTGAAGGGAAGGCTTTTTTTCAGCCGGGTATCTATGCTTCTTTGCATAAAGGTATGTATAGATGCCAAAGAGAACACCCATCAATACGCCCGGAATATATCCTGCGCAAAATAGCTTCACCACCGATACATTTGCAATGACGCCATACACAATCATGGGGATGCTAGGTGGAATGATGGGCCCGATGGAACCGGCAGAAGCAGTCAATGCACACGCAAACTCTTTATCATATCCACGATCGATCATCTCTGGAATCAGAATTGCACCGATCATAGCCGCTGCAGCAGACGCAGAGCCCAAAATTGCGGCAATGAACATACAGGAGATAATTGTTGTAAACCCCAATCCGCCTGGAATCCAACCTAAAATACAATTTGCAAAGCGAACCATTTTTTTGGACAGTTGGCCACGATTCATAATTTCGCCAGCCAACATAAACAGTGGGATTGCCATAAGTGTAAAACTATTCAAGCCGGAATACATACGCTGAATCATCATATTAGGGGCAAACGAGCCTGTGCCGGCGAAGAATAGCGTGAGGCCAGAAGCGCCAATGCTCATAAAGATGGGCACGCCAAGGGCTAACAGCATAAAAAGTGAAATTAGAAACACCGTAAGCATCGTTTACTCCTCCTTTCCAGCGTTCATCTGTTCTTCTTGGATTTTCTTCAGCATCTCATCTTCCTCGGAATATGCTGCTTCGCAGCCTTTCTTGACCACCCAATAGTCAAACAACCCAACTAGCATCAAAATGCCAGAAATCAAAAAAACCGAATCCACAATTTCCATGGGTAGCCGTGTTGCCGGGGAGCGCATGCCCTTCACAGTTGGCAGAAATACAACACATCCATAAATCCACGAGCAGAGAAATATCGCCTGCAAAACAACAGAAATAGCAGTCATCACCGTCTTTACTGTTCCTTTGCTGGCATCCAATAGATTGTTGACCGCCATATGGCCTCTGTTCCGCATCAGCATTGAGGCTCCTAGTAATGCGATCCACATCATTGTGTAGTTTGCAATTTCCTCACTCCATGCGAGAGCCGAGTTGAGTAGGAATCTGTTAAACACTTGCAAAAACACCAGGATTACTAACCACCCGAACAGCATTGCAATAAAGTACTTAACAACTGCAAAAAACCTGCTAAAAAGTCAAGCCCCAATTGAAAGAAAATTTGTGGGCGGGAAAAGAGCATAGCAAAGCAGAGACGGCAAAACGGAATGCTTGGCCGCCTCAAATAAAGCATTGGAGATCTCAGCTCATTCTATTGCCGACAAGCTGCGGTAGAGTTCTGTGACCTTGCCATAATAGACTCGGAGGAACTTATTCAAGCCTGCCACCATGGCAAGTTTACCGCATTTCCCTTCACTGCGTTTTTTCTCAATGAAAGTGAAAATCGGATCGTTTGCCGGTTTGTGCATCACATAGCTCTGCATGACTTCGTACCCGGTCTTACGCAGATAGCGATTTCCCCGCTTGGAGATGTGCCGGTTATTCGCGCTGAATTTGCCGGACTGGTA
>ENA-UEQN01000097-UEQN01000097.1-human-gut-metagenome-genome-assembly--contig:-NODE-97-length-81917-cov-6.427468_pt1 | contig 81917 bp, 85 predicted proteins | sample MGYA00242940_ERZ507944 | MGnify/ENA primary metagenome ERZ507944 (study PRJEB26167, sample SAMN06115449) | human gut metagenome | host: Homo sapiens | place: China:Fujian | collected 2015-08-20 | study... | reverse complement strand
CCCCTGCGAAAACGGGGTATTCAAAGCAACCGATATTCATTTCTCTGATAAGTCTATTCCAGCATATAAGTTTAGTAAGCCTGACTCAGATATTTGATTAATCGAACCATAGTAAAAACAGAAATCCCAGATTACCACTTGTTGGTGGTTTGGGATTTCTGCTTTTGCAGGAAATATTTTTTTGTCGTGTGCTTGACATACAGGTGACGAAGATCATGGAAGCGAACCTTGCGAAGCCCATACTTCTCGATGAGCCACGAGAAATGCTCCGTTACATAGTTCGGGCGTAGAAGTTTTCCACACTGGTCAACGCAGATGTAGTCGAGGTAGTCCCGGCAGTAATTTTTTTTGAAGAGTCTCCGGTACATCTCCTGCTTCTCTTTCTCCTTCAGCAGGATGATTCCTACTGCTGGAATCAGAGGTAGTGTTCGGAAGCTGGATTTGGTTTTCAGGACATCCTCGCCCATCGGGACGAACTTTCCATCCACCTCTGCTTCGATGACCTTGTGACTGATGGAAATCGTCTTGTGTTCCATGTCGATGGCGCTCCACCGCAGTCCGAGAACTTCGCTCCGCCGCAAGCCATAGTAGGCAGCAATTTTTACGCACAATTCCAGCGGGTCACCAGACACTGCGTCGAACAGGGTAAGCATCTCTTCCTCGCTGTAGAAGCTACCGTGGAACACATTCTTCTTGGGACGGTCTACCTTGTCGGCAGGATTCTTGAGCAGGATATCCTTCTTAACCGCTGTCTGAAGTGCCTTTCGGATGATTGCGTGATAATGAATGACCGTGTTTGTCGTGCAGTCGTCTGCCAGAATGCTCTGGTAGAAGTCCTCAATGTGCTGTGGGGTCACTTCCCGCAACTGGAGTCCCAGCGGCGCGAAGTATGGCCGGATTCTTGCTTTGATCATGTTGGAGTAGCTTTGGTAGGTCGCCGTTGCAAGTGAGCTGCGGGTCGAATGAAGCCACTTTTCCATGTACTCGGTAAACGGGAGCAAGGCATCGGGATGCGTGTTCTCTGCAAGCTCCTTTGCTTTTGCCTCTCGATCCAGCCGTTCTTCTTCCTCCCGCTCATACTGGAGCCGGATCTCATCAAATGCTTTCTGGGCTTTGCGTGCGCTGGTTCCCTCGACGGGAAGCCGCATGGGTACCCATTTGCATCTGCGGCGGCCATTGACCTTCAGGTAAAGAACCGCATAGTAAAAACCGTTTTTTTGCTGCAGGCAGCCTGTTATCATAATGCCCTCCTATTCTATAACAGGTAGTCGTATTGCCCGCCATTGACATCCCAAACATACCACAATGCGTTGGGAATAGCTATACTCCAAGTGGAGAAATACCACTCGACTTTTCTACGCTTTTCGGCAAACGACCTCTTGTTTTCTAAACGATCTGTCAATTCGGCTCATGATAAATTGATGCGGCACATATCCTCGCCCATCAGGTACTCGATTACGCATACCTTCGGGATCTTGTAGGCTCTGCCTACCTTGACGCATCTGATCTCCTGTTCAGCCAAGAGGCGATACGCCAGTCGTTGACTGATTCCACCCAGCATTTTGCGGAGGTCATCCACCTCAACAACATCGGGATATTTTTCGAACATAGAACTCTTTTTCATGGCAATGCCCTCCTATTTTTTGAGTCGTACCTTGCGGCACAAATATGAGGATCGTCCGGGGGGATAAGGAGGGAGTGAATGCAGGCCGTTCAGAGGATTGAAAGAGAGAAGAGGATGGATGGTGGGAAAGAGAAAGAGGAGGTGGACGATCCCCATACTTCTGCCGCAAAGCAGAAAAGGCCGCTCCGTAACGGGGCGGAACTGCTCCCTGCGGAGCGGCCTTCTTGCTCTTGCGTTTCTGCCTGTATTCGACACTACTTCCCCAGGCAAGGGCGGCGGCTGGAACCGCGCTGGCGCGCGTCACGGGAGTTTCACCCCTCCGAGGTTCTCTCGAAGCTGCGTACAGGAGTATTCGAGGGTAACGATGGCGGACGGAGGCGGGGTATCCTCAAAAGGACGCAAAAAGTCAGGGCATCCGATGCCCGGCCATAGGTGAATGAAGGAAGGCTGCCATTCGGCAGCGGCGACAGTACCGCGGATGTGAGGATACCCCATAAAAACCGCCTGTCCTGGCATTGAGCCAATGTTTTTTCATTGCCGTGCAAGTGAGGCACCTGCGGATAAGCCAGGAGATCACGGCAGAAAAAAGGAGAGATTGCGATACAGCAATCTCTCCCGCTTTCGACATGATGGTTGTTCCGTTAGCTTGGACACGGGGGTGCGTCAGCCCTTATGACCACCACACCACCTGCAGTCGAACGCCTGCCGGATCTTTTTCAAGGGGGTATCGTATTCCGTTTTGGTCTTTTTAAGACATCTCCGGTTCTGGAGCAAGGCGCACGGTGAAGTCCTGCGCTATAGCACCCTCCGGCAGCAGCTTCGCCATGAGGACGAGCCGCTGGTTGCCGGTATTGTACTCATCGTACTTCCGGCAGCAGGTGGAAAGGGTCAGCACGGTGTCCTCCTCGCCGAAGGTTACACCGTCAAATTCCAGCCAGTTCTTCTTTGCCACCTGCTCAAAGAAGTTTGTCAGCTCCTCACCTGTGGGGTCGGGAGCGATGTAATCAAAGTCAATATCCGTGATGAAGCAGGCCGTGATCTGGAAGACCATGTCCTCTCCCTTCACCGAGAGGTAGACATACGGGTTCTCCTTCACATAGTCCGCATCCATATACCGATGGAGCTTCGTGAGCTTGGGTCCGTCCGGGTCACAGTTGCTGGCGGAGTGACCGAAGATGACGGTATTCCTGTCCAGCTTGCTCCGGCTGCTCAACCGGTTGTCACAGTGGGCGTAGTAGCAGCCCCATTCGCTGTAGTTCCCGTTCTCGTCCTTTTGCAGGTAGTAAGCGTTGTCCTTTGCCTGCATCACGGGGTCGTCCACCTCGGCACCGGGCATATACAGCCACGCCACGGCGTCGGAGTATTTCTTTCTTGCGTCCTTCAGCTCCTTTTGCCGGTCCACGGTGGGGATGATCTCGCCGGTGGGCTGTGGCTCGGTCACTTCGGGTACGCTGGGATATTCCTCTTTCTGATGGCAAGCGGTGGCACTGATCGCCGTCCCCATCAGCATAATGGCGACGAAGGTGCAAAACAGAAATCGAGTGATTTTTTTCATGATGATTCTCCTACCGCATGGGATACGGTCTGGCTCAATGTTTTTTGTCGTACAGTTTGTTTTGAGTAAGTATAATTCTGCCGTTATCTATTTCCTTATGGCAGACTGTCTATGGTAGAGGAAAGGCCCGCTGCTTTGCGCTGAATCTCCTGCGCGTCCGCTGCTGTAATTTTATTGTCATTATTTACATCGGCACGGGAAATGCAGTAGGCCGTGTTCGGATCTGTGCTGAATACAGAGGACAACCCAGCTGCTTTGCGTTGGATTTCTTGTGCGTCAGCTGCGGTCACATCTCCATCTCGGTTCACATCGCCCCACAGATACACCGTCACATCCTTGCCGTATATATTTTGATTCGAAACGGTAATAGACTCTGTCCATGGAGCGTGACCTTTCTTTTCCACCTTTATGGTATAGTTTCCGGCGGAAACGCCGGTGAAGGAGTAAGTCACGCTGCTGCCGGCAACAGCTTTAACCAGCGGTGAACCTCCGATAGGAACCAGTGTCACGGTAATACTCTCGCTTGCACTGCCATAGCTCCTAATCGTTCCGCTGACAGTCAGCCCGGATACGCTGGTTGGACTGTAGGGCATCTCCTCCAGCCTCAAGTCCGATGAAGCGTAGTCACTCAGCGTATCAGCATCATATTCATACACGATGCCTTGGCTGCCAGCGGTGGCAGTGTATTTTTTGCTGGGCACATTCTCTGTAGCTCCGCAGAGGAACAGCTTGTCCGGCGCGCCCACTGTGCCGGTATCGCAGTTGGTCACATCTACCAAGTAGTTCCTACCGCCAATGGTCACGATATTCCACATATGAGGGCCTGCGCCGGTGCCGCCGGTCATTGTGCCGGTCACCAACGAGCAAAACAGGTCAGACTCACTGAACGAGGACAGGTCGCACAGGTGCTTGAATGCTTTTGCATAGCCCTCGCAGACCACATTGGTGAAGGGATTGTTATCGAACACATAGATAATCTGCCATGGGTCGCCGTAGGAAGTCGCATTTTTGTTGGCAGCCTCATTGTGGTAGGCTACGGCGGCCTTGATGTACGAAAAATTCTTAAAGGGCTATGCAAAGTTGAGCACCAAGGAGCTCGAAATATGCGAGGCTCTTGTCAGCGGCCTGAGTACCCGCCAATGTGCGGAGCAGATCGGCTGTGCCTCCAGCATCGTAGATACATACCGCAAGAGGGTTTATGAAAAGGCCGGCATCCACAGGGTGCGGCAGCTTCAGCTCTGCGTTGCGCTCATGCGGGTGGAGCAGCAGGAGTCGGAAACACAGAAAGAATAATGACGGCAATGGCGGCGGCGCATCTCTCCACGAGGCGATGTGCCGCCGCATGCTTTTCTGCGCCTCGCTTCTGCTCCTATCCTTGTTCTTTCTCTGTCCTAATTCTCCGATACGGTGCAATCTTTCCCTTTACCATCTGCGTGTAAGAGGAAAAGGTGGTCTTTTCCACCGAGCTGCGGATAATCTCCAGCCACAGCAGCGCCTCCGTGCCGGGATATCATGCACATAAGCACTGCCGCAGCCAGCAGCAGGCGCACGGTAATTTCTTTCATAGGGGTTCTGTCTCCTTTCCTTCGACGCAAAAACGCAGAGCAAACCTGGAATGGGATCAAGTTCGGCTCTGCGTCTCTGCGTCTGGCATGATTGCTCTGTATTCTATTTTTCCACTGTGCGCCGCCACCAGGAAGGTCTGTTTACACTTGGGGCAGAACAGCGGGAAGTTTTCCGGTACGGTATCCTCCCGGATCTAGGTGCGGGTTTTGCCCCAGCAGTCCGGGCACAGCACCCAGTGTATCCTTTCACACTCCATGGGACAGCCTCACTCCCCGTGATGCGCCACACTGGCGATCTCCTGCAGCTGGAAGCGGTATTCCTGGCGGACCTCCGGGTATTTTTCCCGGTCTACCCGGCTAAGGAACATCTCCAGCGGGCGGACCCACAGGCCGCCATCCCCGTACAGCTTGCGGTAGATGACACAGGGCACGCCGCTTTCCGAATCGTGCGCCAGGCCCTCCACCAGGTAATAATCGCCCTTAAAGTGGCGGTAAACTCTGCCGATCTGCAATTCCTGCATGGTGTTGTCCTCCTTAATTTGTCAAGCATATTTTTGCGGATATTTGGAATACCGGGCGGGGGTTGTATTGACTTTTTCGATGTAAAGCGCTAAAATAGCAAGGAGCAGCAAGCCGGCCGCGAGGCACGGCTTGTTCTATGGAAACGGAGAAAATGAAATGAAACATCAAAAAAGCACACGGAGCTTTGCCAGCCGGTGGGGCTTCATTCTGGCCTCGGTCGGTTCGGCGGTGGGGATGGCCAATGTATGGGGTTTCCCCAACAAACTGGGCAGCAATGGCGGCGGGGCATTCCTGCTGATCTACCTGCTGTTTGTCTTTATCTTCAGCTATGTCGGTCTTCCGGCGGAATTCGCCATGGGGCGGCGGGCGGCCACCGGCACCCTGGGGGCCTACCGCAATGCCTGGGCCACCCGTGGAGAAGCGGCCGGGAAGGTGGGCGGTGTGCTGGGCTGGCTGCCGCTGGCGGGCTCCCTGTGCATCGCTATCGGGTATGCTGTCATTGTTACCTATGTACTGAAAGCGCTGGTGGATTCCCTGACCGGCACCCTGATGACCGCCGATGCCGCCGCCTGGTTCGCTTCCTTTTCGGCGCAGCCCTATTCGGTGGTGCCTTATCACATCATCGTAGTGGTGGGCACCCTGCTTACGCTGTTTCTGGGGGCCCACAGCATAGAAAAGACCAATAAGATCATGATGCCGCTGTTTTTCCTCATCTTCCTGGTGCTGGCGGTGCGGGTATTTTTCCTGCCCGGCGCCGCGGAGGGATATCGGTTTATGTTTACTCCGCGGTGGGAGGCCCTGACAGACCCCATGATCTGGATCTGGGCCATGGGGCAGGCGTTTTTCTCGCTTTCGGTCACCGGCAGCGGCATGATCGTCTACGGGGCTTATCTCTCTCCGCAGGAGGATGTGGTGGGAGTGGCGCAGCATACCGCCCTGTTTGATACCATCGCTGCGGTGGTGGCCGCGCTGGTTATTATCCCGGCCTGCTTTTCCTACGGGCTGGATGTAGGCGCGGGGCCCAGCCTGCTGTTTGTCACGCTGCCCACCATTTTGCAGGATATTCCCCTAGGTCAGCTGTTTGCCGTTATCCTGTATATCGCCATGATCTTTGCCGGGGTCAGCTCGCTGCAAAACATGTTCGAGGCCGTGGCGGAATCGCTCCAGAACCGGTTCCCCCGGCTGAGCCGCACCGCTACCCTCATCATCCTGGCCGTACTGTGCCTTGGCTTCGGCATCGGTATGGAGACCATCTCCCAATGGGGGCCGTGGATGGATCTTGTTTCCATCTATATCATCCCCATCGGCGCTACGCTGGGCGCTGTTTCCTGGTTCTATGTAATGAAAAAGGACGAGCTGCTTTCGGCCATCAATACCGGCAGCGGGAAGACCCACGGCCGCCTGTGGTATGGCATCGGCCGGTACCTTTATGTTCCGCTGGCTGTTATCCTGTGCTGCGTTGCCCTGTTTATGAAGGTCGCGTTCTGATCCCATAAAATACTGCCTCCCGCCGGAGAGCCCGGCCGGGGGCATTCCTTTGCGAAAAAAGGGAGGTACCCACACCGGTATCTCCCTTTATGTATTACGGCTTACAGCACTACCCGCAGTACAAAGCGGTCATCCACCACCGAGAACTGGCAATTGCCGTGCAGCTTTTCCGCCACATAACGGATGCTTTGGCTGCCAAAGCCGTGGCCTTCCTCCTTGGCCACCGGCAGGCCGTCCCGCAGCTCCGGAGCTTCGGCAAAGGTATTCTTGATGGAAATGAGCAGCTTGTTTTCCTTCATGCGCAGGTCCAGCTCGATATAGCGTTTTTCCGGCGGCAGCTTTTTGACCGCGTGGATAGCATTTTCCAGCGCGTTGGAGAGAATGGCGGTCAGATCCACCTCGGAATAGGGCAGTTCCTCCGGTATCTGCACCGAGTATTTGAACTCGATGCCGCCGGCTTTGATCTTTTCCTCGTAGGAGGAGAGGATCAGATTGACTACCTCATTTTTGCTGTAACACTGGGTGGCGGTATTATCGGTGGCGGTGATGACCTCGCGGATGAATTCCTGCGCCTTTTCGGTCTCGCCATTTTCGATGTAGCCGGAAATATTGGTGAGGAAGTGGCGCATATCATGCCGCAGGATGGAAATTTCATATTGGGAGCGTTTGATTGCCTCGATCTCTTTTTCGGACTGAGTACGCTTCATTTCCATCAGCTGGTTGCGCAGCTCCGCTTCCCGTTTTTCCTCATACTGCTTAAAATACATGAACAGGAACAGGATGTAGGCGATGCACAGCACAAAGCCCAAAAATTCCGTTACGACCTCCCGGCCGGAATACAGCAGCGTGGTATATACGCCGGTGATATAATCAAACACATAGTAGACTAGGGGCATTAGGCCCAAGATGAGGAGGGACCGAGTGGGCTTTTGCAACAGCTGCGCGGTAGCATCGGAGACAAACCGTATAAGGATAATGAAGGTGATGACTGTGACGGTGATGCGTACCGCGTAGTAGATCCACATCTGGGGCATGGCAGCATAGGCCACCAGGCCCACCCACTTGCTGATCTGGCAGCAAAGATAGGCAGTAAGCACCGAAAGGACGGAAAGCGCCGGTTTGTACTTATAGTAGCGGGAAAGGAACAGCACCAGCGGCAGGTGGATAATAAGAGGATAGATTTTTTCGGTACCCTCGGTGCCCAGGCCCAGGTAAGCAGCGATATAGATGATTCCCACCGCGCCGGAAAAAATGAGCAGAGTAAAGACATTGTGGCGGTTCATGCGAACGCCCAGGAAGGCTGCAGATATGTAAACGCCAAACAGAAGCGTAGTAGCATTATGCAGCACAGCCAATATGCTTTCCAGCATGGAGGTCCCTTCTTTCTTTATTCCTCTTGGAACATATGCGCGAAATAAGCCTCCTGAAAGGCTTTGCCGTAGCCCCTCGCGATGGGAATGCTGCGGCCGGATTTGGTAAAGATCTCGTTATTATTAAAGTGATCGACATTGGGCAGGTACACCAGGTAGCTGCGGTGGCACTTGAAGAACCCGCTGCTGACGGTCAGGCGCTCCTCAAAAGAACGCAGCGGTTCGGAGGTTTCCACCACCTTATCTCCGCGCAGATAGAATACCACCCGTTTATTCTGGGCTTCAGCGTATTCGATGTCGTGGAAATAGAGCTTCTGGAAGCCGAAGGAGGTCTTCAGCACCATGTTTTTCGGCTCCGCCTCGAAAAGGTGGCTGCAATCCTCCAGGGCCCGCCGCAGCCGCTCGTAGGTAACGGGCTTGAGCAGGTAATCCTGTGCCCTTACTTCGTAGGATTCCAGGGCAAATTCCGGAGAGGAGGTCAAAAAGATGATTTTTACCGCGGTATCCTGCGCGCGCAGCTCCCGCGCGGTATCCATCCCGTTCAGCAGCGGCATCACAATATCCAGCAGGATGATATCCATGCGGAAGGCCGCGTTTTTGGCGATGAGCTCGTCACCATTATCAAAGGGATACAGCTCGGTGGGGATCCCGCTGTGATCCGACCAAATGCGGATCATCTGCACCAAGCGCTGCCGGAATTCTCTATCGTCATCACATACGCCAATGCGCAGCATGCCCCTCACCTCCTCTTGTCGTTAGTCTTATTCTATTTTATCCATGTCGATTTTGCAACTATATCGCGCTGCATTTCACACCGATTTTTTCGCATTTCGCACTTGGGCCATTTCCACTTGCTTTCCCATGCTACAATGAAGACAATTAAATAGTGTACTCTTGTCGCAATTATCCTTTTGTACCCAATCAACATGGAGGAACTACCCTTGAAAAAAAGAATACTGAGCTCTTTGCTGGTACTCTTTCTGGTGCTGGCCTTTGGTGCGTGTGGAGAAGATATCTCCACGCCCGAACCCAACGCCGAGGCCGGCACCTGGGCCATCTACTGGTACCTGTGCGGCAGCGACCTTGAATCGAACGGCGGCTTTGCCACCAGCGACCTGATGGAAATGATGGAGGTGGCCCTGCCTGAGAATGTCCGGGTCATCATCCAAACCGGCGGCGCCAAGACCTGGCAGAACAATGTCGTCGATGCTGATATTCTGCAGCGCTATGTGTATGATAGCGAGGGGCTTACCCTGGTGGATGAGCTGCCCCCCGCCAGCATGGGCGATGCCGCCACGCTGACGGACTTCCTGCGCTACTGCAAACAGAATTACCCGGCTGAAAAGACTGCCGTTCTCTTTTGGAATCACGGGGGCGGCTCGGTAAGCGGAGCGGCCTTTGATGAACGCTACGGCTATGACTCCCTAACCCTGGATGAGATGCATACTGCCTTTGGCCGGGTGTGGGAAGCCGATGAAAACAATCCGCCCCTGGAGCTGGTAGGCTTTGATACCTGCCTGATGGCCACGGTGGATGTGGCGGGCACCTTTGCCGGTACCGCGCACTATCTGGTGGCCTCCGAGGAAGTGGAGCCCGCCAACGGATGGGACTATACCGGCTGGCTGGGCGCCCTGGCCGCCGATCCCACCATGGACGGCGCCGCACTGGGTGAGGTCATCTGTGATGCCTACTACGCCGGCTGCCAGGCGGTAGGCACCCACAGCAACGCCACCCTTTCCCTGACCGACCTGACCCGCACCGGCCCGCTGCTGGAGGCCTATGAGGCCTTTGGCGCTGAAGCGCTGGCCGCTGCCTGCGAGGATCCCGGGTTCTTCTCCCGGTTTGCCCGCGTTGCCGCACAAAGCGAAAACTACGGCGGCAACACCCGTGAGCAGGGCTACACCAACATGGTGGATCTGGGCCACATGGCCCGGCAGAGCGCCGGCCTGCTGCAAACCGCCGGAGATGTGCTGAAAGCCCTGGAGGACTGCGTGCTGTACCGGGTCAGCGGGCCCTACCGTACCGAATCCACCGGCCTTTCCTGCTACTATTCCTACAATGGCGACCTGAACGATCTGTATGGCTACACCAATGTTGGCGCCGGCCAGGCGTTCAAATATTTCTACTCCTACGAACTGACCGGCCAGCTGGATGACAACGGGATGGAGTATATCTCCGACCTGAACTATGAGGAGTTGCCGCAGATACAGAGCCTGGCCACCATGGGCTGGGACGGTATGCCGCTGCAGGTGGATGAGAACGGCGTTTCCCATCTCACCCTGGGGCCGGAAGCCGACAGCATCCTGGCCGGTATTGGCTTTTCGCTGTACTACTTCGATGAAGAAAACGACATCATGCTGCTTTTGGGCACCGATAACGACATGAACGCTGACTGGGAAAACGGTGTCTTCTCCGATAACTTCCGCGGCGTATGGGGCGGCATTGATGGGCATATGGTCTACATGGAGCTATGCTTTGAGGGTGAGGATTATAACCTTTACTCCGTGCCGGTGCTGCTGAACGGCGAGCCCTACAACCTGCAGGTCGCCTACGACTTTACCACTGAGGAATGGAGTATCCTGGGGGCCCGCCAGGGCATTGGCGAAGCCGGTATGTCCGATAAGGAGCTGCGGCTGCTGCAGCCCGGCGATACCCTCACCACCATCTGGTATCTCTCCTCCTATTCCGGGGAGGATGGCCTGGAGGCCTATGCCGTGGAGGAGCTGACCGTGACCGCTGATACCTCTTTTGCCGAAATGGAGCTGCCGAACGGCCGCTACGGCATGGTATTTGAGATGCGCGACGCCATGGATAATTACGCCTACTCCGATAGCGTATTCTTCCTGTGCGAGGGCGGAGAAATCTCTACCCTAATCTACGAATGAACCATTATTACCGTTATAGACCGCACTCCGCGGTTTATATAAAAGAAAAATTTTTTGGAGGAACCAAACCATGAACAAGAAACTGCTTGCAATCCTGTTGGCTGCTGTAATGCTGCTGGCGCTGGCCGCCTGCGGCGATGAGCCCGCCCCCCCCCCCGATCCCGATCCCAACCCCGTGGAGACCCCCGAAGGCGGCGATGAGCCCCAGAGCGTCCTGACCATGTACACCTTTATGGATACCGCTCCCGAGCTCGTCGACACTTCCTGGTCCTTTATCGGCGGCTGCGTTGATGGCAAAATGATGACCGAGGATGAGGTCGCTGCTGCCTTGAGCCAGCTGGACGACTACTATATGTTCTACTTCAATGATGAGTCCACCGTCACCCTGTATGAGGGCGCCGATACCGCTACCACCGGCACCTATTCCGCCGCTAACGAAACCACCGTTAAGATCGAGGTCGGCGGCGTGACCTATGCCGCTGTCTTTGCCGAGGGTGAGAACGGCCCCATCATGGTCGCCCTGCTCAATTCCACCGGCACCAACGCCCTGATCTTCGAGATGGTCGTTGAGGGCTGATCTCCAAAAACTGCATAAAAATTCGGGCAGGAGGCCAACGCTTCCTGTCCGCCTTTTTTCTGTGCCGCCCATGCCGCCCCGATCCCGGGCGCCCCATCCGCTTTTCAGGGTCGCCCTGCGCTTCGCTCCGGGCAACCCTTTCCCGCTGCGGGGCGCCCTGCCGTCAGCGTCCCTCCCGTTCGGCCTGCCTGCGGGAAAATTCACACCCGCAGTAGGGCTGGCGGTACAGACCATATTCCCGCGAAAGCGCGATGGACCGCTGATAGCCGCCCTTTTTCTTAAAATCAGAGGGCAGGTATTCTACCCCGTACCGCTTGCCCAACTCCTGCCCAATGGCATTGAGCAGCGGAGCGTTTTTATGGGGGCTTACCGTAAGCGTGGTGGCAAAAAGGGGAAATCCTTTCTCTTGGGCATAGGCCGCCGCGCGTTCCAGCCGCAGCCGGAAGCACCGTTCACACCGGCTGCCGCCCTCAGGGGCGTCCTCCAGGCCGGCCGCAGCCCGCAAAAAGGCCTCGGAGGAGATGGAATCCTCCACCACCGTCACATCCCGGCAAAAGGGCGCCTCGGCGCAGAAGCGCCGCAGCTCCGCCAGCCGCTTTTGGTATTCCGCCGGGTCGGTGATATTGGGATTGCAGAAAAACAGCGTAATGGAGAAATATTGGGTCAGGTACTCCAGTACATAAGAGGAGCAAGGCGCGCAGCAGGCATGCAGCAGCAGCGGCGGACGGGACACCACGCACAGCCGCTCTATTGCTTTTTCAGTCTCCCGCTGGAAGTTCGGTTTTTCCATTTTACCGCGCCTCTTTTCCGCTTTACTATCCCTATTATGCCACACCCGGCCCCAAAAGAAAAGCCCCCGCTAATGGCGGGGCTTTTGCTCAGCTGCCGTGCGTGCGCACCAGCAGCCGGTCCAGGTTATTGTGCTTGCGATAGGCTTCGCAGTACAGGCGGGTGCACTTCTGGTACAGGGCAAATTTCTTCCGGGCGGATTCCTCATCGCCGTATACCTTCCAGGTGCCCACGCACTTGGCACAGCGGGCGCCATGCCGGATAAATCCGCTGACATCCTCCGCCGGATAACCCAGGAACAATCCGATCTCATGCGGAAAATCCTTTCCCCTGTTCAGGCGGCGCACCAGCTCCACCACACAGCGCTCGGGGTCTTCGGTGGGGTAGCGCTTTTCCCTCAGAATGGCGCGTGCCCCCTGCTCCCGCAGGTCCCGCCGCAGTTTTTCCGGGCGATACATGTAGATGAGCTCCCGGTCGCCCAGGCTTTTTACCGGTACCAGCCGGATACCGCAGGGCACCAGCCGTTGGTTCAGTCGGCGGATACTCTGCCACAGCGTGCGGGTATCCTCCGCTGGGCAGCTGAATAGGTTTCCTGTTTTTAGCCCTGCCATGGTGGGGCTGCACTGCTCCACCACCAGTTCTTCCGACATCCCGACGCCCCCTTTCCGCTTGTGCTGTTAGTATATCATTTTGGCTCCGCTTTATTTACGCTGGAACAGCCCGCCCAGGCCGTGCTTTTCCTCACAGGGCGCGGTGGTCACGCTTTTCAACTCATAGCCAGTCTCGGCGATCACCGCCCGCAGGCGTTCCTCCTCCAGCGGTTCCTCACACTGGATGACCGTTTCGCCCTTGGTGTGGCTGGAGCTCACCTTCTTTACAGCAAAGTGGCTGCGGATGGCATCATTGATATGCGCCTCACACATGCCGCAGGCCATACCATCCACCTTCAGCGTCATCTGTACCATCTCACTCATCCTTTCTTCTCCGCCGCGTTTTTCAGCAGTGTTTTTATTTTGTATTTGATGTAACTGAGTCCCGCGGCCACCGCCAGCAGCAGCGCCGCAGTCCAGCACAGTTCCTGTATGTTCATGGGGTCCTCCTTAGGAGGCTGCCTCTTCTACCTCCTGGCGGTCACACAGCCCCGCCAGGCTTTCTTCCGGCACCTGCGCCAGCAGCTGACAGATCATCGTCTGCGGCTCTGTCAGCTCCGGGAAACCCTGCCGCAGCAGTGCCGCCGCGCTGTGGTAGTACCGCTGGTACCGCTCGGCTGTTCTGCTGCCGTATTCGGTCAGCGAAACCGCCCCGCGGGTGCCTTTCTTCACTAACCCCAACGCCGTCATGGTATCCACCATATTGTGGACGCTGGGCGGGGAAAGCTCTAGTGCCGCCGCCAGATCGACGCAGCGGGTGTGTCCGTTTGCGGCAGTCAGCCGCAGCAGCACCAGCAGGTAGCGGATATGGGCGGCCGTCAGTGCGTTTTGGTTAGCCATTGCTTACCTCCTGTTAAGGCAAAGGGGAAACGCAGATGCTTCCATCCGCGTCTCCCCGCCTGTTGCTTTGTTACTTCTGGTGGCAGGAGCCCGACATGGCGCAGTGGGCACAATTGCAGCCACAGCTGGATTTTCCTTTTTTCTTGTCCTTTACCAGCTTCCGGATGATGAGTACAACAACGAGAAGCAATACGGCCGAGATCAGAATCGTACCGATATTTTCCGTGATCCATGCTAGCATAAGTCCGACTCCTTTCTGTTATGTCTATGGTCTAAAGTGATTTTGCGAATTACATCTCTACCTTGGTGGTCAGCTTGGTGGCCTCCTTATAGGGGCGTACCAGCATGTAGATGATAGCAGCGAGTACAATGACCGCAGCGATCACACCAATGATATTGGCATTGCCGGTGAACAGGCCGCCGAACTGGTTGATCATCAGGGCTACCGCATAGGCAAAGCCGCACTGATAACCGATAGCGAACCAGGTCCACTTGGGGCTGTTCATCTCACGCTTGATAGCACCGATGGCCGCGAAGCAGGGAGCGCACAGCAGGTTGAATACCAGGAAGCTGTAACCGGTGATGCCGTTGAACGCAGCCGCGATAGCATCATATACCGTACCGGCGCCGCCGCTGTACAGTACGCCCAGCGTACCAACGATGTTTTCCTTCGCAACCAGACCGGTGATAGAAGCAACGGTCGCCTGCCAGTTGCCCCAGCCCAAAGGTGCAAAGATCCAGCAAATGGCATTGCCGATCTTGGCCAGGATGGAAGCGCTGATCTGCTCCTCCTCCAGCATACAGAACTGACCATCCAGCCAGCCGAAGCGGGAGGTAAACCACACAAAGATGGTGGAAAGCAGAATGATGGTACCGGCCTTCTTGATGAACGACCAGCCGCGCTCCCACATGGAACGCAGGACATTGCCCAGCGTGGGCCAGTGATACGCGGGCAGCTCCATTACAAAGGGAGCGGGATCGCCGGCAAACATCTTGGTCTTCTTCAGCATGATACCGGAAATGATGATAGCCGCCATGCCGATGAAATACGCAGAGGTGGAAACCCATGCGCTGCCGCCGAACAGAGCGCCGGCGATCATGCCGATGAAGGGCACCTTGGCGCCGCAGGGGATAAAGGTGGTGGTCATGATGGTCATCCGGCGGTCCCGTTCATTTTCGATGGTACGGGAAGCCATAATGCCGGGAATACCACAGCCGGTACCGATCAGCATGGGGATAAAGGATTTACCGGAAAGACCGAACTTACGGAAGATACGGTCCAGCACGAAGGCGATACGGGCCATATAGCCGCAGGCCTCCAGGAAAGCCAGCATCAGGAACAGCACCAGCATCTGGGGAACAAAGCCCAAAACAGCGCCGACACCAGCCACAATACCGTCAAGAATCAAGCCGGAAAGCCAATCGGCGGTGCCTGCCCGCTCCAGGGCGTTCCCCACCAGCACGGGGATACCGGGTACCCATATGCCGTAGTCGGCGGGGTCGGGCTCCTCCCCGATCCTCTCGATGGTCGCCCTGGCCTTTTCGTAGTCTGCCATGGTCGCCGTCTCGGTGGAGACAGCAAGGGTTTCCTCATCTTCTACCTCATAGGTAAAGGTGCCATCTGCGGCCAGAGAGCCATTTTCTTCGATGTAGGCATCATAGCCGTCTACGATTAGGGAAGCATCGCCGTATTCCTCGGCCAGCTTCCCGTATCCGCCGTCGATGCCCAGCAGGTGCCAGCCATCGCCGAACAGGCCGTCGTTGGCCCAGTCGGTCGCGGGGGCGCCCACGCCCACCATGGCCACCCAGTAAACGATAAACATCACCGCGGCAAAGATGGGCAGTCCCAGCCAACGGTTGGTCACAATGCGGTCGATCTTATCGGAGGTGGAAAGGCCGCCGTGATTCTTTTTCTTGTAGCAGGCCTTAATGACCTCGCCGATGTAGATATATCTCTCGTTGGTGATGATGGATTCGGCATCGTCATCCATTTCGGTCTCTACGGCCTTGATGTCGTTTTCGATGTGCTCCAATACTCCCTTATCGATATTCAGGGAGGAAAGCACCTTATCATCACGCTCAAAGATCTTGATGGCATACCAGCGCTGCTGCTCTTCGGGCATATTGTGCACGGCGGCCTCCTCGATATGCGCCAGTGCGTGCTCTACGCTGCCGGAGAAGGTGTGCTGCGGAACGGTCTTGCTGTTCTTGGCGGCATCAATGGCAGCCTCGGCGGCAGCCATTACGCCGGTACCCTTCAGGGCGGAGATCTCTACCACCTTGCAGCCCAGCTGGCGGGAAAGCTCTTCTACATTGATCTTATCGCCGTTTTTCTTTACCAAATCCATCATGTTGATGGCGACGACGACCGGGATGCCCAGCTCGGTCAGCTGGGTGGTCAGGTACAGGTTACGCTCCAGGTTGGTACCATCAATGATGTTCAGGATGGCATCGGGGCGCTCTCCCAGCAAATAGTTACGGGCTACCACTTCCTCCAGGGTATAGGGGGAAAGGGAATAAATGCCGGGCAGGTCGGTGATGGTAACACCCTCGTGCTTCTTCAGCTTACCTTCCTTTTTCTCTACGGTAACACCCGGCCAGTTGCCTACAAACTGGTTGGAGCCGGTAAGAGCATTGAACAGGGTAGTTTTACCGCTGTTGGGGTTACCGGCAAGGGCAATTCTTACATCCATGCGTTATGGCCTCTCTTTCTGATGATCTTGATTAGCGCTCGCTAACCATGTGTCGTTAAAAATGCGGGATTCAGTCTCCCGCGGGGTCCGACTTATTCTACCTCTATCTGTTCGGCATCCGCCTTGCGCAGAGAAAGCTCGTACCCGCGCACCGTTACCTCGATGGGATCGCCCAGCGGCGCTACCTTGCGGATATAAACCTCAACGCCTTTGGTCAGGCCCATATCCATGATGCGTCGCTTGATGGCGCCTTCGCCGTGGATCTTTACCACACGGACGGTCTCGCCGATCTTGGCCTCTTTCAGATTTTTCATCGTCTGGTTCCTCCTTCTTGTCACATTTTGCTTTTGTAGTGTAAAAAGGCATCTCTGCCGTTATACCATAATTTTTACCGCCATTTCCTTGCTGATGGCCACGCGGGCTTCCTTTACATTCACTATCACATTGCCGCCCAGGGTATTTACCACAGTCACTTCACCGCCTACCACAAAGCCCAGATTCTCCAAATGGCGTTTTACCTCCGGACTGCCGCCAATGCGCTTGATGATATTTTCTTCCCCTACCTGCGCCAGGCTTAAAGGCATCATTTGTTTGTCCTCCGTTCCTCAGCCGGTGTCTTTCTTTTGGCTGATGTCACTTTGCAGTTAGCGCTTGCTAACCATGCATTATAATACAAAAACCGCCCTCTCTTGTCAATGGATTTTCCTCAAAAAAATTCCCTTCCCCTTATTTTTGTCAGTCCTGCCATCATGTTAGCCTTGGCTAACAAAAAACTTGTGCAGTTTGCCGAGGCTAACTTGAGTTCTGCCCCGCCGCATTACAGTATTGCTCCTTTTTTATGGAGAATTTCCCCCACAGCCTTGCACTTTGTCCCAAAAATGTGTAAACTATACCCGTAAGGTCTTATTTGCGGCCCATCCATCTCTTATTATGTAAGGAGTATTCTATGCTGGAATTGCAACACATCAGCTACGAAACCGAAGAAAACCGTGAAATACTGCACGATATCAGCCTGACGATCCAGGACCGTTTTGTGGCCATCACCGGCCCCAATGGCGGCGGTAAATCCACCCTGGCCAAGATCATTGCCGGTATTTACACCCCCACCGCGGGGCGCATCCTGCTGGATGGCGAAGATATCACCACCCTTTCCATCACCGAACGCGCCCGCCGGGGCATCAGCTATGCCTTTCAGCAGCCGGTGCGCTTTAAGGGCCTACGGGTCGGCGACCTGATGAACCTGGCCGCCGGAAAGGACGCCAATATCGCCGAAGTCTGCGCCTACCTCAGCGAAGTTGGTCTTTGCGCCCGGGATTATATCGACCGTGAGTTGGATGCCAGCCTCTCCGGCGGTGAATTAAAGCGCATCGAGATCGCCATGGTGCTGGCCCGCGGCACCGCCCTTTCGGTTTTTGATGAGCCGGAGGCCGGCATTGACCTGTGGAGCTTCCAGAACCTCATCCGTGTCTTTGAGAAAATGTACGAACAGACCCGCGGCAGCATCCTCATTATCAGTCATCAGGAGCGTATCCTTAATATCGCCGATACCATCGTTCTGCTGAAAGATGGGCGCCTGGCGGAATGCGGTCCCCGGGAGGAAGTCCTCCCCCGCCTGCTGCGCAATATCGATACCGCCCCGCCGGTGTGCAGTATGCTTTCCGATCCCATCAAGGAGGTGCGCTGACCATGATTGACGAAATCCAGAAACGATTGCTGAAAGAGGTCGCCGATCTCGACAGCCTGCCCATCGGGGCCTACAATATCCGCGCCAACGGCGCCCCCGCCGGGCGTAATACCACCGCCCATATCAATATCGTCACCAAGACCGATAAGCCCGGTATCGATATTATCATCGCCCCCGGCACCAAAAATGAAAGCGTCCACATTCCCGTGGTCGTCAGCCAAACCGGCCTTAAGGACCTGGTCTACAATGACTTCTATATTGGTGAAAATGCCGATGTGGTCATCATCGCGGGCTGCGGCATCCACTGCGCTGGGGCCGAGGAAACCTCCCACGACGGCATCCATACCTTCCATGTGGGGAAGGGCGCCCACCTGCGCTATGTGGAAAAGCACTACGGCGAAGGCGAAGGCCGCGGCAAGCGGGTAATGAACCCCACCACCATTGTCTACCTGGAGGAAGGGGCTTCCATGGATATGGAGACCACCCAGATTGCCGGCGTGGATGACACCCTGCGCAAAACCGGTGGCACCCTGGCAGCCGGCTCCACCCTTACGGTGCACGAAAAGATCATGACCACCGGCGACCAACACGCCATCACCGATTTTGCCATCGATCTGAACGGTGAGAACTGCAGCACCGATGTGGTAAGCCGCAGCGTGGCACGGGACCACAGCAAGCAGGAGTTCCGCAGCAGCATCAATGGCAACAACGCCTGCGCCGGTCACAGCGAATGTGACGCCATCATCATGGATAAGGCCTGCGTCATCGCCACCCCGGCCCTTACCGCCAACCATGTTGATGCCGCCCTGATCCACGAAGCCGCCATCGGCAAGATCGCGGGTGAGCAGATCATCAAACTGATGACCCTCGGCCTGACCGAAGAGGAAGCCGAGCGGGAGATCGTCAACGGATTCCTAAAATAAACGAAGGAGGCTCATCCCATGAATATTACCGAACGCTTCTTAAAATATGTGGGCTACGGCACCAACAGCGATGAAAAGAGCGAGACCTGTCCCTCCACCCCCAATCAGCTGGTGCTGGGGGCCGCAATTGCTGAAGAACTGAAAGCCCTGGGACTTACCGATGTAGAGCAGGATGCCGATGGCTATGTTTACGGCTATCTCCCCGGCGAGGGCGAAGCCCTTGGCCTTATTGCCCACATGGATACCAGTCCCGCCGTCAGCGGCGATCACATTAAGCCCCGCATTGTCACCTACCCCGGCGGCGTACTGGAGCTGGGCACTTCCACCCTTTCCCCCACCGATTATCCCTTCCTGGAGGAATATATCGGCCAGGAGCTTATTGTCACCGATGGCACCACCCTGCTGGGCGCCGATGATAAAGCCGGTGTGGCGGAGATCGTTACCCTGTGCGAGTACCTGCTGGCTCACCCCGAGGTAAAGCATCGTCCCATTGCCGTCTGCTTCACCCCCGATGAGGAGATCGGCCGCGGCACCGACCGCTTCCGCATGGATCGCTTCCCTGCCAAGGAAGCCTATACCGTGGATGGCGGCGAGTTGGGCGAGATCGAGTATGAAAACTTCAATGCCGCGGCGGCGACGGTCAAGGTGCGGGGGCTCAATATCCACCCCGGTAGTGCCAAAAACAAAATGAAGAACGCGGCCCTGCTGCTGGCGGAATTTATCGGCCTGCTGCCCGCCGCCGAAACTCCCGCCCACACCGAGGGCTATGAGGGCTTCTTCCACCTCTGCGGAATGAGCGGCGATGAATCCTCCGCCGAAGCGGCCTACATCATCCGCGATCACGACCGCGAAAAATTCGAGGCCCGCAAGGTGCTCATGCAGCAAACTGCCGATTTTATGAATCAGAAATACGGTGCCGGCACCTTTACCCTGCATATGACCGATAGCTACTACAATATGAAGGAGAAGCTCACCGACCATATGTACCTAATCCATAACGCCGAAGCCGCCATGCAAAAGGCCGGCGTCACTCCCAAGATCGTCGCCATCCGCGGCGGCACCGATGGCGCCCGTCTCTCCTACGAGGGGCTCCCCTGCCCCAACCTCTCCACCGGCGGTCTCAATTTCCACTCCATCCACGAATTTATCCCCGTCCGTTCGCTGGAAAAGATGGTCGAAGTTCTCCGGAACCTTGTCACCTTGTAAAAGCACAAAAATATTCCCCCTGCCGCTCCTTTTCGGGAACAGCAGGGGGAATTTTTATGTCAGCTTATTTTTCATAACGCTCAACCATGCGCCGGAAAGATTCTGCGGTGTAAAAGCCACCGGATCGACCGCCACAAAGGGGGCAGGCTCCACTCCAAGAAAATAGTGAGCACAGGCGTATGCCAGCAGCCGTCCTATTTCATAGCTGTTCGGCACCACCACCCCGATAACATTGCTGTGGTCGTCCAGCTGGTCTATAACCTCCTTGCTCACCCCCTGCGTCACCACCTTAATATCGGTACGCCCCAGCAGCGACAGTACTCCCAGCACCGCCTCCGCCATGCGGCTTTGGCTGATGTACAGCGCCTCTATCTGCGGCAGCTCCCGCAGCAGGTCGTTTATCATCGTGTACGCCTGCGTTTCCTCGGTATACTGCACCACCTTATCCAGTGTGATCAGTGGAAACTCCTCCTCCAATATGCTGATGGCACTGCGATCACGGTGCCGCGCCGGCTGGGAATCTCCGCCGTAGCACAGGTAGGCGGCATGGGTCAGCCCATGCGCTGTCATGTATTTGCCCAGCAGCCAGCTGGCCTGCTTACCGCTTTCCACCATGTTGCTGGCAATACAGCAGTCGTACTGGTTCGCGGTAAAGCCTGTCGGCACACAGGAGGAAAACAGCACCTTTGTGCGGCGGGGCAGGTGCTTCCGGAAAGGCGAAACACTGCATTCATCCAGGTTAGGGATGCAGATAACCGCATCCGGCTTGGCCGCAGCAAAGCTCTGCAATTGCAGCTCCTGGATCTCATAGCTGCCGTGGGCGTCGGTCTTTTGCACCAGATGGATCCCCAGCGTATTCAGGCCGTCCCGCAGCCCCTCCAGCTTGGAATGGCTCACCGGCGTGGTCTCCATATAGGTGGAAACGCACACCTTGTAGTCACCCGCCCGCACCTTTTGGATATCCGCCTCGGAAAGCTCCAGCGAAAGCTGACTGGCGCCGGGGCGGTCAAACTGGTCAAAAACCAGAGCCTTGGTGCTGTCCCCGGTGATGAACTCCGGCGAGATGCTGAAAAACCGCTGCCCGCCGTCCCCTTTTATTATTTTGATGATATCCTGCACCACCTCGATGATCCTCATATCGATACGGGTGCGATTAAAAAACAGGTACTTGGTAAGGAAGATATCCCCGATGGCCAAAAGGGAGATATCCTGCGGCATAGTGACGCCCTGATGCTGCAGGTAATCCACCACATGCATCGTCGCCATCATTTCAGTGGTAATAATGCCGGTAATGCCGCGGCTTTGCAGTGTTCCCAATACCTGGTCCAGGTTTTCCAGCGCCAGCGTACGGAACAGGTAAGTCTCGATCTCCACCAGGTTTTCATCAGGAAATACCATATGGTTCTGCTTGTAAAACAGCTTGCATGTCTCCAGCACCAGCCAATTGGTGTAGGGGTTCTCCTTGGGTGTGATAACCAGAATGTTGCGGTGCCCCAGCGAGACCATATGCCGCAGCGCCGCTACCATCGCCGCACGGTAATCAAAGTTGATGTGGTAGCAGCGCGGGTACACCTTCGGGTCGTGGTTCAGGAAGATGATGGGTGCCTCCACTGTCTCGTGATAGCGGGTCTGCACCAGCCGCACCGTGTAGTCCAGTATGATGTAGTCCAACCCATAGCGCTTCTGATAAGTTTTCAGCTCCTGCAGGGTCATCTCGGTCTTTACCAAAATCGATACCACCTCGATATCACCGGGACCCACCACACGGTGAGAAAGCTCCTCGCGGTTGTGGATATCCCCACAACAGTGCAGGGCATCGATCAGGTCCTCGGCAAAACTGCACCGGTAGTTGCGCAGTAAAAAGCCCACCGTGATCTTCCCACGCTCCTGCTTTGGCGCACCCAGTTCCTCCATGGCCCGCTCCACACGGCCGCGCAGTTCGTCACTGACGAACCTTGTCCGGTTGATGACATGCGACACCGTCGCCACCGATGTACCCGCCCGCTTCGCGATCTCCTGAATGGTCGCCATATTTTTCACACCCTCTCGTTTTGTCAAAAATTCGTTATCGCTTTTGTGCAGTTTACCGTTTTAGCCTCCTCTAATCTTTTTTTGGTGTCAAAATTTGCGTAAAACAGCACTTTCATGTGCTTTCCGCTTCATTGTCTTGCCTTTGATAACCTCTTCCTCTTGTTCAAAATCGTCAAATTGTTGTTTATTTTTTGGCATATTTGTGAAATCCAGCACCATTTTTACCTTAATCAGAAACAGTGAAGTCCAATTTGCGTAAATAATACACTTTTTCGGCCCAAAAAGCAATGTTTTTCCGTTCTATTTCAGTCAAAATTCTCTTTTTCTCATTTGACACTCCCGAATGTTGACGGTAACATGAAACTGTAATGTGTGGCGCGCGCACAAAACAGTGTTCAAATAATAGAAAGATTCAAGAATATTTGAGGAGTGTAGTTTTATGAAGTTAGAAAAGGAAGGCTTGGTCGTAACCCCATTGACCGAACAGAAAACCGGTCTGTGGGATATGGCATTCATTTGGTTCTGCGCCAATGTAGCCGTACCCCGTCTGATGATCGGTGGGTCCCTTGCGGAGCTGGGCTTCGGCAAAATGCTCCTTACCCTGCTGGTCGGCAATATCGTAGTATTCCTGCCGCTGCTGGTGCTGGGCGTCATCGGCTATAATGTCCGTATTCCCACCATGGCTGCTACCCGCATGACCTTCGGCGTCCGGGGCTCCTATCTGCCCTCCGTCGCCAATGGCATTCAGCTTCTGGGCTGGGGCGCCAATGTCACCGTCATCTGCGGTTCCTCCATCAATAGCATCGTCAAGGCCATGACCGGTTTCGAAAACCTCACCCTGTGGATCATCGTTACCGGCATTGTTCAGCTTGTTATCACGGCCTACGGCGTGCGCTCCATCACTTGGCTGCAGCGTGTTTCCGTTCCGTTGCTGGCTATCCTCACCGTTGTTTCCGCTGTTCTCATCATCAAGAATAACGGCTGGAGCAGCATCACCAATTATACCCCCGTTGCCGCCATGGGCCTGCTCGCCGGTCTGGATATCGTTGCCGGCAACGCCTTTGCATGGGGCCCCATGGTCTGCGATTACACCCGTTATGCCAAGAGCAAGTCTTCCTCCAGCTGGGGCACTCTCATTGGTTCTCTGGCCGGTGCTGCGGGCTTCATGTTTGTCGGTGCCATCTCCTTTATGACCACCGGCAACGCCAACCCCGTTGATATGCTGCTCTCTCTGGGACTGGGCATCCCCGCGCTGCTCATCATCGTCCTGTCCTCCGTTACCACCAATGTTATGAACCTCTACTCTGCCTCCATCTCCTTCGTCAATGTCTGGCCCAAGGCGAAGCCCTGGCAGATCATCGGCATCGGCGGCATCGTTATGACCGGTATCGCGCTGATCCCCAACCTCATCGGTCATTTCATCAGCTTCCTCACCATCGTCGGCTCCATCTTCGTTCCGCTTATCGCTATCATGCTGGTAGATTACTTCCTCATCAAGAAACAGAAAGTGGTTCCCGAGGAAATGCTGGCAGAGGATAGCACCTCCAAGTACTGGTTCAAGGGCGGCTTTAACTGGAAGGCCATCATCATCTGGCTCATCGGTGCCGTTATGTACAACATGCTCTATTACTTCTGGCCGGTTCTTGGTTCCTGCATTCCCACCTTCCTCGTCATCGGTATCCTGTATTATCTGGTCGCCGATAAGAAATGATCCATGGAGAAAGGCGGTAACTAAACTATGAGCACTATTCTCATCAAAAACGCCAGAATGCGCGGTCATCAGGAGCTCACCGATCTCTACATCAAGGACGGTGTCTTTGCCGAGATCGGGGGCGGGCTTTCTTACCCTGCCGATGAGATCATTGATGTCGCCGGCAAGCTGGTCTCCGCCCCGTTCTGCGATGCCCATCTGCATCTGGATGCTGTCCTCAGCGTCGGCAAGCCCCGCTACAATATGAGCGGCACCCTCATCGAGGGCATCAACATCTGGGGCGAGCGCATGCAGGGTCTTACCAAGGAGACCATCAAGAAAAACGCCCGCGATGTCATCAAGTGGGAAGTCGCCAATGGTTCCATGTTCCTGCGCACCCATGCAGATGCCACCGAGCCGACTGGTACTGTGGTGGAAGCGCTGCTGGAGGTTCGTGAGGAAATGAAGGACCTCGTCGATCTTCAGATCGTCGCGTTTCCTCAGGAATGTATCTTCACCGAAAAGGGTCACACCGACCTGATGGAAAACGCCATGAAGCTGGGCTGCGATGCCGTTGGCGGCCTACCCTACATGGAGTACAGCCCTGAGGACGGCCTGCGCGATGTCAAGTTTGTCTTTGACCTCGCGGAAAAATACGGTGCGCTCATCGATATCCACTGCGATGAAAATACCGATGACCAGTCCCGCTTTGTGGAGGCAATGGCACGGGAAACAATTGTCCGTGGAATGCAGGGCCGTGTTACGGCAAGCCATACCACCGCCATGCACAATTACAATAATGACTTCGCGTTCAAGCTCATAGGCTTCCTCAAAAAAGCCCAAATGAACATGGTCACCAATCCCTTCGCCAACTCCTGCCTGCAAAACCGCACCGACGGCTACCCCCGTCACCGCGGGCACACCCGCGTGGATGAGCTCCTGGCCAATGGCATCAATGTCTGCATCGGCAGCGATGACATCATGGATCCGTGGTATCCCATGGGCAAGGGCTCACCGCTTGCCGGTGCCGCCCTGCTGATGAACTACGCCCAACTCAGCGGCTATCCGCAGGTCGCCCAGCTCATTGATATGATCACCTGCAACAGCGCCCGCACTATGTGCCTTACGGGCTATGGTCTCGCCGTTGGCAATCCCGCCAATATGATCGTACTGGACGCCGAAAGCGAGTTTGACGCTATCCGCCTGCAAAGTGAATGTCTCTATGTCATTCGCCATGGCTGCGTCGTCTGCCGCACGGTACCCGCCCGCCGCACACTGGAATTCGAGGGCAAGCAGGAAAATATCGACTTCCGCCTCACCGCGGAAAACCTCTAAGCAAAGGAAGGCAAATCTTATGGCAATGAACAATAAAAATGACAACCGCAGCAAAAAGATCGTCTTTTGCTCCAGCTGCCTACTGAATACCAATAATAAGGTGCTTCCGCTGGCACGCTACGGTGGCTTCAGCAAGGAATTTATTGATATCCTTGCTAAATACGATCTGGGCGTACAGCAGATGGATTGCCCCGAAACCCTATACCTTGGCATCCAGCGCTGGCAGCACACCAAGAATCTTTATGACAATGTTGGCTTCCGCCGTCACTGCCGTCAGCTGGCGGAAAAGGAAGTAGACTATATGTACTCCTACATGCAGATGGATTATGATACCGTAGCAGTGCTGTGCTGTGATGGTTCCCCCACCTGCGGTTGCGGGCTGACCAGTTGGGATGAAAACTGGGGCGGCCCCCCTGAGGCTCCTCTGGATTACGGCAATGCTGTTATCGAAGGTGTCGGCGTTTTTGTCGATGAAATGCAAAAGGCGATCCGCGATCGTGGCCTACCCATGCCTCCGTTCTATGGCCTGGGGCTCGATGATGCCTCTCAGCCCTTCGATCAGATCATCGCAAACTTTGATGCCTTCCTTGCAAAGTGCATGAAGGAACTCGAAAAGTAACAGGTTTTCCCTCTCTCTTTTGGGGCCAGCCGGAATTGTCTCCCCGGCTGGCCCTTTCTCTTTGTCCTTTGCCCTATTTCTTCATTTCCTGGGCTCCCCTCTCCACCGGCGGTCTCAATTTCCACTCCATCCACGAATTTATCCCCGTCCGTTCGCTGGAAAAGATGGTCGAGGTCCTCCGGAACCTTGTCACCTTGTAAAAGCACAAAAATATTTCCCCTGCCGCTCCTTTCCGGGAACAGCAGGGGACATTTTTCTGCCAACCGGTACGGTTTTCCCTCCTTTTTCCCTTTCGTTGACATTCTCATTTAGTAATAGTATACTATAAGTTAAGTCTGCTATTTGTGCAAAAATACTTTTACGGAGGTCGTCATGTCCGTCAATTCCATGCCAAAAGAAAACAAAATGGGGACAATGCCGGTCAAAAAGCTCATTTTTAATATGGCCCTGCCGCTCATCATCTCCATGCTCATCCAGGCCCTTTATAATATCGTCGATAGCATCTTCGTCTCCCGCATCAGTGAGGATGCCCTCACCGCCGTTTCGCTGGTCTTCCCCGTTCAGAACCTCATGATCGCCTTTGCCACCGGCACCGGCGTGGGTATGAATGCCCTGCTTTCCCGCCGCCTGGGCGAGAAAAACCGCGAGGCCGCCGAGGAAGTCGCTAATGTTGGCCTGCTGCTTTCCATCTGCACCGCCGTAGTATTCGCGCTGTTCGGGGTTTTCGGCTCTCAGCTCTACTTCTCCATGCAGAAGGGTGTTTCCCCCATCATCGCGGAATACGGCGCCCAGTATCTTTCCATCGTCTGCATCGGCTCCATCGGCATCTTTGTGGAGATCACCACCGAGCGGATGCTGCAGGGCACCGGCCAAACCCTCATCACCATGTTCATTCAGGGCATCGGCGCCATCATCAATATCATCCTCGATCCCATTATGATCTTCGGCCTCCTCGGCTGCCCTGCTATGGGTGTCCGGGGCGCTGCCTATGCTACCATCATCGGTCAATTGGTCGCCGCAGTGCTTGGCATTGTCCTCAATCAAAAGCACAATACCGATGTCCGTGTCAATCTCAAAAAGATCCGTTTCAATTTTCCCCTCATCGGCGAGATCTATTCCATCGGCTTCCCCTCCATTTTGATGACCGCCATCGGCTCGGTCACCACCTACCTCATGAATCAGATCCTGCTGGCGTTCAGCACCACCGCGTCGGCGGTCTACGGCGTCTACTTCAAGCTCAACAGCTTTTTCTTTATGCCGCTCTTCGGCCTCAATAATGCCGTTGTTCCCATCGTCGCCTACAATTACGGTGCCCGCAACCGCGGCCGCATCCATCAGGCCATCCGCACCTCCACCATCACCGCTGTCACCATCATGCTGCTGGGCTGGGCCGCATTCTTCTTCCTGCCGGTACCGCTGCTCCGCCTGTTCGATGCCTCCGAAGCCATGATCGCCATTGGCATCCCGGCCTTCCGCATCACCTCCTTCACCTACCCGCTGGCCGCTGTCAGCATCGTTGCCAGCAGCGTGTTCCAGGCCCTGGGTAAAAGCATATACAGCATGCTGGTCTCGCTGGGCCGTCAGCTCATCGTGCTCATCCCAGTGGCGTACCTGTTCTCCCTCACCGGTGTGCTGCAGGATGTCTGGCTGGCCTTCCCCATCGCGGAGGTCGTCTGCCTTATTTCCTCGCTGTTCTTCCTCAAAAAAGTCCTCCACCGGCTGGATGACTTCCCACAATAATATTTATGGTTTCTTAGCGCTCGATAAATTTTCTTCACATAAAGCAGTACAAATCTCCTCCTATTTGTGTATTTTCTCCCTGTTGTCGAAAATTTTATCGGTTTTCCTGTGTGCATTTGTCAGTTTTTTAGCCTTGACAGCAGCAAACTAAAGCGCTAAAATTGCACCATCGAAACAATGATTCACCCCAGCGGTGAAGGAAAGGAGCCCCGGCATGATGAAGTTCGTTACCGCTCATCAGAATCATCACTTCGCTTCTGCATGCACAGAGGCTTCTTCTGCCTGCGCCGCTTCTGCCAGCTCTGCCAATATCGTCATTATTATGGGCGCCATGGTTATGGCGTCCATTTTTGTTGCCGTCATTATTAGCCTGCTGGGCATTATTCGACTGCCCCTGCTGATTATGATGCCGTTCATATTGGCCGTTCTTGGAATGAATTTGCATTAACTGTTCCCGATACAGTAAGCGGTTCTGCCAAACGGCGGGGCCGTTTTTTGTATATATGTTCTAAATTAGCAAAAGCAAAGGAGTAAAACAAAATGAAAAAGTTTCTGTGTATGATGATGGCCGTTCTCATGGTTCTGGCCATGGCCGCCTGCGGCGGCGAACCCGCCAACAACGGCGGCAATGATACCCCCGACGCCACCACTGTCAAGATCGGCGGCATCGGCCCCCTCACCGGCGCCTATGCCAACTACGGTCTGTCCGAAAAGAACGGCGCTGAACTGGCCGTCAAGGAGATCAACGAGGCTGGCGGCATCGCCGGCAAGCAGATCGAACTCAGCTATCAGGATTCCCAGGGCGATAGCGAAAGCGCTGTCAACGCCTACGGCAAGCTGATGGACTGGGGCATGAATGTCTCTCTCGGCTGCGTCCTCTCCGGTGAAAACGCCTCCGTTGTCGCCGCCGCCCGGGATGACGACATCATGCTGCTCACCCCCTCCGGCTCCGCCGATAAGTGCATCGAGGGCAACAGCCGTGCCTTCCGTATCTGCTTCTACGATTCCTATCAGGGCGCCGCTGCCGCCCAGTACATCAAGGATAACAACATGGTAGATACCGTCGGCATCCTGTACCAGAGCGATAACGACTACTCGGTCGGCCTTTACAATGCCTTTGTCGCCAAGTGCGGCGAGCTGGGCATCAACATCGCCGAGACCCAGACCTTCACCGCCTCCACCAGCACCGATTTCTCCACGCAGGTCAATGCGCTGGTCTCCTCCGGCGTCAAGCTGGTATTCATCCCCTTCTATGCGGAGGAAGCCTCTACCTTCCTCACCCAGGCCCGCGGTAAGTTCGCCGATGGCGTTTACTTCTTCGGTGCCGATGGTCTGGACGGCATCCTCGGCAAGGTCGCACAGGACCCCACCATTGCCAATAATGTGCTGATGCTCACCCCCTTCTCCGCCGATAACCCCGCCGAGAATGTACAGAGCTTCGTTGCGAAGTACAAGGAAGCCTACGGCGCCACCCCCGACCAGTTCGCTGCCGATGCCTATGATGCCGTCTATGTCATCAAGGCTGCCGTAGAAAAAGCCGGCTCCACCTCCGGTGACGCACTGGCCGCCGCCATGACCTCCCTCACCGTTGAGGGCGTGACCGGCACCATGACCTGGGGCAGCGACGGCAACACCAATAAGCCCGCCAGCGCCATCCTCTACTATGACGGCGTAGGCACCCTCTTCGACCACCAGGATTAATTCATTAAGCTATCTTCATTCTTCATCTTTCTTTCTTATCTCTATCTCCTCAAAGCGGCTCCCTCCGGGCAGATCTCCTGTCCGGAGGAGCAAGCCTACTTATTAAAGGATTGAACTTACCATGACTCACTTTATCCAAACCTTAATCAGCGGACTCAGTCTGGGCAGCATTTACGCCCTCATCGCGCTGGGCTACACCATGGTGTACGGCATCGCCAAGATGCTGAACTTTGCCCACGGCGATATCATCATGATCGGCGCTTACGCCGGCATCATCGCCGTTGCGCAGATGGGCCTGCCGCCCCTCATCGCCGTGCTGCTCAGCATCCTTATCTGTGCGCTGCTCGGCGTCCTCATCGAATTTTTGGCCTATAAGCCGCTGCGCCAGGCGCCGCCCCTCAGCGTGCTCATCACTGCCATCGGTGTCAGCTACTTTTTGCAGAACCTCGCCCTGATCCTTTTCGGTTCCCAGCAGAAGGCCTATCCCACCATTGTGCAGTTGGGCCAGGTCACCATCGGCAGCGTCACCATCGATGGTGTCACCATCCTTACCCTGCTGGTCACCGCGCTCATCATGGTGGTGCTTTCCTTCTTCATTAACCGCACCCGTATGGGCAAGGCCATGCGGGCCGTCAGCGAGGATAAAGCCGCCGCGGCGCTCATGGGCATCAGCGTCAATCGCACCATTTCCATTACCTTCGCCATCGGCTCGGCGCTGGCCGCTGTCGCCAGCATCTTCTATGGCATGTCCTATGTCTACATCAAGCCCACCACCGGCGCCATGCCTGGCATCAAGGCCTTTACGGCAGCCGTATTCGGCGGTATCGGCTCGGTGCCCGGTGCCATGCTGGGCGGCATCCTGCTCGGCATCATCGAGCAGCTCTCCAAAACCTATATTTCCACCCTCTGGGCAGATGCCATCGTCTTTGGCGTTCTGGTCCTGGTCCTGGTGGTCAAGCCCACCGGCCTCTTGGGTAAAACAATGAATGAGAAGGTGTAAGAAGATGAAACAGAAAAAATTCAAATTTTCCGGCGATCTTCTGACCTTCATCCTGGTCGCAGCGGTTTACGCTGTGGTCGCCTACCTGCTGTATGGCGGCAGTCTCACCCGCCAGTTCTCCAATATGATCATCCCCATTTCAGTCTACATCGTGCTGGCGGTCTCGCTCAATCTCGTTGTCGGCCTTTTGGGGGAACTTTCCCTGGGCCACGCCGGGTTCATGTCGGTGGGTCTTTTCTCCGGCTGTCTTTTGTCCATCGCCTTGGTGGATGTCCTCCCCATGGCGGTCCGCCTGCCTCTTTCCATGGTCATTGGCGGCCTGGTAGCGGCGCTCTTTGGCCTTGCGGTCGGTCTGCCCGCCTTGCGGCTCAAGGGCGACTATCTTGCCATTGTCACCTTGGCCTGCGGCGAGATCATCAAGAACATCATCACCAATCTTGATTTTACCGGCGGCGCTTTGGGCCTCAATACCAACCCCATCTATTCCAATGCAAAAAAGCTCCTGCCCTACGCTGTCATATTGGTGCTGCTCACCGTTCTTGTCATGATGAACCTCAAGCGCTCCAAGCAGGGCCGCGCCATCATGGCCATCCGGGATAACCGCATCGCCGCCGAATCGGTCGGTATTGATGTTACCCGCTACAAGCTCATGGTTTTCATGCTGGCCGCGTTCTTCGCGGGGGCAGCCGGCGTGCTGTACGGCCACTTCTTCGCCAATGTCAAGGCAGCCACCTTCGATTACAACATGTCCATCGAAATCCTGGTCATCGTGGTACTGGGCGGCATGGGCAGCATCCCGGGCTCCATCATCGCCGCCATTGTGCTTACCGCCCTGCCGGAGGCCATGCGTGAGTTTGCCGATTACCGGATGCTTCTCTATGCCATCGTCCTCATCATCGTCATGCTGGCCACCAATAATCCCACCATGAAGGAATTTTTCCACCGCATCTCCCCGGCCGAGCTGCTGCGCCGCGCCAAAAAGAAAAAGGCCAAATCTTTGCAGAAGGAGGGCGCTTAAATGTCTGTCAAGACCCACAATAAAACCAAGCTGGTCCCGGTCAACCGCAGCGTTGCCCTCCTGCCGGAGCGCGACGCCTCCATCAGCCCCATCCTGGAGTGCATTGATCTCGGCGTGACCTTCGGCGGTCTTAAGGCCGTGGATAACTTCGATATCACCATCGGCCGCACCGAAATCGCTGGGCTCATCGGCCCCAACGGTGCCGGCAAGACCACCATCTTCAATCTGCTCACCAAGGTCTATCAGCCCACCCACGGCACCATCCTGCTGGATGGCAAGGATATCCACGGCATGACCACCGCGCAGGTCAACCGCGCTGGCATCGCCCGTACCTTCCAGAATATCCGCCTGTTTTCGGAGCTGACGGTGGAGGAAAACATCACCGTCGCCATGAGCAGCCAGATCAAGTACAATATGGCCAGCGGCATCTTCCGCCTGCCCTCCTTCTGGAAAGGCGAGCGCATCGCCCACGAGCGCGCCATGGAGCTGCTCTCCATCTTCCACATGGAGCAGTTTGCGAATGCCAAGGCAGGCAGCCTGCCCTACGGCGCCCAGCGCCGGCTGGAGATCCTGCGTGCCCTGGCTACCAACCCCTGTCTGCTGCTGCTGGATGAGCCCGCCGCGGGCATGAACCCCTCCGAAACGGCAGAGCTGATGGAAAATATCCGCACCATCCGTGATACCTTCAAGATCGCCGTGCTCCTCATCGAGCACGATATGAGCCTTGTTATGAATATCTGCGAGGGCATCGCCGTGCTCAGCTTCGGCCGCATCATCGCCAAGGGCTCCCCGGAGGATATCCAGTCCGATCCCAAGGTCATCGAGGCCTATCTGGGCCGTAAAAAGGAGGCGTAACCCATGAGTGAAATGCTGAAAGTCAGTGACCTCCATGTCTATTATGGCAGCATCCACGCTGTTAAGGGCGTTTCCTTCGAGGTCCACGAGGGCGAGGTCGTCACCCTCATCGGCGCCAACGGTGCCGGTAAATCCACCATTCTGAATACTGTTTCGGGGCTTCTGCATCCCCGTTCCGGCTCTATCCTCTTCCACGAAAAAAATCTGCACGGCGTCCCCGCCCACAAGCTGGTGGGCATGGGCCTGGCCCAGGTCCCGGAGGGCCGCCATGTCTTTTTGCAGATGACGGTGCAGGAAAACCTGGAGATGGGCGCTTTTTCCCAGCCCTCCTCCGGCATTGAGGCGGACCTGGAAAGCGTTTATCAGCGCTTCCCTCGCCTGCTGGAACGCCGTAAACAGATCGCCGGTACTCTTTCCGGCGGCGAGCAGCAGATGCTGGCCATGGGCCGCGCCCTGATGAGCCACCCCAAGCTGCTCATGCTGGATGAACCCTCCATGGGTCTTGCGCCCATCCTGGTGGAGCAAATCTTCGGAATCATCCGGGAGCTGCACGCTTCCGGCACCACCATTCTCCTGGTCGAACAGAACGCTCAGGCCGCCCTAGAGGTCGCCGACCGGGCCTATGTCTTGGAAACCGGCCGCATCGTTCTTTCCGGTACCGGCGCCGAGCTGATGGCCAGCGATCAGGTGCAAAAAGCCTACCTCGGCGGTTAATTTGCCATCCTTACTCCTTTTTTATATGAATCATTCCCGGCAGGTGTATCATGCAGCACCTACCGGGAATGATTTTTTGCCTTGATTTTACTTGTTGCGGCAGGTCCCTGCCACGGCCCTTTTCCTTCTCCGCCAGTCCCTGCCGCATCCGGGATACGGCCCGCAGGGCCGGCGCCGTTCCGGCGCCGCAGGCGGCCTCCGGCTCTCCTCTTACCCCTGCATCCTACTTCTTTTCATATCTCAGCACCGCAAATTCCACCGGCGTCGTCAGCTCCGTTTTCGCCAGCAGCTTCTGCTGGTCCGCCGCCCCGGTCTTGTAGTAGTACGGCGTCATCATAAAAAGACTTTCAATCTCCTGTCCGCGCACCGTCATCTCATACCGCAGCTCCCGGCAGTCTACCAGTCGGAAACCCTCCAGCTCATACGGCTTTACCTCGTTGCGATACGGCTTTTCGTAGATGGCCTCCTTCAGCCCGTACAGATGATTTTCCAAAGGAATGACCATGATAAACTGCCCGTCCGGCTTCAGCACCCGCAGGAATTCCTCCCCGCAATACGGTGCAAAGACCGAAAGCAGCAGGTCCACGCTTTCTCCCGCCACCGGCAGATGAAAACAGCTGGCTACTGCGTATTCGGTCTCCCTATCCCGCTTGGCCGCCTCCTGCAGCGCCGCCTTGGAAATATCGATTCCCGCCACCTTCGGCCGGTATTCCCTCTCCCGCAGCGTTTTGGCCATCTCCGCGGTATAGTAGCCCTCACCGCAGCCCGCGTCCAGCACCGTCATCCCCTGCCTTGCCGCCGCCAGGCCCTGCTTTATCAGCTCCTGCCGCATTGGGTCATAGTATCCCCGCTCCAGGAAGGCGCTCCTCGCCTTCACCATCCGCTTGTCATCCCCGTGGTGCTTCCGGCCGGTCTGCTGGCTCAGCAGCAGGTTCACATACCCACTCCTCGCCACATCAAAGCTATGCCCCGCCGGGCACACCAGCCGGCGCTCTTCCCGGCACAGCGGCTTTTGGCAGCTTGGGCAGCAGAATATACTCATCGCTTTTTCTCCTCCTCTACTTCCTGCTGGGCCCCCATTTGCGGCGGAGCTGCGGGGCTCCGCCCCGCCCCCGCGCGCCCTGCGGGCGCGCGGGTCACCGGCCCCTGCGGGGCCGGCGGCTCCGCCGCCCCTCCTTCGCAGGCTTTTCTTCTTCCCCCAGTATAGCACGGGAGCCGCCCGCTTTCCAGCAGGCAGCTCCCTTTTCGTCACTTAAAAACAATAATATTACGAAAGAAAAATTTCCTTAGCGTGCAGCCTGGCCAGGCTCCGCAGAATGGTCATCTCGGCGTTCTGGCACTCCAGCACGCTGTGCTTCTGGCGCAGCTCTTCCTGCGCCTCCGCCAGCGCCCGGCGCTCGCGCTCCTCGTCGATCTCCTCGGGCCGCAGCACCTCTTCCACCATCACCGATACGGTATTCTCGCCCACCCGGGCAAAGCCCGCATCCACCACGGCGGATTGCCACTCGCCGTCCGGCGTTTGCAGCCGCATCGTCCCCGGCACAATGCCGATGACCGCAGCCTCATGGTGCGCCATAATGCCCATCGAACCATCCTGGATCGGCAGCTGGGCCTGCACCGCCTCCCCTTCGTAAAAGACGCGGGAAAACCCGATCACCTTCAGGGTAAAGGTCTCCATTTTGGCACCTCTCCTTTCCGGTCGTTACACGCCTTGCTTGGCCTTTTCTATGACATCCTCGATGGTGCCGACATTGAAGAACGCCCACTCGGGGTATTCGTCCATCTCACCGTCGATGATGGCCTTAAAGGAACGGATGGTATCCCGGACGGGGACATACTTGCCCGGTACGCCGGTAAAGTTTTCCGCCACATGGAAGGGCTGCGAAAGGAACTTCTGGATCTTTCTCGCCCGGTAAATGGTCACCTTATCCTCGTCGGAAAGCTCCTCCATACCCAGGATCGCTATGATATCCTGCAATTCCTTGTACTTCTGCAGGATCTTCTGCACGGCTCTCGCCGTTTCGTAGTGCTCCTGCCCCACAATGTCTGCCTCCAATATCCGGGAGGTGGATTCCAGCGGGTCTACCGCCGGGTAAATACCCTGCTCCACGATCTTACGGGAAAGTACGGTAGTCGCATCCAGGTGGGCAAAGGTCGTCGCGGGGGCGGGGTCGGTCAAGTCATCGGCCGGTACATATACCGCCTGCACCGAGGTAATGGACCCGTCATGGGTGGAGGCGATGCGCTCCTGCAGCTCACCCAGCTCGGTGGCCAGGGTAGGCTGATAGCCCACGGCACTGGGCATCCGCCCCAGCAGGGCGGAAACCTCGCTGCCTGCCTGCACAAACCGGAAGATGTTATCAATGAACAGCAGCACATCCTGGTGCTCCACATCGCGGAAGTACTCCGCCATGGTCAGTCCGGTCAGGCCCACTCTCATTCTGGCCCCGGGCGGCTCGTTCATCTGGCCAAAGACCAGCGCGGTCTTTTTCAGCACCCCGCTTTCGCCCATCTCGGTCCACAGGTCGTTGCCCTCGCGGGAGCGCTCTCCCACGCCGGTAAAGATGGAATAGCCGCCATGCTCGGTGGCTACATTGGTGATCAGCTCCTGGATAAGCACTGTTTTGCCTACGCCCGCGCCGCCAAAAAGGCCGATTTTACCGCCCTTGGCGTAGGGGGCCAGCAGGTCGATGACCTTGATGCCGGTCTCCAGGATCTCCACCACGGGGCTCTGGTCGGCAAAGCCGGGCGGGTCGCGGTGGATGCACCACTTCTCCCCCTCCGGCAGCGGCTCGCCGCCATCAATAATCTCACCAGTCACATTAAAGAGACGCCCCAGGGTACGGTCGCCCACCGGCACTTGGATGCCGCCGCCTTCAGCGGTCACTTCCATGTCGCGGCACAGCCCCTCACTGGGGGAAAGCATAATGCAGCGCACGATGTTGCCGCCCATATGCTGGGCCACCTCCATCACGCACTTCTGCTCGCCGTTCTGCACCGTCAGCGCATCCTTGATGAAGGGCAGTTGGCCCTCGGGGAACAAGACATCCACCACAGGCCCCTGCACCTCTGTAATAATCCCTTTCATCATGATGTTTTCTTCCTTTTCTGTGCTTTGGCGCCGCCCGCTACCTCTACGATCTGCTGGGTAATGGCGGCCTGCCGCACACTGTTATAGATGACGGAAAGCTCCCGCAGCATATCGGCAGCACTATCCGTCGCGGATTTCATTGCCAGCATTCTGGCGTTTTCTTCACTGCAAAAGGCCTCCACCAGCGCCCCGAACAGGTAACCCGTCACATAGTTGGGGGCAATGGAACCCAGCACCGCCCCAGCATTCGGCAGGTAGTTCACCTGCTGCGGCTTTTGGGGCTTGCCCTCTCCGGGCCGGAAGGCCTCCGCCGAAAGGGGCAGCAGCTTCTGCAGCCGGGGGACGGCCTCCTCGCCGTGCTCCTCCATGCGGGTGTAGATGACATAGACCTCGCTGAGCTCCCCGCTCATGAATCTCTGGCACATCATGGCCGCTATTCTCCTGGCGCGCTCCACGCTGGGCTGCTGCGCCATTCCGATAAAGCTCCGGTCCACCGCGTAGCCCAATTTCTGCAGCGCCAGGGCACCCAGCCGCCCCACCACGCATACGGCAGGGTCTGTTTCCTTCTGCAGCACGCCCTCGGCAAATTTCAAAATGTTGTGGTTATAGGCGCCGGCCAGTCCCTTATCGCCGCTGATGACCAGATACCCCTTTTTGCCGCCAAGGATCGGCTCCCCGGTGCCAAAATAGCGGTCCTCCAGCTCCGGCAGGTCCCGCAGGATCTCCGCGATCAGCTCCTCCGACTGCTCAAAGTGCGGCAGCGCTTCGGTCAGGGCCCGGCGGGCCTTTTTCACCTTGGTGGAGGAGATTAGGTACATGGCGTTGGTAATCTTCATGGTATCCTGCACGCTTTTTATGCGGCTTTGGATATCTCTTGCGCTTGCCATACCATCACCTGCCCTTGTACTCTTCGGCCGCCGTCAGGATCGCCTGCCGCAGCGTATCGTCCAGCGCTTTGGTTTCCTCCAGCGCTGCAATGATCTCGCTGTGGTTCTCCCGCACATAGTCCAAAAGTCCCATCTGATATGCCTTTATCTCGGTCAGCGGCACCTCCAGGAAGCCCTTGGCCGTTGCCACCACCAGGGTGATGACCTGCTCCGCCATCGAAAGCGGACGGTACAGCGGCTGCTTCAGCACCTCCATCAGGCCCTTGCCGTAGGCCAGTTGCTCCTGGGTGGTGTCATCCAGGTCGCTGCTGAACTGTGTAAAGACCTCCATCTCACGGTACTGCGCCAGATCAATACGGATAGAACCGCTGGCCTTTTTCATGGCCTTGGTCTGGGCGGCGCCGCCCACGCGGGAAACCGAAAGGCCGACATTAACGGCCGGACGCTGGCCCGCGTTAAAGAGATTCGTCTCCAGATAGATCTGTCCGTCGGTGATGGAAATAACATTGGTGGGAATATAAGCCGATACATCACCGGCCTGCGTTTCAATAATGGGCAGCGCGGTGATGGAGCCGCCGCCCATTTCGGGGGTCAGGCGGCTGCTGCGCTCCAGCAGGCGGCTGTGCAGGTAGAATACATCGCCGGGGTAGGCCTCACGGCCGGGGCTGCGCTCCAGGATGAGCGACAGCGAGCGGTAAGCCACCGCGTGCTTGGAAAGATCATCGTAGATGATGAGGACATCCTTCCCCTGGTGCATAAAGTACTCCGCCATAGCGGTACCGGCATAGGGGGCAATGTACTGCAGGGAGGCCGGATCGCTGGCCGTGGCCGAAACCACGATGGAATACTCCATGGCTCCGTGGTTCTGCAGGGTGGAAACCACCTTGGCCACGGTAGATGCCTTCTGTCCAATGGCCACATAGATGCAGATAACACCCTTGCCCTTCTGGTTCAGGATGGTATCGGTGGCGATAGAGGTCTTACCGGTCTGCCGGTCGCCAATGATAAGCTCACGCTGTCCCCGGCCAATGGGGAACATGCTGTCGATGGCTAGAATACCGGTCTCCATCGGGACCGAAACGGATTTTCTGTCCTTAATGCCGGGGGCGGCGTTTTCAATGGGGCGGTAACCGGCCGGCACCGCCTCGCCCTTGCCGTCAATGGGGGTGCCCATGGCATCCACCACGCGGCCCAGGAAGGCCTCGCCCACCGGCACGCCGGCCCGCCGTTCAGTACGCACCACCCGTCCACCGGCCAAAAGGCCCTTTTCGCTGCCCAGCAGAATGATACCGGTCTCCTCGCGGCGGATATCCTGTACCATACCTTTTACGCCGCTCTCAAACTGCACGATCTCGCCGTAAGCGGCATGCCGGATGCCGGAAACAGTGGCAACACCGTCGCCCACCCGCAGGATCTCGCCCACCTCGTGGTCCTTGCCGTCAAAGGCGGCCGCGTCTATTTCGGTGCGCAGCAGGTCAATGACCTCGCTGGAATCGGAAAGCATCTGGGGCGTCTGGGTCAGACGGTTCTTCATCTGGGTCAGGCGGCCCTTCATGCTCCAGTCGTATTCCTCGCTGCCCACCGTGATGCAGAAGCCGCCCAGCAGGCTTTTATCCTCCACCAGCTCCAGCGGCAGCTCTTCGTTTTCGTACTTCTTCCGCAAAAATTCCCGGATCTGCCCCAGTTGCTCGGCAGTCGGGGGGGTCACATACCGCAGGATCGCTTTTTGACGGCTCGCGCGTTCGGCCCGGCGCTCCTCATAGGCATCCATCAGCTGGTCCAGCGCCTCTACGCCGTCCGTCTTCAGGGTACCCAGCAGCTCCTGCAGCTTGCCGTCACTGGATCTTGCCGCCATGTGCTTCACCTGCTTCCGCGATAAACTTATCGTACAGCATTCTATCCTGCTGCTCGGTGTTCCTGTCGCCTACCGCCTTGGCCGCGGCATCTATCACCAAAGTGGCGATCTCGCTCTTCATATCCCGCAGGGCGTTGGCACGCTCCACCGCCATGGTTTCTTCGGCACGGCGGCGCTTCTGCTCCAGCTCGGCATCGGTGGCAGCCAGCAGTTTTTCGCTCTGCTCTTTTGCCTCGGCCTTCGCGCGCGCTATGATCTCCTCACCCTCGCCCTGGGCGGCGGCCAGCTTCCCTTCATATTCCGTCTTCATGCCGTCTGCCGCGTCCTGGGCGGTCTTGGCATCGGCAAATTTCTTCTCTATCAGCGCTTTCCGCTCCTCCAGAATCTGATTGACCCGTCCGAACAGAAACTTTTTGGCAAAGAAATAGAGAACCAGCAGGTTGATGACGGTAAATAAGAGATTGATATCTAATCTCAGCATCTTTTTCGCCTTCCTTTCTCTATTTCCGCTATTACAGTACCAGAATAAGAAGCGCAATTACAAAGCCGTAAATGGCGGTCGCCTCCGCCAGGGCGCAGCCCAGCAGCAGGAGCTTGGTGATCTTGCCGTCCGCCTCCGGCTGACGGGCTACCGCTTCGGTAGCTTTACCGGTAGCAATACCAATGCCGATGCCGGCACCGATGCCGGTAAGAACCGCGACAGCCGCGCCGATTGCCATAAGAGTACCCATAGTAATAATCTCCTTTGTTTATCTAAGTAATATATTTTCCCAGGATCAGTCCTCGACGGCTTCCTTAATGAACAAGCCCGTGAGGAACACAAACACATACGCTTGAATGAGTCCGTCAAAGAAATCGAAATAGAGACTGAACACCGCCGGCAGAATGATCGGCACCAGATGCTCCAGCAGCTTCATAACGACAAAAGCGCCCAGCACATTGCCGAACAGTCGCATGCACAACGAAAGGGGACGGATCGCCAGCTCCATAATATTGATGGGCGTTACGACTGCGATCGGCTTGGTAAAGCCCTTGAGCCAGCCCTTGACCCGGTTTTGGCGAATGCTTGCTATCTGCACCAAAACGATGGACATCAGCGCCACGGCGGCGGAAACATTCAGATCCTTGGTGGGGGGCTTCATGCCTGTCACGGCAAACACATTGGATATTCCCAGAAACACCAGCACCGTGGCAAGGTACGGCACATAGCGCTCGCCTTCATGACCCACGATTCCCCGCACGATATTCTGCAGTGATTCAACGACATATTCCACGCCCACCTGCAGCTTACCGGGGTTTTCCACCTTCATGTTTCTGGTCAGTACCAGGGTAAGGATCATAATGATCGCCATAATGACCCAGGAGATCACGGTGGATTCCGCCACTTCTATCCCGCCGAATATCGGGATCGTAAACGCGGTTGCCGCTTCCAGCTCCTCCATCAAGAATTCCGATAGATTACCCATGAACCAACACCTCCTTGTTTTCACAATTTTCTCTGTCGGCGCCGGCTTCCTGTACCGGTCGGCCATTACAGTTTTGCAGCGGTAGAGGTCCTTTGCCATGCGGCGCGGGAGCACCTGCTATCACAGGAATTCAGTATAACACATATCGGCAAAAAAAAGTAGCCTAAAGTTCATAAAAGATTTTTCTTCTCTCAAAAAGTTGACGGTTGTCCCATATCAGCGGATAAAGCGGCGGGCATAGCCGCATTTCCGGCATAGCTCCTCCCTGGCTTGCCGCCCCGAAAAGCTCTCATAGATTGCCCTTGCCCGCGGTGAGGAAAGGATCTCCTCCAACGGCTGGGTAAAGAGATTTCCCAGGGCCAGGTCACCCTCGTGGTCCAGGCAGCAGGGCACCACCGTGCCATCACACAGCACCCCAAACTGGTCCCGCAGCCCATAGCAAAAGGCATCTCCCTCCCGCTCCCCGGCGGAAAGATCCGGCCATTCAAAGCGCTCGCCAAATTCCAGATAGGTTCGCTCTGCTATTTTATGGCCCTCCCGTACCGGGGGCCACTCTCCGGGGAAAGCCCGGTGCAGCTCCTCCAGCATGGGGGCATTCAGGTCGTTCTGCCCAGGGAGAGAGCCATCCAAATTCCAAAGGCGCAGCCCTGTTAGTTTGCCCGCGGCGGCAGCCCTTTTGGCAAAGGAAATGCAACCCTCCAGGTAGGCGGAAAAGACCCGGCTGTCATTGGCCTCCAGGCTGTGCAGAGAAATACTGACCTTGCGGACGGCAGGAGCAGCCAGCAGAGTCTCCCCTACCTGGGGCAGCAGGGTGCCGTTTGTGGTGATATTTACCAAAAAATTCAGTTCCCCGGCTATGGCCAAAAGTTCCGGCAGTTCGGGGTGCAGCAGCGGCTCGCCCATCAGGTGGAGATAGAGGTAGCGGGTAGCCGGGCGCAGCTTTTCCGCCAGCAGGCGGAACTCCGTCGGGGACATGGTGCGGGGCGGCCGCCGGGTACCGGGACAAAAGCTGCAGCGCAGATTGCACCGGTTGGTGATCTCCAGATAGACTTTATTGTACTGCCGCATCAGCCGTCCCTCCTGTGGGTTAGTCACAATGGAATTATACCATGGAAACGGAGAAAAATCAGCGGTAATATTCAATTTTCAAGGTACTGTTGGGAGGCAGGTTCCCGCTTAAGGCAGACCCCCAAATTGCCCGATGAGGTCTGCTGAGAAATTATAGACCGGCGCCCCTGTTTGACCGGTGGGGCCGAAAGGCTCTCGATTTATTGTTCGGGGAGAGAAGCCGACAGGAAAGATCTTTTTGCCGGTGAGAAAAAGTCCTTTCACTAATACCTCCAAATCGCTCCTTTTTTGCATGTGAGAGGTTAATATTTCACTTTTTTTAATGGAAAGTTTACATTATGGGGAAATGCTGGGTTGATATTACATAAATAGTGGATTTTACTGGGGAAGTACAACTGGGATTTGTTGCGCGATTTTGGAGGGAGAGGGGGTCGCGGCGGTTGGGGTGCGGGCTGCCGATTGGCCAAGGAGTGCACCGCAGGAAGTCACGCTGCCGAGGCTAAAATTTGAACCAGAAGCTATTTGCCCAGACGGCCCCTCCCCCGCTACGGGGGAGGGGGACGGGGAGGGGGCAGATGCGCCTGCGGCTACCTTGGGAGCGTATCTGTGCGCAGTACGGACGATGCTTCAGCATCGTTCGTATCCAGCACTGCAAGCGACAGAAAGGGGTTCGTCAAGGGGGAAGCTGTCCCCCTTGACCGTATTTTGGTTCCTTTTGTACGCACAAAAGGAACGCCTCCGCGGCGAGCGGTGCTTACTATGCCTTTGCAAAAGGCTCCGCGACGCCGACAGGCGAGATGAAATTATTACCTTTTGCCGGCAACCCATCAGTCACGGCTACGCCGTGCCAGCTCCCCTTACACAGGGGAGCCTTTGGGTGTGCCGGCAGGTGAGATGAAATTCGGTATAAAAGGGGTCGCGGTGCGCGGGTGCGGGACTGCGATTGGTCGAGGAATTCCGCCGGCAGGCGGCCACTCCCTCGGCTTTCTACAGAATCCAACAAAAATGCCGCCGGACACAAACAAATGTTTGCAATTTGCGAGGGGATGTGCTACACTGAAAACGAAACCAGAAATTTGGGAAAAAGGAGCGTGTGCCATGTTCTGTTCGGTGCAATCCATGGGGCTAAGCGGGATAGAGAGCTACCCGGTGACGGTGGAGGTGGACTGCCGCCGCGGGCTGCCGCGGTTTGATATTGTGGGGCTGCCGGATACCGCCGTAAAGGAGAGCCGGGAGCGGGTGCACAGCGCCATCGGCAATTTGGGGTATACCTTCCCCGCGGGGGTGCTGGTGGTGAACCTGGCCCCGGCCGATACCAAAAAGAGCGGCCCGCTGTATGACCTGCCCATCCTGCTGGGGATCCTGGCGGCGGGCTGCGGGGTGGACCTGCCGTTGGCGGGCAGCGCCTTTGTGGGGGAGATCTCGCTGGATGGGCGGCTGCGCCCCGTCAACGGTGTGCTTTCGATGGTCTCGGAGGCGGCGCGGCAGGGCTATTCCCGTATATACATCCCCTATGATAACGCCGCGGAGGGCAGTGTGGTGCAGGGGATAGAGGTCTACCCCGTGCGCACCGCGCGGGAGCTGGTGGAGGCGCTGAGCGGAGGAAACCCGCTGCCTACGGCGCGATCGGTGCCGTACCGGGAGCTGCCCCAGCCGCCGATGCCGGATTTTAGCGAGGTGAAGGGGCAGGAGAATGCCAAGCGGGCCCTGGAGATCGCTGCGGCGGGCGGGCACAATGTGCTGCTGATCGGGCCGCCCGGCACCGGCAAAAGCATGCTGGCCAAGCGCCTGCCCTCTATTCTGCCGGAGATGAGCTTTGAGGAGGCGGTGGAGACCACCAAGATCCATTCGGCGGCGGGTTTTCTGCCCAGCGGGGTGCCGCTGCTGAAAAACCGGGTGTTCCGATCGCCGCACCATTCCATCTCGATGGCGGGGTTGACCGGCGGCGGCAGCACGCCCCGGCCGGGAGAGATCTCACTGGCGCACAACGGCGTGCTGTTTATGGATGAGCTGCCGCAATTTACCCGCCCGGCGATGGAATCGCTGCGGCAGCCGCTGGAGGATGGGGTCATTACCATCAGCCGGGCAGGCGGCAGGGCGACCTACCCCAGCAGCTTTATGCTGGTGGGGGCCATGAACCCCTGTCCCTGCGGCTATTTTGGGCATCCCACCCGGGCGTGCACCTGCTCCCAGACCAAGGTGAGCCTGTACCTAAACAAAATAAGCGGCCCGTTGCTGGACCGGATGGATCTGCAGGTGGAGGTGCCCCCGGTGGAATATGACCACATGGCGGACGCCCGGCCGGCGGAGTCCTCGGCGGAGGTGAGAAGGCGGGTGGAGGCGGCCCGGCAGATCCAGCGGCGGCGGTATGCCGGCACCGGGGTGACCTGCAATGCCCGGCTGACTCCGGCGTTGCTGAAAAAATACTGTGTGCTGACCCCGGAGGCCGACCGGCTGCTGGCGGCGGCCTACGAACGGATGGGGCTTTCCGGACGGAGCTATGACCGGCTGCTGCGGGTGGCCCGCACCATTGCCGACCTGGCGGGGAGTGAACAGATCGGCCCGGACCATGTGGCGGAGGCGATCCAATTCCGGAACCTGGACCGCAAGTATTGGCAGGTTACGGCCAAGGAGCTGTAAAGGCGGGGCAGAGGCCCGAAAAGGCGCCGGCCGCCCGCAGGGCGCCCCGGCGCAGCCGGGGCTGGGGGGCGGAGCCCCCAAAACCGTCCGGAGGACGGCTTGCCCTGCGGGCGGCCGGCGCCCTGCAGAAACCCGGATTTTGACTTGCAATCCCGGCGGCGGCGTGGTAGAATGTCCGTAGAAGAAATACAACTGTGTGCAAGGAGGAAAACGCATGGTCAATTTGCAGCAGCCGTCCCACCGGGAGGGTTCCCGGCTTTTACTGGTGGATAGTTCCGTACTGCCGGAGGTTTTTCTGCGGGTGGTGGAGGCGAAGCGGATGCTGGCGGTGGGCCAGGTGCGCAGCCTTTCGGAGGCCGCCAAGGCGGCCGGGATCAGCCGCAGCGCGCTGTATAAGTACAAGGACTGCGTTTTTGTGCACAATGAGGCGCTGGACGACAAGGTCATTACCCTTTCTGCGCGGTTGGAGGACCGGCCTGGTGTGCTTTCCGGGCTGCTGAACAGCCTTTCGGAGCAGCAGGGGAATATTCTGACCGTGAACCAGAACATTCCGGTGGACGGGGTGGCGGCGGTTTCGGTTTCGGCGCGGCTGCCCCTGCCGATGGCTATTGAAACGCTGCGGCAGAACCTGCTTTCTCTGCCCGGTGTGACCCAGGTGGATATTCTCTCCACCCGGTGAGTTGAGTGAAATAAGATTTTTTGTCCCTGCGTGGGTGCTGCCCGCGCGGGGGCGTTTTTTTGGCTGGGAGGGCTGGCGGAGAGGGAAGGCTGGCGGGGCCCGCAGGGCAAACCGTCTGGAGGACGGTTTTGGGGGCGGGGCGTCGCCCCGCCCCTTAGCCCCGGCGCAGCCGGGGCGCCCTGCGGGCCACGGCTTTCCCTACGAGGGGACTGGGTGAGGGGCAGGGACCGCCCCCGCCCCTGTGCTCGCGCAAATTTTCCGAGGGGGAAGGACTATCCCGCCCGTGCGGCGGGTACACTGTACCATAGAGAACAGGAACGGTAGGGGGGAGCGGTGTGCCGGCGGGAAAACGGGCGTTTTTGCAGGGGGCGGCCTTTTGGGGCGTGGTGCTGGGGCTGTGTTACCTGGGGCTGCGGTACGCGCTGCCCTGTTTTTTGCCGCTGGTGCTGGGCGCCGTAATGGCGGCAGCCCTGCACCCGGCCGCGGCCGGACTGTGCCGGCGGCTGGGCTGGCGGTACCGGCCCTGTGCCGTGCTGGTGGCGGTGGCGGCGCTGACCCTGCTGGGACTGATGCTGTGGGGGATCGGGGGAGTGGTGGTACGGCAGGGAAGCGCCCTGCTGCCGCAGATCCCGGCCTTTTACCGGGAGACGCTGCTGCCGCTGGCGGAGGAGCTGCGGGAAAAGTGGCAGACGCTCCAGCAGGGGCGGGCCGGCGGCGGATGGGGGACCTCCCTGGAGGAGGTGCTGCAAAATGCGGTGACCTCCCTTTCCCGGCGGGTGGTGGGCTGGCTGGGGGGCATTGCCTCCTCGTTGCCGTCGATTTTATTCACTCTGACCTTTACGGTGCTTTCCACCATCTTCTTTTTGCAGGATTATGCCGGGATCACCGGATTTATTGTGCGGTCGCTGCCGGGACGGTGGCTGCGGCCTATGGTGGAATCCAAGCGGTACCTATTAGGGGCGGTGCAGAAGGTGCTGTTTGCCTACCTGTGCATTATGTTCATCACCTTTGGGGAGATCACACTGGGACTGTGGCTGCTGCGGGTGCCGTATTTTGCGGCCATTGCCTTTGCCATTGCGCTTTTGGATATTCTGCCGTTTATCGGCAGCGGGTTATTTTTGATCCCGTGGGGGGCGTACCATCTGCTCATCAGCCGGCAGCGTGGTGCTGGACGGTCGGGAGCTTTCCAAGGTGGGCGATGCCGATGCCGCCGCCTTCCGGCGGGATAATCTGGGATTTGTGTTCCAGGAGTTTAACCTGCTGGATACCTTCTCACTGGAGGACAACATAGCGCTGCCGCTGGTGCTGGCGGGCAAGGGCTACCGGGAGATCAACGAAAGGCTGATGCCCGTTGCCCGGCGGCTGGGGATCGCCGAGCTGCTGAAAAAGTATCCCTATGAGGTCTCCGGCGGGCAGAAGCAGCGGGCGGCGGTGGCCCGCGCCATTATCACCCGGCCCAGCCTGCTTTTAGCGGATGAGCCGACCGGCGCCCTGGATTCCCGCTCCAGCGATGAGCTGCTGCGGCTCTTCGGGGAGCTGAACCGCGGCGGGCAGACCATCGTGATGGTCACCCACTCGGTGCGGGCGGCCAGTACCGCCGGGCGGGTGCTGTTCATCAAGGACGGTGAGGTATTCCACCAGCTGTACCGCGGCGGCCGTACCGAAGAACAGTTCTACCAGGAGATAAGCGGTACCCTGACCCTGCTGGCGACGGGAGGGATGGAGCAATGAAATTCGGGCTGTATCCCCGGCTGGCGCTGGCCGGCATTCGGAAAAACAAGCGCCTGTACATCCCCTATCTGCTTACCTGTACCGGTATGGCGATGATGTACTATATCATCATCTTTTTGCAGCACAATGAAATGCTGGACGGCATGCGCGGCGGGACGACCGCTTCCGCCATTCTGGCGCTGGGTGGCTGGGTGGTGGCCATCTTCGCCTGCATTTTCCTCTTTTATACCCATTCTTTTCTATTGCGCCGCCGCAAAAAGGAATTCGGCCTTTATAACATCCTGGGCATGGGGCGCCGCCACCTGGTGCGCATCGAGATATGGGAAACGATTTTTGTGGCCATCGGCACCACGGCGGCAGGGCTGCTGTGCGGCATTGCTTTTTCCAAGCTGGCGGAGCTGGGCCTGATGAACCTCATGCACGGCAGCATCAGCTATGTCTTTTCCATCAGCGCTCCGGCTATTATGGCCACGCTGCTCATTTTTGGGGTCATTCACCTGCTGCTTTTGCTGCGGGCGGCGGTCGCGGTGGGACGCACCTCGGCTATCCAGCTGCTGCAAAGCGAAGCCGCCGGCGAAAAGCCCCCGCGCGCCAATTGGTTTTTGGGCTTGCTGGGCTTTATCCTGCTGGGAGTGGCCTACTACATGGCGGTCACCATCAAGGAGCCGCTGATGGCGCTGGCACTGTTCTTTGTGGCGGTGGTACTGGTCATTCTGGCCACTTATCTCATTATGATAAGCGGCAGCGTGCTGCTGTGCCGCCAGCTGCAGAAGAACACCGCCTACTACTATAATCCCCGGCATTTTGTTTCAGTTTCCTCCATGGCTTACCGCATGAAGCGCAACGGCGCGGGACTGGCTTCGGTGTGCATCCTGGCCACCATGGTACTGGTGATGCTCTCTTCCACCACCAGCCTGTACTTTGGCGCGGAGGATTCCTTGATGGCCCGCTACCCCTGGGAGCTGATGGTGGAATACCGCTTTGAGAGTGCAGAGGACCTTGTCCCGCAGAATGTCAGCGAGCTTCGCGGTGAGATCGATACCATTCTGGAGGAGCAAAGCTGCACGCCGCAGAATGTTTCGGAATGGCGCGCGCTGGCCATCAGCGGCTATCTGGAGGGCAGCCGCGGTGATTTTGCCCGTGCGGACGAAAGCGGCGGTTTCTATACGCCCAAGAGCGAAATCTGCAATTTCTACTTTATCCCGCAGGAGGACTACAATGCCCGGACCGGCGAAACCGTGGCGCTGCAGCCGGGCGAGGCGCTGGTCTATGATTCCCGGGGCACCGGCTATTCCCACAGCGAGCTGGATCTCGGCTACGGGCTGCATTATGACATCGTGGGGCAGGCGCTCCCATGGAAATGCGGCAGCATCGCCATGGATATTGCCCCCACACTGGTGCTGGTCGTTCCGGACCTGACCGAAGCCGAGCATGGCCTGGCGGCGCTGGGGCAGTATCCCGCGTGCCGGTGGAACTACGGCTTTGATACGGGGCTGCCCGATGAAAAGCAGGCGGAGATCAGCAACAGCCTGTACGATGCCAACATCGGGATGCATGATGACTATACCGAAGCCCATGGCATCCGCACCCGTACCATTGAGTGCCGCACCATGAATGAGGCGGATTTCTTTGGCACCTACGGCGGGTTGTTCTGCCTGGGTATTATCCTCAGCGTGGAGTTCCTCTTTGCCGCTGTACTTATTATCTACTATAAGCAGATCTCGGAGGGGTATGAGGATCAGTCCCGCTTTGGCATTATGCAGAAGGTGGGGATGACCAAGACCGAGATCCGGCGGAGCATCAACAGCCAGCTGCTTACGGTCTTTTATCTGCCGCTGGTGATGGCCGGACTGCACCTGGTTTTTGCCTTCCCCATGATCCGCCGCCTGCTGCTCCTCTTTAACCTGAACAATGTGGGGCTTTTCGCTCTCGCCACTGTCATCAGCTTTGCGGCGTTCGGGGTGCTGTATGCCCTTATCTACCGCATTACCGGCAATGTGTATTACCGCATCGTCAGCGATATCCACGACCGGGAATGAGACCCTCTCTCTATAAGGAAAGCCCGATGGCCGGCATTGCTGCCGGCCACCGGGTTTTTGCTATATTAGGAGAGATAGAGAGATGATAGGTCAGTTGGCTGCAGGAGTGGGCAGCTTGGGATTTTCCTTGTAGTACTTGGCACGGGCGGGCAGCCAGAACAGCAGGAACACTGCCAACGAGATGAGCGGGACCATCACGCCGGGCCAGATGAGACCGATGGCAATGACTAGGAACAGGGCACGCTCATACAGGCGGATGGGCCGGTAATGGTACCCCTGTACCACATAGGAGATGGGCAGGGCATCCACTACGCAGCAGACGAAGGTGACGATGGTATCCAGGATCATATAGGGGCTGCTGAAATCGTAGGTGAGGATGGAAGGATTGTAGATGAAGGCATAGGGCACCAGGAAAGCCACAATACCGATCTTGACGGCCTCCATGCTTACCTTCATGGGAGGGGCCTTGCAGATGCCGGCTGCGGCATAGGAGGCCAGCGCCACCGGCGGGGTGATGCAGGCAATGGAGGAGAAATAGAACAGGAACATGTGCGCCCCCAGAACCGGAACGCCCAGCTTGATGAGGGCGGTGGCAATGGTGGAGGAAGCAATGATGTAAGCGGCGGCGGTGGGCAGGCCCATGCCCAGCACGATGCACACCAGCATGGCCAGCAGCAGGGAGATGAGCAGGCTGCTGGAGCCGAGGGAGATGAGCAGGGAGGAGAACTTGACGCCAAGGCCGGTCATGGTAAGCATGCTGATGATGATGCCGCAGATGGCGGTGGCAGTGATAACGGTGGTGGAGCCGATGGCGCCGGAGCGCAGGGCATTCACCAGCTTTTTCAGGGAGAAGCGGTCGTCCTTATCAAAACAGCAGCAGATGATGAGCACGGCCATGGAATACAGCGCCGAGCGGGAGGTGGAAAAGCCGAACACGCACAGCGAAAGGATGAGCACGGCAATGGGCAGCAGCAGTTTGGCACTCTTTTTCAGCACCGGCAGCAGCTTGGGGATATCCTTGAGATCCATGCCGGTCAGGTTGGCCTTGAGCGATTCCACATCCACGGTGCTGAAGATGCAGATATAGTACATCAGGGCCGGGACCAGCGCCGCCAGGCAGATGGTGCCGTAGGGGATGGCGGTGGCTTCGGCCATCAGGAAGGCCGCGGCGCCCATAACAGGGGGCATAAGCTGGCCGCCGGTGGAGGAAACGGCTTCCACCGCGCCGGCAAATTCATCGCGGTACTTCTGCTTTTTCATCAGCGGGATGGTGAAGGCGCCGGTGGTGACTACATTGGCGATGGCGCTGCCGGAAATGGTGCCCATGATGGCACTGGAGATAACGGCGATCTTGGCCGGGCCGCCGCGCTTGGCGCCCGCCAGCGAGATGGAAAGATCCCGGAAGATTTCATTGGCGCCGCTGACTTCCAAAAAGGCGCCGAACAGGATGAACAGGAAGATGATATTGCAGGAGGTAGCCAGGGCGGAGCCCCAGATGCCCTGATCGCCGAAGATATTGACGATGACACGCTGCAGGGAATATCCCCTGTGGCCAAAGCCGCCGGGGATGTACTTGCCCAGGAAGGCATAGCCGATAAAGATGACCGCCATAATGGGCAGCGCTTTGCCGGAGAGCTTGTACGCTGCGGCGATGGTGACCACGGTGGCCAGGGCGCCAAAGATGATGTCATTCTGATTGGCGGTGATGGAAAGACGGGTCTGGAAACTGGAGGGGTCGATCATGACATAGACCGCCACAGCAATGGCAGCGGCGGAGAGAATGAGATCCGGCCATTTCTTCTTGAGCCCGGTCCAGCCGGATGCTTTTCCCTTCCAGTCGTACATCAAGAAGGCGAACAGCATGCCGAACATATAGTGCAGCGCATAAATGCGCAGATAATACATATTGACGATCGGCTTGCCGCCGATGCTGATATACTTACCGATCTGGATAAAGCACATGACCAGCGCAAGTACGGTAATGATGATCTTGAAGATCTTATCAGCGCGGGGAGAAACGCCCCCCGTAGTTACTTTGTCACTCATAGGTTAACTCCCATCACAAAAAATCGGTCGGGTTTTATTGGAGCAGGGGTCAGGCTTTGTGGAAAAGGGGACAGGCGGCCGGCGCTGCGGCCGGCCGCCTGCGGGTTTATTGGTTCAGTCGGTTCAAATGCGTGGGGCAGACATCAGGAGGGGGAGAAGCCGGGGGCTACCTCTGCCATCTGGATGCCCTGCTCCTGATAGTACTTGATGGCGCCATCGTGGAACAGGAAGGGCATATTGGGGATGTTCTCCAGCTTGAGGCCGCCGGCAAGACCGGCATAAACGGTGACCATGTCGTCATAGTGCTCCCAGGTGGCTTTGGTCAGCTCGTAAACGACCTCATCATCCACATCCTCGCTTGCAATGAAGAAGGCCCACATGGAACAGGAGAGGATATCCTTATCGGCATTGGCCTTATAGGTGCCGGCGGGGATATAGCTCTGAACATAGTAGGGGGTCATCTCGCATACGATCTTGACCTGCTCTTCTGTCATGGGCAGGATGTTGACCTCGTGGGTGGCTTCGGTTTCCGCCAGGGAGGGCCATGCGCCGGCAGCCTGGGTGATAACGGCATCAATGGTGCCGTCCTTCAAGGCCTCTACGGTGGTGCCCCAGGCGTCATTGTGTACGGTTACATTGATGCCCATGGCATCCAGCAGCTTGCGCAGAACGGGATCGATGCCGGAGCCCTTGGAGCCCAAACCGACGGTCTTGCCTTCCAGGTCGCTCCAGGTCTCGATGCCGCTGCTGGAGAGAGCGAACGCGGTGAGGGACATCTCATACATGGGTGCGATAACGCGGGACTTGACCATCTTCTGGCCGCCGGTCCATTCGGCTACGCCTTCATAGGCTTCCAGAGTGGAGGAAGCGCCGCCCACGCCGAACTGGCACTCGCCGGTCTCGATAAGGGCAGTATTGGCGGTAGCGCCGCCGGTGGTTTCGGCAGTAATGGAATACTTGCCATTGAATACGGAATTCATAACGGTGCACCAGCCGGTGCCTACTACATTGAAGGCGCCGCCGGAAGCGGAGCAGCCGGCACTAAAGGTTTGCAGCTTGGGGCCATTGGGATCGTTGTTGCTTTCGCCGCAGCCAACACAGGCAAAAACCAGTGCACAGGTCAGCAGCAGGCTGAGGAAAACTTTGAGCTTCTTCATGGTCTTTTGTCCTTTCCGTTTTTATCTGCGATTCTTTATACTGTCGAAGAGGGCCGGTCAATGTCTTTTTGTCGACTGTCGGCAAACTCTCCTTTTTTACATTAACACTTTTTTGTAGGAAAAGTCTATGAACAATCGCACCAATATTCATTCCGCAATATTGTATACAATATACATAAATCGCTAAGAAGACGCCAATTTGGCCAAATTTTATTGACGAAATCACCAAAATCCCCTATATTTATGTTGACAGTATACAGTATTTAATTTAGGAGCAACTACGATTTTATGAAAAATTCCGTCATTGGACCGTTCTGTTTCCGGCGTGTCATCAAAAAGACGCTGGTGAGCCGTATGAGGAGGTAGAGACCTCGGCTCATCCTTTTTGCCATACCGAAAAACAGGAGGAAACCCAATGAAAACAGAACCGAAGGATACCGGACTGCGCATCCGGCAGCACCCCATCCTGGGGGAGCAGCCGCAGGGCAGGCAGGTGACAATATACTTTGACGGAAAACCGCTTTCCGCCATCGAAGGCGAGCCAATCGCGGCGGTGCTGACGGAGGCCGGGGTGCGGGTGTTCCGTCACACCGCCCGCGAGGACCATCCACGGGGCATCTTTTGCGCCATTGGCCGCTGCACTGACTGCGCCATGACGGTGAACGGCGTGCCGGGGGTGCGTACTTGCATCACCCGGGTGGAGGAGGGCATGCGGGTAGAAACACAGCATGGCCTGGGAAAGTGGGGTGATCCCCATGCGTGAGAACCCCCAGGTGGCCATAGTAGGGGCCGGGCCTGCCGGGCTTTCCGCTGCGGCGGTGCTGGCCCGCTGCGGCGCGCGGGTCACCGCTTATGATGAAAACGACCGCCCCGGCGGTCAGCTCTTTAAGCAGATTCACAAGTTTTTCGGCTCCGGGCACCACGGGGCCGGGGTACGCGGGGTGGAGCTGGGCTGCCAGCTGCTGGCGGAATGCGAAGCAGCCGGGGTGGAGATCTGCCTTTCCCACACTGTTTACGGCATCTTTCCCGGAGGGCGACTGGGTGTTACCCATGCCGGGTACAGCCGTATCATCCGGGCGGAAAAGATTTTGATCGCTACCGGCGCTACCGAAAAGGCCCTGGCCTTCCCCGGCTGGGACCTCCCCGGGGTGATGGGTGCGGGCGCCGCCCAGACCATGGTGAACCTGAACCGGGTGCTGCCTGGCCGCAGAATCATCATGGTGGGCAGCGGCAATGTAGGCTTGGTGGTGGGTTTCCAGCTGCTGCAGGCTGGGGCACACCTGGCTGCTGTGGTGGAGGCCAGGTCCCAGATCAGCGGCTATGCCGTCCATGCCAACAAACTGATGCGGGCCGGGGTGCCTATCCTTACCGGGCATACCGTACTGGAGGCCCGCGGCAGGGATTCGGTGGAGGAAGTGACCATTGGCCGGGTGGATGAGCGGTATCGGCCTATTCCCGGTACCGAGCGAACCATTGAGGCTGATACCGTCTGCTTGGCGGTGGGACTTACCCCCTCGATAGAACTTCTGCGCATGGCCAATGTGGGGCTGACCCACCTGCCGCCGATGGGCGGCTATCTGCCGCTGCACAGCGGCACCCTGTGTACCACCAATCCGGATATCTATGTGGCCGGAGATGTGGCCGGGATAGAGGAGGCCAGCACGGCCATGGAAGAAGGCCGACTGGCCGGGACGGCCATTGCCGCGGCGCTGGGCCTGCTGGAGGAAGCAGAAGCCGGGCGGCAGATGGAGGAGATCCGCCGGCGTGCGGCCCAGCTGCGAACCGGCCCCCACGGGGAAGCCCGCGGCGCCGCCAAAGCGGAACTGGAGAGGAGGTGTGTCCAGTGGCAGAACAGCTGAAGCGCGGCCCCCATGCCGTTATCGAATGCACCGAGGAGATCCCCTGCAACCCCTGCTGCACCGCCTGCCCACAGGGGGCCATCACCATGGCGGAGGGCCTGAGCAGCCTGCCCTGCCTGAACCGGGGAAAATGCACCGGCTGCGGGCTGTGCATCCCCTGCTGCCCGGGCCAGGCCATCTTTGTCATCGATGATACCTATTCCGGGAGCGAAGGTTTGCTTTCTCTCCCATATGAATTTACTCCCCTGCCCATTGTGGGGCAGTCGGTCATCCTTACCGACCGCCGCGGCCGGCCAGTGGGGGAGGGGACCATCCACCGGGTGCTGTGCCCGCCGGTTTTTCACCAAACGGCTGTGGTGACGCTGCGGGTGCCGCTGGCCCTGCTGGATACCGTCCGGGGATTTCTCTCCACAAGTGGAAAGGAGGTGCTCCATGAAGGATAAGGATATCATCATCTGCCGGTGTGAGGAGATCACCAAAGGCGAGATCATACAGGCCATCCGGGATGGCGCCACCACCGTGGATGGCATCAAGCGGATGACCCGGGCCGGTAAGGGACTATGCCAGGGGCGCACCTGCCGCCCACTGGTGGAGGCCATTCTGATGGCGGAGCTGGGCCACCTGCCCCCCGCGGAGGAATACCCCAGTACCCGCCCCCCGGTGCGGCCCATGCCACTTTCGGCCCTTTTGGCCGGGGAGGAGGACACATGAAGCAGCACAGCGAGTTTGTTATCATCGGTGGCGGGGTGCTGGGCGCCAGCCTGGCCTACCAGCTCAGCCTCCACGGCAGGGAAGTCCTGCTGCTGGAACAGAATGAAATATGCAGCGGCACCAGCAGCGGCACCGTCGCCTGGATAGGCCCCTTCGACCGTCAGCCGCTTTTTATGGAGGAGCTGGCGATCCGCTCTTTTCTGCGGCTGTTCCTGCTGGAACATGAGCTGGACCGGCCCTTTGAATTTACCGTTACCGGATCCCTTAAGCCGCTTTACACCGAAAAAGATATAGCCGCCGCCCAAAAGGCCGCAGAAATGGGCGCCGCTGCGGGCTATGATGTCGTCCGGATCCTCGCCCCGGAGGAAGCCTGGGAAAAGGAACCGGCCATGCGGGGCAACGGTATGATCGCCGCCCGGTACGAGCCCTACTCCACCCACATCAATCCCTTCCTGCTGGTGGATTCTTACATCCAGACCGCCAAGCGTCTGGGTGCGGAGGTATGTACCTTTACCAAGGTGCTGGACCTTGAAATAAGTGACCGCCGCATCACGGCGCTGCTGACCGACCGCGGCCGCGTCACTGCAGAGCATGTCATCTGCTGTGCCGGCCTGTGGAGCTATGAGATCGGGGAAAAGTTGGGGATCCCGGCGCCGGTGCGGCCCAATCGCGGCTGCTGCCTAGTCACCGAAAAGCTTCCACCCATCCTGCATACCTTTGCCAGCAGCGCCCACCAGACCGCCCACGGTAATATCATTTTTGGCCTAAACAGCGAGGACCTGCCCGCCGGAACCCACGATACTACCGTCCCGGCCGAAGCGCTGCAAACCGCGGTGCGCCAGGCGATGCGGGAGTTCCCGGCCCTGAGCGGGGTCAATATCATCCGCAGTTACGCAGGCCTGCGCTGCAAGCCTGTGGATGGCCTGCCCATCATTGGCGGCGATGAGGAAAAGCTCCAGAATTTCGGCTATTTCCTGATGCACAGCGCGTATAGCTACACGGCGGGGGTCTCGCCGCTGGCGGCGGCCTACTTTATGGGCCAGGTCGATGCGGAGGATCCTTTATTAGCGCAGCTCCATTACCGCCGCTTTTTATACGGAGGAAACTAAACCATGATCCCAGCCCTTTCGCAGAACAGTCTCCCGGTCGGCATCTTGATGAACCGGGCTTCTTTCCCCCGCTTGCCGGGGGATATCGGCAATCCCGCCACCTTTCCCTTTGCGGTACGGTACCGTATGGTGCCTGGCACCACCTACCATGATGTGGTGGAAGCCCTGCAGGAGGAGCGCCTGCTGGTACCCTTCATTGCAGCGGCCCAGGCCCTGGAGCAGGAGGGGGTCTGCGCCATCACCACCAGCTGCGGCTTTTTGGCGTTGTTCCAGCGACAGCTCAGTGCGGCGGTGCGGGTGCCGGTCTATACCTCGGCGCTGCTGCAGCTGCCCATGATCGCTGCCGCCCTGCCGCCCGGCAAGCGGGTGGGCATCCTTACGGCGGATAGCGCCAACCTGACCCCGCGCCACCTGGCGGCTGCCGGGGCCAGCTACTGCCCTGTCACCGTAATGGGTATGGAGCATACCACCGAATTTTCCAGCTTCCTGCGGGAGGACCGTACCTCCTTTGATGCCGAAAAGTGCCGGCAGGAGCACATAGAGGCGGCTTTGGAGCTGCTTCGGCGTGATCCGGGTATCGGGGCTATCCTGCTGGAATGTACCAATATGCCCCCCTGGGCGCTGGATATCCACTTGGCCACCCGCCTGCCGGTCTACGACTTCCGCACCATGCTGTGCGGGGTAGTGACGGCACTCCGCCCGCCGGATTACAGCACCTAACTCTGGGCCCTGCCGACAGCTTTCCGCTGTCGGCAGGGCCTTTTTGGCAGTTTGATTCTTTATTTTTGAGGATATTGCACAGTTCCGCGCGGGCAGGTTCTACCAACCACACATTGACAAGGTTCGCTCGTATGGTGTAGAATGTATACAATATACAAATAGTTCGCCGCCGCTTCCTTTGGGGCGGTGCCTATTCCGTTATGGTTCCGCCCACGGGCGGTGAGATAAAAGCAAGACAAAGACTACGAATCGAGGTGTCGCAAGCGTGGAAATCACACACGAAGTGGAACGCATGAAAAAAGTGGCCTGCCCCAAGGGACATGGTCCGGCCGAGCTGCCGCAGGAGGGAAACTGGACTCAGGTCAAGGAGATCCGGGATATCAGCGGCCTTTCCCATGGCATTGGCTGGTGCGCCCCGCAGCAGGGCTGCTGCAAGCTTACCCTAAATGTTAAAAACGGTGTTATCCAGGAGGCCCTGGTGGAGACCACCGGCTGTACCGGCGCTACCCATGGTGCGGCGGTGGCTGGGGAGCATCTGCCCGGCAAAACGCTGCTGGAAGCTCTGAATACCCATCTGGCCTGTGATGCCATCAATGTGGCCATGCGAGAGATCTTTAAGCAGATGGTATACGGCCGCACCCAGACCGCTTTTTCGGAAAACGGCCTGCCCATCGGGGCTTCGCTGGAGGATCTGGGCAAGGGTCTGTGCAGCCAGTGCGGCTCGGTCTTTTCCACGCTGGAAAAAGGCCCCCGTATGCTGCAGATGGCCGAGGGCTATGTGCTGGATATGGCGCTGAATGAAGAAAAGGAAACCGTAGGTTACCGCTTTGTCCATCTGGGCAAGATGATGGACCAGATCCGGGCAGGGAAGGACCCCAAAGAAGCCTATGAGAGCTGCATAAGCACCTACGGCCAGTACGAAGGCGCCAGCGAGTATATTGATCCGCGCAAAGAATGATGAGGGAGGGCACACGCTATGATTACATTTGAAGGAATGGACCGCAGAATGCCCAAGATCGAGGCCTGCCTGCACCAGTACGGCATCGCGGATCTGGAGGCTGCGCGGGCGCTTTGCCTGCAGCACGGCATTGATGTGGAATCCATCGTAAAGGGCATTCAGCCCATCGCATTTGATAACGCCGTTTGGGCTTATACCATTGGCACCGCTGTGGCGCTGGCCGCCGGTACCCGGGAGGCCACCGAGGCCGCCAGGAAAATCGGCGAGGGTCTGCAGGCCTTTACCGTTCCGGGCTCCGTAGCGGAGGCCCGCGAGGTGGGAACCGGCCACGGCAACCTGGCCGCTATGCTGCTGGATGAGGATACCCGCTGCTTCTGCCTTTTGGCCGGTCACGAATCCTTCGCGGCGGCGGAGGGCGGCATCGGCATTGTCCGCAGCGCCAATAAGGTCCGTAAAAATCCCCTGCGTGTCATCCTCAATGGTCTGGGCAAGGATTCCGGCTACACATTGGCCCGCTTTAATGGCTTTACCTATATGGAAACCACCTTTGACCATGCCACCCAGACGCTGAAGGTCCTGGGCGAAAAGGCTTTCTCCCACGGCGAGCGCGCCAATGTCAAGGTCTACTGCAATTCCAGCGTCGAAGAGGCCATTGAGGTGATGAAGCTGGAGCATGTGGATGTTTCCATTACCGGCAATTCCGCCAATGCCATCCGGTTCCAGCACCTGGTTGCCGGTTCTTATAAGAAGTGGTGCGTTGCTCATGGCGTCAAATACTTCTCGGTTGCTTCCGGCGGCGGTACAGGCCGTACCCTGCATCCCGATAACATCGGTGCCGGCCCCATCTCCTTTGGCATTACCGATTCCATCGGCCGCACCCACTGCGATGTTCAGTTTGCCGGCTCCTCCTCCGTCCCCGCCCATGTGGAGATGATGGGTCTGATGGGTATGGGCAATAACCCCATGGTCGGTGCCAGTGTGGCCTGCGCAGTCGCGGTCTCTCAGGCACTGGTCCAGTAAAGAAAGGAGCATATCATGCTGGATCTTGAAAATCGGGAGGTCCTTATCCAGTACCTGCTGGAAAAGGGCGTCATTCACAGCGATATCCCCTACGAGGTCAATTATTGCCGCGGCGGTGTCTCCTGCATTGCTGCCCTCATCGAGACTGAGGGCAAGACCATGCTGGTCAAGCAGGGCCGCGCCAAGCTGGCCGTCAAGGAAGACTGGCATGCCGATCCCGCCCGCATGAAGATCGAAGCCATCGCCAATGATTTCTACAATAAGTGCATCCCGCAAAGCGCCCCGGCCGTTCTGTTCTATGATGAGGAAAACTGCATCATGGTGCGGGATGCAGCCCCGGCCTCCTGCCGGATGTGGAAGGAAGATCTGCTCTCCGGCGTCTTCGATTTTGAGGTTGCCCAAAAGACGATGGAGGCGCTGGCCATCGTCCACAATAAGAGCGCCAATAACCCCGAGGCCGCCGCGGCCTTTGCCAACCAGGATATCTTCTACCAGCTGCGCATCTCCCCCTATTTTGAGTTCCTGGCCGGCAAGCACCCTGAGTACAAGGCTGAGATCGAAGCGATGATTCCCAAGATTCGGGATGACCGCCGGGTCATTGTTCACTCCGATTACAGCCCCAAGAACATTCTGGTCAATGCCGACCGTTCCATCTGTATTTTGGATTACGAGATCGCCCATTACGGCAATCCCGCCTTTGATGTGGCCTTCTTTACCAATCACATCGTTCTCAAATCCGCCCATATGCGGCAGTACTCGGCCGCCATCCTCAATATGCTTACCTGCATGACCGATACCTACTTTGGCATGATTGATTTCACCGATGCCAAGGAACTGGAAGCCGAGTGCATCCCGCTGCTGGGCATCCTTATGCTGGCCCGCATCGATGGCAAATCCCCCGCGGAGTACATCACCTGCGAAAAGACCCGCCAGCTGGTGCGGGATATGGCCGGAGAGCTCATCCGCGGCAAGCTGACCACCTACCGCGAGGCCGCCGCGCTGCTCTATCGTATGGAGCTGGAATTTGACCGCTGAGCAGGAGCCGAAAATGAAAGCAGTATATAAAGAGACCGAGGGCGCTTACACCGCCTGCCTGACGGAACGCCCCGTCCCCACCCTTACCAAACAGGATAATGTCCTTATCCGGGTTCACGCCTGCACTACCTGCGGCCTGGATATGCACATCTGGCAGGGCAAGCTGCGAGACTGCCGCCCGCCCATCATCATGGGGCACGAGTTTGTAGGTACCATAGTGAAAGCGGTAGGGGAGAGTCTGGGCTTCTCCGTTGGAGAGCGTGTCATCTGCCAGCCGCACCTGTATGCCTGCGGTCACTGTGAGGTCTGCCGCCTGGGCTACCCCCAGTTCTGCCGCAGCCGCCGTTCCCTGGGTATCCAGCGGGATGGCGCCCTGGCGGAATATATAGCGGTCCCGGCCCGGTATCTCCACCGTGTCCCGGATAATCTTCCGGATGAATTTGCCTGCCTGGCAGAGCCCTTCACCATCTCAGTCAGCGATGTGCTGGTCCATGCCGATCTCTCCCCCGGCGAGAGCGTTCTCATCATCGGGGCGGGGCAGGTGGCCCAGCTGGCGCTGGTGGCTGCCCGCTGCGGCGGGGCTTCCCGCATCTTCCTTTCCGGGGCGGAGACTGATGCCTCCCTTCGGCTGCCCGCTGCGGCCGCCCTTGGCGCGGATCTGGTCATCAACAGCGGCCGGGGCGATCCGGTGGAAGCCGTACTGCGGGCCACCCATGGCCGCGGTGTGGATCTGGTGGTGGAAGCCAGCGGTTCACCGGCCGGCATTGCTGCCGGCATTGAGGCCCTGCGGCCCGGTGGGCGCATGGCGGTGCTGGGCGCCACCAAGCAGCCCTCCGTCCCCATCCCGTGGGATGCCGCCCTGCGTAAAGCCGTCACCCTTCAGTTCAATATGATGAGCGACTACACCCACATGGACCGCGCGCTGGCGCTGCTGGCCGCTTTCCCCGGGGATCTTTCTCCGCTCATCACCCATCGCCATCCCCTGGCGGAATGGGAGCAGTGCTTTACCGAGCTGCGGGACCAGCAGGGCATCAAGGGACTTATCACCATCGGCTGAGTTCTGTTGCAGTTATGCACATTTGGAATAATCGTCTTTTTCACCAAGCAGGGCCCCAGCACTTGTCCAATTTTACCAAAATTCCCGAAAGGGGATTGACGGACTTTTTGCACATTGATATAATGTAGACAAATCGTATACATTATACGATACAACACTAAATATCCTTCCGGGGCGTCCCCGGATCGAGAAATAACTAAAGATAAGAAGGAAAGGACTATCACCATGAAAAAGCGCATCATCACCATGGCACTGGCAGTTATCATGCTGCTGGCGGTGCTTACCGGCTGCGGCGATAACGCCAGCAATCCCGGCAATGACACCCCCACCACCCAGGTCGTCAAGCTCTCCGTTGGTACCGGGGCCGTCGGCGGCTCCGTTTATACCACTGGTTCCGGCTGGGCCAATGTAATGAACAATGTTCTGGCTGGCCGCTATGAGCTGACCGCCGAGCAGACCGGCGGCACCGTCGCCAATGTCTCCCTCATCGAGACCGGCGAGGTCGAGATCGGCATCGTTGCCACCGATATCCTCTACGGCGCCTACACCGGTACCGCTTCCTGGGCCAATGGCGTCAAGTATCAAAAGCCTCTGGCCATGTTCACCTGCGATATGCCCAGCCTTTGCCCCTTCACTCTGGCAGGCTCCGGCATCACCACCCTGCATGATCTGGATGGTAAGCGCGTAGGCCTGGGCCCCAAGGGCTCCTCCATCGATAGCGTTTTTGGCGTGGTATTTGAGGAAATGGGCATCACCCCCTCCATGATCCACAATGATACCTGGTCCGCCACCATCACCGCGCTGCAGGATGGTGTCATTGATGCCATCGTGGTGCAGTCCCCGGCTCCCTGGCCCTCCCTTACCGAGCTGGAAGCCACCCAGACCGTTTCCATGCTCCAGATGACCGATGACGAACTCGCTACCATCAAGAAGCTCTATCCCTTCTACAGCGATTCCGTCATCCCCGCTGGCACCTATAAGGCCAATGCAGACTTCGAGATCAAGACCCTGTGCCAGTGGTCCGTCATGGCCGCTTCCGCCGATGTTTCCGAGCAGGTCGTCTATGATCTGCTGGATGCCACCTTCAGCAACTACGATGACCTCGCCGTCATCAATAACGCCCTTAAGCTGGCTGTTCCCGAAAACGCCGAGAAGGTTGGTGTGAAGTGGCACCCCGGTGCGGAAAAATGGTACACCGAGCATGGCATCACTCTCCAGACTCCCGGCGAGGGCTTCGCTCCCATGGCCTGATCCTATTGACTGAACCATATATGCTGCTGGGCGGGGAGACCCTGCTCGGCGGCATTTTTCTTAGAAAAAAGGAGGATACCCATGCCCGAAAATGCCCCCACCACCCCTACCGCTCCTACCCTGAACGAGCAGGAGAAAAAGAGTGACCGCATCTATCGCTTTATCATTTCTGCGCTGTGCTTTGCCATGTGCACTGTGCAGATCGTCAATGTGATCTATCCTTTCTTTATCAGCTCCGAGTTCTTTGTGATCCACTTCATGTTCGGCATGCTTATGTGCTACCTGGTGTACGATTACAAAGGCAAGAAGAGATATTTTTACAGTCCAGCCAAGATTTTTGATATTATCCTGGCCCTGGGCGTCGCGGCGGTCGCCATCTACATTCTGCGGGATATCGATGCCTTCCTGCTGCGCATGGACCTCGTTGCCAGTCCCACCGATATCGTCATGGGCGCCATCTGCACCGTCATCGTGCTGGAGGGCTGCCGCCGTCTGACCGGCCCCTCGCTGCCCGCCATCGCGCTCATCACCATTCTGTATGCCCTCTTCGGCAAATATCTCCCTGGCCTCATCGGCCACAAGGGCTACAGCTTTACCCGCGTCATCAAGACCATTTTCAGCCAGCAGGGTATCTTCGGTATGCCCATCGGCGTTTCCGCCAATACCGTATTCCTGTTCCTGCTGTTTGGTGCCTTCCTCAATGTCTGCGGCGCTGATCTCATCTTCCGCGATCTTTCTACCGCGCTGGCCGGCCGTAAACGCGGCGGCCCCGCCAAGATCGCCATTATCGCTTCCGCTATCTTCGGTACCATCTCCGGTAGCTCGGTTGCCAATGTCGTTTCCACCGGCACCTTCACCATCCCCATGATGAAACGCTGCGGCTATCGTCCCGTCTTTGCCGGCGCAGTGGAAGCCGTTGCTTCCACCGGCGGCCAGATCATGCCGCCCATCATGGGTGCTGCCGCCTTTATCCTGGCGGAAATGACCGGCATCGGCTATGGCACCGTCTGTGTGGCAGCGGCTATTCCGGCTTTCCTTTATTACATCAGCGTGTTCATCATGGTGGATGTGGAAGCCATGAAAAATGACCTGCTCGGCATGGATGAAAAGGATATCCCCCTGCTTATCCCGGTGCTTAAGCGCAGTGCCAAGCTCATCATCCCCGTGGTAGTGCTCATTGTCACCCTCGTTGTGTTCAATATTACTCCCATGCGCTGTGCCCTGTATGCCATGGCGGCGGTTGTCCTTTGTGCCCTGTTTGATAAGAATGACCGTTTCTCCTTCAAGCACCTCAAGAATGCCTTCTGCCAGGCGGCCATCGGGTCCGCTCAGATCGTAGCGGCCTGTGCGGCCTCCGGTATCGTTATCGCCATGCTGTCCCTCACCGGCCTGGGGCTCAAGTTCTCCAATTTCATCCTCACCCTCGGTGGCAGCAATCTGGTGCTGTGTCTGGTGTTCTCCATGCTGGTGTCTATCATCCTCGGCATGGGTTTGCCCACCACCGCGGCCTATATCATCACTGCTACCACCATTGCGCCCTCCCTGCTCAAGCTCGGCCTGCCTCCGCTTTGCGCGCATCTGTTCCTGTTCTACTTTGCGTCACTCAGCTGCATCACTCCGCCGGTGGCTATTGCCTCCTATGCGGGCGCTGCCTTGGCCGATGCCAACCCCAGTAAGGTTGGCTGGGAAGCCGTCCGTCTGGGCATTGTGGCGTTCCTTATTCCGTATTCCTTCTGCCTTACCCCCGGCGTTATCATGCTGGATTTCTCCAGCTTTGCCACTGGCATTACCGGTGTTCTCTCCGCGCTGCTTACCTTGTTGGCGGCGTTGCCCATTGCGTGGCTCATGCAGGGCTACACCTACCGCAGGGTCGGCATCCTGTGGCGGCTGCTGTTCGCGGTCTGTGCGGTCATGCTCATCATCCCGGATCTCATCATCGAGATCCCCGCGGCCGTCATCGTGCTGGGTATCTACTACCTGCACAAGCGTGACTATGTCAAAGGCCGCTCCATCCCCGCTTAACTTCTCCTTGAACTTTCATAAGTGTCCGCGCCGCCCGGCTCTCCACCCAGGGGAGTCGGGCGGTTGCCTTTTGCTCCGATTTTCTGCTTTTCCCGCCCATCGGCCGCAGGCCAAACCGCCCTTCGGGCGGTTTCAGCGTCCCTTTAGGGACGCTGGCCCCGGCGTAGCCGGGGCGGCCTGCGGCCTGCCCGCTCCCCATTCGCCAAAATCTCAGCAGCGCACTGGTTCGCGCCGCCGCTGCGCCCGCCGTCCCTTTGGGCTTTTCACCCCTCCTGCCGCTCTCCGGCCATTCTCACTTTCCGCCGCAGGGCAGGGGAGAGGCAAAAAGAAAGGCCCCACCGGGGCCTGCACCAATAAATAGAGGAGCTCCCCTGGTATTCCAGGGGAGCCCAAAAACTATAAGGAAGGAGAAAGAAAATTACTTCTTGGGGATAAAGCCCTTCTGGTTCACCCAGTACTTGGGCTCCTTGCCCTCCAGCATTACCTGGCAGATCTCACGGTAGCAGTTGCGGCCGGAGCGCATCAGGGAGCCATCGGAGAAGGCCATGGCGTGGGGGGTGTTGATGAAGTTATCCAGCTCCAGCAGCTTCTTGCCGTCGGGGAACTCCTCATAGTTAACATCGGCCGCGGCACCGGCGATCTTGCCGTTCTTCAGCGCGTCGTACAGGTCGTCGTTGTTTACCAGGATGTCACGGGCGGTGTTCAGGAAGTAAGCGGTGGGCTTCATCAGGTCAAAGTGCTTCTTGTTGATAAGGTCCTTGTTGTAGCGCTCGCCGGGGATGTGCAGGGAAACCACATCGGCCTGCTGGAATACCTCTTCCATCGTCTCCACCATGGTGATGTAGCTGGGAACGATAGCGGGATCAATAAAGGGATCGTAAGCGATAATATGGGCGTTCATGCCGTAGAACATCTTCTCGGCATAGCTGCGGGCAATGTTGCCCAGGCCCAGCACACCAACGGTAGCGCCGGAAAGCTCAATAGCCATCTTGGCCTTGATGCCCTCGGGGGTACGCACCTTGGTGTTATACTCGCAGATGTGCTTGGTCATCGCGAGGGTCAGCGCCACGGCGCCTTCCGCCACGGTAAAGTGGTTGCCGTAGGGGCTGTACGCTACATAGATGCCGCGCTTGGCAGCGTCCTCGCAAACCACATGGTCCTGGTAGCCTACGCCGTGCACCTGGATCAGCTTCAGGTTCTTGGCCAGGGCCAGCAGCTCGTCATCAAAGAAATGGACGCGGGCAATGACTACATCCGCCTCGGCCATGTATTTCTTCATATCCTCGCGGGAATCCTGCCACTCACCAATGATCTCAAAGCCCTTTTTGCGCAGCATCTCCATCGATTCATCGGACATCGGCTTGGGGGCATAAATCTTGTAACCCATTGTTGGTTCCTCCGGTTTTTGGTTTATTTTACTACTACGCCTACGGCGTCAATTTCCACATCGTAGGGTCCCAGCGCTACGGCGCGGGCGGTACGGGGCGGGTAGGGGGTCTTCATCACGGCGGAATACGCCTCATTCAGCAGCGGGAACTGGCTGGGGTCGGTCAGGTATACATTCACCCGCACCACATGCTCCAGATCGCTTCCGCCGGCCTTCAGGATGGCCTCCACATTGCGCAGGGCCTGGCGCACATGGTCGCCAAAATCCCCGGGCACCACTTCGCCGGTCGCAGGGTCCAGCGGCAGCTGCCCCGCTACGAATACATAATCTCCATGCACCATGCCCTGGCTGTACGGGCCCTTGGCGGCCGGTGCATCCGGGGTAGCGATCAGCTTGATCTCAGCAGACATTTTCCTTACCCCCTTACTTTCTGCGGGCCTTCACAGCGGCGGCCAGCTTCTCCAGGGCGGGCATCAGCTGGATCTCCGGGAAGCCATAGGCGATACGCACATAGCCGCGGCCCAGCTCCTTGTCGTATTCCAGGCCGTTGCTCATCAGCACACCGGCCTCGGCCAGGAATTTCATCATCTCGCCCTGATCCTCAAAGCCCAGTCCGTGGCAGTCACACCAGCAGACGAAGCAGGCTTCCGGCTTGATGATCTTCATTTCGGGAATGTTCGCGGCAAAGAAGTCGCACATCTTGTTGCGCATGGTCTGCACATACTCACATGCCTGGTCGGCAAAATCGTCGCACTTGCCGCCGTAGGCCGCCTCAAAGGCCGCTACACCGGTGATGGTCCGGCTGTAACCCTTCACGGCCGCGATCTTCACATTGGTCTTGTCATGGATCTCCTGATTGGGGATGATAATGGCAGCGGTGCGGAAACCGGCAGTATTGAAGGTCTTGCTGGGGTTGATGACCACAGCGGAGAACTCCTTGGCAAAGTCGCCCACGGTGGGGTAGCAGATGTGCCGCTTGCCGTCGAATACAAAGTCCGCGTGCACCTCGTCCACGATCACGAATACATTGTACTTCTTGGAAAGCTCCTCGATCTTCTTCAGCTCCTCCAGCGTGCAGCTCTTGCCGGTGGGGTTCTGCGGGTCACACAGGATGAAGCAGGTATTGTTGGGGTCGGCAAACTTCGCTTCCATGTCGGCCCAGTCAAATTCCACTGTGCCCTTTTCGCTGTCGATCAGCAGGCCGCTTTCCACCAGCTTGCGGTCGTTATCGCGGATGCAGTCACGGAAGGGGGAGTAGGCGGGGGTATTGATGATGATGCCGTCGCCCACCTTGGTCATGGCCTGTATGGCAAAGGCGATGCCGGGCACGATGCCACCGACAAATTCCACCCACTTGTAGTCCACATCCCAGTCGTGGCGGCGCTTCATCCAGCCGGCTGCCGCCTGGGCAAAGTCATCGGTAAAATAGGGGTAGCCATATACCTGGCACTCGCTCACCTCACGCACGGCCTCCAGCACGGGGATGGGGCAGGCGAAGTGCATCTCGGCGCCGTTCATGGGCAGCTGGCCGGGCTTCACATTGCGGGGGTCCCAGGTCTTGCTGCGCTCACGGCTGCGGTCTACTATTACATTAAAGTCATAGGTATAGCTCATATTATTTCTCTCCCTGCATCAGCAAAGCTCGTTTTCGTCTTCCACTTCCAGTACATACACATTTACTGCGCGCAGTACGGTCGCCTTGCGGAAGCCGCCGCCGGTCACAGTGGCGTTTTCGCCGTGGGAGCAGGTCATATGCACATGTACGATGTAGTCGCTGGGGGTATTGGTCACCTGGCAGGGCAGACCGGCGGGGGCGTCGCACTTGCGGGTGATCTCGCCCATGAAGGATACGATCTCACAGGGCTCATTAATGGTGGTCTGCAGCATCTTGGGGGGCATCTCATAGCTGCCGGGGTTGCCCACGGTCACATCATAGATGGAACCAACAGCGCTTACGATGACGCCGGCTTTCCACTTCTTGTCCATTAGGTAAGCATGGATCGCGGAGGTAACATCCTCATCCTTGTGCAGTACGATAGTGTGTAACTTTGCCATAAACAATATCTCCTTAAATTTATTTACGATAATTCATTTCGACAACCGAAAATGAATATTGTATACAATTTAATTATATCGACCATCCTCCCCTCCGTCAAGTGTCTGTGCAATTTTCGTTAAATGAGATAAATCCACTCTATTGTCCTTGTCGCTTTTCACAAAGAACCGTGTTTTCTCACCACGGCTCCCCATTTCTCAAGATTGTTCATGGCTGAAATTCCATAATATAGGAACAATTTGCTTGTTTTCGTCTATTTTTTGTATTGCCCTCTTCCATTTGCACCCTAAATAGGTTATAATAATGAAAGCAATATGACAGAATTTATCAGAAAGCAAGGAGTACAGTCATGGAACATAACGAGGTTATCCGTGTCGTTTCCATCAAAGATCAGGTTTATCAGATTCTCAAGCAGGAGATCATCGATTGCAAACTGAAATCCGGCGAAAAGCTGGTGGAGCAGAGCATTGCCGAGCGCTTCAATGTCAGCCGCGCCCCCGTCCGGGAGGCCATCAAGCAGCTCATCGGCGATGGTCTGGTTGTCAATATCACCAACCGCGGCGCCTATGTCAAGATCCCCACCGCCAAGGAACTGGAGGACATGCAGGAGGTCCGCACCCTCTTTGAGGAGCACGCCGTCCATCACGCCGTCACCATCCTCACCGAAGAGCACCGTCAAGCCCTCCAGCAGATCCGGGAGGAGATGCTCTCCACCATCGAGTTGAACGACTACCGCCGCTATCAGGAGCTGGAGCGCAAGCTCTCCGTCGAGCTCATCCGCCTCTGCGAAAATGACCTCATCGAGGAGACCTACACCAAGGCCTACACCATGATGAATAATTTCAATGATTCGCTCATCAAGGGCGCTCACTTCAGCCAGGAAGGCGCCGTCACCGACCGTGTGGAGTTCATAGATTCCCTGTTGGCTGGCGATTTGGATAAGGCACTGGAGCTGGTTCGTGGTCACTCCGAGCGCGCCATGGAGTTCATCCGCCACTATGTCACCCGGTAAATCCGGTAATTTTGCCATTTTTTCCGCCCAAAACTTTTTGCACTTTTTTCTTGCAATTTGCCGGGCGTTGTGGTAGACTATTTCAGTACGGTTCAGCCAATGCAAGCTAACATTGGCGCCAGGAATTCGAAAGAGGTGAAATCGCATGAAAAAAGGCATCCATCCCAAGTATGGCCCTGCTGTGATTCGCTGCGCCTGCGGTAATACGCTGGAGACCATCTCCACCGTCCCCGAGATCCGCGTAGAAATCTGCTCCAAGTGCCATCCCTTCTTTACCGGCAAGCAGAAGCTGGTAGATACCGGCGGCCGCGTTGATCGTTTCAACAAGCGCTTCAATCTGGGCAAATAATCTGCAAAAGTATAAGGCGGTGCCGCACGGTGCCGCCTTATTTTTGCTCCCCTGTAACCGTCTCCCCTGTGCAAAGGGAGATGGCACTGCCCCATCCCACAGGCTCCCCTTGCCTCCCTTGTGTAAAGGAAGGTGGCACGGCACAGCCATGACGGAGGGATTGATAGCAGAAACCATAATAAAGTTTTATCTTGCCTACCCGGGGGGATAGTTTGCAGTCGCCTAGCGGCGTCGCGGAGTCACCGGAGGGTGACGGCCTGCACGCCTGCCCGGCGAGGGGTTACTTTTCTATGAAGAAAAGTAACCAAAAGTCACTCGGGGAGGACCCCGAGACCCCCGGCGCGCCGGTACGCCCCGACCGGAAGGTCTACGACCTCCCGGATCTGGGGCTAGACGACGCTTATAAGGTGTTTATTTTAATTCGGTTTCTGCTGCATCCAAATCAAATGCGCCGCAGGCACCTTGAGAGCGTATCTGCGGCGCCGTACGGACGATGCCAAAGCATCGTTCGTATCCAGCCGCAGCTTAAGCGTTAGGGGGTCTTGGGGCACAGCCCCAAGCGTGTTTTGGTATGGGGTCCCCGGCGGGATGCAAGGCCCGCTGGGGAAAGGAGGAGCGGCGGAGCGTTGGAGGGTTGTCTATCCCATAGGGATAGCGACCCGACATGGAGCAAAGCCCGCGACGACGCACACGAGTAAAAGGAACGCCCCGGCGGCGAGCCGTACAGGCTTTGCGCCCCGCAAAATCATCACCCCGCCGCCAGGCGACCACAAACTGGTTCCGTAGGAAAAGAGAGATAAAACTAAGTCATAGTATCTACCGACAATCCCTCCGTCACGGCTGCGCCGTGCCACCTCCCTTTACACAAGGGAGACTTTCGCCGCCGGGTGCCCACAAACCTGCCCTCAAATCGCACAATAAATCCCAGTTACACCTCCCCAACAAAATCCATCATTTATGTAAATTTCGCCCAACATTTTCATATATTGTAAATCTTCCGTAAATAAAAGTGAAATATTAACCTCCCATATGCAAAAAAGAGTCGATTTTGCCGTATTAGTGAAAGGCCTTTTACGCACCCAATAAAATACGGCCGGCCCCCCGGTGAAACGCGGGGAACCAGCCGCAGCCGGATCCGTCAGAAAATGCGGACCCGGTACGCACCTTGAAAATTGAATATTCGCTCCCTTAGCCCAGCAGCGCCGCCAGCTCCTCCCGGATGCCGGCTTCACTCTGCTGCATCGCCGTCAGCGTCTTTTGGATCAGGGTATCCAGCTCCCAGCCCAGCAGCTCAGCCCCGTCCTTGATGACCTCCCGGCTGCACCCCGCCGCGAACTTCTTGTCCTTGAATTTCTTCTTGACGCTGGAAAGCTCCATGTCCGTGGTGCTTTTACTCGGGCGCATCAGCGCGGCCGCGCCAATAAGACCCGTCAGCTCATCGCAGGCGAAAAGCACCTTTTCCATCTCCTTTTCGGGGGCCACATCGGTGCATATTTTGTGGCCGTGGCTGCATATGGCATGGATCATCTCCTCACCCACCCCGGCCGGACGCAGCAGCTCCGGGGCTTTTACGCAGTGCTGTTCGGGCCATTTCTCAAAGTCGATATCATGCAGCAGGCCGCACATGGCCCAAAAATCGGCTTCTTTGCCATAGCCCAGGTCGTTGGCAAACCAGCGCATTACCGCCTCCACAGTCAGTGCGTGCCGGATGTGGAAGGGCTCCTGATTGTACTGCCGCAGCAGGGCCAGGGCCGCTTCGCGGGAGATCATTTTTCCCATTTTTCATCGTCCTTTCGGTAGGGGATCACGGCAGCCTTCCGGCCGCTTTGCCACAGTGTAGCACAAAAGCGTTTTCCCCGCAAGTCCCGCTTTCGCCGGATGGGAGCCCGCGCAGATTTAGCGGGCATTTCTGCCGTCCAAAGCGCCGCCGGGCTTTACGGCGGGCCCCGCTGAACGATGGGAAAGAGACTGCTGCGGGGGCAGGGATATAGGCGTTGCCGGCGTAGGAAAGAACGGGATGAGGGGTTCACGGCGGCCGATCATTTGCGCGGCGGAATGGCGCGTTGAGCTTTTGGATGCCGCAAAGTGAGGATGCCTTCGTCAAATACTTGACAATCTCCCTCGATGGGTGTAGTATCGGTGAGTATTGCGAGGAAAAACGAGGGAAAAGAGGAACATTGTCCCATGAGATCACGATACGAAACAGCCCGGCGCATCCTTGTCTTTTGGACGCTTTTTATCGGCATCGGCGCCGTGAGCGGCGCTGCCATGATGCTCTTGGACCCCTCCGGAAAAACCATGGGGATGGATGGCATGCTGCCCTACTTCCAGGTGCTGCCCTTTGCGGAGGTAGTATTCCAGGATCTGGCCTTTTCCGGCATCGCCCTGTTCATCGTCAATGGTCTCACCAACCTGGCCGCCGCCGGCCTGCTGCTGGCCCGGAAAAAGGCGGGCGTAGTCCTGGGCGGCATCTTCGGCGTCACCCTCATGCTGTGGATCTGCATTCAGTTCTACATATTCCCGCCTAATTTCATGTCCACCATCTACTTCATTTTCGGCTTTTGCCAGGCGGCCGCCGGCTATGCCGCCTGGGTGTTCCGCCGGCAGGAAAGCTTTACGGTGAACATGGCCGATTACCCCCACATCGGCAGTGATCCCACCCGGCTGGTGGCCTATTTTTCCCGCATGGGCTACGGCAAAAAGCTGGCCTGTGAGGAGGCGGAGCGCACCGGCGCCGCCCTCTATGAGGTCCGCTCCTCCGAACGGACCGAGGGCACGCTGGGTTTCTGGTGGTGCGGCCGCTACGGTATGCATCGTTGGGCCATGCCCATCCGGCCCGTGGAAATTGACCTTTCGGCCTGCCGTCATGTCACCATCGTTTCGCCTATTTGGGTCTTTGCCCTGGCGGCCCCCATGCGCAGCTTCTGCCAGGCAGCCGCCGGGAAGATCCGGGAGGTGGATTACATCCTGGTGCACCACACCGGCGGACGGTATCAAAATACCGTCGAAGAGATGGACGCGCTGCTGGGGCTTCGCCACACCGGGCTGCGCAGTTACCGGTGCCGCATGGGCTCCTTCCAAGAGATCAAGGAATAATCCGCGGTTTGTCAGGCAGATAATGCTGCCCCCTAAAAGCCGTAAAAATAATCCGCCGGGGAGCCGAAAAGCACCCCGGCTGTGTTTTTGCCAAAGGGATGGAAGGGCCAGCGGGATAGGCTTGCTTCCGGGTGTCATTTTTCGGCATGGAACGGCGTATTTCCCAGCTTGGGATGGCATTGTATCCTCAATATATTGCAAAAACCAAAAGCCGCCGGGGAGCAGGGGAAGCTGCCCGGCGGTTTGCATTTTATTTGCTGGCGGCTGCAGGGACCTGGCCGGGGGCGCACCCCGTGCCCTTGGCACGGTAGGGGGGCGGCACAGCCGCCCCCCTCAGGGCGGGCGAAGCCCGCCCGGTGCGCCCCCGGAACCCGCGACCTGCGGCGGCCCGTTCAGCGCGCGTAATACAGGGCCGGCCTACCGCAGAAAGTGTTCCATCCTCCGCAGGGCTTCGGCAGTGTCCTCCGGCCGGGAAAAGGCGGTAAACCGCAGCCAGCCCTCGCCCATTGGCCCAAAGCCGGCCCCCGGGGCGCAGAGAACACCGCAGCCCTCCAGCAGGCGGTGGAACCAGGCCCAGCTGTTTTGGGCATCCGGGCCATCCGGACAGCGGACCCAGAGGTAGGGGGCCAGGCAGCCGGGACGGCGGGCGGCACAGGTGAGCCCCAGCTTGTGAAACATTTGCAGCATGGTGGCGGCATTCTGCCGGTAGAGGGCAAGGGCCCTTTGCCGCTGCCGCAGTCCGGTGGGGGAAAGGGCGGCCTCCGCGGCCCGCTGGATGGGATAGCTGGTGCCATTGCTGTGGCTGCCCAGCCAGCGCTGCCAGGCTGCGGCGCAGCCGGTTTCCCGCGGCAGGATGACCCAGCCGCACCGGACCCCGGTAAAGCCATCGGATTTGGAGAAGGAGCCGACCTCGATGGCGCAGCGTTTGGCGCCGGGGACGGCATAAATGCTGCGGGGCAGCTCCTCCCCGGAAAGGAAGGCGGCGTAGGCGGTATCCACCAGCAGCAGGCTGCCGGTGCGGTTGGCCCAGTTCACCCATTCCGTCATTTCCACCAAGGAAAGGGCGGCGCCGGTGGGATTATTGGGGGTGCAGAGGACGATTAAGCCGGGCTTTGCGGCCTCCTCCGGCTGGGGGAGAAAGTCATTTTCCGCCCGGCAGGGCAGCGGGAAAACCGGGTGCCCTGCGGCTTCGGCCTGGGCCCGGTAGGCGGGGTAGACCGGATCGCAGACCCAGACCGGCACGCCGGGCTCCCACAGGGAGAAGAGCGCCCCCAGGGCTTCCTTGCTGCCCGCGGTAACGGTAACTTCCTCCGGCGGGATGGGGCAGGGCAGGCCCGCGTACTGGGCGGCAATGGCCTCTCGCAGGAAGGGATAACCGGCGGCCGGGCCGTAGCCCTTTTGGCCTTTTTGGGTAGCCAGTTCGGCGGCGGCGGTGCGCAGGGCGGCGGCAGCCACCGGGGCAATGGGCTGGGTCACATCCCCGATGCCGAGGGAAATGACACGGCGGTGAGGATGGCGCTTTCGCTCCTCCTCGGCCGCGGCGGCGATTTGGGAGAAGAGGTAATCGGGCTGGGAGAGCAGGGCGGGGTGCAGCGGTAACATGGGGCTTGTTCCTCCTGTGGTTCTGGGATGGTGGGTGCAGGGCGAAGGCCCGGCATGGACTGGAAGTAGAGGTAGCATCAGCAGGGATCAGGGCCCTCCGGCCACTCTCCGCGGAACACAAACTCAGCTTCGCCGGTCAGCAGCAGTCGGCCGTCGGTCAGCCAGCGGACGGTAACGGTGCCGCCCGGCATTTCCACCGTAATGGGCTGGCCCCGTTCGCAGTGCTTTTTCAGGACGGCGGCGGTGGCGGCGGCGCAGGCCCCGGTGCCGCAGGCGAGAGTTTCTCCGCTGCCGCGCTCCCACACCCGCATTTTCAGGTGGTTTTTCTCCAGGACCTGTACGGCCTCCAGATTGAGCCGGGCGGTCGGGGTGATTTCGGCGGCGGCCTCCTCCAGCGGGAAGGACGCGGCATCGGGACAGAAAAGCACTCCGTGGGGATTGCCGATGGACAGCCGGGTGAGGCTTTGCCCCTGCCACTGCACCCCGGTGCCGGAAAGGGGAGAGGGCCGCCCCATCACCACGGTGACGGCCTTTTGGGGGCCGTTCCACAAAACGCGCAGCCCGGCTGCGGTTTGGATGCGGAGGGGCTCGTGGCAGGCCCAGCCGCAGTCCCAGGCGTAGCGGGCGGCGCAGCGGATGGCATTGCCGCACATTTCGGCCTCGCTGCCATCGGCATTAAAAATGCGCATGGCGAGATCGGCGCCCTCGGCGGGAAGGAGCAGGACTAGGCCATCGCTGCCGACGCCGAAGTGCCGGTTGCTGACACGGCGGGCGAGCAGATGGGGGTGGGGGACGGATTGGCCGCGGCAATCGATGAAGATGTAATCGTTGCCGCAGCCCTGCATTTTGAAAAAACGGAGCATGGTGTGGCCTCCTGTGGAATAGAGGTAGAGGGGCAGGGGGGCCGCAGGGCGGTCCGGCGCAGCCGGACCCGGCGGCCGAAGGCCGCCGAAATCGTCCTTTGGACGATTTGCCCTGCGGGCCCGGAAAGCCTGAGAGACCGCAGAACCCGGGAAAGGGCGCTGCCGGAAAGCCGGTGTTCTGTATATATCTATGGCCGAAGGGGAGAAAACTTGCCCCCGCGGGCGGCGATATTTGAACGGAATGTTAAATTTGCAAAGAGGGCAAAAAAGTGCGAAAAACCCCTTGATTTTTTTTTGAAAATGATTACAATAGTATATAGTTAGCACTCAAGAGCAAGGAGTGCTAAAATAATGAAGGAAATCATATCAATTTACGGAGGGATACAGTTATGACAATCAAACCTTTGGCAGACAGAGTCGTGATTAAGATGCTGGAAGCGGAGGAGACCACCAAGGGCGGCATTATCCTGGCACCCAGCGCCAAGGAAAAGCCCAGCATTGCTGAGGTGGTAGCAGTAGGCCCCGGCGGCTTGGTGGATGGCGAAAAGGTAGAGATGTACCTGAAGCCCGGTGACCATGTGCTGCTGGCGAAATACGCCGGTACCGAGGTGAAGGTGGATGGCGAGACCTACACCATCCTGCGCCAGGGCGATGTACTGGCCATTGTGGAATAAAATTTGTTTTTTTAAGCGAATAGGAGGCTTTTATTTATGGCAAAGCAGATAGCATACGGCGAAGAAGCACGCAAGGCTCTGCAGGCGGGCATTGACCAGCTGGCAGATACCGTTAAGATCACCCTGGGCCCCAAGGGCCGCAATGTGGTACTGGACAAGAAATACGGCGCACCCCTCATCACCAATGACGGTGTGACCATTGCCAAAGATATTGAGCTGGAGGACGCTTTCCAGAACATGGGCGCCCAGCTGGTAAAGGAAGTTGCCACCAAGACCAACGATGCCGCCGGCGACGGCACCACCACCGCCACCCTGCTGGCGCAGGCGCTGGTGCGGGAGGGCATGAAGAATGTGACCGCCGGCGCTAACCCCATGATCGTGAAGAAGGGCATGCAGAAGGCCGTGGATGCCGCTGTGGCTTCCATAGTGGAGCACAGCCAGAAGGTGAGCGGCAGCGATGATATTGCCCGTGTTGCTACCATTTCCTCCGGGGATGAGGCCATTGGTAAGCTGATCGCGGATGCGATGGAGAAGGTTTCGGCCGACGGTGTTATCACCTTGGAGGAGAGCAAGACCGCCGAGACCTACAGCGAGGTCGTGGAGGGGATGCAGTTTGACCGCGGCTACATCACCCCCTACATGGTGACCGATACCGAGAAGATGGAAGCTGTCATTGATGATGCTTACATCCTCATCACCGATAAGAAGATCGCCTCCATCCAGGAGATCCTGCCGCTGCTGGAGGAGATTGTGAAGGCCGGCAAGAAGCTGGTCATTATCGCTGAGGACATCGAGGGTGAAGCCCTTTCCACCATCATTGTCAATAAGCTGCGCGGCACCTTTACCTGTGTTGGCGTCAAGGCTCCCGGCTTTGGCGACCGCCGCAAGGAAATGCTGCGGGATATCGCCATTCTGACCGGCGGTGAGGTCATCAGCGAGGAGCTGGGTCTGGAATTGAGCGCTGCTACCATGGCGCAGCTGGGCCACGCCAAGCAGGTGAAGGTCACCAAGGAGAACACCATCATCGTGGACGGCGCCGGCAACTCCGACGACATCAAGGAACGCATCGCCCAGATCCGCAGCCAGATAGAGACCACCACCAGCGACTACGACCGTGAGAAGCTGCAGGAGCGTCTGGCGAAGCTGGCGGGCGGCGTAGCCGTCATCAAGGTGGGCGCTGCCACCGAGGTGGAGATGAAGGAGAAGAAGCTGCGCATCGAGGACGCCCTGGCGGCCACCAAGGCAGCAGTAGAGGAAGGCATTGTAGCGGGCGGCGGCGTAGCGCTGCTGAACGCCACCGATGCCGTCGCCAAGCTGATCGACAGCGTAGAGGGCGATGAAAAGACCGGTGTGCGCATTGTGCTGAAGGCCCTGGAGGAGCCGGTACGCCAGATCGCCGCCAACGGCGGGCTGGAAGGCTCCGTTATCATTGATACCATCCGCCGCAGCGGAAAGGCCGGTTACGGCTTTGATGCCTACAAGGAGGAATACTGCGATATGATCCCGGCCGGTATTGTTGACCCGACCAAGGTGACCCGCAGCGCCCTGCAGAATGCAGCCTCCATCGCCGGGATGGTGCTGACCACCGAGAGCCTGGTCGCTGACAAGAAGGAGCCGACCCCTCCCGCGCCCCCCATGGGTGACCCCACCGGCGGCATGGGCGGCATGTATTGATGCCAAGCGAATAACTGAATTTGCCTCAAAAAAAGGAGCTGTCCCCACATGGCGTGGGGGCGGCTCCTTGGGCTTTATGGGACAGTGGTTCCGGAATGCTTTTTGCGCGAGGGATCAGAGGGTGATTTTGACGATATCGCCCTTGTGGGTAGTGATATCCACCAGCGGCCAGCCGGGGTGGGTGCGGGCGAAGTCACGCAGGGAGGCGAGAAGCTGCCCCAGCATCTCCGGCGGGATGCCGCAATTTGGGGCATGCTTGCGGATGGCGGCGATGGCGATGCGGATGGAAAACCGGCCGTATACCAGCCAGCCGGGCAGGCGCAGGGAGATATTATTCTCTTGGTTGTGGACAATGATCTTCATGGCTTACTCCACATACACTTCGACGATATCGCCTTCGGCGGATTCGACCTCGACCAGTTTGCCGATGACGCCCTGCTCCACCAGCTTGAAAATCTGCTCGATATCGATGCTTTTCATGGCCTCCGCAGCGCCGCTTCCGGTCACCTGCGGCATCTGCATTCCCATTTGCAGTCCCACCTGCACCAGCGTCATGGGCAGATTGACCCGTACCTTATCGCCGTCCTTGGAATTGACGATGACCCGCAGGATCATATCCTTGATGGGCTTGCGCTCCTCCTTGGGCAGCAGGGTGGTTTCCGGCTGGCTTTGGTTGCCCAGGAGCTCATCGGTGGTGACGCCGAAGAGCCGGGCCAGCTGCGGCAGCAGGGTGATATCGGGGCAGGAGAGATCGTTTTCCCATTTGCTGACGGCCTGCGGGGTGACGCCGAGTTCGGCGGCGAGTTCTTCCTGGGTCATATTCTTTTTGCGGCGCAGCTCCGCGATGCGGCTGCCGAGAGTCTGATTCATCATAATAATGTTACCTCCAAATGTTGTGTAATGTTTGGGGTGGGAGCTCCGTTCCATGACTAAAGTATAACGGATATGCGGCCCAAAGAAAAGAACGCGTTGGTTGAAGTGGGGGCAAAATTCACAACCGGCGGTTGGAAAACGGCGCAACCGGCGGTTGAGTGGGCAAAAAGCCATAAAAATAAGGCCTTTTTTGGCGGTGTAAAGAAAAACGCTTGACAGAGGAGCGGGAATAGGGTATAATGCGAACTGTAAAGAAATCCGCTTTACAAGGCGGAAGGACGGGAGTGACCGCGGCGTGGCAAAAAACCTGGAGATATCCTTTTTGCTGGATTTTTACGGCGATATGCTGACCGATAAGCAGCGGGATGTGGTGGAGCTGTACTACAATGAGGATCTTTCCCTGGCGGAGATAGCGGCGCACAGCGGCATTACCCGGCAGGGCGTGCGGGATTCCATCAAGCGGGCGGAGGGCCAGCTGCTGGAATATGAGGAACGGCTGCACCTGGCGGCACGCTTCCGCAGGATAGAGAATGTGCTTTCTTCCATCGTGGAGGAGGCCGAACTGATAGAAAAGCTCAATGACCGATTTGGCGGAGCGCCGGAGATAGACCGGAGCGCGCAGAGCATCATCCGGCTGGCCAAGCAGCTGGACGAGGACTGAACCGATAAAAAGGAGACCCTATGGCATTTGAAGGACTGACCCAAAGACTGGCCGGGACATTCAAAAAACTGAAGAACCGCGGCAAGCTGAGCGAGGCCGATGTAAAAGAGGCTATGCGGGAGGTGCGCCTGGCACTGCTGGAGGCGGATGTCAACTACGGCGTGGCCAAGAAGTTTGTGGCGGATGTGACCGAAAAGTGCATTGGCGCGGGCGTGCTGGAAAGCCTGACCCCCGCCCAGCAGGTCATAAAGATAGTAAACGACGAGCTGACCGAGCTGATGGGCAGTACCCACCAGCGCATCAATCTTTCTTCCCGTATCCCCACCGTGCTGCTGATGTGCGGTTTGCAGGGCAGTGGTAAGACCACCCACAGCGCCAAGCTGGCGTATATGTTCCGGCAGCAGGGCAAGCGCCCCCTGCTGGTCGCCTGCGATATTTACCGTCCGGCGGCCATAGAGCAGCTGAAGGTGGTAGGGGAAAAGGCCGGGGTGCCGGTCTTTGAGATGGGCCAGACCGACCCGGTGAAGATTGTGAAGAAGGCGCTGAGCCATGCGCATGATTACGGCAATGATATCGTCATCATCGATACCGCCGGCCGGCTGCATATAGACGAAGCGCTGATGGACGAGCTGAAGGCCGTGAAGGAGGCCGCCAACCCCGATGAGACGCTGCTGGTCATTGACTCAATGACCGGCCAGGACGCGGTGAATGTGGCGACTGCCTTTGACAGCCAGCTGGGCGTGGATGGTATCATCCTGACCAAGCTGGACGGCGACAGCCGCGGCGGCGCCGCGCTTTCGGTAAAGGCGGTGACCGGCAAGCCCATCAAGTTTGCGGGTGTGGGCGAAAAGATCGAGGATCTGGAGCCCTTCTATCCCGACCGGATGGCTTCCCGTATTTTGGGCATGGGCGATATCCTTTCCCTTATTGAGAAGGCGTCCAGCGGCATTGACGAGCAGAAGGCCATGAAGATGGTGGATAAGCTGCGCCGCAGCGAAATGGACTTTAACGACCTGCTGGACCAGATGGATGAGCTGAAAAAGATGGGTCCGCTTTCCTCGGTGATGAATATGATCCCCGGCGCGGCGGGTAAGCTGAGCGACGAGGACGCCGAGCGCAGCGAAAGAGAAATGGCCCGCTCCCGCGCCATTATTTATTCCATGACGCCGGCGGAGCGTGCCAAGCCTTCCCTCATCGACCCGAAGCGCAAGCGGCGCATCGCGGCCGGCAGCGGCACCAAGGTGGAGGATGTGAACCGCCTGCTGCGCCAGCTGGAGCAGAGCCGTAAGCTGATGAAGATGATGAGCGGCAAGGGCGGCAAAAAAGCCAAACGCATGGGCTTCCCCGGTGGGTTCCCCGGCGGGATGCCCGGTATGATGTAACACAGGTTTTTCCCGGCAGGGCCGGAAAAAATATAGGAAACAGTCGGTGTAATGCCGGTTCATTCAAACATTTTTGGAGGTAAACTAACATGGCAGTAAAGATCAGACTTCGCAGAATGGGCGCTAAGAAGGCTCCCTTTTATCGTATCGTGGTAGCGGATTCCCGTTATCCCCGCGATGGCCGCTTCATCGAGGAGGTAGGCTACTACGATCCCACCAAGGAGCCCTCTGTTATCAAGATTGATGAGGAGAAGGCCAAGACCTGGCTGGCTAACGGCGCTCAGCCCACCGATACCGTGAAGGCTCTGCTGAAGATCCAGGGGATCGTGAAATAAGCAGTCCCCCTGTTTTTTGAAGCGATAAGGAGACCAACAAATGGAAGAATTGATTGCAACCATCGCCAGAGGCCTGGTGGATGACAAAGAAGCAGTCAGTGTTACCGCTGACCCGGCGGACGAAGAGGGCAATGTCGTTTATCATCTGCATGTAGGTGCGGAGGATATGGGGCGTGTCATCGGCAAGCAGGGGCGTATCGCTAAGGCGATCCGTACCATAGTGCGTGCCGGTACCAATAAGTCCGGCGGCCGCGCGACGGTCGAGATTGACTGAACAAAACTGCGGGGGAGGACGAGATGTGCCTCCCCTACTGTTTTTTACACGGAAAAGGAGAGCCCGATGAAGGAATTTTTGGAATGTGGAAAGATTGTTTCCACCCACGGGGTGCGCGGCGAGGTGAAGGCCGAGGTGTGGATGGACAGCCCAGAGGAGATGACCGCCCTGAAAACGCTGTACCTGGATGGCGGCAAGACCCCGCTGACGGTAAAGGGCGCGCGGGTGCACAAGAACATGGTGCTGCTGACGCTGGCCGGCGTGGAAACCCCGGAGGCGGGCAGCGCGCTGCGGCAGAAGGTGCTCTTTGCCCGGCGGGAGGATATTCCGCTGGAAAAGGGGCAATACTTCTTGCAGGACCTGCTGGGCTGCGAGGTGAAGGACGCCGATACCGGGAAGGAATACGGCAAGCTGTGCGATATTACCGAAACGGGTGCGAACCGGGTGTACCATATCCGCTTTGCCGATGGCAAGGTGCGGCTGGCGCCGGATATTCCACAGGTGGTGCTGCGGCTGGCCCCGGAGGAGGGCTTGATCGAGATTCGGCCGCTGGCGGGGCTTTTTGACGATGTGACGGAGGACGACTATGAGGTTTGACATCGCGACGCTGTTCCCGGAAATGTGCGAAACGGTGGTGAACAGCAGTATCATCGGGCGGGGCATAAAGGCCGGCAAGCTGGAGGTGCACTGCCACCAGATACGGGACTACACCACCGATAAGCACCGCCGCACCGACCTGCGGTTGCATGGCGGCGGGATGGGTATGCTGATGACCTGTCAGCCGATCCATGACTGCTGGAAGGCCGTGAGCGAGCAGATCGGGCAGAAGCCGTATGTCATCTATCTTTCACCGCAGGGCAAGGTGCTGACCCAGGCCCATGCCAGGGAGCTGAAGGAGAAGGAAAACCTTTTCCTGCTGTGCGGCCACTATGAGGGTGTGGACCAGCGGGTGCTGGATGAGATCGTGGATGAGGAGCTTTCCATAGGGGACTATGTGCTGACCGGCGGCGAGCTGGGGGCGCTGGTACTGGTGGATTGCATCGGCCGGATGGTGGAGGGTGTACTGCCCAGCGAGGAGTGCTTTACCGAGGAGAGCCACTGGAACGGACTGCTGGAATATCCGCAGTATACCCACCCGGTGGAATGGAACGGGAGAAGAATTCCGGATATTCTACTGAGCGGCGACCATGGCAAAATAGCCAAATGGCGGCATGAGATGTCGCTGCGGAACACGCTGATGAAGCGCCCCGACCTGCTGGAAAAGGCCGAGCTGAGCCAAAAGGACCGCTGGCTGGTGGCCCAGATGAAGGCGGAGCTGGAGGCAAGGGACGGAAACGATTCCAATGCGGCCCAAACGGATGGCGAAACGGATAGAAAGTGACAAAAAATTATAGGAATTCTGCACAAATGCGCCCCCCGAAAACCGACGGATATTAGCGGTTCGTCAGAAAAATGGCAAATTAAAAAGTTGAGGGCGGTTTTGCAATTGAAAGAGCCGGCGGATTTTGCTATAATGCTTAATGGAGAAATAAGGGACCCCCATTTCTTTAGGCGAAGAGGAGATGTCGATATGTACGCAAAAGAAGTATCCGTTCAGAATCATGTTGGTCTGCACGCGCGGCCCGCGACTTTTTTTATCCAGAAGGCCAATGAGTACAAGGCTTCCGTTTGGGTGGAGAAGGAAGAGCGCCGGGTAAACGCCAAGAGCCTGCTGGGTGTTCTTTCCCTGGGCATCGTTGGCGGCACGACCATTAAGATCATCGCCGATGGCGCTGATGAGCAGGAAGCGGTAGATGCCCTGGTGAAGCTGGTGGAGACTGGTTTCGCGGAGTGATATCTGCCGGGAGAGACAGAGAAGAAAAGGTGCGGAAAGCCATGGGCTGCCGCACCCTTTTATTTTTAGACGGAAAAGGATATTGCGTTCCGGCGTGGAAAGATCACCTGCGGTGAGGCCACAGAGGGAAGATTTGCCGCGGAAAGAGCAGAAAGCAATTGCCGAGATGAAAGAGAGGGTAAGCAGGGATTGGGATAGACATCCCCTCCCCCGATAGCGGGGGAGGGGGCAGGGGAGAGGGGGCAGATACGCCTGTGGCTACCTTTGGAGCGCATCTGTGCGCAGTACGGACGATGTTTACATCGTTCGTATCCAGCACAGCCAAGCGCCAAAGGGGATTGCAAAGGGGAAAGCCTGGTTCCCCTTTGCC